>Ga0209201_1000137_pt1 | contig 115236 bp, 90 predicted proteins | sample AD_UKC055_MetaG_FD_184411 | JGI IMG/M metagenome (GOLD analysis project Ga0209201, IMG submission 184411) | Active sludge microbial communities of municipal wastewater-treating anaerobic digesters from USA - AD_UKC055_MetaG (SPAdes) (version 2) | ecosystem: Engineered > Bioreactor > Anaerobic >...
GTCTACAAGATTCACGAGATGCGCGTCTGGAACTACAACGTGATGTTCGAGCTGATGCTCGGGTTCGGGTTCAAGGACACCACGGTCGAGTACTCCACCGACGGTGAGACCTGGACGGCCTTGGGCGACTTCGTGTTCGCGCGCGGCACCGCCAAGATGGGCTACGAGGCCAACACGATCGTGGACTTCCAGGGTGTGGCGGCCAAATACGTCCGCCTGACGGCCCGGAGCGGCTATGGGATGATGGGCCAGTTCGGGCTCAGCGAGGTCCAGTTCATGTACATCCCCGTGGTGGCCCGCGAGCCGCAGCCCGAGTCCGGAGCGACGGACGTGGAGATCGGGGCGGTTCTGGATTGGCGTTCCGGCCGCGAGGCGGCTTCGCACCAGGTGTACCTGGGCACGGAGGAAGCCGCTGTTGTTGACGGCACGGCGCCGGCCGCCACGGTGTCCGACAGCCTCTACGATCCCGGCGTGCTGACGATGGATGCGACCTACTACTGGAGGATCGACGAGGTCAACGAGGCCGAGGCGATCGCCACGTGGGCGGGTCCCGTCTGGAGCTTCTCGACGCAGGAATTCGTCGTGGTGGACGACTTCGAGGGCTACAACGACGACGTCGAGGCCGGCACGGCGATCTTCGACACCTGGCTGGACGGCTGGACGAATGGGACCGGCTCGACGGTGGGCTACATGAACGCTCCGTTCGCCGAGCAGGCGGTGATTCACTCCGGCGAGCAGTCGATGCCGCTGTACTACGAGGGCAATTCGCAGGCGGACTTCACGATGGCCGGCTCGCAGGATTGGACCGCCGGGGGCGCCACGACGCTGGTGCTGTACTTCCGGGGCTCGGCCGAGAACGGGGCCGGGCAGTTCTACGTGATGATCAACGACAAGAAGCTGACCTATCCGGGCGGCCTGACGAGCCCGGTGTGGAAGCAGTGGAACATCGATCTGGCTTCGGTCGGGACGAACCTGGCGAAGGTCGCGTCGTTCAGCGTGGGCGTGGACGGCAGCGGCTCGGGCCTGCTGTTCGTGGACGACATCCGTCTGTATCGGGAGGCTCCGGAGGCGGTCGCTCCGGCCGATCCGGGCACGACGGGCCTGGCGGCGTACTACCAGATGGAAGGCAACGTGCAGGACAGCTCGGGCAACAACCGCAACGGCACCGCGTTCAACGATCCGACGTACGCCGCAGCGCCGACGGGCTTCGGCCAGGCGATCCAGTTCGATGGATTCGCCGACTACGTGGAGCTGCCGATCGGCTCGGTGATCGCCTCGTCGCAGAGCCTGACGATCTCGACGCGGGTGCTGTTCGCCGGGACGGGCAACACCTGGCAGCGGATCTTCGACTTCGGGACCGGGGCGAACGTGTACATGTTCCTGAGCCCGAACAACGGGGCGACGAACAGTCCTCGCTTCGCCATCACGACCAGCGCCGGCGCGGGCGAGTCGGCCGTGACGGCGTCTCAGGGTCTGACGGAAGGCTGGCACCACCTCGCGGTGGTGATCGATGCGGCGAGCATGACGGTGACGTTGTACGTGGACGGCGAGGCGGCCGACAGCACGGCGACGACGACGCTGCCGGCGGACCTGGGCGCCACGACGCAGAACTGGCTGGCGCGTTCGCAGTACACGGCCGATCCGTACTTCGCCGGCTCGCTGGACGAGTTCCAGATCTACACGCGGGCGTTGTCGGTCGGCGAGGTCCGCTACCTGGCGGGCGACCGGTAACAGTTATCCGGACCCGGCGTGCCCGGACCCAACCGGGCACGACCATGGCAAAATGCTACGGAGCCTGTGACGAACACGTCACAGGCTCCGTCTATTACAGGGGAGTGGTCCGGGCCGGCTTTGTGGAAGGGGCCGATTGTGGTATAATGAGGTTGTCATCAGGATGGGTTTTGTAGAACAGGAGTGGCGATGATCTCAATCCACGTGGCGCCCTCGATTTCGAGGGCGGCGTGCAGGACGAAACGGCTGGTTTTCCTGAATCTGCAGTTGGCGGCGGTGGCGCTCTTGCTGTGCGCCGTTGCTCCCGCAGGGGCCGGGCTGGTTGTCATCAACGAGATTCACTGCAATCCCGACGACGAGAGCGAGCGGGTGGAGTTTGTCGAGCTGCACAACGGCGGCGTGGATGGCGCCGATCTGTCCGGCTGGTACTTCGACAAGGGCGTATCATACGTCTTTCCTCAAGGAACCACGCTGCCGGCAGGGGGCTATCTCATCGTCACGGAGAGCCCGGAAGCGGCTCACGCCAAGTGGAGCGTCGGTCGATTCAGCCTGCCGGCTGATCGAGTGCTGGGACCCTATGAAGGCCGATTGAGTAACGAGGGGGAGAACCTGGTCCTGTGCAGCGCCTCCGGCCAGATCGAAGACGAGGTCGATTACCGGATCGGGTTCCCCTGGCCCACCGTCGGCGACGCGGTTCCGACCAATACCAGCGGCACCGCCTATTCCATGCAACTGGTGCATCCGCATCTGGACAACCGCATCGCCGGCAACTGGCGTTCGGCAAGTCCCACCCCGACGACGATGAATCATGCGGTGTACTCTGAGAACGTCGGCCCGTACATGGACGAGGTCCGGCACGAGCCCGGGCAGCCGCTTTCGGGCCAGCCGGTAACGGTGACCATCAGGGTGACCGATCCCGACGGCGTCATTGGTGTCGCGCTGGAGTACCAGGTGGTCACGCCGGGCAAGTACATCCCCGCGTTCCTCCCGATTTCCCAGGCCGTTCTCGACAACAATCCGGATGCGCCGCCGGCCCCGAATCCTCGGTACCACGACTCCGCCGACTGGATACAGGTCTTCCTGCGCGACGACGGCGCCGATGGCGATGCGGTCGCGGGCGATCACGTCTACACGACGACGTTGCCCGGCCAGCCGAACCGGACGCTGGTGCGATACCGCATCGAGGCGATGGACCTGCTGGGCAAAGGCGCCATGGCTCCTCGCGCGGACGATGCCGCGCTCAACTTCGCTTACTTCGTCTACAACGGTGTTCCGGACTATGAAGAGTTTTCTACTGAGATGCTCCAATCACTGCCGGTGCATTTGCTTCTGACCCGCAGCGAGGACATGCGCCAGGCCTCGGACGAGGAGATTCCGCAGTACTCGGACGCCGGCTCCAATCCGGCCCGCTTCGTCTACAACTGGTGCGGAACGTTCGTCTACGACGGCGTCGTCTACGACAACATCCGCTACCGCCTGCGTGGAGCCAACGGCCGCTACCTGGGCGGCAACACGAAACGCAGCATGCGGTTCCGCTTCAACCGCGGCCATTACTTCCAGGCCACGGACGCGGAGGGTGAGCCCTATCCCGCGAAGTGGCGGACGCTGACGACGGCCAAGGGTTTCGACAACCGCCTGACTTTGACCTATTCGCTCAACGAGCACATCAACTTCCACCTGTTCAACAAGCTCGGCGTGCCCGCTCCGTACTCGTACTATTTCCACTTTCGCGTGGTGGACGGCGCCGAGGAGGCCCCCGATCCCTGGCGCGGTGACTTCTGGGGCCTGGGATTCGCACAGGAGTCCTACGACAGCGACTTCCTCGATGTGCACGATCTGGAGAGGGGCAATCTCTATAAGCTGATCAACTCTACGACTTACGCCAAGGCGCAGCAGCGCTACCAGGCGCCGCACGCGGTCATGGACGGCTCGGACCACGACAACATCCAACGCAATCTGACCGCCTACAGCACAGCCCAGTTCATCCGCAACCACGTCCGTCTCGACAAGTGGTACGTCTATCACGCGCTATGCCAGGCGATTCGACACTACGACTACTGGCCCACCGCCAACAAGAACGCGGCGTGGTACTTCGAGCCGGTCTACACGCCCCAGAACAACTTTCTCGGCCTGATGTGGACGCTGCCCTGGGACACCGACGCGACGTGGGGACCGACCTGGAACGACGGCTACGATGTGGTCTACAACAGCGTCTTCGGTGCCGGCACCGGCCGTGCGGAACTGCAGACGGACTATTTCAACGCGGTCCGCGAGATTCGTGACCTGCTCTGGCAGCCGGACCAGATCGAGCCGTTGATTGATGAATTCGCCGCACCGATTGCCGAGTTCGTTGAGGCCGACCGAAAGCGGTGGCTGAACGCGCCGTCCGATGCGGGCAACTACAATGGTCTGGGCGGGGCCGGCAAGAACGGCATCGCCGCTCTGGTTCGAGACATGAAGAACTTCGCGTTCACAGGCGGCAGTTGGCCCGGCGGCAGCGTCGGTGCGGGCGGTCGCGCCGTTTTTCTTGATTCGCTCGCCGACGGGGCCGAGGGGGATTCGATACCCCGCACGCCGACAGTGACGTACGTGGGCGAGCCCGGATTCCCGACCAATGCCTTGCGGTTTCAGACGTCCGCCTTCTCCGATCCGCAGGGTGCGCACACCTTCGCCGCTACGAAATGGCGCATCGCGGAGGTCTCGCCGGACACGCAGAGGCCTGCGCAGCCGGACAGCCTCACGCTCGTGCCGGACCGAGCATCGTGGCGCTATCTCAAGGGCCTGGTCGAGCCATCGGCCACCGCGGGCGCCTGGCGCCAGGCCGGCTTCGATGACTCTATGTGGCAGACGGGCCCGACGCCCATCGGGTACGGCGAGGCGTTCATCGCTACGAACCTCGGTGACATGCAGGGACTCTACACGACGGTGTACGCACGCAAGCAGTTCAGCGTGTCCGACCCTGCCGCGTTCGACAATGTGCTTGTCGATGTGCAGTACGATGACGGCATCCTCGTCTGGATCAACGGTCGGCTTGCCGCCCACGAGAACGTCGCCTCGGCCGAACCGCCTCACGACGTCACGGCGGAAAGTGCTATCGAGATATCCGATTTCGTGTCTTACACCCTTGCCGATCCGACCGCGTACCTGGTCGAAGGGACGAACACGATTGCGGTTCAACTGCTCAACGCCTCTCTGGCCGGCAGTTCCGACTGCTTCTTCGATCTGCGTCTGATCGGGCATCTCCGTTCGCAGGAACCGTCGCTGGACGGCGGGGCCGTGGAGACAGGCGCTCGCAAGTACGAGATCGAGACCGTCTGGGAGAGCGCCGAGTCCACGACGTTCGAGCCCGAAGTCACGATTCCTGCCGGTGCGGTCCGGGCCGGACGGACCTATCGTGTTCGCTGCCGCATGAAGGACAATACCGGTCGATGGAGCCACTGGTCCGATCCCGTGCAGTTTGAGGCGGGCGAATCCCTCTCGGTTGACTCGGGGACCGGGCTGCGGGTTACGGAGCTGATGTACAATCCGCCGGTTTTGGCCTCTGAGCCCGACATCGACAATGAGGAGTTCGAGTTCATCGAGCTGAAGAACACAGGCGATGAGGTCCTGGACCTGTCGGACGTCTCTTTCGTCGAAGGAATCGAGTTCGATTTTCGCGATGGGGACATCACGATGCTGCCGCCGGGCGAATTCGTCCTGGTCGTTCGCAACCGGGAGGCCTTCGTGGCATGTTACGGTCCTGAGATGTCGGCCCTGATCGCGGGGCAGTACGAGGGCAAACTGGCCAACGAAGGGGAGAGCATCCGGCTGGTGGACTTCTGGAGCGGCGCGATTGCCGAGTTCGCCTATGATGACACCGACGGCTGGCCCGCACTGGCCGATGGCGCGGGTCATTCCCTGGTTCCGCTGTCTTCGGCCATACCTGAGCAATCGGTAGGGGCGAATGATTATTCGTCCCTGCTCCGAGACCCAGCGAACTGGCGCGCCAGCACGTACATCGGCGGCTCGCCGGGAGTGGATGATCCGCAGTAGCTCGCGCGTTCCTGACGCTTGTCGGCGTACCTCGATTGCGATACCATTTCTCCGGCAGGCGGTCCGCCGTCTGGGTGTGTGGGACGGCGCCGCCGTCGGACGGACTTCTTCGGTGAGGATTCTGTCATGCGATCGATTCCAATCGTACTGCTGCTGAGTCTCAGTGCCGGCTTGGCAGCACAGCCCAGGGAAGAGGCGATGCCCATGCAGGAATGGACCAGGCAGGTGGGCGCTCAGACGAGGCCCGACAAGACCGAGACGTTCAACGTGACAGACTACGGTGCGGTCGCCGACGGCCGGACGATCAACACCAGAGCTATTCAGGCCGCGATCGACGCCTGCGAGGCCAAGGGTGGCGGCATTGTGACGTTCGATTCGGGAGCGTATCTGACCGGCTCGATCTTCGTCAAGGCGGGCGTGACGCTTCGCATCGACAAGGGCGTCGAGATTCTCGGCAGCCAGGACCTGGCGGACTATCCCGATATCGACACGCGCGTCGCCGGCATCGAGATGCGCTGGCCCGCCGCGCTGGTCAACGTCTGCGACCAGGACAACGCGGCAATCGTCGGGGAAGGGCTCATTAACGCCCGGGGCAAGCCGTTCTGGGACAAGTACTGGACCATGCGGCGGGAGGAATACGAACCCAGAGGGCTTCGCTGGATCGTGGATTACGACTGCAAGCGTCCGCGCACGCTCCTGGTGTCGAACAGCTCAAACGTCACGGTACAGGGCATCACACTCCAGCAGGCGGCGTTCTGGACGGTTCACATTCTCTACTCCAGGCACGTCACGGTCGACGGCGTGGTGATCCGCAACAACGTGGACGGCCACGGGCCGAGCACGGACGGGATCGACATCGACTCGTCCTCATTCATTCTGGTGGAGAACTGCGACATCGACTGCAATGACGACAATTTCTGTCTGAAGGCCGGCCGGGACGCCGATGGGCTGAGAGTGAACCGGCCCACTGAGTATGTTGTTATTCGCCACTGCGTTTCGCGCGCGGGCGGGGGCCTGATCACCTGCGGCAGCGAGACCTCCGGCGGCATCCGACATGTTCTGGCCCACCACCTTACAGCCAAGGGCACCGGCGTCGGCCTGCGATTCAAGTCGGCGCAGACGCGCGGCGGGACGGTCGAGGACATCCATCTCGAAGATATCGAGATGGACGGCGTCGGCACTGTGCTTGAAGTGTCGGTGAACTGGAATCCGAGCTACAGCTACTCGACGTTGCCCGAGGGGTACACGTACGAGACGCTCCCGCCGCACTGGAAGACCATGCTGCAGAAGGTCGAGCCGCCCCAGCGGGGGATTCCCGAGATCAAAGACGTCCACGTCTCGCGGATCCGCGCATCCGGCGCCCGGCGAGCCATCAGCGCCTCCGGCATGAGGATATCCATCCTGAAGGATTTCCACCTCAACGATGTCCGGATCGAAGCGGACACGGCGGGACAGGTCATGTTCGCGAAGGGCTGGCGACTCAACAACGTCTCGATCCAGACCAAAGAGGACCGCAAGCTCGACGTCCAGGGCAGCGAAGACATGAAGCTCTGAACGGAGTCCCCCATAATCCTCGCACGGCACCGATTCTGTCATCCTGAGCCTTGCGAAGGATCTGGCCACGAGACAAGTGGTTTCCCTCGTTCACAGCCCGGATCTTTCACTTCGTTCAAGATGACAGAGCGGGCGTGGTCTATGTCAGATACTACCGGGTCTGGCACATCAGCCGGATGATCGTCAGCGAGTACGGGCGGAAATCGTGGCGGAACTCGGCGGACCGCACCGGGATTCTCGAATCGATGGGAGCGACCTTCTTCGGTGTCTCGAAGGAGTTCTCATCGTTCAGTTTGTCGCTGGCGAGGATCGTTACGTTCGCTTGGGGTCCTACCGCCTTGGCGCCCTTGGCTTCAACGGTCGCACTGATCGAATCGGCGGTCGCATTGACGACCTTGAGAATCACCTCGTTCGATCTCTCGTCGTAGACGGAGGAGGCGTAGAAACGTGGCTTGCCATTCGGCGCGGTCGCGGCGTCGGCCACCTCCACGGGCAGGACGCGGTCGCCTCGATGGACGCTGAAGAGCTTCTGCACGTAGTAGTTCGGAGTTCCGAAGACGCGGAGGTTGTCGAACCAGATCAGGTCGGGCTTCCACTGCCAGCCGTCCACGTGGCAGAACAGCGGCGCGTAGCAGCTCATCGTCACGAGGTCCGCGTTGCGTTCGAGGCCGGTCATGAAGGCGGCCTCGGCCAGGGCGCAGTGCCAGTTGTTGCGGTTGTCGGGACTGGCGACGCCGATGCTCTGCGCGCCGTATTCGCCGACGAACAGCTCCGAATCGCCGCGCTCGTAGTTGTCGTAGAAACCGGTGTTGTCGAGGAACCAGTCGGGCCGGCGGTAGAAGTGCTCATCGACGATCTCGGCCTTGAGCTGGCGGTATTGCGACCAGAGGCAATCGATCTCCTGCGGGCCGTTGGGGAAGATCGTCGCATCGGACCCGGTCCCGGCGATCAACTGGATGTCCGGGTACTTGTCCTTGATCGCCTTGACGAAGACCTTGTAGCGTTCGATGTACTGCGGTCCCCATTGCTCGTTGCCGACGCCCAGCAGCTTGAGGCCGAAGGGCTCGGGATGTCCCATCTCCGCTCGCTTGCGGCCCCAGCCGCGGTCGGCCGGGCCGTTGGCGAACTCTATCAGATCCAGCGCGTCCTGCACATATGGACCGAGCTCGTCCATTGGCGCCAGCTCGCCCGTGTTGAACTGACATGCCATGCCGCAGTTGAGGATCGGCATGGGCGCAGCGCCGATGTCCTCACTGAGCAGGAAGTACTCGTAGAACCCCAGCCCGAAGCTCTGGTAGTAGTCGGGCGTCAGGCGGTGGTTGAACTCCGTGTTCCAGCGATTGACGATGAGCTTGCGTTCGGCCGGGTCGCCGATCGTGGTCTTCCACTGGTACCGCACGTCGAGACTGCGGCCTTCCACGATGCACCCGCCCGGGAACCGCAGGAAGCCCGGCTTCAGATCGGCCAGCATCTGCACCAGATCGGCGCGCAGGCCGTTGGCGCGACCCTTCCACGTATCGACGGGAAACAGCGAAACCACGTCGAGATCGAGCATGCCGCTTCCTTCGACGAACAGGTTCAGGTGCGCCTTTGGCTCAGTCGCTTGGGCGTGCAACACCACGGTATACTCGTCCCATTGCGAGCCGAACCCTTCCAGCTTCGCCTCCGCCAGCTTGCGATTGCCGCCGCCGACCAGCTCGACCCGCAGCGTCATGGATGCACCGTCGGTCAGGCGGGCCAGGACGCTGAAGCGATAGTCCTTGCCCTCGCGAATGCCCATGCCGCGAAAGCCCTCGTTGGAGAGGCCGAAGCCCTGCCCGGTCTTGCCCACCCGCATGCGCAGGAAATGGGCGTTGACCTGTTCCTGCGGATATCGCTCGATGTAGATGTAGCCCTCGGAGCCCTCGCGCAGGATGCGGCTCCAACCCATGATCCCATCCGGGAACTCGAAGGATCGGTTCTTCACCAGTTCGGCGTACAGACCGCCGTCGGCGCCGAAGTTGATGTCCTCGAAGAAGATGCCCCACATGGTCGGCCGGATCGCGGCTCCCGGCCGGTCGGTCTGCACAGTGATGCGCGTCTGTGCCGGCGAGACCGTCACGAGCCCCCACATCAGAGAACACAAAGCAAGAATAGTCGATAGCCTCTTCATGCGGTCACCTCCTGAAAACGCCCTGCGCCGTTTCCGGCCGTCGGTCGAACCGGTGTTGTCTGGATGTTGTTACCCGATGGCGCCTCTTCTGTCAATCCGCGTCGGTGCCGGCAGGCTCAGCGGTAGCGGTAGAGGCGGACGCGCTGGATGCCGAAGTCGCCGGCCCCGATGCGCAGGTGTCTGCCCTGGTGGCTCTGATCGCCGTTCATCCAGCGGCCGCCGACCCAACGGCCGTCCACGAAGCGGCCTTCCTGGATGTTCCCGATCCCGGCGATGGGATCGGTGGGCGCATTTGGAGCAAAGGTGACGATGATGCCGCTGCCCGCGATGGTGTACTCGTCCGGTCCGGTTGAGATGATCATGCCCCCGGCCTGAGGCCACCGCTCGGCGCCCTGGCCGCCCGACCAGCCCCACGTGTAGTCGTGCGAGACCTTCAGCGTGTAGTCGCCGAGATCGATTTCTCGCGTCGGGTTGTCCTTGTCGAGCAGCACGCCCGCCATCAGGCCCTTGCCCTGGCTTTCGAGGATCAAGGGCGTCAGTTGGGCGAGCAGGTCGTAGCTCCTGGCCAGCGGCTCGTTCGCAGGATCCTCCGTCGATTCGATCGAGAATGGGCAGAAGCCCATCGCGTCGTGCTGTCCCATTGCATAGAAGACGTTGACCGCGCCTTCCGAGCCGCGACCGGCCTCGGGAATGAACAGCGGATTGCCCGAGCGATGGTACTTGTCGCACCATTCGGCGAAATTCGGGAAGTAGATGTCCGGGCTGAGGAAGTCGATCGAGGGCGCCCCGGCGCGCCAGACGTCCATGAGGTGCGGCAGGGGGCCGCCGCTGGGGTATTGGCCCGGCTTGTAGTTCGGCCGGATCAACGCCGCGTTGACGAACATGGGCAGCGCGTATTCGGCCTTGCCGGCTTTGGCGACGTGCTCGACGTAGCGGGCGAAGTGCCAGGCCATGAAGATCTCCTCTGTCTCGAGACCCGGACCGAAGACCTCTTGCCATCCACCGGACATTCTTGCTCCGGCGGCTTCCCACCGCTCCTGGAACTCCGGCATCAGCGCGTCCCGTCGCTGCTGCAAGTAGTCCATCAGCTCGCGCGGCACAGGCTGGGCGAACCGCGCATCGGCGGCGTCGCTGTGGTCCCGCGCATCGGGAATCATCCCGATCTCGTTCTCCACCTGCACCATGATCACCGTGTGCTCCTGTCCATCGACTTGGCGAACGTGACGCATCAGGGCGGTGAAGGCCCGCGCATCGGCGTTGCGGCTCTCCTCGCGGAAGGGCGAGAGGATCTCCAGACCCTTGTCCTGCTTGTTCTGCGCGCGGGGGAAGCGCCGCTGGTCTGTTTTCACCCAGAGCGGCGCGTAGCACGACATGCTGTTCTTCCAGCTCCCGAACCACAGCAGAACGAGCCGCAGACCGTGCGCGCGGGCGCCTTCGATCAGGCCGTCCACGAGCGTGAAATCGAACGCGGCCTCCTCAGGCTCGATCCGGTCCCAATAGACCGGCGCCAGCACGGTGTTGAGGTTCATCTTGACCAGCTTGGGCCAGATCGGCTCCATGTACGCCAGGTCGGATGCGCTGGAGTTGCCCAGCTCGCCTCCCAGGATCAGGAACGGCTTGCCGTCGACGACAAGCTGCGTCGCCGTCCCCTGCGTTCGCAGACAGGGGATGTCGGCGCCCTCGGAGGCGACCGCGACGGCCCCCATCACCAGGCAGGCGATCCACTGGATGGTCCGCTGTGATCTGGTGATCTGGGATAGTGGAATGGTGGAAGGATGGAATGCCGTAGGAGCGTAAGCAGTGCGACCCATTCTTCCAGTGTTCCAGGATTCCATCGTTCCAATCCCCTTGTCTTGCACCACGTCGAAGCCGCTCTTGACGCCCATAGGATGCCCGATGCGCCCGGATTCTGCAACGATGGGAGCGGAGAATTGTTTGTCCCAGCGTTCGGGTGCCTCGGAGGAAATCAAAACGCGTGTGGCAGCCTCAAGGCGTAGCGCAGCGAAGCCTTGGGGATGGCGGACTCGGCTGGTGGCTGGGCGTCGCGAGACTTCCCTCGCGTTCCACCATCCCCAAACGCTGGCGCGTTTGAGGCTGCCACGCCTGGGGATTCGGGTGTCTCGGAGAAGATCAAAACGCAAAACGAAGAATCGTAGGGGCGAATGATGATTCGCCCCTACAATCCCGGCCGAAGGCCGGTTTCGAATTTGAGGGTTTGGGCTTTCGTGCTTGTTTCGGATTTCGGCATTCGGATTTCGGATTTGGCGCGATGGCCATCGGTCCCGGCGTGCCGGGACGTTATCGTGATCTTTGCTTTTTGCTGTTTCCTTCGCGGGGCGGCCTGGTTACCTTGTGCGATCGGTATGGAGAACCAGGACCGCAATATCGTTTTGATCGGCATGCCGGGCGTGGGCAAGAGCACCATCGGCGTGCTGCTGGCCAAGGCGCTCGGTTGCCACTTCCTCGACACCGACGTCTTCATGCAGGCGATGCAGGGCCGCTCGTTGCAGGAGATAATCGACCGCGACGGCCTGGCGGCGTTCTGTCAGGCCGAGGAGGATTATGTCCTCTACCTCGACGTGAAGAACACGGTCATCGCCACCGGCGGCAGCGTCGTCTACAGCGGGCACGCGATGCGGCACCTGGCCGAGCACGGCGTCATCGTGCATCTCGACCTGCCCGTCGAACGGATCGAGGAGCGAATCCGCAACCTCCAGACCCGGGGTGTGGTCATGGAGAAGGGCCAGACCATCCGCTTGCTCTACGCCGAACGCGAGCCCCTCTACCGCCAATATGCCCAGATCACCATCGACGGCACCGACAAAAACCACGACCAACTCGTCGCCGAAATCCTCGACACCCTCCGTTCGTAGAATTTCTCTCGATCTGTGCCCAAGACACCACTTTTCGCGCCTACTTTCCACCTTCAGACCAGACAATAGGGTAGGAACAAGGTAGTGCGGGCCCGTTAGGAGTGCAGAAGATCGATTCGCAGGCGAAACTGGTTCAAGCCGCGCAAGCCGGAGACCTCGACAGCTTCGGCACGCTGTGTGAGAGCTATTATGCCCCCCTTGTCGCGGTGGCATACAGTGTCCTTGGCGATCATCAGCTTGCCGAGGACGCGGCCCAGGAGGCCTTCGCGCGGGGTCTGACCAATCTCAGGAACCTGAAGGACTCCGGGAAGTTCGCCCCCTGGCTGGCGCAGATCTGCCGCCACGTGGCAGCGGATATGGCCCGTGCCCGTCGCCGCGATGTGCGCGTGGAACAAAGGGCCGAAAACACGGATGGCCGACCGGACGACGAGCCCATTCGACAGGTTCGCGACGCGGTCGATCGCCTGCCTGCGTCGATGAAAGAGGTGGTGGTTCTACGGTACTACAACCACTGTTCCTATGAGCAGATGTCCGCCGTGTTGGGCTTGTCGCGAATGACGATCAACGGCCGCCTGACGCGAGCCAAACGCAAACTAAGGAAGTACCTGCGTCACTGAGGCGGGCAGGAGGATATGCCATGAAGGCCAACGACAGAGAACTCGATAAGCTGCTCCGTCAGGCCGTTGGCCGGGATGATCCGGCATTCGATTTCGACCGATGGAAGCAGGAGCACCGCCAAGAGATCGACACATTCAAGGCCCAGATTTCTGATGAACAGACTCGAAGCGGGCGAGCCCCTCGCGTCATCGAACTGACGCCAAGACGTCATGCAGCCAGAGTGGCGGTTGCAGCCGTCCTGGTTACTGTGCTATGGATAGTCATGTCTCGATGGGGCAATCCCAGCGGAGGACTGGCTTTCGGTCAAGTCCTCAAGCAGACGGCCAAGATCCAGACGTTCCATGCCAGACTCTACCAGAATGGCAAAGAGACCGAAATCTGGGCCAAACGCCCAAACATGCTGCGTTCCGTGCAGGACGCGGATGTCATTGAGATTTCCAACGGTCCGACCCTGTGGGTGGTGAACACTCCCTTCAACAAGGCCATACGCAAGCCCTCCCCTTATTTCGAAAGCGCACAGGGCAACGGCTTGGATGTGGTGGACTACTTTCTTCAAATGTATATCACAGACGAGCTGTCTGGATTCTTCTCTGAACAGCCTGTCGGCCGCAGCAGACAAGAGGGTAGGGTCTTCGATGTCTACCGTATGGAATTCACGGCGCAGGACGGCAGGGTCTATTTTGAAGCCCTCGTCGATGCCCAGAGCCATTTGATTCACTCCATTAGCGGTCAGGTGGGGGAAGGAGACGAGCTTGTCAACGATTTTCGTTTTTCCGTCACGGACTACGACATTCCATTGTCTGATGACTTGTTCACCTTCAGGCCTGGCCCGACGATGAAGGTGACCGTCGAAGAGCCAGAGCCGAGCCCATCGCAGGCGACCGAGGAAGAAGGCTCCTCGCTCTCCGGCCGGATCACCTGGGCTCATAACGGCAAACCCGTTGCGGGGGCGCGTCTAACGTTCTTCGGCGGCCGGATGGTAACTGTTGCTGACGGGAAGAGGGACCGCGAATTCTTCATACGCGCGGAGACAAATCGGGATGGCTACTGGCAGGTCTCCGGTGCACCGGCAGGGGGCATCCGAATCTCCGTACGGAGCTGGGAGTTCGAATGGCCGGCGATGCCCACGTTTACGACCAATGTCGGCACGTCCAAAGATCCACGCGTTCTCGTCGATGGCCGGAGCCGCTACGCAGGTTTGGATTTCAAGGTCTATAAACCCGACGACTTCTATGCGCATCTGACGGCCCGAGTCGTCAACGAAGACGGACAACCCGTTCGAGACGTCAGCGCCTATCTGATATACGCCGACTCTGGCGACATGCATCAGTCCGTCTATGCGACAAAACGACGCCACCAGTACACGCGTCGCGATGGCAAGTTCGACGATTCCGGAATCTGGCCCACCTATCGCCCGGTCAGATTGCACGTGGGACACAAAGATCCCAATGGCCCCTATCCCTTGCGGGGCGTGCACAGTGAGCCGTTCATCATCGAGTCGGCGCAGGAATATCACCGGGACATCGTGCTATCCTATGAACGTGAGATGATGGTCCAGATCCTTGATGTCCAAGGCCGTCCGCTCGAAGGCATATGCGTCAGTCTGCTCGACGGCGAATGGGGCGGTGCCGTTTCACCCCCTTCTTACCAACTGGAGGATCAGGTCTTCAGCGATTCCGATGGCTTGGTGCACGGTTCCGGCCTGCTGCCGGGCGAGAGTATTTTGATCGCGCTGAAACGTTTGGATCCGAACACACCCGACCTCTGGAATCCGCGGGTAGCGAACATCACGCCAGCCACGGCGCCAACGGATCGGAGCGTGCCGCTCGTCCAGGTCACGTTCGACGATCGACCAATCGCTGTCGAGGGGAAGGTCGATCCTGGATTTCGGATCGACTGGGCCCGCATTGCCGCATACGTCACAGGCCAGCCCGGCGACCTGCGGCACATGCCCTTTGCACGAGTCGACACCGATGGAGACGGACGCTTCATCTTGCGTGGCGTCCCCGCCGGCAGAATACGTCTGCTCTACAGCGCCGACGGCCCAGATGGGACTTCTCGCATGGGGGAAGGTGCTCTGGTCGTCGAATCGGGCCAATGTTATCGCGTTGAATTTGCCAACGAGGATCTCCAAGTACTCAGCCGCCACCCCATGTTTTGAGTGGTGCCGTCCTGTATACGAACCCCATTCCCGCCCCGAGATCGTCGTCGGGGCGGGTCGATTTCTGCGCGCCGACAGAAAACACGCCCCAAGCTAAAGCATGGCGGCCTTCTGGTTGTTATATTGGTGAGACGGGAATGGTCTCGACGAAAGGGCGCTTTCGGTGAAGTGGGAAGAGAGGTTGCTGGTCCGGCGGCTGAATCGGGGCGACGCGACGGCTCTGTCGGAGGTGTACGAACGGTGCCGGGACGATCTGCTCCGGCTGGCCGGGGCGATGCTGCATGACGGCCCGGCGGCCGAGGACATTGTGCAGGACGTCTTCGTCGCCTTCGCCGCAGCGGCCCGGACCTTTCGCCTGACCGGCCGTCTCAAGGGCTATCTGGCCACGTGCGTGGCCAACGCCGCCCGAAACCGCCTCAAGGCGGCGGTGCGACGCAGAACGACGGACCTGGACGCGGCAGCGGATCTCGCTTCGCAAAATGAGCGGCCGGACCGCTGGATGACGCTCACGGAGCAGTTCGAGCGAGTCAGCGACGCGATGGCGGAGCTGCCTGCCGAGCAGCGAGAAGCCATTGCCCTGCACGTGTACGGCGATCTGACCTTTCGCGAGATCGCCCAATGGCAACAGACGTCGATCAAGACGGTGCAGAGCCGGTATCGTTACGGCCTGGACAAGCTCCGATCGGCTTTGAATGACGAGGTGGCACGATGAAGCCCAACGAGGATATCGAAAGAGTGCTGAAGGACGCGTCGATTGAGATCGACGCCCCGACGGACCAGCGCGTTCGAGGCCGGATGCACGAGGCGTACGAACATTCCGCGCAGGCCGGAGGCTGGAGGCCGAAGACAGTGGCGCTTCACGCTTCACGCTTCACGCTTCCGGCGGCGGCGGTCATCCTCCTGGCGTTGGGCGTGCTCGTGGGACAGTTCGGCTCGATGCTCTCCGGCGGCAGCGTCGCTTGGGCGGAGGTTGCGCAGCGCTTTCAGTCCGTGTCCTTCTGCACGGTGACGATCTATGAGAAGGAAAGCGCGGCCGCCGAACCGACGCAGATGGAACTCTGGATCAGTCGGGATGGACGCGCGCGGGTCCGCCGGGGAAATCAAATCGTCTTCGGACAACGGGGGCAAGTCGCTCGGGCGTTCGATGTCGAGTCCCGCCAGCCGGTGGAGCCCGACGGTGGGGCCGTCTTCTTTCTCCAGAAGCTTGGCGAGGCGGAAGTGTTCTCGCTGGAGACCGTGATCCGGGTCATGTTCGGCCGTGAGATGCACGATGTTACGCCATTGGTTAACCCTGACGCCGTCATCTCCCAGGACGTGGTGGTCTTCGATCTCGACCTGCCCGATACGTCACAATGGGTCCGGATCTGGGCGCTGCGGGAGAGCCGGCTGCCCATACGCATCCGCGTCTGGGACCCGAGCGACGGCCAGGTGGCGGATGCCATTCTGGAGTACTCTACAGAGCAAACCGAGGAATTCTTCGACCCGAATGCCTTTGAGAACCCGGATCCGTAGACGTCAGGGATCTGGGGTTTGTAGTGTGCCCGTAAGGGCATACCTTGGATGGAATCGGCAACGCCTTGTCACGATGTTCATCGGGCTCGCTACAAACCTGTGCCCTCACGGGCACACTACGAGCGGCAATCAGGGGTGGCAGACAGAAAGGGAATCGATCATGCAGCTTGGCAAGGCGATAGAGACAAGCACACGGCGCGTGGTGTTTGGTGTGCTGGCGGTGGTAGCATTCTGCGGAGGATCGACGGTTATGCACGGACAGGAGCGGACGTACGCGGAGCGGATGGGATGGCCGGCGGGGACGAAAGCGGTGATCTTCCATGTGGATGACGCGGGCATGTCACACGACTCCAACATGGGGGCGCGGAAGGCGATCGAGAGCGGCGTCGCCACGTCGCTGAGTGTCATGATGCCCTGTCCGTGGGTCCCGCAATGCGCCGCTTGGCTGAAGGACCATCCGCAGGTGGACGCGGGCGTGCATCTGACCCTCACGAGCGAGTGGAAGAACTATCGCTGGGGGCCGGTCGCGGGCCGGTCGGCCGTGCCGGGTCTGGTGGATGGGCATGGCTACCTCTGGCATGAGGTCGCCGACGTGGTAGCCCACGCGAGCCCCGAGGAATTCGAGACCGAGATTCGCGCTCAGCTCGACAAGGCCATCGCCGTGGGCATTCGGCCGACGCACCTCGACAGCCACATGGGGACGTGCTTCCAGCCGCAGTTCATCCAGCGCTATGTGGAACTCGGTCTGGCCAAGGGCATTCCGGTCTTGATGTTCGGCGGGCACATGCAGCACATCAGCGCCGAGGCCGGCCAGTTCAAGCCTCTGCTGCGGTCACTGGCCGAGGAACTATGGCGTGCCGGCCTGCCGGTAATCGACGATCTGGTGACGCAGCCGACGAAGGGCCCGGAGTACGACCAACGAAAGAGCGAATTGATCGCTCTGTTGCGCGAGATGAAACCGGGCATCACGCAGATCATCGTTCACTGCACCGATCCGACGGAAGTCTTCTCCTATATCTCGGGCTCGGGCGCGGCCCGTCAAGCGGAATTGCGTCTGATGACCGATCCCAAAGTCAAGGCGTTCATCGAATCCGAAGGCATTGTCCTGACAAACTGGCGCGAACTGAAGGAGCGCCGGCAGCGCATCGAACAGTAGCATCATCAACGACTGACAAACAATCACGCAAGAGAGGGCACGGAATGTCTATCCACAGATACACACAGCCGCGCATGCACGGGTTCACGCTCATCGAGCTGCTGGTGGTCATATCGATAATTGCACTGTTGATGGCGATCATGATGCCGGTGCTGGGCAAGGCGAAGGAGCACGCGCGCCGGGTGGCCTGCCAGAACAACCTGCACCAGGGGCTGCTGGCCGGCCAGATGTACGCCGGCGACTTCGATGGGTTTCTGCCGGAAGGCAACGTCATCGACAAATCGGCACCGGGCTACAACAAGGAATGGGACAGCGCCGATCTGCTCACGCTGATCAACTACAGGACGATGATGGCCTTCGGCCGCTACGGCCTGACCGAGCAGCACGCCACCTGCGAGACGGCGCGGAAGCACTTTGAGAGCCAGGAAGGCTGGCTCAGTCCGTTGCCCTCGCCGCATTCGCTGGTCCAGGCGACGCAGGTCGGCTGGATCTACTGGGGCAATCGCGGCGACTGGACCGACAAGGACACCGGCCGCAAGTACATCACCGCCAAAAAGGCCACGGACAAGGCCACGTCCAGCACGCTGGTGACCTGCTTCTGCTACAACCGCTACGACGCGGTCGGCGGATCGGGCAGTTGGCCCGCGTGGTATGGCTCTCACATCCGCGGCACGTTCCAGCACGCGGTCGGCCGGCCGATGCACCCGGCTCCCAACGGCTTGGCCGTGGGCTACCTCGACGGCTCCGTTCGCTTCGTCAAGTGGGGCGACCTGACCCCCAGCAACCACGAGGGCGAATACCTCGTCTACTATGACGCGGGCACGTAGCGGTCCCGCCCGATTCCGATCGCTCCGGACCGGCCGCCATACTGCGCACCATGTGCCAGAGTACGGGCGAATGATGATTCGCCCCTACCCATTTCCTGCATTTTGCTGTTTGATCTTTGCTTTGATCCTTCAGGACACCTCATCGGTTTTGCCGTTGCGCAGGCCGGAGGGCGTGCGTCTATAATGGCGACGTTCGAGAGCAGGGGCGAATCATCATTCGCCCGTACCTGGTCGAAGGAGCCCGGGTTGGACGACGGTCACACAGCGCTGTTGGAGCTTCTGGATCGGTCGGGAGCGAGTCTGTTCGCGCTCCTGACCCGGCTGACCCTGCGCCAAGACGTCGCAGAGGATTCGATGCAGGAGTTGTTCCTGAAGCTGCGCAGCGCTCCGGATCAGGCTTCGATCGATTGCTGGCAGGCGTACGCCCGGCGCGTGGCGATCAACCTGGCGTTCGACTGGCGTCGCCGGAATCGCCGGCGCCGAGCAGTGCCGCTGGACGAGGTCGCAGAGCCGGTCTCGGGAGCCGGTGAGCCGCTGAATCAGGCGGCGCGGACGGAGGAATTCGAGCGGATTCTCGCCGCTGTCGGCCGGCTCAAGGGCATTTCGCGCGAGGTCTTTGTGATGCATCACGTCCAGCAGGACTCCTACGAGGACATCGCCAGACAGCTCGGCAAGACGCCTCATCAGGTCCGCGCGTTGTGCTTTCGAGCGATGAAAGACGTTCGTGAGAGACTCGGATGCGACCGTGGGTCCAGCGAGGAAAAGGGGGTGCGGCGTGTCGAGTATGAATGAAGCCGATCTTCGGCGTCGCCTGGAGCAGCTTGCGGGGATGCAGCCTTCGGCGCAGGCGACCCGCCGGACTCTGGACCGCGTCCGAGAGACATTGACGGAATCGCAGAACCGACCGAACGCTCGCGCTGCGGGCTTATGGAGAACCATCATGAGAAGCAGAATGACGAAACCCGCCATTGCGGCAGCGATCGCCGTCGCCGTCCTGGTCGGGATCAATCTGACGGGACGATCCGGCGTGGCTTTCGCCGACATCGTCAAGCCTTTCCTGGCCGCCCGGACCGCCACCTTCAAGATGACCATGGAGGTCCAGGGCGCTCCGCACCAGACCTTCGACTGCATGTACGCCGAGCCGATTCGCATGCGGCAGGCCAACGATGAACAAGGCGTCGTCGTGGTCAGTGACCTGCTTGCCGGCAGGATCGTCACCCTCAATGCTGCGCAGAAGCACGCCGTGGTGATGGAGATCACCAACATCCCGGACGACCCGAATCAGAACCAGTTCAACATGTTCGGAGAAATCCGACGGCACATCCAGGAAGCGCGAGAGGCCCCCGACGATTCGGTGACGTTTCTGGGCGAGCAGCAGATCGGCGGGCGGACCGCTGTAGGATACCACGTTCGGACGCCAGGGGCAGAGCTGACGGTCTGGGCCGATCGGCAGACGCAACTGCCGGTGTCGATCCAGAGGGTTGCCGGACCGACCACTTTTACGATGACGAACATCGTCTTCGATGTCGATCTGGACGAATCGCTCTTCGACCTGACCATCCCGGACGGCTACGAGGTTGCGACTCTGCATGCGGATGCCACCAAGCCGATGGAAGGGGATCTTCTCCAGACATTCCGCCTCTGGGCCGAACACAACGAAGGCAGCTTGCCTCCCAGTGTAGACATGAACGCACCGATGGCGTTCGTGATGGCCCAGCAGACGAAACTGCAGCAGGATGGGCAGGAACCCTCCAAAGAACGCATGCTCCAGTTGCAGCAGACCATTATGGATATGGGGCGTGGGATCACGTTCGTCGAGAAACTGCCGGCCGAGAGCGACTGGCACTACGCCGGTAAGGGAGTGACGTTCGGCGATGCCGCGACGCCGATCTTCTGGTATCGCCCGGAAGGCTCGGGAATGTATCGTGTCATCTATGCTGACATGAACGTCCGCGAAGTGCCTGCGAGCGAACTGCCGAAGGCGCCCGACAGCCAACCGGTGTTGAACAAGGCCGAGACCCCCGATGGCGAGGCGCTGGTGGACAAAGCGGTCGCCATGGGCGCGGACATTCCGCCCGAGAACCGCAGTCTTGTGGCGCGGATGCTGAGTCTGGGCGAAGAGGATCTGATCGGCGGGCTGAAGACCTTCGCCGAGCTTTCCGCCGGACGCTATCCCCACAGGCTGGATGCCGAGTCGACCATCAAAGAGACCGACGGTCTCGGCGCCGACGCGATCGCCGGCGTATCCGAGCAGGTCAAGAAGCAGAAGCTCCAAGACATCTTCTTCGCGACCGCCTATTACGACAAACTGGTCCGCGAGAAGAAGGATGTGGCCTATTACGGCGACGCCGTCTCCGCGACGGACGCCGGAAAGGTCCTGATCCGCTGGAAGACCGAACGCGACAAGTACCGCGTGGTCTTTGGTGACCTGACCGCCAAGGACGTGACCGCCGATGAACTGAAGACGCTGGAAGGAAGATAGACCGCCAGTCTGGAATGCGTCATCCACCGGATGTGACGAGGGCCGGGTTCTTCGGAACGATCCCGGCCCTCTGTGTGTGGCCGAACATCCAGAGTGGATTGTACGGCAGGAATGTGACGAGCACCTCTGTTCAGGGCGTGCTGTCCCCGCTAAGATGATCCCTTTGATGCAGATGTGCTGGTGGTCCATGTGCGGGGTGCGAAGATGAGCGAAACGAGACACTTGTACTTTGCCGACAATCTCAAGATTGCGCTGACGATTCTGGTGATCGCCCACCACGTCGGTCAGGCCTATGGACCGACGGGCGGCTCCTGGCCTATCCAGGAGGAGGCCCGTGCGGCGGTGCTGGGACCGTTCTTCACGGTCAACCGCTCGTTCTTCATGAGTCTGTTCTTCATGATCTCGGGCTACCTGATGGTGATGTCTTACGACCGGCATGGGTTTCGGCGATTCGTGAAGGGCCGCGTTCTAAGGCTGGGCGTGCCGCTGCTGTTCTTCTTCGTTGTGCTGATTCCCGTGCAGCAGTATCTCTGCCACCTTGCGTCCGGGCACTTCTCCTCTTCGGCGTTGTCGTTCCGCGAATACTACCGCAGCATCTATTTCGGCAGCGGCGCCAGGCCGGAGTACTGGACAGGGCCCATGTGGCCCGAGGCCAATTTCGGCCATCTGTGGTACGTCGAACACCTGCTGATTGCCGGCCTGTGCTATGCGCTGTTGCGTCTGGTGTGGAAACGCCCCCCGCAGACGGGACCCATCGAGCTAACGCCGTTGCCTTACTGGGCGGTCGTCGTCTTTGCCCTGGTGCTGGCTATCGCGTCGGGCATCGTGCGAATCTGGTACCCCATCGACCGGTGGATCGGCTTTCTCGGTTTCATTCAGGTTGCCTTTGCCGATGTGCCGCGCGACCTGAGCTTCTTCGTCCTCGGTGCGATCGCGTACCGGCGCGGGTGGTTCCTCGGACTCCCCGCTCGTACGGGATACGCGTGGCTGACGGTCGGCCTGACGGCCGCTGTGCTGTGGTATGCCTACTCCCTGGGAATCCGGCCCGTCTTTCGCATCAACCGGGAAGCCATGAGGATCATCTATCCGATCTGGGAGGCGTTTCTGTGCTGCGGAATGTGTATCGGTCTGCTCGCCCTGTTCCGCGAACGCCTCGATTTTCAGGGGCGCTGGAGCAGGGCGATGGCCCAGGGCCAGTATGCGGCCTATCTGTTCCACGTCGCGGTGGTGGTCCTGGTCCAGTTCGCTATCGCGGGCGCGCCCCTGTCGCCCTTCGTCAAGTTCATCCTGGTGACGGCCGTCAGCGTTCCGCTGACATTCCTGCTGGCCCACGGCCTGCGACAGTCCGCCCTTCTACGGCGCATCATCTGAACTGCAACTGCGCAGGGTCGCTCCGAGCCGGATCTACAGCTTCCAGGCTTTGGCGAAGGCCTTGAAGCTGCGGTCGTAGGTGCGCTCGACGTCGTTGGGGAAGCAGCAGGCCGGCAGTTGCTTCGACGCAAGATGATTGCTCAGGCAGTCACAGCAGATGCCCTTGTTGCCGCAGCCGGGATACGAGCAGTTGCAGTTCTTGAGATTCCTGTCCTTCTTGCATTCCATGATGCCGATCTCTCCTACTTCCGTTTGCCCCTGGCGAACGGGTCGCTCATGATCTTGTAGACTTCGGCCCCGCATTCGAGACACTTCCACGGTCGCGGCCGCCGGGCGTCGCGAATCCAGAAGATCGCCCAGAAGCCGGTCAGCAGCGTCAGAATCAAATGAGGTCCGTGGCGAATCCCTTGTCGTCCGACGGGCACTTGCTTGAGACACTTGCCGCAATAGCCGCTGGCCTCCTCGAATCGACTGAAGCGCGACCCCATGACGGATCTCCTGTCTCAGCGGACCTCCAATTCATACAGTCGGACGCTGTACGCCGGGCAGTCCAGCGTGTCGGACAGCCCGGAGACCGAATCCTCTGTGATCGCCACGTTCGGCGTCTGGCCCGGTTCATTGTAGGCCGTCGGGTCGTCGTGGGCAATCGTCCAGCAGCGTCCTTGGCCACTCAACGATGCTCCTTCCAACGTTAGCGTCACGTCGTATGACGCTTCGGTGGGGTTCACGATGCCGATGGTGATCGCCTTCTTGTCGGCGGTCCACGCGGCGGCGACGTCGAGCCCGTGCAGCTTGCCGCTCACCGCGACCGGTACGGTCCCGAAGTGATTGCGGTAGAGCTTCAGGACCAGGCCGGTGGTTTCGAGCGCCGCGGCAGTCTCGGTCGTCTTGATTGCGCCGATCACGTTGACCGTCTGGGCGTAGTTGGCCATGAAGTACAGGTCGCTGTTTCGCGCCATCTCGTGCAGGCCGGCGGCGATGCCGAGGGCGTCCTTCTGGAAGTACCGAGTACCCAGCTCGCCGAAGACGTGCGGGCCGTACCAGTAGTTCCACTCGTCCAGCGCGATGCGGATGTCTTTGCCCGCCAACGAGTCGAGCTGCTCCCGGTACCGCCGATGCGCGTCGGCGATGCTCCGAACGGCGTCGGGGATCTGCTGAACGTGGTCGGCGATGGGCTCGCGCTCCTGCCGATAGAAATGCTCGCTGATCAGGTCCATGGTCTCGGCGCAGTTCTCGAGCATGCCCCGCGACCAGCTTCCGACGGCGCCGACGCCGATCAGCCTGATGTCCGGATCCACGGTCCGCATCGCCTTGGCGAACAGGTTGTGCTTGATCACGTACTGCTCCAGCGCCATGTGGCCAAGCTGCCACGAGCCGTACATCTCGTTGCCGACGCACCACCACGTGACGCCATAGGGCTCGGGGTGGCCGTTTGCCGCCCGCCAGCGACCCATCGGCGTCTCGGCGGAGCCGTTGGCGTATTCCACCTCCTGGGCGGCACAGAAGTCGTCGCCGAAACCCGCGTTGACCGCGATCATCGGCTCGGCGTCGATCTCCCTGCAGAACCGCAGAAACTCGTCGAGTCCGAAGTCGTTGTGCTCGATGCCTTGCCAAGCCGGGTTCTTGCGGGGCGGCCGCTTGTCGCGCGGGCCGACGCCGTCGCGCCAGTTGTAGCCGCTGACGAAATTCCCGCCGGGCCAGCGATAGACCGGCGCGTTCAGCTCCTTGAGCAGCTTGAGCGTATCGGCTCGCATTCCGTCGATGTTGTCGGCCGGCATCAGTGAGACCGTGCCGATGAACGCAGCGCCGTGCGTGACGCGGATCTCCAGTGCCGCCTCATCGGTCGACTCAGGCGGCGTGAACCGCAGCGGACACTGCATGTATTGCTCGGCGTTGACCGTGAAGAAGCTCGTCTCGCGCTGCCCGCGGCCGTTGCCCCAGACCAGAGAGACCTCGACGTTCACGCCGGAGGCCGACTGCGGCTTGATCCAGATGTAGCCGTCGTACGCCTTGCCCTTGACGACGCCCAAGTGGCGCTGCCGTATCCCGGAAGCGGTGTGAATGATCGGCGTGTGCTCACCCACGAACGGATCGGTGCGGTCCATCACGAGGCCGCTGGTCGATCCGGTCGTTTCCCACGCCGACGGCCGGTGGCCGACCGGGTAGAAGAACTTGCGGTCTTCGAGCATCTCGGCCCAGATGCCGCCATAGATGCAACGGCCCAGGTGTTCGATGAACTGGCCGTACACGTACTTGGAGATCGGCTCGCCTCGCGCGCCGGCGTCGATGGCCACCACCGGCTTGATGCTCTCCTTGATCCGGAACGCGCGACCGTCTCTGGGACGGACCAGGAGCGGAAAGCCCGCCTCGTCCCACGACACCTTCATCTTGGATAGATACCAGCTCGCGCCCTTGTCGTTGTTGCCCTGGAAGAACAGGTACGTCTGTCCATCGTCGTCCTGAAAGACGCCCGGATGGCCCGACTCGCTAGCGTTCCACTCGTTGGCGCTGCCATTGGGCAACAGCGGATATCGTGACAGACGCGTCCAGGAGATCCCATCGGTGCTGACGGCGCAGCCGATCTGCTGGGGCGCGTTGTTGTAGGCGCCTGCGTAGAACATGTAGAGCCTGCCGTCGCGTTCGATCACGGACGGCGCTTCGATGCACTGGCCCTCCCAGGGCAATTGCGGTTCGAGGATCGAGGCGTCACAGAGCTGCGTCCACTTGTCGCGGCCCCAGTCGGAGTCGATGGGCGCTGCGGCGACGACGAGCTTCTGGACCTTCATCGCCGGATCGCGCGTGGCACAGTAGAGCAGCAGGCAGCCCTTCCACTCAATCGCGTCGGCGTCGATCGCCCGGCCGCAGTTCCAGTCGCCTTCGGGACGGAAGATCGGATTGCTCGCGTTTCGCGTGAAGTGGAGCCCATCGTCGGAGACCGCGTGGCAAATCGCGTCGTCGCGTCCGTTGCCGTAGGTCTGATAGAACAGGTGCACCTTGCCGTCGCGGACCATCGCGCCGGGCGCCGCCAGGCCGTTCCGCTCGTATTCGGCCCCGGGCAGGACCTCGCCGACCTTCTTCCAGTTCGTCAGATCGTCGCTCTCTGCGATGCCGACGGCGATGCCGTCCTTGCCCCGGTCGAGCGAATAGTACATCAGGTAACGACCCTGGAATCGCACGACGTCAGGGTCCTTGGCGAACGGTCTTTCGTAGGAGTCATCGGTGTAGTACATCTCGGGCCGGCCCGGCGAATCGGTCGCTTCGCCCAGGCGTTCGAGCCGGATGTCGTCGAACCAGGCCTTGCCGGTCGACTGGCCCCAGCCACCGAAGAGGCAGTTGATTCCGATCCTCGAACGCGGACCCGTATCGAATTCGGTTTCGACCTTCGTCCAGTCGGCGGTTCCGGTCACCGCCTGTGTCTGAACGCCCTGAATGTCATGCACGTTCAGCAGGGCGCCGCGGCCTGTCCCCGCGTCGAGGTTCTCCGTCCGAATCCAGCCGCTGAGCCGGTACCGGGAGAAAGGTCGCACGCGCGTCATCGCGAACCACCCGGCGTCGGCGCCGGTGGCGGACTCGATCATCGCGCATCGCTCGTCCGTTCGTCCGCGTTGGGCATGACCGAATCGGGCCTGGCCTCCGTAGGTGCGCTGTTCCCAGCTTGCCGGGAGCGTCCCATCCGAGCGCTCGAACGAGGCGTTGCGCAGCAGGTCCTCGGGCAATGTCGGCTCGGCGGCCTCCTCCGTTCGCGCGAGCCAGACGGTCATCTCGCCCGGTCCGCGATGGGCCCAGGCATAGTACGGAATCGCCACGATGTCCCGCTCGCTGTGCAGCAGGGTTTGTCCGTCGCTGGCGTACCGCAGGCCCTTGGCCTTGCCCCGGACGACGGTGACGCCGCCCAGCAGGTCGTCGCGATAAGTCGCCATCAGCGAGGCGTCGTCGTTCAGGACGAGGTTGAAGACCCCGCCCTCGTTGTCGGGCCATTCGAGGCAGTAGACGAGCGGTCCTCTCTCGAGCGCGACTCGTCCGACGTTGGCAGCCACCTTCTCACTGGCGAGAACCCGCCGGATGGGCATGGGCAGGTTCAGCTCGACGACATCGCCGGTTTTCCATTCGCGTTCCAGCCGGACGTAGCCCTTGTGGATATCGATATCCTGCCGCTTGCCGTCGACCATCAGTTCCACGCTTGGCACGCCCGAGAGCCTGTACTGGTACAAATCGCTCGGCAACGGTTGGCCCTGGGCCCAGCCGGGAATGCGAACGTAGACGGCGAATCGGCCGGCCGGCTCGGGACTGATGGTCAGCTTGATCCTTCCGCTCCAGGGGTAATCGGTCTCCTGCAACACGTACACGGTCCGGTTGCCCAGTTTGATCGTCGCCGGCCCTTGAGCGAAGAGGTTCACGTACAGTTCGTCGTCGGTCTGGGCGTAGACGTAGCCCGGCACTGAGGCGATGAAGCGGGCGACGTTGCCGGGGCAACAGGCGCAGCCGAACCAGGGGCTACGCTCATGCTGGCCGTGCGAGGCCAGGGGATTCGGATAGAAGAACCGGTTGCCTTCGAGCGAGACGCCGGAGATCACGCCGTTGTAGAGGGTCCGCTCCATCACGTCGATGTACCTGGCGTCGCCGCGGAACAGGAACATGCGATGGTTCCAGTACACGTTTCCGATGGCCGCGCAGGTCTCGCAGTAGGCCGTCTCGTTGGGCAGCTCGTACGGCCCGCCGAACGCCTCGCCGTGCCCGGTCGCCCCGATGCCCCCGGTCAGGTACAGTTTCTTCGAGACCACGTCGGCCCAGATGCGGTCGATCGCCTGGAGATAGCGCTCGTCGCCCGTCATCGCCGCGACGTCGGCCATTCCGCTATACATATAGGCGGCGCGAACCGCGTGGCCCACCGCCTCGCTCTGCTCGTAGGGCTTCTGGTGCGACTGGTTGTACGGATCGCCTCCCGGACCTCGCGTGTCCAGGAAGAACTTCGCCAGGTCCAGGTACTTCTCGTCGCCGGTGATGCGGTAGAGCTTGACCAGGCCCATCTCGATCACCTGATGGCCCGGTGCGCTGGCGTTCTTGCCGGGACCAAAGACGGAATCGAGCAGCTCGGCGTTCTTGAGCGCGACGTCGAGCAGATTCCGCTTGCCCGTCGCCTGGTAGTGAGCGGCGGCGGCCTCGTAGAGATGGCCCATGTTGTAGAGCTCGTGACTGCCGGCCAGCTTTTCCCAGCGCTCATTGCCGAACCAGTTTCGCAGCCGCTCGCAGTTGTTGGTCCGGCAGGTGTAGAGGTAGCCGTCCTGTTCCTGGGCGGCCGCGATCTTGGCGATCAGATCGTCGACGTACGCGTCCAGCTTCGGATCGGGCCGGACGTTCAGCACGTACGCGGCGCCTTCGAGGATCTTATAGGGGTCGGTGTCGTCGAAGGGAAAATCGCCCTTGTGCTCGCCCTCGATCTTCCCGGCGGCCAGAAGGAAGTTGTCGATCCGGCCGGTCTGCTCGCACTGTCCGAACGCGTAGGGAATGGTCACGGTCCGATTCGTCTCGATCCGCGAAGCCCAGAAGTCGTCGGCGATTCTCACCTCGGTGAACGGCACGGGGCGAATCGGATAGTCCCGACCTGCGACCTGACCACAGACCAGACCGGATAAGAACGTGCCCGCGAAGGCGATCAGTGCAATCTGCCGAGATTTCATCACGTCTCCTTTCAACGATCCGTTTCAGAGCGAAAGAGGCACAGGGCTTATTTTACGACAAATGCCGACCAATGCAATCTTTTGTCCTGGTGTCCGCTGACGGAGAATCGAGCAGGGGCAAAGGATTACTCGCCCCTGCGGGTTGCCGTCTTGACGAACCGGCGGCATGGCTGGACAATCTCTCTTGTCCGCCGTATGCCGCAGTCCGGCGCCAGCAAAGGAGAGATTCGATGAAGATGGTTTCACGACGGAGGTTTTTGACTGTCTCGCTGACCGTTGTCCTGGTCCTGTGGCTCTTGCTGTCCGGCTGTCACGGCCTGCAAAAGGCCACCCGGACCGGCCGGCCCTGTCCGGTCTGCATGAGACAGACCCGGGCTTTGCCGGTTGCGAGACTGACTCATACGACTTGCGTGTGTCCCGTGTGCAGGAACGTGACCACCCTGAACGCCTCGACACGAACCGCGGTGGAGACCTATGCCGGGGCCGCCCTCGGCGACACCGTGGAAGTCTGTGGCTACTGCCAGATCATCGCCGAGCGCTGCGCCGCCTGCCGCGAATCGCCGGGCAGGCCGACGGGTCCCTGACGTCGTCTTGGTGCCCAGCGACGGAAAGGATCAAACTGACGATAGTCTTCTGGCGGAGCAATTCTCGAATGGGTGACCGGGCAGGGCATGGTACGACGGTCTTCTTCGACCTGGACGGGACGCTGACCGACCCGAGGGAAGGGATCACGCGGTGTCTTCAATACGCTCTGGCGCAGCTCGGTCGTCCGGTTCCGCCGCAGGCCGAACTGGTGCAGTACATCGGCCCGCCCTTGCGATGGACGTTCCCTCGCCTGCTGGCGACCGATGACAAGGCCATGGTCGATGCCGCGATCGAACACTATCGGCGACGCTACGCGGACGTGGGCCTCTTCGAGAACGAACTCTACACCGGCATTCCCGAATCGCTTCGGTCGCTGCGCGACGACGGGTTCCGGCTCTTCGTCGTCACGTCGAAGCCGGTGGTCTACGCCGAGCGGATTATCGATCACTTTGATCTGGCGGAGTATATCGAAGATGTGTTCGGACCGGACCTGGACGGCCGGTTCGACGACAAAGGCGAACTCGTCGCCCATATCCTGCGCGAACGAGCCATCAGGCCGGAGCGAGCGATCATGGTCGGCGACCGGGCCAGCGATATTCTGGCCGGCAAGATCAACGGCACGCGCACCATCGCGGTGACCTACGGCTTCGGCAGCATGGAGGAGCTCGCCGCCGCGAAGCCCGACCGCACCTGTCACAGCCCCGCGGAGATTCGTGACGCACTCGGCAGTTTGCGTGGCGGGACGCAGGCGGGGCATTGACGGGGTCCTTCGTTTGTGCTAAGAAGGCCCGGGTGACACATTCGATATCCGTGAGCATGAAAGGGGCGAGCGCATGTTTGTGCAGGGCAACGACGACGGTTACTCGACGCCCATCGAGGGCATTCGGCAGAAGACTCTGGCCTATGGAGCCAGGACGTTGATGACGGAGTTCCGGCTGGAGGGCGGACGCGTTCTGCCCCTGCACCAGCATCCCTACGAGCAGACCGGCTATCTCGTGCGCGGAAGGCTGCGCCTGACCGTGGGACAGGAGCAGCACGACACCCGCCCCGGCGACAGTTGGTGCATTCCGCCCGACGTGATCCACGGCGCCGAGGTGCTCGAGGACAGCGTCGCCATCGAGGTCTTCTCGCCGGTCCGCGAGGACTATCTGCCCCGCGGGAACCGCTGAGCGCATGTCTCGATCGACCGCCCTGCATTGCGGCGCGGCAGGCCATCAACGATGCGATCCAACCACATGAAGTGCTCTTGGGAGTGCCTCCGTCATGCCGACGGTCAGGCTGATTGAGATCGATGTTGCCGCCGCCGAAATCCTGGCGGCCCGTCCGGATCGGTTCGAATCGAAGTACAGACTGTCTCTTGGTGAGAATGCCGGACTGGTCCAGGACGCCGTTCGACAGACGATCGCCATGCTCGCGGGGGCGCCCCGGTCCAGACCTTGGGGCGGATACATTGCGGTCGGTGCAGACGGCCGGGTCGTCGGCACGTGCGCGTTCAAGACCGGACCCGACCAAGACGGTGCCATCGAGATCGCCTATTTCACGTTTCCACCCTTTGAAGGTCACGGCGTGGCCACCGCCATGGCCCGCCAGCTTCTCGAAATGGCTCGCGCTTCGCAGGAAGTGCGGGAGGTCATCGCGCACACGTTGCCCGAGCGCAACGCTTCGACGCGCGTGCTGGAGAAAATCGGCATGCAGTGCGTCGGTGAGGTAATCGACCCGGACGACGGTCGTGTTTGGCGATGGAGGTTCCGTCTCAGGCCCTGAGCATACGTCTACCCGAAGTGGAGTTCGACGATGTCCTTGTCGTGCAGGACGTGGGTGAGGTGGACGTTCTGGCCGTCGTGGACGCCGGTTCCCCAGCACTTGGCGCTCTTGAGCTTCTCGGCCAGCTCGCGATGGATCGTGCGGGCCAGGTCGTGAACGGTCGAGCCGGCCGGCAGCGTGAACGGATCGTTCATGTCGGGGGGCTTGCCCGGCGGCTTGGCATAGACGCGAATGATCGCCAGCGTCTCGAACAGGAACTTCGCGAAGGCGTCCAGGCCCTCGCCGGTCTGCGCGGAGATCTTCACGAACTCCAGCGGCCTTTCGCAGGACTTCTTGGCCAGTTCGAACGCGCCGTCGGTCGCGATGTCGGCCTTGGTGCACAGGCAGAAGGCCCTGCGGCCGAGTGCGTTGCCATGGCCGTCCGTCGCGGGCGTCTTCTCGTCCAGCAGCAGGTTTCGCGATTCGAGGAAGTCCAGCAGGATCAGCAGTTGCTCCTCCACGTCCTGTGACAGGTCGACGACGATCGCGATCAGGTCGCCGTTGCGATACGTGCCCACCTGGCCCGGCGCCGCGTAGTCGGCGGTGATCGGCGGCATGTCCACGAGCTGAATCTGGACGTCTTCGTACCGCACCATGCCGGGCACCGGCGCGTGCGTGGCGAACGGGAATTCCGCCACAGTGACCTTGGCGTGGGTCAGGGCCGCAAGGATGGCGCTCTTGCCGGAGTTCGGAGTCCCCAGCAGGACCACCTGCCCGGCCCCCGAACGCGGGACGTGGAAGATGTCCACGTGCTTGCCCGCCTTCTTCTGCTGCGCGCTGGCGTCCTTGAGCTGGCTGAGTTTGCGCTTCAGGTCCGCCTGGAGATGCTCGGTCCCCTTGTGCTTTGGCATCACCGCCAGCATCTGCTCCAGCGCGAGCATCTTCTCCTCGTTCGTCGAGGCGCTGCGGTACCACTGCTCCGCTTTGAAGTAGTCTGGTGTCAGGTTCGCCGGCATAGGAACCACACTCAGCCGCTATGCTTTTCTCTGGGCTACGCTTGGCCCATTATACAGGATCGGCCCCCGATGAGAACCCCCCATCGCCACGACTCGACTGCGGCGATCTTCACGCAGGCTTATCGGGATTGCTCCTTCCCGGCGTAATACGCTTTGATCGCATCCATCGTCTCCTGGGGATAATCCGTAGCGAAACTGGCGCAGCCCAGATCGAGGAGTCGTTGATAGGTCTCAGGCCGGTCGCCCTGCGTCCAGGAGAGCGTCTGAAAGAGAATCCCATAGCGACGTAGTTCTTCACCGGTCCTTCTCAGAAATGTCTCGCTGGGCGAAAAGACGCCGTTCTCGGCAATCGAGACGTGAATCTGAAGCTGATCGATATGGGCGAACTTCACGTCACGCAACGCGGCCAGTCGCCGGGCCAGATCGTCCTCCTTGCCGCCCATCCAGTGCAGTGTCCTGGAACGGGGCGCAACCCGCTTCCACTCTGTGAGTTCATCGTACTTCGTCGAGGCCACAATCAGCCGGGGATGATACCCCAGGGTCTGCCGTGCCAGGACGTCGAAGTCAATCTGTTTGATATCGATATAGAGCATCCGATCGGGATGCCCGTCGAGAGCCTCGAGCATCCGGGCCAGGCTGATGATCCGCTGGCCGGCGAACGATTCGCCCCGGAACGCACCGATGTCAAGCTGTTGCGTTTCCGCGAAGGTCAGGTCTTCGATTCCCTTCTTCTTCAATTCCTCCGGCGCATCCGGGAGAATGCGGGCAAAGTTGGTGTCGTGGAACGAGACGATGACTCCATCCCTGGTCATGCGGAGATCCGCCTCCGGAACCATGTGGAGTCTCCAGGCCATCTCGAAGGATTCCAGCGACCCTTCCGGAGCGGCGTTTCCGTAGCCGCGATGCGCCTGCACGATGACCTCCTCGAACGGAATGTGATCCCGCACGTTCCAGACGCCCGCCAGCGGCTGCGCATAGTACTCATCCAACGCCTGCATCGCGACATCCGGTCGGTCGGTGCTGAGGCCTGCCGTTCCGAGGTCCAGAAGACGTCTGTAATAATCGACCCTGTCGCCATGTTCGCCGACGCCCCAGGGCATCGTCTGGAACTCGATGCGCCGACGACGCAATTCGCTGCCCGCTTTTCTCAGGCAAGATTCGGAGGGCATCGTTGTCCCATCCTCGTTGAACCGGACATGAATCTGAAGATGCGTGACACCTTCGAAATCCGATGCCCGAAGCGCCGCGAACCGCTCTTCAATGTCCTCGTCCGTCGCCTTTCCCAGTCCCATCCACAGCAGCGCCCCGGAGAGCGGCGCCATCTTGCGCCATCGCCGGGCTTCGTCATCCTTGCCCGTTGCCAGCACGATCTGTTCGTGAAGTCCCTCGGTTGCTCTGGCCAAGAGACGGAAATCGACATTCTTGACGTCGACATACACGCGGCGCCAGCGATCCTGACGCAGCGCCTCACAGATCTCCTCCAGACTGACAATTCTCTGCCCGGCGAACGCGGCACCGCGAAACGCGCCGATGTCGAGCCGTCGCGCTTCGTCATAGGTAAGGTCTTCCAGTCCCTTCTTCTTGGCCTCTTCGGAGGCATCGGGGAGAATCCGGGCGAAGTTGTTGTCGTGGAACATCATGATGACGCCGTCTTTGGTGGTTCGGACGTCCACCTCCGGGATCCCGCCCATGCGCCAGGTCAATTCGAGCGCCTCCATGGTGTTCTCCGGCGCCAGATACCCCGCGCCGCGATGCGCGATCACCGTGACCGACTCTCGCGGCACATTTCGAATGTTCCATTGGAGTTCATCGGCGGCGCTCGTCGCTACGCTCATCAAGCATAGTGCAACGCAGAATCGGATGGCCTGTTTCATTGCTCGTCTCGTTTGAACCGGATCGTCCGTGAGGTTCCGTTGGCCTTCAAACAATCGGGCGGCAGCCTGTTTGCGAGGTGTCCCTCAGGGCATGAGACACACCTTCCGGGGTGACCGCAAACACACTGCCGCCCGCAACAAGCCCTTTCGCGTCGCTACCCGGCGACCTTTTCGGCGACGAGGTCACCGACCTGGCTGGTCGAGTAGCCCATCTTCCCGGCGGCCAGGCTCTTGAGCTTGTTCGCGGTGACGTACATCACCGCCTTCTCGATGGTGTCGGCGGCCTTCTCTTGGCCCAGCGTCGCCAGCATCATCTGCGCCGAGCAGATGGCGGCCAGCGGATTGATCACACCCTTGCCCGTGTACTTCGGGGCGCTGCCGCCGATGGGCTCGAACATGCTGACGCCCTCCGGGTTGATATTGCCGCCGGCAGCGATGCCCATGCCGCCCTGCGTGATGGCGCCAAGGTCGGTGATGATGTCGCCGAACAGGTTGCCCGTGACGATCACGTCGAACCACTCGGGGTTCTTCACCATCCACATGCACGTCGCGTCGACGTGATAGTACTCGCGCGTGACGTCGGGATACTCAGCCTTGCCGATCTCATGGAAGGCCCGCTCCCACAGGTCGTAGATGTACGTCAGCACGTTGGTCTTGCCGCACAGCGCCAGCGTGTTCTTGTCGCCTTTGCCCCGGGCCTTCTTGCCGTGCTTGCGGGCATATTCGAAGGCGTACCGCAGGCAGCGATCGACCTGATGACGCGAGTAGACGGCCGTCTGCACGGCCACCTCGTGCGGTGTGCCCTTCATCGTGAAGCCGCCGGTGCCCGTGTACGCGTCGCCGGTGTTCTCGCGGACTACCACGTAGTCGATCTCGTTGGGGCCCTTGTTCTTCAGCGGGCACTCCACGCCCGGATAAAGCCGGACCGGACGCAGGTTGATGTACTGGTCCAACGCGAAACGGGCCTTCAGCAGAATGCCCTTCTCCAGGATGCCCGGCGCGACGTCCGGGTGGCCGATGGCCCCCAGCAGGATCGCATCGAACTTCCGCAGCTCCTCGACGGCGCTGTCGGGCAGCGTCTCGCCCGTTCGCTTGTATCGTTCGCCGCCGAAATCGAATTCGGTCAGATCGACCTGGAAGCCGAACTTCGTCGCGGCGGTCTTCAGCACCTTCACGGCCTCGGCCGTCACTTCCGGCCCCGTCCCGTCTCCGGGCATCACTGCAATCTTGTACACCTTCGGTTCTCCTTCTTTCACAATGTCAAACGTACTTCGATGGGATTTCAGACTCCATGATTCGGGTTTGGCGTGGGCATGGCCGCCCCGACCTTGTCGCGCCATTCGTGCAGCATCCGGCGAAGCTCAGCGGCCTTCTCGGGCATTGCCCCGGACAGGTCCTTCTTTTCGCCGAGATCGTCGCGCAGATTATACAGTTCGACGCGATGATCCTCATAGAACTCAATCAGCTTATAGTCGCCCAGCCGGACCGCTCCGCCGGGCGAGCCGCCCTGGTTGCCGTAGTGCGGATAATGCCAGTAGAACGCGCGGTCCTTCTGCGGACTCTGCTGCCGCAGCAGGGCGACCATGCTGCGACCATCCAGGTGCTGCTGCGGCGCCGCAGGCAGACCCGCTATTTCCAGCATGGTCGGATAGAAGTCCGTGCTGATCACCGGCTCTTCGCACACGCTGCCCGCCCGGACCTGTGCGGGCCAGCGAACGATCATCGGTTCGCGAATCCCGCCCTCATATAGCCATCCTTTGCCCGCCCGCAGCGGCAGATTGCACGTTGGATGGCCCTCCGAGGTCGCCAGCCCGCCGTTGTCAGACATGAAGAAAACGACGGTGTTCTGCGTCAGATCGAGCCGGTCCAGCGCGTCGAGCACCTTGCCCACGGCTTGGTCCATCGCCTCGACCATGCCCGCGTAGACCGCGTGATCCTGCACGAGCCGGACCTCTCGGTCGCCTTCCTTGCCCCAGGCCGGGCCATCGTGCGTCACGGTCCTGGCCTTCGCTTCGTACTTGGCCTTGAGGTCCTCTCTGGCCATCAGGGGCGTGTGCACCGAATAGAACGCCAGGTACGCCAGGAAAGGCCCATCCCGATGTCCCTCGATGAACTTGCACGTCTCCGTCGCCAGCCGGTCGGGCAAGTGCTCGCCGTCGGGCCCATCGGGCAGTCGCGGGTTGCCGTACGGCGAGAAGTATCGCTTGCCGCCGTAAGGTCCGCCCCGGTCATGTCCGCCCTTGTTCACGTCGAAGCCCTGGTCTTCCGGCCAGAATCCCTCCGGCCCCAGGTGCCACTTGCCCGCGAACAACGTTGCATACCCATGCTGCCTCAAGGCCTCGGCGACAGTCACTTCCTCCAGCGGCACCCGGTCGCGATAGCGCGCGGGCAGGAGCGGCTTGTTCCGCGTCCAGTGCTTCTGTACGGTGTCCGGCTGCGGCGCGCCGAAATAGTCGGTCGTCCGAAGCCGGGCCGGATATTTGCCCGTCATGATGCTGGCCCGCGTCGGCGAACACACCGGGCAGGCGGCGTAGGCGTTGGTGAAGCGTATCCCCGTTGCCGCCAGCCGATCCACGTTTGGCGTTTCGTAGAACTTGCTGCCATAGCAGCCCAAATCCGTCCAGCCCAGATCGTCGACGAGAAGGAACACGAAGTTCGGCCTTCGCGGCCCGCTGCTGTCTGCCAGCGCGCGCGATACGCCGCAGGCCGGCAACAGTGCGGCCGTTCCCAGAGCTCTCAGAAAATCGCGTCGGTTCATAGGCACCTGTCGCTCTTACGGGGCGAAGCGGATTCCCTTTGCGCGTTCGATGGTGAAATGGCCTTCATTCGGACTGCGGACGAGCGCGCCGTTGATGCGCAGGTTCTCGATCGTGACGTTCTGCACGCTGTGCTCGTCGTTGTCGTAGCCGACCAGGAACGAGACGGGCGGCTTGTCTGCGGTCACGTCGATGTCTTTGAAGTGCACGTTGCGGATGCGTCCTCGCCTGGCCGCGTACGTGCTCAGTTCGTCGTCCGTTACGGACATCCACTGCCCGAGCGGGCTGCGCTTGCGATCCGGGTTCTGCCGATGATATTCCTGGGGACAATCTCCGCTGTAGATCGACAGGCCGATGCGAAACTCGATCAGTTTCTCGCGCGAGTCCTCCACGCGGATGTCCTCGAAGCGGATGTTCTCAACGGTGGCCCAGTCCCCGTTGTGGATTGTAAAGGTGCCGCCGCGCTCGACGTGGATGATGTCGCAATCCTTGAACACGATGTCGCGAACGGACTCGGTCTGGAGCTCGAAGCCGATCTCCATGGCGTTGCCCCATTCGGCGTTCCACAGCACGGAATTGACGACCGCGACCTTCCGGACGTCGCGCAGGCCGCTCTCGCCGCCCTCGAAATACGCCGGCGAGGCCTTGACCGCAATACAGTCGTCCTTCGTTCGCAGGAACGAATCGGAGACCGTCAGGTTGTGACAACCGACGATATCGACGCCGTCGTCGTTATCACGCCAGCCGACGATCTTGACGTTGTCGATCTTTACGTTGTCCGACCGGATCGGCACCACGGTCCAGCCGTAACTGCCGAGGATCACGATGCCGCTCACTTCGACGCCGGTGCACCTGGAGAACTTGAGCATCTGCGTCTTGGTGTCGCGATGCGTGCCGTCCAGAACACCATACCCGGCCACACGCACATTCCTGGCGTTCTCGGCCCGCACGCGGCCGCGCACCACGGCGCCGCCGGCAATGTAGAGCATTTCGCCGCTGGTCAGGATGATCTCGCCGACATCGTAAACCTTGCCCGGCCCGAAGTAGTGCATCCGCTCGTGGTCCGGCTTCGGGGTCTTCTTCTCGGGCGGATTGGCGAACAGAAACAGCGGCCGCTCGATGTCCCCATCCAGCTCGATGCTCAGTTGGCACGGACGTTCCAGGTCGAAATGGATTGTTCCATCCTCGACGGTGAAGCTCACGTTGCGGCTTTTGGGCCGGATGTCCACCCTCGCGAACGCCTTCTGATGCGTCACCGAAACGCGCACCTTTCCTCTGAACGAGAAAGTGCAGAAGGCCGCAATCGCCGAGTCGTGGACGAACTGCGCCTGGCCGTCGACCTTCACCTGGAAATCCGAGGCCTGCGGCGCACCTTCCGGCGTTGGATAGGTCACCACGGCGGCGCGCGCAGGGGCCCAAAGGCCCAGCGCCAGCGCTGCGACGACGAGCGCGGTCCATCGCATGGATCGTCCAGGTCTCGAAGGCATCGATCTCAGCCTTTCAATTCAGCGGCGATCTTGTTCAGCAGGCCGCCGGCGGCGATGATCTCCAGTGCGAAGTCAGGCAGCGGCTGGAACTTGATCTTGCGGCCGTTGGTCTTGTCGTGGATCACGCCGGCGTCGTAGTCGATCTCGACCTCGTCGCCGTCGGTGATCTTCTCGACGGCCTCGGCCGACTCGATCAGGTAGAATCCGCAGTCGATCGCGTTGCGGTAGAAGATCCGCGCGAACGATCGCGCGATCACCGTTTGGACCTTCGCGCCGCGAATCGCCCAGACCGCGTGCTCGCGACTGGAGCCGCAGCCGAAGTCGTCGCCGGCCACCACCACGTCACCCGGCCGGACCTTCTTGACGAAGTTCACGTCGAGGTCCTCCAGACAGTGTGTCGCCAACTCCGCCTCCGCGTCCGTATTCAGGTACCGCGCCGGAATGATCTCATCCGTATTGATATGATCCCGCTGATACACATGTGCCTTGCTCATTCCTCTATCCTCACTTCTGATGGAGCCACCATGGCATGAATATCAAAGAGCAAATCGCAAATATCAAAATCACGCGTTCGCACAATCCGAAATCCGAATCTCGAAATTCGAGACAAACCAGAATGCTCGAATACCGAATGCTCACAGACTATTCGCTCTTGCGAGGAACTGAGCCAAAAATGTTCATCAACTCTGTGGCTTCTTGAATGAGTTCCTGTCTACGGATTTCCAGCCTTTGCTCACCGCAGGCGTCGACAAGCTGAAGCCAATACCGGCTCTCCTTGGATTCCTTCTTGCAGATCCTGATTCGCATCAGGAAATCCTTCTTACCCAGAGCCTCGTTCGCCTCAATATAGTTCGCCCCGACGGAACCTGACGCCCTGACGAGCTGTTTGCCGTCCTCGATGTTGGCGGTCGTTGGCTTCAGGCTCTTGACGAATTCACGGACGGCGCGCGCAAAGGCAAGCGTCCGGTCTTCTAAAGCGTACTGTTTGGGGTTTTGAGCCTTGGTCATTCGAGCTTGTCTCGGATTTCGGTTTTCGATATTCGTATTTTGCTACAGGTGCTTCCTTGGGTCGGCGAGCCGGCCTTCGACGGCGCTGGCGGCGACGGTGGCGGGGCTGGCGAGGTAGACCTCGCTCTTGGGACTGCCCATCCGGCCGACAAAGTTGCGGTTCGTCGTGCTGATGCACTTCTCTCCGGCGGCCAGTACGCCCATGAACCCGCCCAGACACGCGCCGCAGGTCGGCGCCGAGATCACACAGCCGGCGTCGTAGAACACGTCGAACAACCCCTCGTCCGCCGCCTGCTTCCAGATCACCGGCGTGGCCGGCACGACCAGCGTCCGAATCTTCACCTCCTTGCCCTTGAGGACGCCGGCGGCGATCCGAAGGTCTTCGATGCGACCGTTCGTGCAACTGCCGATGTACGCCTGGTCCATGGCCATGCCGGCGCAGTTCCCGATGGCAACCCCGCCGCTGGGTAGGTGCGGCAGAGCCACCATCGGTTCGATCGCCGAGCAGTCGAATTCCTCGACCGCCGCATAGTCCGCGTCGTCGTCGGAGGCAACGACGGTGTAGTCCTGTTTGCCCTTCAACCGCCCGTCGAGATAGGCCTTCGTGACATCGTCGAACCCGATGATGCCGTTCTTGGCCCCGGCCTCGATGGCCATGTTCGTGATCGTCATGCGCGCTTCCATCGACATCTTGGCCAGCGCCGGCCCGACGAACTCCATCGCCTTGTAGAGCGCGCCGTCCGTGCCGATCCGCGCGATCACCGTCAGGATCACGTCCTTGCTGTACACGCCGGACCGCAGCGAGCCGTTCAAAACGAATTTCATCGACGCGGGCACGCGGAACCAGAGCCGGCCTGTCGCGATCGAAGCCGCCAGGTCGGTCGAGCCGATCCCGGTGCTGAAGGCGGCTAGGGCGCCGTAGGTGCATGTGTGCGAATCGCCGCCCACGATGACCTCGCCCGGGCGGATGTGTCCCTGCTCGGGCAGCAGTGCGTGGCAGACGCCCGCCCGGCCCAGCTTGTAGTAGTACTTGATCTTGTGCTGCTTCGCCCACGCGTCCAGACGCCTGTGCAGTTCGGCGCTCTTGACGTCCTTGGGCGGCTGGAAGTGGTCCGGCGTCACGACGATCTTCTCCGGATCGAACACGCGGTCGATGCCGCGCTCGACCAGCATCGAGATCGCCGGAGGCGTCGTTACATCGTGACACATCACCACGTCGATATTCGCATCCACCAGTTGTCCGGGCGTCACCTTCCTGTGCCCGCTGGCCCGCGCGAAGATCTTCTCCGTTATCGTCATTCCCATGATGTAGATTCCTTTTTCTTTCGGCTGAAGCTATGCGTTTGTCGTCGCCTGGCCGTTGGCCTGCTGGGTGGCCGTCATCCGGTTGATGGCGTCGACGTAGGCCTTGGCGCTGGCTTCGATGATGTCGGTGGAGACGCCGCGGCCGATGAACGTCCGCCCGGCCTCGACGATCCGAACCGTCGCTTCGCCCAGCGCGTCCTTGCCTCCCGTGACGGCGCGGATGGAGTAGTTCTCCAGCTTGGGCGACAGGCCGGTGGCCTCGCGGATCGCTTCATACGCCGCATCGACCGGGCCGTCGCCGCAGGCGGCCGCCAGCCGTTCCTGGCCCGCGATCTTCATCCGCACACTGGCGGTCGGCAACGTGCCGGTGCCGCACGCGACGTGCAGGTATTTCAGCTCGTACACCTGCGACACCACGCGGACCTCATCGTTGATGATCGCGGCGACGTCCTCGTCGAACACTTCCTTCTTCTTGTCGGCGATTTCGAGGAACCGCGCGTAGGCCTGTTCGACCTCCTCCTTGGTGAGCTTATAACCAAGCTGTCGACAGCGGTCGGCAAATCCGTGCCGGCCGGTGTGACGTCCGAGCACCATGCGCGACCCGCCCAGCCCGATCGTCTCCGGCGTCATGATCTCATAGGTGCTGCGCTCCTTGAGGATCCCGTCCACGTGGATGCCCGACTCGTGCGCGAACGCGTTGGCGCCGACGATGGCCTTGTTGGGCTGGATCACGAATCCGGTCAATTGGGACACCAACTGGCTGGTGCGATAGATTTCCTTCGTGTTGATGTTTGTGTTCAGCCCGTTGGCACTGCCGTCGGCGAAGAAGTTGGCGCGGGTGTGGATCGCCATGACGATTTCTTCGAGCGCGGCGTTTCCGGCCCGCTCGCCGAGCCCGTTGACGGCGACCTCGACCTGCCGGGCCCCGCTGCGCACGCCCGCCAGCGAATTGGCGACCGCCAGACCGAGGTCGTTGTGACAGTGCGTGCTGATGACGCACTTGTCGATGCCCGGGACCTTGCTCTTGAGCTGGGCGATGAGCTGGCCGTATTCGTACGGCAGCATGTAGCCGACGGTGTCCGGGATGTTCAACGTGGTGGCGCCGGCTTCGATCACGGCGGCCAGGATCTCGATGAGGAAGGGGACTTCGCTGCGTCCGGCGTCCTCCGGCGAGAATTCCACGTCATCGACGAACTGCCGGGCGCACTGGATCGCAGCCACCGCCATCTTCACCACCTCGTCGGGCTTCTTGTTGAGCTTGTGCTTCATGTGGATCGGCGAGGTCGCGATGAACGTGTGGATGCGCCTCCTCTTGGCCGGTGCGACGGCCTTGCCCGCGGCTTCGATGTCCACGTCCTTTGCTCGCGCAAGTCCTGCAATGACAGGCCCTTGCACTTGTTCCGCCACGAGCCGCGTCGCCTCGAACTGTGCCGGCGAGGAGACCGGGAAGCCCGCCTCGATGATGTCGACCCCGAGGGCGGCCAGTTGCTGGGCGATCTCGAGCTTCTGCGGGATCGAGAGCGAGGCACCGGGCGATTGTTCGCCGTCACGTAACGTCGTGTCGAAGATGAAGACTTTGTCGTCAGGCATAGTAGTTCTCCGGAAAATCATTTCGAGCCGCCGGCATTATGCCGCAACAGGGGCCGAAATGCTACGGTTTTGCGTAAGATTGGGGACTGCAACGAGTTGTGGTGGTTCTGTTGTATGCGCCTTAGCGGCGCAGGATCAGGGCGATCAGGCCGATGCGGCCGTTGAGGATGGAACGAATTGTGCCCTTCGTGGTACCCATAGATCATTCAAGTATACATATCGGCCGCCCGGATGCAAGGCTTTTCCAGAAGAATCCTGCAATTATCTCCAGATTGGTCCCGGCGGCGCGTCACTGGAGGGATTTCCAGGGGTCTTCGACGTCGACTTGTGCGGCGGTCGCGGTGATCTGGCGCTGCGTGGGCAGGGGAGTCATCGGCACTGTCAGGATCAGCGAGGTCTTGCCCGGCCGGCGCCACTGCCACTTGTCACGGGGTGGGACCACCACGCCTTCGACGATCATGGTTCCGGCCATCGTCTTGTAGACGCTCGGATCGGCCACGCGGATCGGAGCGGTCGATCTCGTCACCGACAGCGTGAAGACAACGCCGGCGGCGGCGATCTTGTTGAAGTTGAACTCGCGCGTCACGCCGTTGTAGAGGACCACGTCGATCCAGGCGCCCTCGTCGTCGCGCCCCGTCTCCATGCGGACCGGCAGTTCGTCAATCTGGGCGCCGTGGACGCAGAATCGCGCCTCCATCGTGCCGGACTCGACGTCGACCGGATCGCCGACTTGCACCTGAGCGGGCAGCTTCAGGCTGCCGATCGCTCCTTCGAATTGCAGCCGCATCCGAAGGTCGCGGGCCTGGATCGTGCCGTTGGCGATGCGGTCGAGCGAGATGTGGGTGTCACCCCGGTCGGTGGCGAAGAGAACCGCGCTGAGCAGTTCGGTGCCGTCCTGGATCGTGAAGATGCTCGCGGAGGCGTAGTCGTAGCCATCGTGCAGAAAGCGGATGCGCATCGCCGCCGGGCCGGAGGCGGTGTTCCAATACGCCACGAGCGGCCTGCGCTGGTTCCAGAGATCGCCGCAGTTGACCGAGCCGATCGTGAAATCCGGATGCAGGTACGTCCGCCCGATCACGTCGTGCTCGCCCTGCGGATTCAGAACGAACGTCTCGATCTCTTCGCGGGCCTCGGCCAGTGAAGTGAAGTAGGGCAGCAGGTCCTCGGGACAAGCCAGAGGGATGCGGTGGGCGTCGATGGATTCATACGCCTGGGCCTCGGACATGTAACTCACTCTTCCTCTGGTTCCTTGCTGGATGAAGGCCAGGACGCTCGGGCGCAGCAACGTTGCATAGGATCGGCTGTGCGGTCCGGCCCACTGCTTCGTCGGCGCGTGAAAACGCCGGGCCAGATGGTACCAGGCGAAACCGTGAAGGTCCTCGGTCAGACGCCTGCACTCAGGGTCTTTGACGTGGGCCAGGATGCGGGTCAGCTCGCTGATCGCCACGACGGTGTACGTGGGGCTGTTGTACTCGCTGAACGAACCTTTCTGCTCGGTGTAGTCGTGGAATCGCTGGAGGCGCTGCCTGCCGTAGTCGAACAGGGCGCTGTCTTTGAATCGCTCGCCGGCGACGAGTGTGACATACGTCCCCATGATGGCGATGTTGGTGTAGCCGGGCCCGACGTTGCGCCGCTGGATGGAACGGGCGGCGTGCAGGATCGACTCTCGCACCTTCTCCTGCAACGGTCCGGGCAGACGGTCCATGTGGTCGATCGCCACCTGGAGCAGTTGCGTGCCGCAGAAGTCGGCCCAGTTCCAGTCGGGCGGCGACATCTGATCGAGCGGTTCTTCGAGAAACCACGACCAGATTCCGTAGGTGCGGCTGCCGGGGTCCTGGTCCTGAAGATCGATCACGCGGTCGAGAATCTGCTCGGCCCGCTCCAGACGGTTGGGGTCGTCCGCATCGAGCAGGGCCACCGCGTAGATCAGCGAATCGCGGGTGCGGTGGACCGTGCCGGATTCGAGCGTCGTGTGGTAGCCCGGCGACGAGAACGGCCCCGCCAGCATCCTCGCGGTCCCGTCGTAGCTTTGATCCTGCGCCGCCAGGGCCTTGAGAAAGCCCTCGCGGCGCGCCGACGTCGGGAAGAAATCGGCGCCAAGGCACGAAGCCAGGTGCGTTGCCACGATCAGTCCGATCCACCCAATCTGTCGGCGTATCATGCAGGAGCCTCCTTCTGTCGTATCCGAGTGATTGGCCACGGCCCTATGATACGTCGCTTCGTCATCCCGATCCAGCCTTTGTCGTGTTGGCGGCAATCTGTGGCAGACTTGTTCTGCATCGGTTCGGCGCGTATAATGGCGCGCAGGAATGAACGTATGAATCCAGCCGCACTCAGGGAGATGTGATTTGACGACCGAGCGAATGGAAAACCCGCAAGTGACGCCGCTCAAGCGGAACCTCCAGAACGTCATCTTCGGCAAGAGCGACAGCATCGACGTGATGGTCGTTGCGCTGCTGGCAGGCGGCTCCGTCCTGATCGAAGATGTGCCGGGGGTAGGCAAGACCACGCTGGCCAAGGCGCTGGCGCGGAGCATCGATGCCAAGTATCGGCGGATTCAATTTACCCCCGACCTGCTGCCGGCTGATATCCTCGGCTCGTCCATCTACAACCCCGTCAGTGGCGATTTCCGCTTCGATCCGGGCCCGATCTTCTGCAACATCCTGCTGGCCGACGAGATCAACCGCGCCTCGCCTCGAACGCAGTCGGCTCTGCTCGAAGCGATGAACGAGAACCAGACGACCATCGAGGGCCAGTGCCGCCCGCTGGCCCGGCCGTTCATGGTCATCGCGACGGAGAACCCTATCGAGTTCCACGGGACCTACCCGCTGCCGGAGGCGCAACTGGACCGCTTCCTGGTCCGGCTGGCGATCGGGTATCCGACGGCGGAGGTCGAGGTCGACATCCTCAAGTCGCACGCGAACCGCGAGCCGCTGGATTCCATCGAGCCGGTGATGGGTCTGGACCAGGTCCGCGCGATTCAGGAAGAGGTGGCGAACGTGCACGTCGACGATGCGATCCTCGAGTACATCGTCGAGATCGTCCACGCGACGCGGAACGACAGCCGGCTCCAGTTGGGCGTCAGCACGCGCGGGACCCTGATGCTCTCTCGCGCCGCCCGGGCCAGAGCCTACGCGCTGAATCGCGCGTTCGTGATTCCCGACGACGTGTCGTGGAGCCTTCCGCACGTGCTGCCGCATCGCCTGCTGCTGACCGCCAAGGCGCAGCACGGCGGCGCGACCGCCCAGCAGATCGTTGCGGAGATCCTGGGGCGGATCAAGGTCCCGGTGTAGGACAGGCACTCGATATGGCCGCCACCCGTACGAGAATGCGTCTTGGCGTGACCGAAGCGGGACGGATGCTTCTGATGGGGACGGTGTTCTTCGGCCTGGCGGCGCAGCTCGTTCCGGCTTTCGGCGTTCTCTCGGCGCTGATCGTGGTCCTGCTGACGGTCCTGGCCGTCGGCTTCGTTCTGCGGCCCCGGATCGAGGTGACCGCCCACCTTCCCGATTACGTCGTGGCAGGGCAGGACGCCCAGTTTCGCTACACACTCAAGAATGTGGCGCGCGTTCCGGCCTACGATCTGCACGTCCGTTTCGTCGGGTTGCCCCAGACGATCGAACAGGTGGGCGGCGCCCAGATGGTTGCACGTCTGGGGCCGGGCGAGTCGACGGAGGTGGCCGTCACGATGCGGGCCCGACGACGGGGCAACCATCTGATCCCGTTGCCGATGTGCCAGTCGAGCTTCCCGTTCAACCTGCTTGTCTTCGGCTCGCATCGCAAAGACAAAGGGACGCTCACGGTTCTGCCGGTGTTCTACCAGCTCCAGATGCGTCTGGCGCGTCTGAGCGGTCAGGGGCGCAGTGGCGTGGCCGGATTCGCCGGAAGGGCGGAGGTCTCCCCCGAGTATGCGGGCAACCGTCCGTTCCTGCCGGGCGATTCGCCGCGACGGATCGACACCCGCGCCTGGGCGCGCCTGTCCGTTCCGGCGACCAAGGAGTACCACAACGACGCCGACCGCTGTGCGGCCCTGGTGCTGGACACGCGAATCCGTCCCGACAGGAAGAGAACGGGCGACGAGGAGATCCCGGAACTCGAAGCCGCAGTGTCTCTTTGCGCCTCCATCGCCTTCAGCATCCAGCGGGACTGCCTCGTCGAGTGGTTCCTGGCCGGGCCCGAACTGCACGATTTCACGGTGTCGCGAGGCCGGCCGGCCCTTGGCGCGCGGGCAGGACGCGCGCGGCAGGGGGCGCGTGTCGAGGCGATCCACGAGATCCTGGCGACCGTGGCACCGGCGGAAAACTACGACCTGGACCGGACCGCGGCCGCACTGACAAGCCATTTCCATCGTATTTCTGAGGTCGTCTTCATTCTGTTGCGACCGGACCGGGCGTATCTGGACCTGTTGGGATTGGCCGCCGCATCCCGTTGCCATTGCAGCGTGTATCGGGTGGCCGAGGCCGACGCCCGGAGCTCCGAGAGCGACGCGCTGCCGGGCGATTCGGTAACGCTGCTGTCGCCCGAGGATATCCTGACCGGCCGCCTGGGACCCTTATGAAGCCGCAGAAGATCATTGCCGTCATCATGGTTCTGGCCAGCTCGGCGGTCACCGCCTGGGCCTCGGTGGATATCGCGTACCCGGCGATTCTCTGCATGCTGGGTCTGCTGGGCCTGTCGCGAAGGTTCACGTGGAACTTCAAGCCCGAGCGGCGGATCATCACGTCGCTGCTCATGCTGGTTCTGGCGATCTTCTTCGCCCTTCACTACAGCTATACGCGTCCGCACAGTTGGGTGGCGCACGAATTGGCCATGAGTCTGGCCTGGCAGACGGTCGCCCGGTACTTTCTAGCCGGCATGATCCTGATGCTCTTTCTCGGATCGCCGCGCCAGCTTCCGGCCTCGTTGGGGCTCTTTCACTTGGCCAGCACGATCTGCGCCGGCCAGGTCCTGCTGCTGAACGACCGATTCATCGCCTTTCGTCTGCTGGAGCTGTTCTCGGCAGTCCTCGTGGTGCTCTACGCCGCCACTACGTGCGGCCCGGCCCCCCTGGAACTCCGGCCGGATGCGCTGCGGCCCCGTGAGGATGCCAGGCTCATCGTCGCATGCCGTCGCAGGATGCCGAGATGGGCCGCCAGCGCGCTGATCCTCGTGGTGGCCGCCAACGCCGGATGGATCATTAGCTCGATTCTCTATCGGCACGTCGAGCTGCTCGAGTACCTGCCCGCCTGGTTCGGAAAGCAGGTGATCAACATGGACTCGACGACGGCCGACGCGGCGCGCATCGCGTTTTCGACCACGGGCCGCCTGTCGAGCCTGGCGTCGGTCCTCGAAGAGCAGGATACGACGGTGGTCCTGGAGATCGAGAGCGAACAGTCGCCCGGCTATCTGCGCGGCCGCGCGTTCGAGGTGTACCGTCAGTCTCAGTGGCACGATCTGTCATATCAGGAAGCCGTCTTTCCCCAGCCGGGCAACCTGTATATTTCGAGCCGCACGAACATCTTCCGGCTGCACGAGGAGGACGCCTCGGGCGTCGAGACGATGATGATTCGGCACGCGCTTCAGTTCGACGATGCGGCGTTCGCGCCTCTGGACCTGTCGTATGTCGAAGCGCCGTTCAAACTGTTGCTGCGCGATGACGACGACATCATCTACACTCCGAAACTGGCGCGGGGCAAGCGGTATCGGGTCGCCTGCCTTTCGACGCCGAGGCCCGTTCCGCCGCAAGGGATGCAACGGAGCCGGTCCCTGGATGTGCCCGCCTCGCTCGATCCGCGTGTCGAGCAGCTTGCGAATCGGATCTTCTCCGGCTGCGACAGCACCGCCGAGAAGATCGCGGCCGTCGTTCGACACTTCCAGAAGAACTACACCTATGCGTACGACCCGCAGATTTCCGCCGGCCGCGACAGGTTGACGAGTTTTCTGCTTGAGGGCTCCCAAGGCTACTGCGAGTACTTCGCCTCCGGTGCCGCCATCCTGCTGCGCCTGGCGGGCGTGCCCACGCGGTACGTCGTCGGGTTCCTCGTCACAGAACGGGACAGCCGCACCCGTGCCTGGATCGCGCGGAACATGGACGCGCATGCCTGGGTCGAGGCGTGGGACGAACAGGAGAATCGATGGGTAACGGTCGAAGCGACGGCGCAGAGCAGCGACGCCGCCGCGGCCGCCGAAGAACGAGCGGATGCTTCCGGCGATGCGACGAGCGTATGGCTGGGGCAGTTCCTTCATGCCTTGTACGAGTACGGCCTCCTCGGTGCGTTGAGCTGGTTGTTCACGTACCACGGTGGATCGATCTCGCTGCTGGCGCTGGCGGTGCTTTCGGTGGTGGCGCTGTGGTGGGGTCTGTCGCGACGCTATCGAAGGACGGCGGGACCGAGTGCGTCACGATATGGTGGCGACCCTTCGGTTGCCGCGCTGCACCGGATGCTGGCCCGAATGGATCGCAGGCTCGGGGCCCTCGGCGTCCGGCGCCCGCTGACGGAGACGCTGCACGCCTTCGCCGGCCGGCTGCGCATCCAGGATTCAGGCAGGGCCGAAAGCCATCGGGACTGGGCGCGGGTGTCGGATTGGTACGTCGAGTACGCCAACCTGCGGTACGGCGGGGCGGTCCGCTCCGAACACGTCGAATCGCTCCGGCAGCGCGCCAGGGGATTGCAGAAGTCCCTCTAATCGTACCGGAGCCATCACTTCAGGAGCGGCAGGGCGATCGGGTAGCGCCAGGTCCGGCCCCGATTGGCCCTCAGCGTCCCCACGAGGATCAGAACGAGGTGAGCCAGGCTCAGCAACCACAGCAGGATGAACCCGATCCTGAGCACGCATAGCGCCGCCGAAACCGCACTGTAGATCAGCAGCGAGATCTGGTAGTTCATGGCCTCGCGTCCGTGCTCGTCCACGAACCGGTGCTTGTCCCTTTCGATCAGCCAGATGACCAGCGGGCCGAAGAAGCCGACCGCACCGAGGATGTGGCACAGCATCGCCATATTCCGCGCGTCCTGAGAGGTCTCCGTCTGCTGCCCTGTGTCTGCGTCGTAGCCGGAAGAGGACGTTGCCTGCGACCATCGGGAACCGCTTTCTTCTGCCATGATTCGACTCCTGCTCTGCACGCCGTGAAAACCGTTACGGCTTTATAGCAAAGGCCTTACGCTCGGTCAAGACGGAAATGCGCAAGGCCGGCAGCGTGGTCCTACGGCCGAGGGCCGGCGCCGCTGACGTCAATCGGCTCGATGCCCAGGACCCGTGCGGGTGAATCGGCTGCGAACTCCACCTTGCCGTCGCGAAAGGCGGTCAGCTTCGGGTCCGCCAGGACGTTGGCCGCCTCGGGCTGCATCTCGTACGCACCTGTCTGTGTGTACTGATCGAGCTTCTTACACTCGACCTGGCCCGCAGCGCTGCAGAGGACGTTGCCCGCCAGGGTGGTGATGCCCTCGCGGTTGTCGAACACGATCTTGCCCCTGGCCCAGAGGATGTTCTTCTCGAAGCGGTAGTCGGACGACTTGGGCCAGGTCAGGCGCAGGTCACCGTCGTTGACGAAGACATTGTTGCGGATCGTGTTGCCCCTGGCCATGTGGTTGTGGGAGGGACGCACGACGTTGACGGACAGGTTGCCCTCGACGACGCAGCCCTCCGACTGTTCGTCGAGGTAGTAGGCCGAGGCGCCGTAGCCGCCCGTGTCGATGATGTCGTGGATGTAGTTGCCGCGCAGGATGAGGTTCTTGCCGCCGAAGCAGTAGATGCCGCCGCCGTCGTGGAGTTCGAGCATGGCGTCGTGGATCCGGTTGGCCTCGATCACGTTGTTTTCGCCGCCGCAGGTAACCGCCGAGTACGGAGCATGGTGCACGTGGTTATGGGCGAGCAGCGAGTCCTTGCCTCCGCCGGTCAGGGCGATCGCGCTGGGGTACGTCAGGCCCACGTCGTGGATGTGGTTGTCAGATATCTCCAGCTCGGTGCCGCCGAAGCGGATGCCGCAGGCCCCGACGTGGTGGACGTGACATCGTTGGATTCTCAGGTTCGTGCCCGTCGTCTTGATGCCCTGTCCGCCGACGTTGACAATCTCGAGGTCGCGGAAGGCACAATTCTCCGCTCCGCTGACCGACAGCGCGCCGTCGAAGAGGCCCGCGCCGAAGCCGCCGGCCTTGAGCGGGGTGGTGGTCGCCGAGAGCGTCAGTCCTTGCAGGGTGATGTCCCGAACGGGCCGGTCCCGGCGGCCCTGAATCCGGAGGATCGACTCGACGGCCGGCGCTAAGACCTTCGCCTGGCTCATGTCCTCGCCGGGCAGGGGCCAGTAGACCACCTTGCCCGCCGTGCGGTCAAGATACCACTGTCCGGGCTCGGTCAAGCCCTCGCGGACGTTCCAGACGACGTAGGTCTTGACGCCGAACGCGCCGGCCGGGTGCCCCGTCGGGCTGGAGAACGTCAGCGTATGCGTGGCGGCGTCGATCGCCGCGACGCCCACCATCGAGTCGTCCCACATGTGGTAGACGGTGATCTCGGCGTTCCGGATATCGAGCCACGGGCCCAGGTCCTCGGGTCGGTACTTCATCGTAGTCAGCTCGATCTCGGTGGGCTTGCGCTTCCAGCCGCCCCCGGTGGTGCTCATCCACGGCACGTCGAAGACGCTGCGATGCTCGAAACGACCTTCCTTTGGCAGCCTGGCCCGGGGGCAGTAGCGACCGTTGACGATCAGCGTGCGGAAGTCCCATTGGCCCTCTTTGACGCCGGGCAGTGTTGCGGCGCAGAAGTCCGGGCCGTCTTTCTGCCATCCGGTGACCATGCTGCCGCCGTACAGCGTTACATCGGTGCTGGCCGTGGCCTCGATTGTCAGCCCGTTGTCCCTATCGGTCAGGACGATGGGTTCATCGATGTAGTACTCGCCCGCTTGAACGACGATCCGCCGCCGCGCCTCGGTCCCCAGCGTGCGAGCCGCCCGGCATGCGGCGCCCAGCGTCGCCAACGGTCCGTCCGTGCGCTCGCCGTTAGGCTGCACTTGCCGCCCCGACCAGGCGTCGTTGCCGTTCGGGGCGACGTACAACGTCGCGGCTTCAGCGCCACAAGTTCGACCGGTCACAAGGGCGGTCAACACCAAGACGGCTGTCAGGGTCACAAGGGTTCTGCTCATCTCTATCACTCCTCTGAGATCGAATCACCGATTCTATGCCGGTCACTGTGTCCCGTCATTCTAACCTACTCGACGGTCCGGTGAAACGCCTCGCTCACGATTGCGGGCTTGCCGTCGAAAGACGTTTGCCAAACGGGTGGTCGCGCGTCTATAGTGTAGCCATGTCGGCTTCCGGGAACATTGGCATCGCTCTGGGTCTGACGCTGCTGGCCGGCCTTTCGACCGGGATCGGCAGCGCCATCGCCTATTTCATCAAGCGCCCCAAGATCGTCTACCTCGCCTTTGCGCTGGGTCTGTCGGGCGGCGTGATGATCTACATCTCGTTCATGGAGTTGCTCCCCGATGCGATGGAGACGATGGGCGAGGCCTGGGCGCTGCTGGTGTTCTTCCTCGGCATCGGCGTCATGGCCCTGGTCGATCTGGTGATCCCCGAACCGGAGAATCCCCACAACTTCGAGGACATGGACGAGCCGAGGGTCGCTCACGGCAGTCACAAGCTCATGCGCACCGGCGTGTTCACCGCGCTGGCGATCGGGGTGCACAATTTCCCGGAGGGACTGGCGACGTTCGCGGCGGCGCTGAGCGACGTGAAGCTGGGCGCGTTCATCGCCCTTGCGATCGCGATCCATAACATCCCCGAAGGGATCGCGGTGTCGGTCCCGGTCTTTTACGCAACCGGCAGCCGGAAAAAGGCGTTCCTCTACTCGTTTCTCTCCGGCGTCTCCGAACCGGTCGGCGCGCTGCTGGGCGTGGTCGTGCTCATGCCCTTCCTGACGCCGACGGTGCTGGCCGGCACACTGGCCTTTGTGGCGGGAGTGATGATCTACATCGCGCTCGACGAGCTGCTGCCGACTGCCCACCGCTACGGCCACGGCCACCTCGTCATCGGCGGGATCGTCCTGGGCATGCTGGTCATGGCCCTGAGCCTGCTGATGCTCTGAACCGCGAAGCGAGAAGTCTCTTAGGTCCTTTAGGTCCCTTTGGTCCTTTAGGCCCGAGAAGGACCAAAAGGACCCCAAGGACCAAAAGGGCTCTATGCCGCGGCACCGGCGCCGGTCGCCGGCTGGATCACCGACGCTGCGGCCTTGATCACGCCGGCGATGTCGGCCAGGTTCGACGGGATGATCATCGTGTTGTTGGTCTTGGCCAGCTTGCCGAACTCGCCGAGATACTGCTCGGCGATCCGCAGGTTCACCGCGGCGGCCCCGCCCTTGTCGCTGATGGCGGCGGCGATCTTGCGGATGCCCTCGGCCGTCGCTTCGGCGACGCGCTGAATCTCGACCGCGCGGCCTTCGGCCTCGTTGATGCGCTTCTGCTTCTCGCCCTCGGAGCGGGCGATCATCTCCTGCCGGTCGCCCTCGGCGCGGTTGATCTTGGCCTGCCGGTCGCCCTCGGAGACCGCGATCTCGGCGCGCTTCTCGCGCTCGGCGCGCATCTGCTTCTCCATGGCGTCCTTGATGCTCTGCGGCGGCAGGATGTTCTTCACCTCGTACCGCGTGACCTTGATCCCCCAGGGCTCCGACGCCTTGTCCACGGCGCCGACGATCACGCTGTTGATGTTCTCCCGCTCCTCGAACGTCCTGTCGAGGTCGAGCTTGCCCATGACGCTGCGCATGGTCGTCTGGGCCAACTGGATGGACGCGAACCGATAATTGTCGATCCCATAGGACGCCTTCTTGGGATCGACGACCTGCATGTAGAGGATGCCGTCGACCTCGACCGCGATGTTGTCCTTGGTGATGCAGGACTGCGACGGGACGTCGATCGCCTGCTCCTTGAGCGTGTGGCGGTAGGCCACCTTGTCCACGAAGGGCATCAGGACGTGAAAGCCCGCCTCGAGCGTCGCGGCATACTTTCCGAGGCGTTCGACGATGAAGGCCTGCTTCTGCGGCACGATGCGGATCGTCTTGACAAAGACGATGACCGCAAAGACCAGCAGGCCGATCAGGATCACAGTCCAGGCACTGAAGGTAGATTGCGCCAGCATGGTTGGTTTCCTCTCAAAAGGGCGTTTTGTGTTCTGTCCGGACGAAGACGGCCTATAGCGGCTTGACCGTCAGCGTTGCACTGCTCTTCTGCGTGATCTGGACGACCGCACCGGCGGCAATCTCCTCGTCCGCCTGCGCGGTCCAGTGGGTTCCGTGGAATTCCACCCGCCCGGCCAGCTTGGGCGTGATCGGGCTCGTCACGATGGCGCGCTGTCCGACGTACTCGTTCAGATCGACGTTCGCATCCTGCTTGTCGGTGGTGAACCCGCCGAACATGCCCTTGACCCAGCGCCGCGCCCCCGCGAGCAGTACGACGGAGGAGACGATGAACAGACCCAGTTGGGCGTTCAGCGAGATCGGCGTCGCCAGGCACACCCCCGCGACGATCCAGGCGCCGACCGCGAAGAACGCGACGATCAGACCGGGGAGGATGAATTCCGCCACCAGCAGCACGAGACCCACCACGAACCAGATCAGCTCCGGCCTCAGGAAGTCTTTGAACCAGTCCATATCACGTCCTTTCCAGAACGCCCATGTGCCAATGTCACGGGCATGTCCTCTATTCCACGACCGCCGCCGCGCCTTGGGCGGCAAGCCAGCCGCCGATGGTCTCCAGAGCTAGCGGCGACATGGTCTCCTCGATCTGGGCGTACTCGTCAGCGGCCCCGGTCTTGGCCGTCTGGAACAGATGATTCAATCCGGGCAACTCTTTGACGGTGGACCGCGTATTGCCGGCCTCGCGCAGGGCCCGCTCGATGGCCGGGAGATTCTCCTTCGCCACAACCTGCGTGTCTAGCTCGCCATTGATGGCCAGGACCGGGCATTTGACCTTTCGCAGCGCGGTCGCCGGGTCGTACAGAATGAAGAAGCGGAACCCCTGGGACGACGCCGTTGCGACCTGCGTATCTACATAGGCAGACGAGCTGATCGCCTGTCTCTTCGCTTCGTCCAGCTTCGCCACATCGTCCTCGATCGCCTTGCGAACCTTCTGCTTTCGAAGCTCCGGGTCGGCCTCCTGCTTGACGATCTCAACGATCCGTCTTTGGCTCTGGAGGGCGGCCTCGATCCGGGCCTGGTCGTCACCGGCGATCTTGAGCCCGGCGACGATCTGTCCTTCGCGGACCCGCTCGCCGGTGACTCCGGTGCCGGCCATCAGGACAATGAACGCCACATCGGGCGACTGGACCGTGACCATGGGGGCGATAGTGCCGCCTTCGCTGTGACCGATCAGGCCGATCCGCCTGGGATCGATTTCCTTGCGGGTCTTGAGGTACTCGACCCCCGCCAGGACATCTCGTGCGAAGTCCTCACTGGTGGCCTGGGCGGTGTCGCCCTTGGAACCGCCCACGCCGCGGTCATCCACGCGGAGCACCGCGATTCCTCGTCGGGTCAGGTAGTCCGCCAGGACCAGGAACGGCCTGTGCCCCCAGACCGTCTCATCGCGATCCTGGGCACCGGATCCGGTAATCAGCAACACCGTCGGGAAGGGTCCGCCAGTGCTCGGCATCGTCAGCGTCCCGGCCAGGGTGACACCGTCTTTCGCATTCCGATAGGTCACTTCCTCGTCCCGATATGGATAGGGTCGTTTGGGGTCCTGGGGCCGCTTGAACTCCTTGGGCTTGGGGGCTTCCTTCACCCGCTCCAACAGCAAATCCCGCGAGGCGGGCCCCTGGGTCCACTTGCCGCTGATTTCCGAACCTTCCGCGTTCATCGTGCCTTCGTAACGGGAACCGATCGTGCTTGCCTCAACGGTGACCTTGTCCTTTTCAACTCCAATCCGACTGATCGGCAGGCCCGTCGCGCCCTGGTCAAGACTGTCGAGCGTGCCGGAGAATGAGCCGTCGGGCTTGGCCTGGATGTTGAAGACGAGCCGCAGCGAAGCGGTGGGCGTCACCTTCAGAGTGCCCAGCCAAGTGCCTTCGAGCGAGGGGCTTTTCGCATCGCCCGATCCGGCCTCGGTCCGGAGCGCCGGCACAATCAAGCAGAACGCAGTTACGACCAAGATAATCGTTCGCACGACCTTCATCGTATTCCTCCGCGATTGTGTGTACGGACTCCTATTCGACGACGACCGCGGTGCCGTAGGCGAGGATCTCCGCGGCGTGCGTCATCACCTCCGACGTCGAGAACCGCACGCCCACGATGGCGTTGGCCCCGAGCTTCTGGGCGTCCTCGATCATCCGGTCGATCGCCTGCTCGCGCGATTCGCCCAACAATTTGGTGTACTCGGCGATCTCCCCGCCGACGAGATTGCGCAGGCCCGCCAGGATGTCCTTGCCGAGGTGGCGGGCGCGAATCGTGTTGCCGCGCACCAGACCGAGGTGTTTGGTGATCGTCTTTCCCTCTATCGTATCCGTCGTCGACAGAAGCATGGGTCTATCTCCTTACCTCTTTATAGCGGTCTCTGCTCCAGAAATAGATTCGCTCCCGAACCACGGAGACGAACAGAATCGCCAGTCCCGCCAGCAGCGCCAGCAGGCCCACTTTCAGCAGGGTGCTGACGGTCGGGTCCCTGATGACGGTCTCTATGGCCGTGAATCCGCCATAGATCAGCAGCAGGATGCCGGCCACAGAGAACACCATCCATCCGATCCCGCGCTCGATGCGATTGTACAGGCCGCCCCAGTACTGCTGCCAGAGACGGTCTTCCGGCTCCACCAACGTCACGTTGTCGGTGATCTGTTTGAGCTTCGTGAACTCCTCGATCTCTTTGCGGCAATCGGAACAGGAGGCCAGGTGTGCCTCGAACGCCCGTCTCTGCGCGTCGTCGAGTTCGTTGTCAAGATAGCCCATCATGAAGTCCTTGTAATCCCGGCAGGTCATGGTCTCTGACCTCCTTTCCAGGGCTCGGTCCGATCGTCATCGGGCCCGGCGTCCATGTCGGGTGAGCCCTCTAATATCTCTTTCAAGCGTTTGCGTGCGTAGTACAGACGACTGGTCACCGTCCCCCGGTTGCAGAAGAGCACCCTGGCCATCTCGTCGTATGAGAGGCAGCGAAAGTGTCTCAGTACGATCACTTCGCGGTGCTTTTCATCCAGCCGGCTGATGGCACGCCAGACGCGGTCCTTGGATTCGTTTCTCTCGGCCACCATTTCCGGATCGAAGACATCGGCCGGACCGCTCGGCATCGGCTCGCCACCCATTTCGTCGAGACTCTCGGCCCGCCGCAGTCGTCGCTTGCGAAGGTGACTGAAACACAGGTTCCTCAGAATCTGGTAGAACCATGGGAAAAACTTCTCCTGACTGTTGAGTTGGTCGAAGTGCTTGTACGCCCGATAAAACGCCTCCTGCGAAAGCTCCAGCGCGTCTTCGCGATTGCCCACCAGACCCAGCGCGATGAAGTAGGCGTCTTTCATGTGCGTCTTGACGACCACCTCGAACGCCTCGCGCGGGCTCCGGCATGAGCTCCATGCCACAGCGGTGTTCTGTTCGCATAGGCTTTCCACTGTACGGCCACTCCCGGCCCCCCGACGTTCACGTCCGACCCTGATCCTGGTCGCTGCTTATATTGACCTGACAAGGGGTCTTTTTCTTCAAAAAAAATGTTGGAAAATGCGCCCCCGGATTCGGGTCGCACGGCACGACCGGTTGGGCAGACTCTTCCCAGTGCGGTCGCCCCTGGGTACTATGGCTCCGAACGCGACTGTCCCAGGGGGCGCCGCTCGCGTGCTGCTGACGTGATTGGACAGGTGGACGATGCTTTCGATGGTTCATGGAAACACCTTTTACGAAACCGCGATTATTCTAAGTCTGGCGGCAGTGCTTGGCATCCTCGGCCAGCGTCTGCGCCAGCCCCTGGTCATCATGTTCCTGGCAACCGGGATCCTGGCGGGCCCGGCCTGTCTGGGCGTGATTCGCAACTACGAGCAGATCGAGCTGCTGGCGTCCATCGGGATCGCCCTGCTGCTGTTCATCGTCGGGTTGCGGCTGGACCTGAACCTGATCCGCACCACCGGCCCGGTGGCCCTGGCCACCGGTCTGGGCCAGATCGTCTTCACTTCCGTCATCGGGTTCGTCATCGCGCTGGCCCTGGGGCTGCCCGTGGTCGGCGCGGTCTACGTTGCGGTGGCGCTGACGTTCTCCAGCACGATCATCATCGTCAAGCTCCTGTCGGACAAGAGGGAGATCGACGCGTTGCACGGGCGCATCGCCGTGGGGTTCCTGATCGTGCAGGACATCGCGGCCGTCCTGGCCCTCGTAGCCCTGACGACCTTCGGCTCGGGCTTGTCTCGTGGCCAGTCGCCCGTGACGACGTCGCTGCTCATGGCCCTCAAGGGGGCGGGTCTTCTGGTCGGCATCGGCCTGCTCATGCGATACGTTCTGCCTCGGCTGCTGGCAAAGCTCGCCCAGTCGCAGGAGATGCTCGTGCTCTTCGCGATTGCCTGGGCGGTGCTGGTCGGAGCCGCCAGTGAAAGTCTGGGATTCAGCAAGGAGATCGGCGCGTTTCTGGCCGGCATCTCCCTGGCGACGACCGAGTTCCGCGATGCGATCAGCGCCAAGCTGGTGAGCCTGCGGGACTTCCTGCTGTTGTTCTTCTTCATCGACCTCGGTGCCCGCCTGGACTGGTCGACCGTGGGGGCCCAGCTCGGGGCCTCGCTGTGGCTGTCGCTGTTCGTGCTCCTCGGCAATCCCCTGATCGTCCTGATCATCATGGGCGCGATGGGCTATCGGCGCCGCACGAGCTTCCTGGCCGGTCTGACGGTGGCCCAGATCAGCGAGTTCTCGCTGATCGTCGGGGCGCTCGGCGTTTCGCTGGGGCACATCTCGCGGGAGACGATGGGCCTGATCACATTGGTGGGCGTCATCACGATTTTCGCTTCCACGTACATGATTCTTTACTCGCAGCCGTTGTACCAGTTCCTTTCGCCGGTGCTGAGAATCTTCGAGCGCAAGAATCCGTATCGCGAAACCACCGGCGACACCGCCGGCCCGGCTGGCCCGATGGACGCGGCGGTGGACGTCATCCTCGTCGGACTGGGCAACTACGGCAGCGGCCTGGCCGAGCGACTGCTGGAGCGGCGCATGCATATCGTCGGCGTCGACTTCGATCCGCAGGCCCTCGAGCGGTGGCGCGCCCGAGGCGTCTCCGTGCTCTATGGGGACATGGCCGACCCGGAGGTGTTCGAGCAACTGCCGATGCGCAACGCACGCTGGGTCGTCAGCACCGTTCGCTCGAAGGACGTGAGCTTCGCCCTGCTGGCGGTGCTCAAGCAGCGCGGCTACCAGGGCAAGGTGGCGCTGACGGCGGCCGACCAGGCGGAAGCGACGCTGTACGAACGTGCGGGCGTCCACGCGATTCTGCGTCCGTTCAGCGACGCCGCCGAGCAGGCGGCCGATGCGCTGACCGACGCGATGCATCTGCTGCCGCAGGATGTGGACTGGCCCGTGGCCTTTCAGGAGGTGCGCCTGCGATCGGGCTCCGCCTTCGCCGGGCAGAGCCTGCGGGACATCCCGCTGCGCTCGCTGACGGGCGTCTCGGTCCTGGCGGTCAGCCGGGCCGGACACGCTCACTACGAACCGGCGCCGGATTTCCGAGTCTATCCGGGCGACCGCATCATCCTCATGGGCTCGCCCGGAGTGCTCAAGCAGGCGGAGGGACTCATCAACCAGATGGAGACCGTCGAGTCGGTGAACCGGCGCGAACGCTTCGAGGTCGCTGAAATCCCCCTGGACGGCAGGCCCGACTGGACGGGCAAGACGCTCGCGGAGCTGCAATTTCGCCAGCGCTACGGAGTCACGGTGGTCGGCATCCATCGGGGCGACGAGCGTCTCACCTCACCCGGTCCCAACGAGCAACTGCTGGAGCAGGACCGGCTCATCGTCATCGGCACCGCCGACAGGATTGCTCCGCTCAGACACCATGAGATGCTGCAACCGGCCTAATCGAACTTTCGACCGAAGCAGAAGAGGTGTTGGAAGCCGCGCAGGAAGACCTGGCCGTTGCTGATCGCGGGCGAAGCATAGCACGATTCGCCCATCTCGTATTGCGCGACGCGTTCGAACCGCGCTGCCGGTCTGATCACGTTCACCTGGCCGTCGTCGTTGATGAAGAAGACCAGTCCTTCTATCAGCACGGGGGATGCGTGATGCCGCCCGAGCTTCTCCTGCCAGAGCGCCTTGCCGGTGGCGGCCTCGTAACAGAACGCCACGCCGGAGTTGTTGATGGTCAGCAGAAAATCGCCCGCGACGATCATGGAGGGAACGTAAGGGGCCCCCTTCGTGTCGCTCCAGGCGACGTGGGTCTCTGTGACGTCTCCGTCGCCGTCGGGTCGGATCGCCAGAAGCACCTGCTTGGGCCAACTGCTGCTGACGAAGACCAGTCCGGCCGTCTCGCTGTAGACCGGCGTGGCCACGAATTCCTGCGAAGGACCATCCACTTTCCAGATCACCTGGCCGGTGTCGGGATCGAAACTGGTAACGCACCGGTCGCCGCACTGGATCAGTTGGTGGCGTCCGGCGATCTTGCGGATCAGTGGGGCGCTGTAGCTGATTCCTTTGTTCTCGCGGCGGATCCGCCAGAGCGTCTTGCCGTCCTCGCGACGCAGAGCGATCAGGAAGGAGTCGCCTTTGCTGTCCCCGTCGACGATGACCTTGTCGTCGAACAACACCGGCTCGTTGCTGAAGCCCCATTCGCCCGCGTGCGTTCCCACCTGGACCCGCCAGAGCTGTCGGCCGCTGTCGACGTCGTGCGCCGCAACAACGATGTCATCGCCGACGCGGAAGGCGGCGTATACGCGCTGCCCATCGGTGGCCGGCGTGCCCGAGGCGTAGCTGTTCTCTCTGTGGATCTTCTCCAACGGTCCCTGCACGACGGTCTGTTGCCAGAGGATCGCGCCGGTGTGGCGATCCAGGCAGAGGAGCATGCGCTGCTGTGTCGCCGGCAGGGCGGTCACGGTCAGGACGCGATCGGCCCAGACGATGGGGGAGGCGTGCCCCACGCCGGGAAGCGCGGTCTTCCAGATCGCCGTTGCCGGGTCCCATCGGGCCGGAACGTTCTGCTCGGCGCAGGTACCGTCGCCGCGCGGGCCGCGCCAGCCGGGCCAGAATTCCGCTCGCGCAACCGAGGCCGTGCAGAGCACCAGGCCCGCAAGCAGGCCAATAAAAGAGGGTGGGTTCTCCACCCACGCACGACGGGCCCTTCGAGAAAGACCTCGCGTGGGACAGGAACCCACCCTATACGTTGGCCGAACGCCCCACCGGCTGTCGAGAGCGTAATGACAAGTCATGTGGTGCCGCCCGTGCAATTCGTCATGACCCTTCCGGAGGTCAGACCATGTCCTTGAGGTTCTTCAGCGGGCGAATCTTCACAATGTTCCGCGCCGGCTTGGCCTTGAACATGGTCTCCTCGCCCGTGAAGGGGTTGATGCCCTTGCGCGCCTTGGTGGCAGGCTTCCGCACGACCATGAGCTTCATCAGACCGGGGACGGTGTACGCGCCGGGGCCGCGACGACCGAGACTCTTCTTGATCTGATCGGCCATGGCCTCGAAAACGCCGCTGACCTGCTTCTTCGTCAGACCGGTCGCGCTGGCGATCCCGGACACGATTTCCGTCTTGCTCATGGGTTTTTCCGATGCTGTTGTTGCCATAACACAGGGTCTCCTTACACGGACAAAGACAGAGTGAACACTCCATACGCCAATCCACGGCCTCTACCGTGGAAGCTTGGGCAGAGATATGTCGTTTTGACGCGATTGTCAAGCAAGAAAGCGCCGCAAACGCCGAAATATATAGTGATTTCCGTGGATATCGTCGATTCTGATGAGGTCGAACCGGCCCTACAGAGCAGTACAGAAGGTGACGATGCTCTGCGCGGTCATGTCGAAACGGAGCTCATCCCTCCAAGAGACCCTCGGCCATGGCGAGTACCTGGGCTGCGCGTTTGACACAGTGTTCGCAAGTTGAGACGTCGGGCGGCGAATCGGGCAGCACGGAGTCCAGCGGATACTTCGAACGGACGTAGATCGAATCGAACAGATCACAGTCGTCTTCGCCAAGGCCTGTCGTCACTCCGGATGCGACGAGATCGCGATTCAGGTCCCGTATGCTATGGGTTCGCTTTAGCGCCAGGCCTCGCCGCCCGCGAATTGCCTTGAGTGCTTTCTCGACGGCCTGTTGCGCATTCTGCAGGCAGGGATTCAGGAGCCCCGCCTGCAAGGTCATCTCGGCCACCTTCAGGTTCTCACGGGCATATTGCAGCCATGCTCCCGATTCACCGCTCATAGACGACCTCTCCCTTTTGTATCTCCGCCAGGAACGGACCGGCAGCGGAGCTGGATCGAACGGGAATCACATCAATCGGAACCTGATCAGCGATCCGGCGCAGCAGGCGGCGGTATTTCAGTGCCAAAGGGAGATAAGACTCGTCGCTGTCCTGAAAGATGGCTACGTCCAGGTCGTTCGGCATTGCGCTGGTCAGGAACGATCCGAAGACAACCACCTTGCAGACCTCTGCCTCTCGGGCCAGACAGGCGGCCAACTCGTGTAGTATCTTCTCCTTTTGTTGTTCAGTCGCGACCATATAAAGGGATTATACCTCCTGGCGACGTCGATGTCATCGATCAACATGTTCTACAGCAGCACCAGCAAAGTCGGCCTGGTGCATGCCGGTGCCGCGCGGCGAGATCACGCGTGCGCCCTACAGAGCGGCCCGGAAGGTGGCGATGCTCTGCGCGGTCATGTCGAAACGGGCCTCGTCGTCGTGGACGGGCACGTCGGGGAGCTCTTTGAATTCTTCGGCGGCGCTGGTGCGGCGGACCTTCAACGAACTGAGCGGCCCGAGATGGCGGAAACTCAAATTCAGGGCATGTGTCTGCTCGGTGGGGTTGAGCGCGACGACGGTCAGCTCGCCGGCCTTCTCGTGCAGGAACGCGCCGACCTGGACGGCGCCGAAGCCGGGCGTCGCGTCGATGCGGACGGCGCCGGGCCGGATGAACCGCGTGTAGTGCATTGCGGTGTGCGTCTTCGGCGTGTACGTGCTCATCACCATCAGCGCGTGAATGCTCTTGCGCCCCTCCGTGATCTGCCACGGAACGAAGGCCGAGCAGTGGCCCGCCACCAGCGCGTTGTGCAGCGCGTTGCCGATTCCTTTCTGAATGGGCGCGGGCCAGTCGTGATCGCCGGTGCCGCCCTCGGTGATCCAGAACGGTTTGCCCGTCTGCGCCATCAAGTCCCAGAACCGCCGCGACGAGGTCGCCGACATCTCGCCCTTGACGCCGTCCTCGTAGCCGTGCGTCGCGAACACGTCCAGCGCCGCCAACGCCTTTGGATCGTCCAGAATCGCCTTCACGTAGGAGCCGGTCCCGCCTTCGTACAGGTGGCTGGTCATCGTCTCGGGCCCGAAGATCTTCACGTGACCGTAGCCTTCGGCGTTCAGCATCTCGCGCAGCATGGCGACGATCGTGACGAAGTCCTGGCCGTCCCAGACGCAGCTCTCGAACGACTGCGTGAACTGCACCTCGTTGCCCGGACTGACGGCGTAGAAGGGCACTCCGCGCGCCTCGTGCAGCTTGACATACTCGACCATCCACTTGCAGAAGTGCTGGAAGTATTTCGGCTCGACGCGATTGTCGATGTCACCGTATCCGCCGGCGCGGATCGCGCCGGACTTCTTGTCGGTGATGGATCGATTGACCTTCATCCAGGCGGGCGGGCTCCAGACCGTGCCGATGATCTTGACGTCAGGATTGAGCTTGCGGATGGCCTGCCCGAAGTCGACGAAGATCTGCGGCCGGCCCCCGTCGGCGCCCATGTCGAAATCCTCGCCGCGAATCTGCGTCCAGTCCTCGGTCGGCTTCTCGAACGTCGGGCCCCACATGTTGACGCGCAGCATGTTGCATCCGACGCCCTCGACGTAGATCCGCTGGAAGTCCTCGGTGCGATAGAGCTCGCGAAAGCGACCGACCCACGCGATCAAGCACGTCCCGAAGCCCTCGATCGTCTGATACCGCACCGACCCATCGACGGTGACGTTGATCTCCGTCGCCGCAGCGCTGCCGGCGATCGCGAGCAGAACCGCCATTCCCATTGTCAATCTCATACGCATGACCATCTCCTTCTTTGCGAGGCGTTCATTCCACGTGCAGTCGTCTTCACCCATTCCCATTGTACCGCACAGCCGAATCGAAACACCACGTCCAATTCCGCGTCGGGACTGTGTGGCCGCGGTCCGGCGCGGGCGGAGAGCGAAGCGGAGTTTGCCGATGGCTTCTGCCCTTTCGCGTCTTCCATCGGTCCCGACGTACATCGGGACGCTTGCCGCTGCCACACGGCGTTCTACGCTTGAAAGGGGCTTGTCGTGAAATCTGCCGGACACAGTCTGAGGGTGTGACTGATCGTCCTGGCGTCCCTGCCTTGTCTCACCGAGCGTAGCGCAGTCGCGGCATCTGGCATCGTATACGGCGCCTCCTCCAGTCTCGGCCAGACCCCTCGACTGCGCTCGGGGTGACAGAACCTCCTGTTCCTGCCAGCAGAGGTCTTCCCACTACAGTCCGGATGACGGGCTGTTTGTAGGTTGACATGGCGGGCGGGGCGGCTATGATCGGATCGATGGTGATGCGTTGCGGCGCGAGGCCGGATGAGCCAGTCCGGACCTTCTGTCGGAAACCGATGAGCGGAGTCGGTTGGATATGCGGACGCTGTGCGACAGGCAAGAGAGAGGCGAACTTCGACGCGGGGGGTTCACCCTGGTGGAGCTGCTGGTCGTCGTCTCGATCATCTGTCTGCTGGTGTCGCTGTCGCTGCCTGCCCTGACCCAGGCGCACCGCCAGGCCGAACAAGTGCACTGTCTGGCGAACCAGCGCCAACTGACGCTGGCCTGGCTGCTGTATGCACCGGACCACGACGACCGACTCTGTCCGCCGGAGTCCTGGACAGCGGACCTCAAACCCTATCTCCAGTCGCAGGACGTTTTGCTCTGCAGGACCGACGATGACGGCGAACATCGCAATTCGTACGGCCTGTCGAATACGATGGGGGGGCAGAAGCGCGACGGGGTGGTCCCCTTCGCACGGCTGCACCGGGTCTCCGGCGCCGGTGCGAAGATGGTCTTCATCGACAAGGAACGCCGGGGCTCGGATTGCTTCTGGCCGCTGGTGTTGGACGACGACCGGTGGTTGTGGCGCCCGTGGTCCTGGCCGCCCGGATTGCAGGGCCTGACGAACCGGCACCGCAACGGGTGCAACGTGTCGTTCGCCGACGCACACGGCGAGTGGATTCACTGGAAGGACGATCGCACGCGCAAGCTGATCCAGGGCCGGATCGCCGATCCCAAACAGGGTTCGGACAACAACCCTGACCTCGAATACATGATCGAGTCACTGACGGTGCATCGCGCCCCCGATCCCAATGCGTTGGAAGATCGTCGCGCCTCCAGACCCGAGAGTGGAGATTGAGACCGCATGGCGTTGAAAGTTCCCGACCTGCTGCAATATGAGCTTCGCCATCGCCTGGAGCGGTGGCGCGGGGCGCTGGAGCGTTGGGGCCTGCGGGAGTGGATCGACCGGCATGCCGGTGCGGTGATCGTCGTGGCGTGCCTGAGCGCGGCGCTGCTCGGCTTCATGCTGATTCGGGTCCTGTGGCCGGCTCGCCCGGCGCCGGTCTTGCAGAGTCGTCAGGCCTGGTTCTACGACGCCAACACCGGCCGGCTGTTCACGGACAGTTTCAAGAAGGCTGGCCCGATCCCCGCGCCGTCCGGGCCTCTGAGCGACGGGGGACACGCCGGCTTTCGGGCGCACGTGTACAGCTACGTGCTCGAACCGGGCGAATCGGAGCTCTTCATCGGTTTTCTCGAACGGCCCGACCCTTCCACCGGGGCAAAGGCAACCGCGCAGGATATGACGGATTTCCAGGCCTGGGCCCAGGGCCGACTGATCAAGCGAGAAAAGGACGACCAATGGGTCGCCGCCACCAGCCCCCAGGGGCAGGCGATCCTGCGCGACCTTCTGAAACCCGACGCCCAGGGGCGAACGCCGCTCTATCAGTTGCCCCCGTGACATGAAGGGGCCCGCACGCGCAGGAAGAAGGCATTCACGCTCGTGGAGGTTCAAAGGCTCACTGGCCCAAGTCACGATGTCCGCGCGCCCCTGTTTCAAATTTGTTGTTTCGTCTTTCGCGCTTGTTTCGGGTCTCGACATTCGGATTTCGGATTTGGTGACACACGCTAAGCCGAATCTCGCTCATCCTGAATCACCGGTCATCTGTCGATGTCGTCGGGGAAGTTCAGGTAGGCGAACTCGCCCTGGAGCTCGACGGCCTTGCGGTCGCGGGCCTTGGCGGCCTCGACGTCGTCGTCGAAGATGCCCAGATGGTGTGTCTTGCCGTTGTGTTTGATCGCGGCCTGCCACTTGTCCCGGTGCGGGTAGACGCCCTTGAAACGGGACCGTCCGCCGCGAGGGCGCTTGTTGAACTCGTTCTGTTGCGGCGTGCAAACGCGCAGGTTTGCCTGGCGGTTGTCCAGCCGGTTGCAGTCGATGTGGTCGACCACCATGCCCTTGGGCGCGTTCATGATCTCGCGATGCATCAGGACCGTCCCGCCCGGCACGGATCGGCGCGCATAGAAGCCGCCGTCTGCACAGGGACAGGCGGTCCAGCGGTAGCGGTTGATCCGCTCGTAGTCCGCCGCATCGACGATCGCGAATTTGCCGCGGGTCAAGGGGATGTAGCGAATCTCGTCGTTCGGCGGCTCCGGCGGCGGCTGACGCGGCGATACCTGCCGGCGCGGCCGCCAGTTCCGGCAGGTGCCTGTCCCGCGTACGTCGCGGCGCTCGCCGGGGCTGTCCGGGTGGTTGAAACAGCTCATCGGAGGCGGCCAGCGGGTCACCATCCACACCACCCACTGCTCCTTCGACGGCGGGATGGCGAACAGGCAATTCGAGCACCTCCGCTCCGATGGATCGCACGCGCCCGCTCCGCCCTTTGAACACCGTCTCGCCCGTTTGCGTTTCGCGGCCATTCCTCGTCCTCCGTCTTTCAGGTTTCCTTGCCGGCCGCAAAACGATGCGGCCCTCTACCCTTGGACGGTGTTGCACGTTTGGGACGAAAAAAATGACGTTTTTCACGCAGTTGATTCGTGTAAGTCCAGGCGAAGAAAGGACTAAAAAATTTTTGCATGTCACGCGCATTTTGTCGTTTGACCGTTGCGTGTTTGGGACGAAAATCCGTGTCCTTTTCGGCATGAAGACGATGCGCCAGATCCGGATAGTGCGACGTATTCGGCGCACAGACCAGCCATAACGCGAACCGCGTGAAGCGCCCAAGTGTGGCAGCGACAAGCGCCAGCTTGCCGATGGTGATATCCCTAAAGCCCCTGAAAGCCATCGGCAAACGGAGTTTGCCGCTGCCACCCGGCACAGGAGGGGTGCACTTCAAGTTTGTGGGTAGATCTTCACGGGGCGACTGCAATCGACTTTGCCATTCCGACCGGAGCGCAGCGGAGTGGAGGAATCTGGCTGCGAAGGGGCCATTGCCTTATCCTCGGCCAGATTTCTCCGTGCGGGCTTCGCTCTTAGTCGAAATGACATCCGCCACGCTCTCCGAGATGACAGACCCCCTTGCTGGCCTCGGCAGGAACCCACCTACAAACACGCAGTGCACCCGCACAGGAGCGCCCACCGGCAAGGGGATGGCGAAGGATGCCGGGATTTGGTATCCTGCGGTGTTTGCAGATCGTATGAGACCCGGGAACGGATGCATGGACCCGATGGAGACAACGATGGAGCAGAACAGTCTGGGACGGAAACTACAGCAGCGATCGGGCCTGCTGGTGCTGGCGGAACTGGTCGGCGGGCCGGGGTTCAGCTTCGCGCCCATCGAGCGGTTCGGCCGGGCGTATCAGGAGGCGGCCGAGGGTGGCAGGGCGATCCTGCCGGAAGGCTTCGACTTCGCCGCGATCACGCTGCCGCAGAACCCCGGCGGCGTCGCCAACCTCGAGCCGGCCGCCATTGTCAGCGTCCTCGAAGCGAACCACCTGCTCGACGGCCTCGACGTCGTGCCGCACATCAGTTGCAAGGACGCCAACGCCGACGCCATCGTCAGTTCGCTCGTCGGCTTCCGCAAGGCGGGCGTCACCAGCGTGCTGGCGCTGACGGGCGACAAGCCGGTCGCGGCCAAGGGTGTCTTCGAGCTCGAATCGCTCGGCCTGCTGCGCCTGATTCGCAAGATGAACCACGACGCCTATCTCAGCGCCAAGCTGGACGCCCTGGCGAGCGTGCATCAGTTTGTGCCCGGTGCGGCGGTCTCGCCCTTCAAGTACACCGAAGCGACGCAGATGCAGCAGTACTACAAGATGGAAAAGAAGGTCCGCTGCGGCGCCGCGTTTCTGATCACCCAGGTCGGCTGGGACTGGCTCAAGAGCCTGGAGCTGTTCACGTACCTGCGCGTAGGGGCGAATAATCATTCGCCCATGTTGGATGTCCCGGTGATCGGCAACGTGTACCTGCTCAGTACGATCACGCCCGCGCCGCGTCTGATGCACGATATCAAGCTGCCCGGCTGCTTCGTCAGCGACGAGCTGCTCGCCAGGGTGTACAGCGAGAAGCTCGACGACCACATCGAGCGGGCCGCCCAGCAGGTGGCCATGTACAAGGCGATGGGCGCCGCCGGCGTGGACATCGGAGGCGTCCAGGATTTCGCGACGTTCACCCGCATCGTCGAGCGCGCCGCCGAGATCGGATCCGGCTGGGAGCGGTTCAAGGACAACCTCTGCTGGCCCGCCAGAGACGCGTTCTATCTCTACGACGACAACGGCAAGCCCCGCACGCTGTCGCAGCCGCGACCGACGGCGGGCAAGCGGTTCTTCGATTTCTCGCACCACGCGTTCCTCGATCCCGAGGGTGTGGGTTTTCACGCCTTCCGCAAGACGATGGGCTTCCTCGGCGCCGATAAGGGCGAAGGCCTCGTCTACAAACTGTTCAACGCCAACGAGAAGGCGTTCAAGTACACGCTGTTCGACTGCGAGGAGTGCGGCGATTGCTTCCTGCCTGAGAACTTCGGCGTCTGCACCATGGGCAGTTGCGAGAAGGGCATCGACAACGCCCCGTGCGGCGACGCCACCGTGGACGGCTGCTGCGGCAACAACCTCAGGCAGGTGTGCGTGGGCAATCGCGTCTACGAGGCCGCCGCCTCCGAGAAGGGCGGACGCCAGCGGCTGCGGACGACGATCAACCCGCGCCGCAATCCGGCGCTCCAGCACTCCTCCTCGATTCTTAACTATCTGTTCGGCAGGGACCACACGATGAAGAACGCACTGATCTCGATCGGCGAAGCCGTTCACGCCTCGATCCCCAAGACCGGCCAGATCATGCGCCGGTTGCAGGACCTCGGGCCTGACGCCTACACGAAGCCGAGCCCGGAGCTTGACTACATCCGCGCGCTGATCGAGTCGCAGGCGGCCGACGGCGCCGACTACATTGCGGTCAATCTCGATGCCTTCGGCGAGGACGATCCGAAACTGGCGGTCAAGATGATGGTCGAGTACACGAAGCTCGTGCGCCGTTGGGGCGACGGTGTGCCCATCTGCATCGACAGCAGCAACGACGACGTGCTCGAAGCGGGCCTGAAGGAATGGTATAACACGTCCGAATCGGTCAGGCCTCCGCTGATCAACTCGGTCAAGGTTTACACGATGGACCGCATCCTGCCTCTCAAGAGGCAGTACGATTTCTCCGTCATCGCGCTGCTGGTCAGCGAGGACAAACCCACCGGTCCCGGCGGGTCGCACTCGGTCGACGAACTCTGCGCCCTGGCGCATCGGATCTTCGATGAGGCGGTGGGCCGGTACAGATTCAAGCCGGAGCAGATCTTCTTCGACTCGACCGTCTTTCCGCTGGCGATCGACATGCCGATGGAGCCGGGCGTGCCGGGCTACACCTACCGCACGTTCGAGACCATCAGGAAGATCAAGAACGACCCGAAGTTCAAGGGCGCGCATTTCTCGCTGGGCGTGAGCAATTCGGTGCGCGATCTGCCCGGCCGCAAGATCGGCGTCTGCCGGGCCTACGTCGCCAAGGCGATGGAGTACGGCCTCGACGCCGGAATCGTCAACACCGCCCACAAGTACGGCACCGTCGAGCCCGACCCGGCCCTGCTCGAACTGGTCGATGCCTTCGCCCACCTCGACGGCTCCCTCGACAAGACCGGCAAGGCCATGGAGCTGATGGGCAAGTTCTGCCAGGAAAACCGAAAGCCGTCATAGAGCCCACACATCGGAGCACATGAAGGGACGAAAGAAGATCGTCATCATTGCCGGACCGAACGGCGCGGGAAAGACAACTTTCGCACGCGAGTTCTTGCCACGAGAGGCTGGTTGTCCGGACTTCATCAACGTGGACCTGATTGCGGCCGGCCTGTCGCCCTTCAATCCCGATCGTGTGGCACTGCGCGCGGGTCGGCTGATGCTCCAGGAGATCAGCCCCGGGTGCGTGCGGGGGAGAGTTTCGCTTTTTGCCCACAGCCGATTTGGCTGTGCGCAGAGTTTCGGCACGCGTGGCTCAGGGTGGGCACGATGTGTCCGAAGATGTCATCCGGCGTCGCTTCGACGCCGGACTGAGGAGTTTCCAGAACGTCTACCAGAGACTGGTGAATACGCGGATCATCTACGACAACTCAGGACCGGCGCCGATACCTACTGCGACAGGAGGCAACCGATGAGTAAGAGACTGCTGGATTCCGATGACCCGGACATCGTGGGGTCTTACGCGGCGCTGCGTCGGGCGGCCAGGCGGGCCTTGCAGATCGGGCTCCAAACCGGAACACCGGTGTACGTGCTCGACAAAGGCCGAATCGTTGACCTGACGAGAAGGCACCCTCGCAAGGCCAGGCAGCGATAGTCTCCACGCAGGGCGTGCACCGCACGCCGACTCCATCCTCCGTCGGCAAGGATAGGGCGAGGTATGCCTCGCCCCTACCAGAGCCCGTTCGCAGTGATCCCGATGACCATCGGGATAAGGCGTTGTCTTCTGTGGGAATTGTGCCCCTTCGACAGGCTCAGAGCCTGCCCTTAGCGCAATTGAAGGGGCAGTCTCTTACGGACACGCTACGAACGGGGGCTACGGCGACGTGGCGCTTTGCATCATCTTCTCGCAGAATTCGCGTCCGCGTCTGGCGGTCTCTTCAGGACTGACGTCTTCGACGTGGGTCGCGAGGGTCCAGAGATGGCCGGAAGGATCGGTCACCGTGCCGATCCGATCGCCCCAGAACATGTCTTCCACCGGCATCTTGACCTCGGCGCCGGCCTTGACCGCGCGTTCGAACGCGCGATCGACGTCTTCGAAGTACACATAGAAGCCGACGGGCGTGCCGCCGAACGCGTGCGGTGAGCGGCAGTCCTGCCCGGGCATCTCATCGCCCACCATGAACACCGAATCGCCGATCTTCAGCTCCGCATGCATCACGTGTTGGCCGTCGGGCGTGGGCATGCGAAAGCGCTCCTCGGCGCCGAAGGCCTTCTTGTAGAACTCGATGGCGCGCGCTGCGTCACTGACCGTCAGCACCGGCGTTATCGTTCGGTATTCTTCCGGAATGGGTTTCACTTTCCCTTTCATCGTTCGCTCCTTTCAATCGATATCCCGATGGATATCAGGCCAATACGCAAGACCTCATGTCTCGATGGTCCTTGGTACGCCGGGCCGGTTCAGAGGTGCGGCCCGCAAGGAAATTCCTGCCCCCCCGTCCGGGCGATGCTCGTCCCTCGCGGGTTCCACGCCGGATGCAGTCAGAGGCGTGGGTCCGTCGAGCCATTTACCTATGGGATGTAGCTCTTTGTCCGTCCACACGCCGCCCGAGTCAGACGTATACTGTATAGAGATACACAACCAGGACCGTACCTGGGGGGCGCTTGCGGTGGACCGAGGTCCTATCCTGCGGATGATCCGAGGCGTCCTTTTTTCATGCGCCCTCGTCCCTGCCAAGCCGGCAAGGGCGGCTTCGCTTCCGTGCGGGTCCGCATCAGCAGGCCAAACCCGAAACAAGCACGACGGCCCGAAATCAGAAACTCCAAACGAGGATCGGACCAGTGCCAGTTGTTTCGATCATTCGCAATTCGCGATTTGGATTTGTTTCGGATTTCGGATTTCGTGCTTCGGATTTCAATCCCCTGCATCTGGTGAGCAGCGAAACGACCACGCCGAATCAGCCCTCCTGCTGTTTGGCGCGGATCAGGATGCGGAAGGTCTCGCGCATCCGCATCAGCCGCGCTTCATCGGCATGGCCCGGCGGCAGCGCATCGAGCTGGTCTTCGACCCGACTGAGTGACTGGCGCAGACGCTCGGAGCTGACGTTGCCGAGGATCTCGCCGACGTTGGGCTCATTGAACACGATGCGTTCCAGCGCGATCGAGGCCTCGCCCAGATAGGCGGCGCCGTCAGCCACCTGGTTCAGGGCCTGCTGGGCCACCCACTTGGACGTATTGCTCAGCACCGCCTCGGCGACCACCTCGTCGCCGGTGGTGTACGCGTAGGTGTTGAACAGGATCTGGGTGGTCATCTCCGCCGCCGCGGTGACGGGAATGCCCGCGATGGCCAGGTCGATGACGAAGTTCACGCTGCTGCGTGCGATCGCCTCGGAGGGGGCCTCGCCCTGGTTCATGCGCTCGACCGCTTCGGCGGTGGCCGCCGCGACGCTCAGCAACAGCAGTCCCTTGTCGAGCTTGCTCATCTTGGCGAAGTGGCTGTCCAGACGCTGGGCGACCTCAGTGGCCGAGCCGGAGACGAACGCACGGTACGACCGGACCACGTCGTCGCCCAGTTCATGGCCGACGTTCCAGATCGCGCTGCTGCTGCGCCACATGTTCTTGGCATCCTTCGACATCTCCAGCAGACGGTTGAGGGCGCGAATCTGATCTCCCGTCTGGCGCGTGCCGCTGCCGGTTCTTGCCAGAGCGTCGATGTACTGGCGCAGCCGGCTCGGACTGAGCATGCCGTTCTCGAGCGCCTCCGACATTTTCACCAGCATCTGGCGAATCTCGCGCCGCTTCTTATAGAAGTCGGCGCGCGTCATCTTATTGATGTCGATCTTTTGCATCGCCTCGATGAACTCATCGATGGTGTTGGTCGCCTCGCGCATCTGGTTGGCCTCGCGGAAGGCCGACAGCCAGTCGGTGAAATCCTTCGTGCCGAGAATGCTCTGGAGGCTGAGCAGCCACTCGCCGAATGTCTGCGGCTTCGGCCCGCTCAGGCCGGTGTCCCGCAGGGCGCTCCGCCAGGCGTCGCACGGATCGCCGTGCACGGTCCCGTCACGCTCGACGTGGATCTTGTCGTCGTACCAGTCACGCCGCCGCTGCCTCTCTTCGTCCGATTCACTGAGTCCGTCGAGCTTGTCGCGGTGGCGATTGATGATGTCGAGATCAGGATCGCCGGTCTCGCCCTCGCCGCCGCAGGGCGTCTGGTTCAGCGCATCCTGCAATCGACCATCGATGTTGGCCTTCTGGTTCTTCAGGTCTTCCTTGTGGACCTCCTCGTGCTTGGCCAGGACCGCTTCCCAATGCCGAATCTCCTCCTGCTTCCTGGCGATCCATTCGGCGCACGCCTTCTTCCACGCGGCAAGTATCTCATGCCCCTGGTTATAGCCCGCGGTGTCCCCTCTGCCCTGTGCGGCGGCGATCTGCTGGCGGATGTCGCGACCCATTCGGTACGCGCCGGCGGCATACGCCCGCGCATCGTCTCCGGCGGCCTGGAAATCCGCCAATTCCTGTCGCCGTTGTTCGATGGCCTTCTCGATGTCGCCGTTGGCGGGGCGCGAGCCCGCAAGGGGATTGTAGTTGCTGTACGTCTTTTCGGCCCAGGCGTTGACCGTCTTGCGGTATTTTTCGCGTGCCTCGGCCACGATGTCCTGCACGCCATTGCGGTCGATGCGCGTGCCCAGCGCCGGGACGTACACCACAAACGTTCCGGCGGCGATGCGGGCCCGCGCGTCGGCCAGCTCTTCCTGACGCAGGGCCAGGTGATCGTCGATGCCCTGGCCGGTCAGCCGCGTGCCGATCGCGGGCAGATAGTAGGCGTATTCGCGTCGCTGCGCCTTGGCCAGATCCTCCTGCTTGCTCGCGATGCCGGCGAGAACATCCTTCCAGGTGCCCCGCCAGCCGAGCGTCTGGATGTAGTGCGCCACCTCGCCGGCGTCGTAGGCAGCCATGCGTTGGGCGCGGTCCTGCGCTTGCTTGGCGACATACTCTCTCCAGCCGTTGATGTCGCTGCGCAGTCCCAGTTCTCTTTTGTACCAACTGATCTTCCCGGCGGCGAGCTCGGCCGCGATCTGCGCCGCGGCATCCGCGTGCGCCTTGGCGTCGCGCTCGCGGCCTGCCGCCCGTGCCTCGGCGGCCAACCGGCGCTGCTCGGCGATCCGCTTCTGCGCATCCGCCTGCGCCTCCGCGATAGCCTCGTTGCCCCACCGGATGCGGTTGCCGAAGTCCTCGTCCTCTTTCGCCCTGGCGTCGTCGAAGACCTTCTTCGACTCCTGCCGCAAACGAATCTGCTCCTGGATCGATGCGATATTGTCGGCGTTCTGCTTCTCGTACTGCCGGGCCGCCTCCTCGGCCGCCGCCAACTGGTCGAGGAACGGCTTGAGCACCCGCTCGGTCGTCTCCTGGCAGCTTTTCGGCAGGTCCTCCGCCACGGCGCGTGACGCTGTCACGCAGGCCAGCAACGCACAGATTCCCCAGGAGAACATCGAGGTGAAGATCAATCGCGGTTTCATCGGCAGGCCCCTTCGGCTTCGCGCCCAAGTCTACGTCGCGACCCGACCGGAGCCGGGCCGTCCACACGGCACTATCCTAACATAATAGGCCCGTTCGATCAACAAATTAGGGATGCCGCTGGCGTGGGCCCTGCGAGGCGACCTGGGCGGCTACGGCTGGGACGAGGCCGTCGGCGGGACCTGGAGCCTTTCGTGGGCGTGGGTGACTCTCAAAGCCAGCAGATGGGAGAAGATCGACAGTGCGGAGATAATGCAGACCAGGACGCAGACCAGCGTGTGCATAGGTTGGGAGGCGGTCTTGACGAACGCCAACCGCGCAAGGACCAGCAGTGGGACCGCGCAGAGGAACGCCGCCATTGCGCCAAATGTCAACTGAGATATGAGGTCCGGCGGGGCGAACAGGCTGCCGATGAAAAACGCAATGGCCGTCGCGATGACAGTCTTCTTCCTCATGGTCTTCTCCACTCCTTCCTCATTTGTTCCGCAGCGGATGCCGGGTCGCCTTCCGGCTCCGCCTCTCTTGTCACACGGCCACTATGATAGCATGCCTACCATACGCGACGCAAGTCAGCGCACTGCCTCCGATTTGAAGGAACCATCGGCAAGCTCCGCTTCGCTGCGCTTGCCGCTGCCACCCGACGCTCCGTTTGGTGCGAGGCGCTCAGCGCGGCTCGGACTGGATTTGATTCTGTTTGTAGTGACGCCGCGAGGCGTTAGCCGTTTGTAGTGTACCCGTGAGGGCATACCTTCCATAGAATGCGTAACGCCTGACGGCGTCACTACAAACCTATGCCCCTTCGGCGGGCAGCCTGCCCTGAACGCCGTTGAAGGGGCCTGCCCTTACGGGTACACTACAAACGCCGGCCCCAGGCGTTGCGGATCTTCGTGCCCAGCGGGCCGGACGATAAGTGAGCCGAGTAGCTGTCGATGAGGGTTTCCCAGTCTCCCTCGCGGCGCTCCCAGTGCCGATACAACTGATCCAGGTCGTGGAGGGCCAGCCGGGACACGGGAAAACAGGGGCGCATTTTCTCCAGGTCGATCACCGCCGCATCGAACCTGCGTGTCCCGTTGCCGTTTGAGCCGCCGGCGTGCTCCGCCCGGACGAAGATGTGCTTGGCATACAGGCAGCTATGCTGTAGATAGTGACCGTGCATCCGGCTCAGCGTCTGAGCGACCGAGGCGAGCAGCGCTCGGCGGGCATCGAGGTTGTCCTGCTCGATCGCGCCCAGGCTGTCCTCCAGCGGCCGGTACCCCTCCAGCGACCGCGTCACCAGAATCGCCTGCCACTGGCCGCCGGCAGTCCGATGCCCATAGAAGACCAGATCGGGGCAGGGGACTCCGTGCTTCTTCATCCTGCTGATGTTCCGGTACTCTCTGTAGACCGTGGGAAGGCCTCGCACCGGATGGAGCAGGGTGCGGAAGTTGTGGTTCTGCTGGCGCTTGATGAAGACCGCCAGCGTGCCTCCCTCCGGCTGTTTGAGGATATGGCGCGAGACACCGCTCCAGCCGTTCCGGCGGCGATTCGGTTCCTCGAACCAACTCAGATCGGCGTTCCAGAGGGACTCGAAACCGTCGAGGCCGTTGTATGCCAGAAGTCTGCGATCCGATTCGGAAACGATGCATTGGTTGCTCAAAACTCACTCCTTGCGCAGGACATAGACTCGCCACATGGAATAGAACTTCAGGAAATCGAGGTGCCCGACGATCCGGAACCCCGCCTGGCGGAACTCCGCTTCGATGCGCTCGCGTTCCACCACGCCGCGATTCTGGAGTTCGGCCTTCGATCGGGTCGCCTCCAGCTTCCTTCGCCGGTAGGCCCTGTAGTTGCCGTCCACCCACAGGGAGATGCAGACCGTATCGCGGGTCACGCGGTGGAATTCCCTCAGCATCGCCAGCCGGTGGGCCGGTTCGAGAATGTGATGGAGCAGCCGCATGCAGAAGATGTTGTCCACCGAGCCGTCGTCGAGCCCGGTCTTGAAGGCGGAGCACTGAAAGCACTCCACGCGATCGACCAACTCTTTGGGCTGCATCCGGCGGGCCACCTGAAGCATCTCCTCACTGCTGTCGGCGGCCAGAATCCGGCGCCCCGACTTGGCCGCCAGCAGTGGCCAGAATCGCCCGGCGCCGCAGGGCAGATCGAGCACGACGTCGGGATCGCCCGCCATCGCCAGCGCCCGTCGGGCCATCGCCAGCTCCCGCCACGTCGTCAATCGCCGGGCCAGACCCGCCCGGTGCTTGCGGAAGTAGTGTTCCGCGTGGTCGCGATCGTATTTGTCCGAGAACTCCAGGTGGATGGCCTTGGGTGAGCCCGAGCCCTTCATAGAGTGTTCCATCCTCTTGCTTTACGCCATCTGTGTGGCGTGTCGTCAACCACAAATCGCAGCCCGGGGTCCTTACGCGAACTCCCTTGCACGTTTGGGCATTGCCAGGGAGGCCTGGTGGATCGTCATCCGGCCGGCCGGCAGAGTATCTCCTCCGTCAAGCGCAGCCCAGCAAGAGAATACCGCCCAAACATGAACAGAACATGAAGAAAAAGCCACAAATCGCAGGAAACGGCGAAATCTTCGTGGGTCGCAGGCTCCGCCCCGTGGCCGGCTGGCGATCCGAGATGGTTGCACGGACCTGCCGGGCCGATACAATAAGACCGCGCGGGCATTTGGGCGGCGAGGTCAGAGTCGTGAAATCCGGCGGGGGCCACAGGAAATCGGTGAGCTGAGAATGAGAGTATTGATCGTCGAGGATGAGGCTCGACTCGCCCGCAACATTGCCAAGGCGCTCCGAGAGACGACGCTGTACGCCGTCGATATCGCCACCGACGGCGAAGACGGTCTGCACCAGGGTCTTTCGAACTCGTACGACCTGATCGTGCTCGATCTGATGCTGCCGAAGATAGATGGGCTGGAAATCCTCCGAGGCCTGCGCGGCGAGGGCCGCCGCGTCCCCGTGCTCATCCTGACCGCCAGAGACACCACACAGGACATCATCCGGGGCCTCGACGCCGGCAGCGACGATTACCTGACCAAACCCTTCGACATGGGCGAGTTCCTGGCCCGGTGCAAGGCACTGGTGCGCCGGACCTACGATCGTCCCAGTCCGGTCGTCCACGTCGGCGAGCTGTCGATCGACACGGCCGGCCGCATCGTCACCCTCCGCGGACAGCGCATCGAGCTGCGCGCGATGGAGTATCGGCTCCTCGAGTACCTGGCGCTGCGCGTCGGCCAGGTGGTCAGCCGGACGGATATCCTCGAACATCTCTACGACTTCAATGCCGAGACCTTCTCCAACGTCGTTGAGGTGCATATTTCCGCCCTGCGCAGAAAACTGGAGGCGGGCTCTCCGTACGCTTTGATTCGCACCGTCCGAGGTCAGGGATACGTGATCGGGGAGGGACCGGCGTGAAGCCCGTGTCGATCCGCCTGCAATTGTCCCTGATGATGTCCCTGCTGACCCTGATCATCATCGCGGTGTTGTCCACGGCGGCGTACATCGAGTTCAAGGAGTCCCTGCTGAGGAACATCGACACGACACTGACAGCCATGGCGCAGGGGATTCGAGCGGAACTCGACGAGGAGGACACCGGAGAACGCCGGGAAACCGAACTGCGCGCGATCACGGGAAGCGACACTCCAGACCGTCACGGCCGATATCGGGTCTGGGTGGAGGGCCGCGACGAGGACCTGTTCTTCAGCGATCCGCCCGACGATCCGCTCATGCAGCAGTTGCTCCGTCTTCCGCCCGAGGAACAGCCGGAGGTGGGGTCGTTGAGTCTGTTCAACGTCGCCAGCGGGACGAGGTTGGGCGCGTTCCGCGTGATCTGGATGCGCTACCGCATCGGGCTGGAAGTCATGAACATCCTGGTGGCTCGCTCCAGCGCGCACGTGTATCACGAGGTGGGGGAGTTTCTCCGCCTTCTGCTGGTGCTGGGCGGCTCGGCGACGCTGCTGGCCGTTCTGCTCGTGCGCACGATCGTCTCCTGGGGGTTGCGGCCGGTCGCTACGGCGGGCCGGCGGCTGGAGCAGATCACGCATCGCAGTCTCGGTGACGAGGCGAAGGTGATGGGCGAGGTTCCCGCCGAGCTGCGTCCGTTCAAGTCCGCTCTGGAGAGGATGCTGCTGCGTCTGAACAAGACCCTGCAACAGCAGGAGCGGCTCACCGCCGACGTGGCGCACGAACTGCGGACGCCTCTGGCGATCATGAAGAGCACCCTTCAGGCCCTGCGGATGCAGCCGCGCAAGGCGGCCGAATACGAAGAGGGGGTGGACGATGCGCTGCTGGACGTCGGTCGCATGGAGCAACTGGTCGGACAGCTCCTGACCTTGGCGCGTCTGGATGCGGCGGATGAACTGCCCGATCCGGCTGAAGTCCGTCTGGACGTTCTGTTGAAGTCCCTGGCGGAGGCCTTCGGCGATCCGGCCGCCCGGCAGGGCGCGACCGTCACGTGGACCGACGGCCCGGCACGCTCCGTCCAAGGCAACGAGACGGAGCTGCGACAGCTTTTCAGCAATCTGATCGACAACGCGCTGCGGCACGGTCCGCGCACCGGCCGCGTGCGGGTCACGCTGGACGACGGCCCCGGTCCGCAGGTCACGGTCTGCGTGCACGACGAGGGCGGCGCCATCCCGCCGGAGAAGCTCCCCTACGTCTTCGACCGTCTCTACCGCGTGGATTCTTCACGATCACAGACCGCCGGCGGAACCGGTCTGGGTCTGGCCATCGCCCGCCGGATCGTGCTGCGACACCACGGGACGATCGCCATCACCTCCGATCCGCAGGCTGGCACCTCCGTCACCGTCCAATTGCCTCGGGACGAACGCGCGTGAATGCGGCCCTGTCGGGCCTGCTTCAAAGGAGCCCATCGTACGGGCCGGCGGCCCGGATCATTGCGGCGAAGTGCTCGACGCGTCCGGTCTTGAAGAGCTGGTACCAGGCGTCGAGGACCGCCGGACGGTACAGATCGAGGCGGCGGAAGATGTGCTGGGCAAACTCCAGAGGCGCCAGGCCCGAGGCGGTGATGACGTCACGATCCGTCACCGCGGGCGCTTCCTCGTACAGCGCTGCGCCGCTGTATTTCATCGCCGCCAGGTAGTCCCGCGCGTTGCTCGTGTGCCGGCGGTCGTCCAGCAGGCCCCCGCGGGCGAGTCCTGCTGTCGCGCCGCAGATGGCCGCGACCGGCACGCCCGCTTTCAGAAACGCACGGGCCATCTCCACCGCTTCGCCGTGCTTGCCCTGCTCCCAGGCGACGCCGCCCGGCAGGATGAGCATGGCGCTGTCGGCGGGCCGAAGTGCGTCGAGCGTCAGGTCGGGCGCGATCCGAATCCCGCCCATCGTTACCACGGAGCCTTCTCGCGGCGCGACGGTGCGAACGCGATACCGGCCCGGCTGCCGCTGAAACTGCGGATCGCTGATCCCCGCGACCGCATAAGCCGCCTCCCAGTCGGACAGACCGTCGAACACAAACACGTGCACATCCCGCGGTTCCATGTCTCTTCTCTCAATCCGATGGGTCCAGGCATCAGCGACCTTCTGCGATCGGTGCGGCAAGCCAGTCCACCATCCCCAAGCTTCGCTTGAGGCTGCCACCCAGCGCAGGGCGCCCCCGTAGGGGCGAATTATCATTCACCCTGACCTGGCGCCTGGCGGACGTAGCGGACGATGTTCTGGATGGTGTCGATCCAGATCCCATTGTTCGGGTCCCGGGCGCATTGGCAGATCGCTTCGAGCGTGTCGATCCGCGTGGTCTGGTGTCCGCCCTCGCCGATCTCGTGGCCGGCGAAGACCAGCCACGAGCCGTTTTCGACGGCGGTGTCGATGAGCTTCTTCGCGGCGGCGAAGTCGCGTCCGTCCAGTTCGATGCCGAGCAGTTGGGCCGGGTCGCAGAGCGCCGGGTCGTTGGCCGCCTCGTCCATCCAGCCGCGTCCGGCCTCGAACATCCGCGCCACCAGCGGCACATAGCTGTACAGTTGCGTCCCGCGCCCGACGAACTTCTGGCCGCACGGATAGGCGAAGGTGGCCGGCCGCACGCCCACCGCCGACTCGATGACGCGGTTCGCCTCCTCCAACTCCCGCTCCATCTGCGTCAGCGTGTAGTCCTCCAGCGCCTTGTCCCGCGCGAAGGAGAAGTTGCCCGTGCAGGGGTGACGCATTGAGTGATTGCCGATCTCGTGGCCGTTGGCCAGCGCCTGCTTCCACGCGGGCAGGTGGGCCTGGAACGGACCGGGTGACACGTAGAACGTCGCCTTGACGTCATAGCGGTCGAGCAGCGGCAGACCCACCTGCGCCTGGCTGACGCGCGCATCGTCAAACGTCAGGCTCAGCGCCGCTCGCTTGCCCTTGGGCCAGACGAACACGGCGCGCTCCTTGGCGGGTGTGGCATAGGGATCGCCCCCCATGCTGTCCGTCTTGGCGTTCCGACTTCCGCACCCCCCGACGACTGCCGCCACACCCGCAGTCACCGTCATCCGGATGGCATCCCGCCGTGTGATGCAGCGGGGCAGACTCGCATCTTGATCCATCGTTCACCTCATTGCGCTGGCGCCTCTCGCGGGCCGCTTTCGAAAGGGCGGCGCCGATCACGAGGCGGAGCGAAGCTCGAAGCAGTTGAGTAGCGGTTTGTATTTTTTGACGAAACAGCTCTGCCACGCCAGCTTTCCGGCTGCGGAGCAGTCCATCGGCAGTGCCTGTACGGAGATCGCATCGCAGACTTCCCGCCAGGCCTCGATCTGCGAGCGCTCCAGCGTCAGGCGGCGGCGCAGGTCGAGCGTCTCGCCCACGTAGAGCTTGTTCGTGCGGGTCCGGCTGAGCACGTACAGGCCGGGCTCGGCCGGCAGGGCCGCCGCCTTCAGATCGTCGATCGGCCAGGCCTCGCCGAATCGCGGCCCCATCGGCCGCAGTGTCTCGAGCACGCTGGCCCGGCTTCGCGCGGTCTTCGCCTCCTTGCGCAACTTCAGCGCCGCCCAGCGGTACTCACGAGGTTGGTGTCCCGGCGCGAACCGCGCGGCGCGCCGGTCGAATTCGCTCGCCAGGGCCGGATCGCAGAGAATCTCGTCGAGGCTTCCGGCCGCCTTGTCGTTCAGCAGGCTCTGCCAGGCAATCTCGCTGGCGAAGATGTACCGGTCGCAGTCCTCCCACGACAGGTCCGTCGAGTACGCCGTTTGGACGTGGGTCAGCTTGCCCGCCTTGCGCAGCCGAAACAGCAGCGTGTTCCACGTCCGCGCATCGCCGACCAGGCCCAGCTTCGCGCACGCCGCGACGAACGCCTCGTCCAGATCAGGGTCCGCTACGACGCGGTCCGCGCTGAACCCCTCGTGCGTTCGCGCGAAGGCCTCCGCGACGCCTTGCAGCGTCAGTTCGAGCTGCGCCCGGTCATAGCGCTGTTCGCTTTCGCGCACGCGGTTACGCTTGGTTTTCGTTGCCTGGGCTTTCTTTGTCTGGGCCTTGGGCCTGCCACGGTCCGTTCGCGGGGCGCTCTTGACCGGTTCGGGCGAGCCGTCGAGCCGGTCGCCCACGCGGATCGCGGCCAGCCGTTCCAGGCCGTACTGCACATAGTCCTTCGAGATGTCGAACCCGAGGAAACGCCGGCCCAGCTTCTTGGCCACCGCCAGCGTCGTGGCGCTGCCCGAGAAGGGGTCGAGCACCAATTCGCCCGGATTCGAGCAGGTGCGGATGATGCGGCCGAGCAGTTGCTCGGGCATCTGGCAGCCGTGGAAACCGGCGCGTTCGCGAAACGTGCCGGCCACGCGCGGAAAGTACCACGTGTCTTCCGTCGAGCCGAACGCGTGCTCCAGGTCCTGCGGCCGCAGCGTGTAGGTCCGGTCGGCGTCGGCCGGCGCCGGCATCGACGCGGGTGCCCACGTACCGTCGTCGCCGACCAGTTCGCCTGCGGCGCCGGCGGGACGGATGATCCACGTGTCGTCGGGCAGCCGGCCCTTCGGGTTGGCCCGCTGGTCGTTGTAGACCAGCTCGCGCGCCGAGGGCACGCGATTGTCGAGGTCGTCGTCGCGAAACGTGAAGTGGTCCCGGTCCTTGACGAAATGGAACAGGTGGGTGTGTGACCGCGTGAATTTGTGGAAGCAGTTGACGCCGAAGGTGTAGTACCAGATCACCCAACTGCGGCAGTGGAACCCGGCCTTCTGGCCTTCGAGTTTCAGCTCGGCGGCGTAGTCGTCGCCGATGGCCAGCCAGAACGTCCCGTCGGGCTTCAGCGCGCGATGGACCGCCGCGATCCACCGGCCGCACCAGTCGATGTACTGCTGATGCTCGACGGAGTCTTCGTACACGTCGTACCGGTAGCCGATGTTGAACGGCGGGTCCGCAAAGACCAGATCGACGCTGCCTGCCGGGAGCCGGTTCATCCCTTCGATGCAGTCGCCCAGCCGTATCGTGTTGTAGCTTTCATCCATGGCCGACTATCCCCTGTCGAGCCGGGCGTCCACACCGCCCGGATCGGTCCAATAAAACGCCGCGATTATAGCGCGGCCCGCCCCCGACGGCAAGACCGCAAAGCGTATCTCGTCGCTCGTATCTCGTAGGCCGTGCCTCGTCCGGCAGGGAATTCGATTTGACGAATCGCCCTGCGGAGTCTTACACTGAAGCCATGGTGAAGGAAGAGCTTACAGCACGATTGCGTAGCGCCGTCGAAGACAGCCCGTACCGGGCCAGCATCCGCTCCGTCGCCCTCTTCGGTTCATATCTTCACGGCACGGCCACGGACGACAGCGACATCGATGTGCTGATCGATTTCGACCCTCAGGCGACCGTCGGTCTGTTCGAGTTCGTCGAGATTCAGGAGCAGCTCTCCGAGGCGCTCGGTCGCCGGGTCGATCTGCTGACCCCGCAGTCCCTCAGCAAGTACTTTCGTGACGAGGTGTTGAAGCAAGCGGAACGCGTCTATGGATTCTGATCTCACCTATCTGTGCCATATCCGCGACGCGATCGAGAAGATCGAGCGCTACATCGCTCAGACCGACTACGAGGCATTCTGCACCAACGACATGATGATCGACGCCGTGGTGAGGGAGTTGGAAATCATCGGCGAGGCCGCAAAGCATCTTTCCGATGCTTTTGTCTCACAGCATGGGGATGTTCCGTGGCATCGAATCAAGGCCATGCGAAACGTCCTGATCCACGAGTATTTCGGCGTCGTTCTGAAGGTTGTATGGGACACTTGCCGCAGCAATCTGCCGATACTCAAGGGCTTCATACAGAGGGTCCTCGCCGACCAGCCGTGACCGGGTTCCGACCGGTGCGCGTGAATGGCAGGTTGCGCATTTGGCTGCCTGTGCCTGTCATCTCCTCTCAGAGCGCACCCGACCTCCCGTTGATTCGGCTCGAGCCTGTGTGTACCATCTATCACACATCATAGAACAGTGCCAATCGGAGGGATGGAGAAAGGATGGACACATGACAGGTACGCCAAGGACCTTGTTGGTTGTATCGGGTATTCTGCTTTCTGCCGTCGCGTTGGCGGGGTGTCGAACGAGCGGGAGCGGGGCGATCTGCCTCGATGGGGCGATGGAGACCGGCACGTGGCGCATCCTGGCCGATGTTCCGGTGGGGCGCTTCGGGGGAGCGGCGGCGGTGGTGAACGGCCGCCTGCACCTGTTCGGCGGAGTCAACATGAATCCGCACACGCCGGAAGGCCAGGACAAGGCCGAGGCCGTCGACCTGCACCATGTCTACGATCCCGCGAGCGACCGCTGGTGGGAGGCCGCGCCGATGCCCGACAAAAAGGGCTGGCCCGCCATTGCCGTTTACCAGGACAAGATCTACATCTTCGGCGGCGACAACAAGGCCATCGATCGAAGCATGACGACCGAGTCGTGGGTTTACGACCCCAAAACCGACACGTACCAGACCATCGCGCCGCTGCCGCACGCGCGGTCGTACTGTCACGCGGTGCCCGTCGGCCGGCACATTTACGTCTTCGGGGCAAGGACCCTCCGGTCCGACGGCCGGGCGGACCGCAGCACCTTCCGCTACGATCCGCGCCGGAACACCTACACCCGCATGGCCGACCTGCCCGAAGGGGCCCGGTTTATCGTGCACGGCAGCTACAAAGGCTGCATCTACGCCGTCCACGGAGAGACCGATCTGGAGACCTACGCCGACGGCGTGCTGAAGTATGACGTCGCCGCCAACACCTGGACGAAGCTGGCGATCCCGCGGATCGAGCAGCGCAAGTGGTACCTGACGCAGCATTCGACCCACGTGGCAATCGGCTCGAAGCTGTTCATTCTGGGCGGCTGGAGCAAGGTCACCGAATCGCGCAGCGACAAGGCGACGTATTTCGACATGGCCACGGAGACGTTCGGCCAGGTCGCGCCGATGCCCAACGGCCGCTGTTGCGGCGCCGCCGGCGTGATCGGCGACAAGCTCTACGTCGCCGGCGGATTCTGGCAGTGGGTTGACGACGTCTGCGAATGCCAGGAGACCTGGGGCTTCCCCTTTCCCCCGCCGTAGTTGGCGCCTCTGCATCCTCCTGGATGATGGGCGTACAGCTTCGGTGTTCTTCGCGCGGAAAAGGCCGTTTGTCACTTGCTATTCTTGTCTGCGATATCCATAATTTGTATAGCGGCGGGCAGAAGCGAAGGCTTTCGATGTATTGCTGATTCGTCAGACGAGACCACAGATCCCGAGGCCGTTCCACCATCACGAGGGAATCACTTGACGGTCCGCGCGGCTTCGGGTCGCATCCGCCATTCGTTTTCATCATCGGCAGTATTCTTCATTTTGGGGGGGCGTTAACCATGAAGGCAAAAGTGTTGCTGTTCTGTGCGGGCTGTGTGCTGGTCCTGGCAGTGACCGGCACGGCCACCGCGCAGACCGAAGCGCCGGCGATTCTGTCGGCCCTGGGAAACCAGTCGGGAGTCACCATCGTCGGTGAAGCCGACCTGGCCCAGATCGAGGGGACCGGGCCGCTGGCATTCTGGAGTTACCAGTGGCGGGCTCATATGAGGGCCTTCTTCCAGGCCAGTATGGCCATGCGGCGGAACATGATCCGTGCCCGCATCGCCTTCTGGCGCAACGGTGGCTGGGGGTACCCGGGCGGCGAGACCGGTGGGGACACCGGCGGGGGCGGCGAAATTCCGCCTGAATAGCCGCAACATGGATTTTTCCTGTGAAGGGGGAGGTCCAGTTTGTACAATGGGCCTCCCTTTGTCATAACGTTTTGCTCAGTGTCTGCAAGGAGGCGACATGACACGTACGATCAAATCTTCCGCCGGGCCGTGGCTGTTGTTCCTGTTCATCCTTCTGGGTCTGGCCTGCGCGGCGCCGGGCGACGACGCTGCGTCCAACGGTCCGCTCGAATCGCTCGGGCCTAAGCCGGAAGACGAGGAGGACCTGCGCTCGGTCTTTCTGCGCGACGCCTCGGTCATCCTGCCGCGCGGGACGTGGGACCTCGAAGTCGGTCTGGAGTACCGGCGGGCCAAGACGGACGAACTGCCGTTCGACAGCGATCTGACGCGGCAGGTTCGCCTGCCGTTGACCGCGCGCTTCGGCATCCGCAAGGGGCTGGAGGGCATCGTCTCGGTGCCGCTGATTCACAGCTACCGCGAGGTCTCCGAGGGTGGAACCGTGGACTCCGACGACGAGTTCGGCCTGGGCGACGTGACCACCGGCGTCAGTTTCCAGATCATGAAGGAAAAGGCCTCGTGGCCCGAGCTGCTCGGCACCGTCCAGGTGCGCGCGCCCAGCGGCGAGGACCCGTACCGCGGCGATGGGACCGAACCGCTCTTCGGGTCGGGACACTGGGCCCTGGCCGCCAGTCTCCAGTGGGTTCGGACGGCCGATCCGCTGGTCCTTTTCGGCGGCATCGGCTACCTCCATCAGTTCTCGCGTCACGCGAACGGCCAGAAGTATGAGCCGGGGCCCGGCCTGCAATACAGCATGGGCCTGGGCTTCTCCGTGAACGACGACGTCTCTCTCAGCGGCCGGTTCGCCGGCCTGCTGCAAGGCAACTGGGACGTCGACGGCGAGACGGTCGAGGGTTCGTCGTACGAGCCGATGACGTTGCGTGTCGCGGCCACGATGCGCTGCCGGCGGAACACCTATATCGAGCCGGAAGTGACATTCGGCCTCAACGACGATGCGCCCGACGTGTTCGTCGGCGTGGCCCTGATCCGAAGAGTGCCTTAGCGGGAATCCACCATGCGCACGGCCTCCATCTTCGCCGTTTTGCTGCTGCTGATCGCGCTGGATTGCGGCTGCGCGACCCGTTCCGACGAGTCCGGACCGGTCGATACGAGCTTCAGCGCCGGCCCCGTCCGGGTCCGCCGGCGCCTCGAAAGCTGGAAGACCATCCGCGAAAAGGGCATCGTCATGCAGAGCTACGATTTCTCCTGCGGCTCGGCGGCCCTGGCCACCCTGATGCGCTACTACTTCCAGGACGACGTCACCGAGCGCGAGGTGCTCGAGAACATGCTCAATGCCCTCACCGACGAACAGGTCCGCCAACGCCAGGAGAACGGCCTGACCATGCTGGACCTCAAGCAGTGCGCCGAGCGCATGGGTTATCAGGCCGTCGGGGTCAGGCTGGAGCCGAAGATCCTGCCCCAGCTCCAGGGCCCGGTGCTGATCCACCTCCAGCGCCAGGGCTATAAGCATTTCGCCGTCCTGCGGGGCGTCCGCGGCGACCGCGCGTACGTGGCCGACCCGAGCAGCGGCAACGTCCGCTTGCCGATGTCGCGCTTCCTGCGTCAGTGGACCAACGTGGCCCTGGTCCTTGGCAAGCCGGGCGTCGGCCTTCCGACCGACTATCCCCTGGCCGTCTCGGAAGACTGGGCCGTCCATGACGCCATGCTGGCCCCCGTCGCCAGCCGCTACCTCCTGCCCGATTCCGGAGCCGTTGCCCCATAGTCACGCTCGCGTGTGTGTGGAAACATCCTGGCAGACGCATGGCAGCCTCAAACCGTAGCGCAGCGGAGGTTTGGGGATGGTGGACTGGACTGGCGAAGCGACGGCAGAAGGTCGCCTATGCGCTGAACCATCCCCAAGCTTCGCTTGAGGCTGCCACCCAGCCGCGCTGCTCGCCTGGGCACACCGCAGAAGTCCGTCCCGGCGCGCCGGGATCGAAACAAGCCCGAATGACCCAAGATCCAAGCTCGAAACACGGAAGCCATTGTGTGCAACGTGACCCTGCCCACGCAAACCGGGGCGAGTTTGTGGCATTTGGACTTCGTGCTTTGGATTTGTTTCGAGTTTCGTGTTTCGGATTTCGAGTTTGTCGTCGCCGGCCATGAATGGATGGCCGGCAGAAAGAGGCGCAGCGAGCCTGATCGCAAAAACGGTCCTGCACCTGTCCTTGCGGCGGTAGGGGGTTGCGGTTTCGCGCGGGATTTGGTAGGCATGGTCCCGGTGCGTTCCCGAGCGGCCGCTCGTAACGCCTCGCTCGTGGCCCGAGCCACGGGCCACCGGTCACGGATAAGCTCGAAAGGAGACCCTCGTGAGCATCGAACTGAAGAAGGACTGCCGCTATGCCCTGCTCGTGCCCACCAGCATGGGGGCCCGCCTGACGCCCGACAACGGCCAGCCGTTCCATTGCAGCCGCCGGTTCACTCTCCAGGCCACCAGCGCCGAGACCAACGTCGCCAGCGTCTCATCCTACTTGGGCCTGCCCGTCAAGGTCCTGACGACGTTCGTCAAGGGCAGTCCGATCGCCCGCTTCATCAAGGACGATCTGGCGAGCCGGCACATGGACGTCGAGGGTCCCGAACTCGAGCAGGGCGGCCCGTGGGGCTACCGCCACCAGTTCAACCTGGCCGACTGCGGGACCGGCTCGCGCGGCCCGCGCGTCTGCAACGACCGGGCCGGCGAGGTCGGCCGGACGCTCAACGTCAAGGACTTCGACCTCGAGCGCATCTTCGGCATCGAATGCGTCCAGATCGTGCACCTCTCCGGCCTGATCGCGGCCCTGTCGCCCGAGACCGGGACCTTCTGCCTGGAGATCGCCCGGGCCGCCAGGAAGCACGGCACGCGAATCGCGTTCGACCTGAACTACCGCGCCTCGTTCTGGAAGGGCCGCGAGAAGCAGTTGCACGCGATCTTCCAAGAGATCGCTTCCGTCGCCGACATCCTCGTCGGCAACGAAGAGGACTTCCAGCTCGCTCTGGGCATCGAAGGCCCCGAGGCCGGCGGCAAGGGCCTGGGCGGCAAGATCGACAGCTTCAAGGGCATGATCGAACGGGCCGGCAAGGCCTACCCGAACGCGAAGGTCTTCGCGACCACCCTGCGCGAGGTCGTCAACGCCAACACGCACCTCTGGGGCGCGCTGCTGAGCGAGAGCGGCCGCTGGCACACGATCGAGCCGCGACAGATCGGCGTCGTCGACCGCATCGGCGGCGGGGACGCCTTCGTCGGCGGCCTGCTCTACGCCATCCTTCGCGGCTGGAAGCCCGAAAAGTGGGCCCAATTCGGCTGGGCGACCGGCGCCCTGGTCGTCACCCTGCTGACCGACTACGCCCTGCCCGCCGACGAGGAACAGATCTGGAGCATCTGGGAAGGCAACGCCCGCGTCAAACGCTGACGCGCAAGGCGCGGGGTGAGAAGGGTGTGAAAGGTCTGAAGGGCCGTAGGATGGGCTTGAGCCCATGCGGCATCAATCCCCGTCATTCCCGGCGCGGCGAAGTGGTAGGGGCGACGCATGCGTCGCCCTTGCGGCACACGACCTGACCACCGCTTGTGCGTGCGTGTGGTAGCCTCAAACGCAGTAGCGTTTGGGGATGGCAGATACGATTTCCCCTTTGCCCTCCCGCCGCATCCCGCTACAATGGCATCGCAAGCGTGAGACCTTGAGACCAAGGTGCATCGTGCACTGTGCAGTGAACAGCAGTTGTTTACAGATGTTCATCAAGAGGGAGTCTCGTATGCATGCGCGCTGTTTCAAACGGAATCGTGTTCACGTAGCTCTGGCGGTCCTCGTGTCTATCTCGGTTGTCGGATGTGCGACTCGGCCGGTATCGCAGACGGATCCAGTCGCTCCCCGTTTCGACATCGAGGGCACGTGGTCCTGGGTGCAGGACCCGTGGGAGGGCGAGTTCGTGCTGAAAAAGGAGGGAAGCTCGTACTCCGGCACGCTGGATGACGTGTTCGAAGGGACCTTCGGCGACAAGATCGACGATGTCGAGGTGTCCGGCGACAAGATCAAGTTTAAGCGATATGGCCGGTTCGGCATCCAACAGTGGGAAGGCACCCTCAAGGAGCAAGACAGCCGCCTGACGATCACCGACGGCCGCTGGACCAAAGGGGGCGAGTCCGGCACGTTCTCGGCCGAAAAGAAGAAGTAGAACCCCACGAGGTCAGGGATGATCCGTCGGCGTTGCTCGAAGGCGTCGGCGCAGGGCTTTGGTGTGCGATGCACACCCTACGACTGTGTTTCGGTCGGGAATCGAGCGCCCCGGCGTGCATCTGCGGGAAAGGATCGAAAATGACATGGCTCATCCTCGCGGCGGCGTACCTGGCGGTCGGACTCGGCGTCTTCGCCTGGTGCATCCGCCGCAATGCGGCAATCGATCCAGACCAGAAGAAGCGTTCGGCGAGGACCCTCGTGCTGTTCCCTGAACTGTGCCTCTTCTGGCCGCTGGCCCTGTTCCTCGAGATCAAACGAAACAGAAAACCAAACCACCCCGCCAACCACCCGGCGCAATAGGGTAAAGATGCGACAATTCGGACTGTCCCTAGGTGGTCCAGCAGGCCTGAATCGAGGATCAGCAAAATGAAGATTGAATCAACCGATCAAGACATAAGAACGCTGCTGTCGTCTGCCTATTATCGAATACCTCGTTTTCAGAGGCCGTACTCATGGGATCGCGAGAACATTCAGGAGTTTTGGGACGATGTCGTGCAGGACAAGGCTGCCGACTACTTTATTGGCTCCATGGTCATCTACAGAGAAGGGAGCCAGAGATTCGGCATCGTGGATGGTCAGCAAAGACTCACCACAATTACCATTCTACTTTGCGTGCTTCGAAATTGCCTGGGCAAGCACGGATTTGCGGACTTGGCCAGAGGAATCCACGGCCTCATTGAACGGCCAAACATCGACAACAAGTTGGAATTCATATTGGCAACGGAATCGTCATATCCGTTCTTCCAAGATCACATTCAGAGTTGGGACAAACCAGAGGTTCCGGTGGCACCCCTCAGGGAGGAGGAGACTCTACAGAATGCCTACGAACAACTCGGCAAGCTTGTCGAGGGTGTTGTATCGAGCGTTGAACGCGACACGAGACTCAATGACGAAGCACGAAGAACCGAGTTGCAGAAACGCCTCATTGGCATTAGAGATGCGTTGCTTGATCTCAAACTGATTGCCGTCAAACTGGACGACGAGGATGACGCGTACATTATCTTCGAAACCCTTAACACACGCGGCAAGGATCTGAGCCTGACGGATTTGGTCAAGAATCATATTACCAAGCACCTGCGTGGCAAGAATGAATCAGTCGATCCGCCCAAAGTGAAATGGCAGAAGCTCCAGGAGACCATCCAAGGAGCAGCAATCGACCTTGACACGGATTCTTTCATTCATCACTATTGGCTATCCAAGTATGATTATCTACCTGCCAAACGTCTCTTCAAGGTACTCAAGAAACGAGTGACAAAGGCGAAATCGAAAGCTCTTCTGGACGCCCTTCTCTCTGATGCCGCACTTTACCGGTCGATCCATGAAACGAGTTACGGCAAGTGGACCAAACAGGAGCAACGAATAGAGGAAGCCCTTCGCGCGCTGATGCTCTTCAAGGTCCGACAGCAGACCCCTTGTGTCCTTTCACTAATCCGAGAGTACCGATCCGGCAAGATCAAGATGAAGCACCTCCAAGATGCATTGATTGCCATCGAGAAGTTTCACTTTCTGTTCACAGCAGTCACTTCTCAACGGTCATCGGGGGGGATATCGAAGATGTATGCGGCACTCGGGCGACGCCTCTTCGAGGCCGCAGATACAGATGCCGCGGTGAGAGTCATCACTGACCTGAAGGTGAAACTGCGTGAGCGGATGCCACTGCTGGGCGAGGTAAGGGCTCTCTTCCCGACACTGATATACACAGCTAATGTGACGAAACAGCGCAAACTGGTGAAATATGCCCTCACCCGGTTTTCCGAAGGGAAGCCCACTGCTCTGGCGGTAGACTATGACCAGACAACTATCGAGCATCTTGTGCCACAGAGTGCCATCGGGACTAAGGGGCTGACAGACACGATCGTCGGGCAATTGGGCAACCTCGTGCTGGTCTCGAAGGAACTCAACAAGCAACTCAGGGACAAGCCTTTTGACGAGAAGAAGCCCCTTCTGATCCGTGCGGGTTACGATCTTCCCGACGAGATACGTGGCTTGGAGGATATTACGAAAGAGGACATTGAGGAGCGGACAAAACGCATGGCCGAGCAAGCCTACAATCAGATTTGGCGGATATAGGCGGAGTTGTACGGGGGCAGAGCGTATTTTCGAGGGAGTTGCAGAGGGACAGACCCCATTTCTGGTCTCGTTCTTCGGCAAGAGACGTGGCGGGTGGCCAGCGGGGGCGAGGGGGCGGAGGAAGGGGGCGAAGGGGTCGGGTTGTGACGTGTTGCGGACCTGTGAGGGATAGACACCGTTCTTGCGGGATGCGGCAGGCGGCCCGGGCACCAAGACGGACTGTCGGCGAGCGATGTGGAGGGGAATTGGCCCTCTCCTGCGGCTCGGTTCGACGGGTATACTGGAGGCATCGGGGCAGTCGAGCGGCGCCGGGTTGCAGGCAAGGCAGTGTTCTATGGGGACAGACCCCGTGTTTGGCACGGAGAAACCGATATGAACACGTGGATGAAGCGATCTCTCTTCTGGACGCCGAGGGTTCTGTGCATTCTTTTTGCGATGTTCTTGAGTCTGTTTGCCCTGGACGTGTTCGGTGAAGGGGGTGGCTTCTGGGAAACGGCTCGTGCCCTGGTACTTCACCTCGTCCCTGTGTATATCGTCGTTATCGCGCTGGTTGTTGCATGGCGGTGGGAGTGGGTGGGAGCGGTCCTCTTCAACGCTCTGGCCTTGCTCTATGTGGCCATGATGTGGGGACGCTTTCCTCTGGCAACCTACCTGTGCATCTCCGGCCCCCTGGTATTCGTGGGGGACCTGTTTCTATTCAACTGGATCTACAAAGCCCAGCTACGAACCCGGCCTTCGCCGCCTGACCTGAAAGGATAGAGCCAGGGAGTTGGTGTTCGGTGCACACACTACGACCCCGCTTCCCGGCCATTGCATGCGCAGGAGATCGCGGCCGATCTGAAGGAATCGCGCACAGGGCAACAGCGCTAGCGCGCCTGGACGACCTGCCTCAGCTTCCTGGCGACCCTGGGAAGGAATCCACGCAGCCCCGGATACCGGTTGATCGGGTGCCTGTTCAGTTCGGGCCATCGGGAGCGAACGAGATCGGGGACCAGCCGCCAACGCCTTCGATACTCGACGGGCAGATGCACCATCGCGTCGACCACATCGCGATGGTTGAAGGGCCAGATGATGAGGAGGTCGTGCACATGCCCGTACAATTGCGGACCGCCCCAGCAGCCAAGCTGCTGCTCCAGGTACAGCAAGTCCAGAATCGTGAAGGCATTGTCACAGGGGATGCCCGCGAGCCATTTCTCGCATTCGCGGACGACCAGATCGCACGCCGGAAGGTTGATGCGTTCGACCAGGTCTCGGGCGGACAGGCGGGCGTCCTCGCGATCGCTGGAGCGCCAGTAGTACGGGCGTCCGAGTTCGCCCATCACGCCGTTGATGGAGATCACCTGGGGAGATGGGTGTCGGCCACAGCGAACCCCGCGCATGGTCCGTCCGGCCACAGCGCACGATCCCGTCCGATACAGCCATTCCTGGATATCCTCTTCGCTTGCCTCAATCCAGTCGAAGATCTCGTGTTTCAGGCCGTGTCGGCGAGCGATCCTGTCTGCAATGTCACAATCGAGTTCGGCCTTGGGGTCGGGGATCCTCAGTGTGCCGAATTCGATCTTGTGACGGACGTCGCGGGCGCACGCCAGCAGGACGCGTGTATCGTGGCCTGCCGTCAGACTCATGGTGGTCGGACCGTGTCTGACCACGGCGGAGATCGTACGCTCGATCCTCGATGCGATTCTCTCCACCTGAGCGCCAACCTGGTCCGGCGACACGAATACCGGCTGGCCGGTCGGCCAGTGTCGGACGGTCTTCCACGTGGCCAGGTCGAGATAGTGATTGGGGAGAACCCGGTGGACATCGACTCGCGGCGTCAACCCGAACGTATACCACCCGTCCTTCGCGGGGATATCCAAGAGGCGCGCCAACTCCTCGTGGTCGCGCGTGGACGGGCGACGCGGAACCAGCGAGAGGGTGGAACAGACCACATGTTGTTCCGGGCAATACACGGCCGCCAGGCTGGCCGCCGGATCGACATGGAATCGCGATCCGCGCGCCGTAAGCACCACTGCCGCCCAGCGTCCCGCCAGGGTGTACAGATATTGCTCGACGTCCTCCATGATGGATGCGGCCGTCGCCCGCACCGGCACGGCGCACTTCTGATCGATGAATTCGCCGCTGCCGTCAATGGCGTAGCCGACGAGCCATCCAATCTGCACGGCATCCGCTGTGTACATGGGAACGACAGGGAGTCCCTGATCGCGGAGCGTGCCGATCCACCAGCGGTCCTGATGGAATGTCTCCCAGTCCGGCGGGAGAAGATCGGGGGTGTCAGATACGACGAACTGTTTGGCAAGAGTGAACATCTTCAGCGATCCTGTAGCAGGCACCGATTCGGCTATTTCGCCTTTAGGCCGAGGCATCATCTGTGTTCGCACACATGCTGCGTCTTCATTCGGCCCGCAGTGTTTCCATTCTGTCCGTATATCGGCCAAAGAGGAGGGCGCGACAAGGAAAAACCTGCATCCGGTGCGCAGAGAATGGGGTTCGTGCGCCATCGGAAACGCCTCACCCCCCTCCGGGCAACATCACCCTTTCTTCGCCACGGCGTTGCTTATGGCAGCGCCACACGCCCTCACGGACGCCCTGAGAATGGACAAGGGCTTTGCGCGTGCGACTCGGCAGAGAGGCTGTTCACTGTCGTCATGACCTTTGGTTCCGATAACTCGGCACACCGGTCTCGCAGGGTGTGCACCGCACGCCGCATCCCGGAATAGAACGGGGCCCATGCCGACCGTGGCATGGGCCCCATAGCAATCCAAACACCTTTCGCCTGCCGTCAATGGCGGGCGGTGACGCTGTTACAGCAGACCGGCCAGTGCGGCAACTTCCTCAGCCGACAGCGCTCGGTCGTAGATACGAACTTCGTCCATCAGGCCGGGCATCTCTCGCTGGAGGTCGCCGCCGCTGTTCCAGGCGCCCAGGGCCGCACCACCGAGAACCACGCTCAGCGGCGCTGCAAGGGCTCGGCTGTCTTCCAGTTGGCCGTTCAGATAGATGGCCGCCTCGGTCTCCGAGATGGTCAGGGCCATGTGGCTCCACACGGCCGGCATGACCGTCGTGACGCCCTGGAGATCGCCGCCGTCCAGGCCGTTGATCCCCGCGTTGGCCGCCGCGTAGCTGAGCTTGAAGTGCACGGCGCCGTCCGTCCAGTCGTTCGTGTTCATGCCGCCGGCGAACTGCACGCCGGTCAGGTCCGCAGCCGCGAAGACCCACATCGAGTAGCTGCCCTGGCTGAAGACCGCGCCTTCTCCACCCATCCGGGGGATATCGACCGCGTCGTCATCGCCATCCAGGACCAGAACGCCGTCCAGGATCGTGGCGTCGCCAAGGAGGGTCCCGTCGTAGCCGTTGCCCGTGGCATCGGCTGCATCCGCATCGAAGGGATAGTGGGCCAGGAGACCCACGGCCAGCGGATCAGCCGGCTCTTCCGGCTCTTCCGGCTCGATGAGCATGTACGCGACCGCGTTCAGGAACATCTGCGCGCCGTCTGCATACAGGTCGAACATGCCCGCCGTCTCCGAGTTGATGCCATCGGCTTCGCGACCGCCGGTCAAGAACAGCAGCCGGCGATTGCCCAGCACGTCGTTGCCGGCTCCGCCGTCATGCGTCAGCGTGGCGCCGGCGGGGTATTCCGCGATCAGCACGGCCCCGGCAGGAACACTGCCCGAGTCCGCCGAAAGCGTGGCCAGAACCGTGGCCTCGTCATCCACCGGCTCGGTGACGACGGAGATGCCCCGCGCCAGAGTCCCATCGGCATACGAGACCACGCCGGCAAATGGATTGGCCATGACGCCGTCCACCAGTGCGATGCCCGCGAAGATCGGGTGCTCTGGGGCGGCGACCGCCAGCGCGATGTCCCCGGTGATGTCCGGGATCGTGCTGCCGGTGTAGTAACCCATGCGGCTCTTCCTGGCGGTGTAACCGTTCAGGACGATCATCGGCGCCGTGACGCCGTTCCACCTGCCGGCGGCATCATTCTGGAAGCTGCCGCTGGCGACCGAACGGCTGATGATGACCAGGTCCGCCGCGTTGACCACGTTCACGTCGGGCGTGCCCGTCTGCACGTAGCGCACGACATCGTAGCCGGCGCCCTTGAGCAGATCGGTATACCCCTTGTCGGCTGCCACGGTGAAGCCGGCTCCGGCCGCTCCGGCCGACGGCGCATCATCCGCGCCATGGAAGGTAACCCAGACCACCGTTCCCTTGGAAGGCACCGGCACGCCGATGAGCTCGACCTCGGCGATCTGCATGCTGTTGGCCGAAGCCGCATCGCGCACCGCCGGGAACAGGATTTGATAGTGCCGGTACACGGTCGCGTTCTCGAACGCAATCGGCGTCGCGTTCATGGTGAACCGCGGCCAGGCATCGACCTGATTGAAATCGGCGACTTCGCCGGCGGCGATCAGTTCGTACGGTCCATCGATCGTCCCGTTGGAGCCGTAAAGCTCGAACTGAATCGGGTCGCGCTCCACGGCGTCGTTGGCCGTGGTCAGCGTCAGGCCCGTGACCAGCGTCGCGCCGAGGGCCGGTGTGACCTGGAAGCCGGTCGGCTCGGTCGCGCCCTTGAAGTGCAGGTACTTCGTGGCCACGTCGTCGTCGATCGCCAGATCGGGCGTCTCAGCGCCGGGCCAATCGCCGTCATTCGGCACGCCTTGAACCACGTCGCCGGCGCCGGTGATGTCCGATGCGCCCTTCTGGAAGTACGTGTCGGCGTTCAGACGAATCTCGCCCAAGGTCAGAGCGCGATCGTAGATCGCCACGCCGAAGATCTCGCCGTCGAAGTCATCGAAGAAGGGATCCGCGCCTTCGCGATCCTGGGCGCCGTAGCCGATACCGACCATGCCCGACAGGAGGATCGCCGCGTCGACGCTCGCCTGATAGACGCCGTTGACATAGAGGGCCGTCGTTCCGGCGGCTTCGCTGGCGACGAAGACCAGATGAGTCGGCACGCCGGGATTGGTCGCCACGCCATAGTCATAGTCGGCCACGCCGAAGGCGGTCGCGCCGTAGGTCCCGGTGTTGTTCCACTGCTCGTACTTGAGTCCCATTTGGGTGTCGCCGAAATCTCTGCGACCGATCAGGCACATGCTGGCCTGCGTCTCGTCCGGATTGCTCTGGACGACGAACTCATAGGTCATCTCGCCGCCGAAGGCGCCGATGTCATAGACGCCGTCCGCGACGTTGGTCGCGAAGTAACCCGGCTCGGCTGCCGTGGCGGCATTTTCCCAGGCCGCCAGCGCCGCGGCGGCAGGGCCGCCCATGATCGCCACGATCTCATCGGCCGCCAGGGCGCGGCTGAAGAACGAGACGTCGTCCAACGAGCCGTTCATGCGCCGGCTCACCCACGAGTCGGTGCCGTCGCCGCCCAGGTAGACCGCGCCTTCCCACACGGCGGGCTCGTGCGCGATGACGTTCTCGGCTTTCGCCTCGCCGTTGACGTAGAACGTCGCCTTGTCGGGCGCCACCGTCAGGGCGCAGAACGTCCATTCCGTGGCCGAGTAGTTGGCCGCCGGACGGAAGCTCCACGTCGAAGACGAGTCGTTCCAGTGATAGGCCAGCCCGCCGGTGGCCAGCAGGTTGAAGCCGTGGGCAATCACCGGATCTTCGCCGAAGCGGTGCATCATGATCGACGCCCAGTCCGGCTGCGCGCCGTTGGGCAATACCCAGCCGGCCATCGTCGCTTCCGTGAGCGTCAGACCCATCGGCTGAATCTCCACCAGCGTCGGGCCGACCAGCGTCACGGCGCTGCCGTAGACGCCCGTCGTCCAGGCCGGATCGCCGGCGAAGAAAGCCCCGTCGTTACCGTTGGCGGACGAATCGGCGACCACCGCGCCTTCGCCCTCATCACAGGCCCACCAGCCGATCAGGGCCTCATCCGCCAGGAAATTCCACGCGCCGAGCGCGCTGCCCTGAACCAGGGCCAATACCACCAGACTGACAAAGCAAGCACATCGTCTCCACATAACACACCTCCATCGCACAGGAATGCTACCAAGGCGATCCGACCACACGTCGGAACACGCATCCCTCCCCATAGACTTTGTCGTTTCGATCATTGCCGCCCCTTCAATAGACAGACTTCGAGCTGGAACGCTGATAAGTCGGCCCTTACCTCCGGCGTATCACCTCCTTTCCCTGGGTGGGGTGCTTCAGACATGCAACGTGGGGTCTGCGACGGGTGTATCCATGGTGCAAAGCCGTCGGGACCGCATGTTCCACCCTGCCTTACCGTCGGACATTACCTCGCTGCGAGGGGGGCAGAAAAGAATTGAGACGTAGACGGGCCCATCCTGTGCCCATGCTGTTCGATCCGCACGGGCAGGAAACCTGCCCAGCCTACCTTTTTCCCACCTCACAGAGCGCACAAACCTGGAAACCTCACCCATTATAGGATCATGCCCCTCCCAAAGCAAGCTCTATATTCCCCGATCCTCCCAGATTCCAAAATTCCCGCGCCGGCCCCGCCGGGCGGGGGGAAGAAGGGCCTACGATGGGCTGTAGGATGGGCTTGCCGCCCATGCGGCGCTTTGCCCGTTCGGCGGGGCCGTCGGTGCGCACCCGGTCAAGAGGCTCTAAGAGACGGCGAAGGGGCCATTTACGGCCCCTTCACCGGATGGACCTTCTACCTGCCGGACTCGCAGACGGGCCCGGCGTGCCAAAGACTGGGCTGGGAGCGTTTGCACACAACCCGCAATGTTACCCTGACTGACCTTTTCGACTCTTCCGAAGCGCCTCAGTTGGTCACCGACAGATAGTCGACGTCAAACGCCGTGACCGCCCCGGTTCCCGAGGAGCCGAATGCGATGTAACCGTAATCCTTCTCCGTCCCGGTTCCCGCGGTGACCTCGAACGATTGCGCCGCCTCTCCGTTGACCGATACGGTGACGACGTGCGTGCCGGCGCCGCCCGCGACGATGTCGATCACGATATTGTTCCACGCGGTTGCATCGGCGATGGCAAGTACGTTCGCCACTCCGGCATCTCCTGTGTCCACGTCGCCCGACGGCTCCGTGCCTACGAGGTTGTTCATAACCAGGGCATCGGACTCCAGCCCCGCGATCTCGCCGGCTTTCGCCAGAGAGAAGGAGATGATCTGGCTGCCGTCCGAGACACCGATCATGCCTTTGCCATTGTCGCGGATATGGTAGCCGATACCCGCCTCAGGCCAGGGCGATGTTCCCGCTCCGCCATCCGGATGCAGATCGTCCAGTCCGGCGCCGGTCGCCACACGGACGGCGACTTCCAGGTGTGCTCCGTCGAGACTGGCACAGATCGGGTGGGTGAGATAGATCTTACGGTTGCTGGGATCGGGCATGCCGTAGTCCCTCGGGTCGCCCGTGTCTTGAACGCGCAGGAACGTGACATCCTCCTCGACGATTGCCGCGATGCCGCCCGGGCCGCCTTCGCCGGGGCCGGTGCCGTCCCATGCGTCGGAGCCATTGTCGTGCTCCCACTGGTCATCCAGGGCGCCGCCGTCGTATGTGTACCTCGGCAGGCACGGCACGCCGATCAGCTCGACCTCGGCGATCTGCATGCTGTTGGCCGAAGCCGGGTCGCGCACCGCCGGGAACAGGATCTGATAGTGTTGGTACGCGACCACGTTCTCAAACGCGATCGGCGTCGCGTTCATGGTGAACCGCGGCCAGGCATCGACCTGATTGAAATCGGCCACTTCGCCGGAGGCGATCAGCGCATACGGTCCATCGATGCTCTCATTGGAGCCGTAAAGCTCGAACGCAATCGGGTCGCGCTCCACGGCATCGTTGGCGGTAGTCAGCGTCAGACCCGTGACCACCGTCGCGCCGAGGGCCGGCGTGACCTGGAAGCCGGTCGGCTCGGTCTCGCCCTTGAAGTGCAGGTACTTCGTGGTCACGTTGTCGTCGATCGCCAGATCGGGCGTCTCGGCGCCGGGCCAATCCCCATCGTTCGGCACGCCCTGGACGGCGTCGCCGGCAGCGGTGATGTCCGACGGACCTTTTTCGAGGTACGTGTCGGCGTTCACGCGGATCTCGCCCTTGGATAGAGCGCGATCGTAGATCGCCACGCCGAAGATCTCGCCGTCGAAGTCATCGAAGAAGGGATCCGCGCCCTCGCGATCCTGGGCGCCGTAGCCGATGCCCACCAGGCCCGAGAGGGTGATGGCGGCCGCCACGCTGCCCTTGTAGGCGCCGTTGACGTACAGGTCCGTCGTGCCCGCCTCAGCGCTGGCGACGAAGACCAGATGGGTGAAGAGGCCGGGATTGGTGGCCACGCCGAAGTCATAGTCGGCCACGCCGAAGGCGGTCGCGCCATAGGTGCCGGTGTTGTTCCACTGCTCGTACTTGAGTCCCATCTCGGTGTCGCCGAAGTCTCTGCGGCCGATCAGGCACATGCTGGCCTGCTCCTCGTCGGGATTGCTTCGGACGAGGAACTCATAGGTCATCTCGCCGCCGAAGACGCCGATGTCATAGAGCCCGTCCTCGACGTTGGTCGCGAAGAAGCCCGGCTTGCCTGCCATGGCGGCATCTTCCCAGGCCGCCAGAGTGGCCGGCGCCGGACCGCCCATGACGGCCTGAACCTGCTCCTGCGACAGCGCCCCGTCGTAGGTGCGCACGTCGCTTATGAACCCCGCCCAGTTCTCGCCCTCCGCACCCTCGTTATCTCCGCCGAAATAGAGCGGCTGCGGGAAGTCCAGCGCCTGGGTGATTGTCCCCGTGCCGGCCACCATGCCGTTGCGGTAGTAGGTCAACTGATCTGCGGTCTTTACGACGACGTGGTGGAGCCACACGTCATTGGGAATGTCCTCGTATTCCATGTTGTCATCGCCGTTGCCGTTCATGTGCCACTCGAACTTGGTCGGCGTGAACTTGATGAACTGGCGGGGCACGAAATCGACGGCATTCTCGTCCATGCGATTGCCGAGAATGATGTCGTTGCTGCCGTTGCCCGGCGCCTGTTTGGCCCAGAAGGCCCAGGTGAAGTCGTTTTCCAGCGTCATCTGCGGAATGCTGCCGGCACGAACATAGGCGCCGCTCGCCGTACCGTCAAAACTGATGACGGCGCCCAGGTCTGCGTCTTCGACCCAGACCGAGCCGTCCGTGCCGAGACCGTTGGCCGCGTTGTGGATCGTCCCGTCCACGCCGTTGCCGGACATATCGACCACGGTCTCCCCGATGCCTTCGTTCAAAGGCCACCACCCCACCAGATTGGGGTCGGCCGCTTCTGCTCCGCTGGCGAGAACCAGACTGAGCACCGCCACAAACGAAGCCCGACAAACCAATGTTCTCCACATGACACACCTCCGTCGCACACGAATGCTGCTCAGGCGATCCGACCACACGTCGGAACCCGCGTCCCTCCCCATAGGCTTTGCCGTTTCGATCATTGCCGCCCCTTCAATAGACAGACTTCGAGCTGGAACGCTGATAAGTCGGCCCTTACCTCCGGCGTATCACCTCCTTTCCCTGGGCGGGGTGCCTGCGACATGCGGCGTGGGTCTGCGACGGGTCTATCCATGGTGCAAAGCCGTCGAAACCGCATGTTCCACCCTGCCTTGCCGTTGGACACTACCTCGCTGCGAGGGGGGACAGAGGAATGGAGGGCGACGGGTGTCGAAATGACCAGGAAACCACCGAGTACACCCTTTTTCCCACCTCACAGAGCGTACAAACCTGGAAACCTTATCCATTATAGGGTCATGCCCACCCCAGAGCAAGCCCATATTCCGCCGCCCCTCGCAGATTGCGAAATTCCCGCCTCCGCCCCGGGCGGGTGTGAAGGGTGGGAACGTGCGAAGGGCCGTTGCATCAACGATCCCCGGTTTCACGGGATACGAGATGCGCCCTGGCCGCCAAGTCGCCCGCCATCTTCAGCGGAGACGGGCGCCTTGCGGTTCTCTATTCTGCGCGTACGGCGAATGCTCCTGCCCGCCAGCGCCACTGTCGGTCGTGGGCTCTGCCGGGGTCAGCCGTTCAGGTTCCAGCCCTGGCGGTACTGCTTGCGGATGTACTGGTCCGCTTCCGGGCAGCCGGTGGCCTTGAGATTCTCGGCATCCCAATCGAGCTTCTGCCCGAGGCGATAGGCGACCAGCGCCAGCAGGTTGTTCTCGAGCAACGCGCCGGAATAGTCGAAGTTGCACAGCGGCGGCTTGCCGGTCTTGCACCCGATGATCCATTCCTGATGGTGTCCGGGCGAGGGCGGAATCAGATCGCCTGTCTTGGGACAGTCGAAATGCGTCAGGTCGCCCATCGGCATCAGGATGCGGAAATCGTAGTCGCAGAGCAACCAGCCTTTTTCGCCCTGGAAGAGCACGCCCTTGAAGAGCTTCTCCCGATTGAATGCTTCGGACGGCATGCCGGGCTTCTTGCCGCCGTCGTACCAGTAGACCTTGACGGCCGGCCGCCAATCATTGGCGGGGTGGTCCCACTCGGCGGTCAGCCACTGGGGGCACGTGTCGGGGTTCAGCGGCGATCCCTCCGCCTGGCAGGTGGTCGGCAGACGAAGATCCAGGGCCCAGTACGCCATGTCCATCATGTGGCTTCCCATGTCGCCGATCTGGCCGCTGCCGAAGTCCCAGAAGCGGTTCCAGGCGAGGCACCCGCCGAAGTAGCCCGGATTGTACGGGTGCTCCGGCGCAGGGCCGATCCAGAGGTCCCAATGAAGGTGCTCCGGGACGGGTCCGGCGGCGGGCAGGTAGCTGCCCCCCTCGGGCGTCCGGCTGCACCAGACATGGACTTTCTTGACGTCGCCGATCGCTCCCCGGCGGACCAGCTCCACCATCCGCCGATAGTTGTCACTGGCGTGAATCTGCGTGCCCATCTGGGTCGCGAGCTTTCCCTTGTTCTTGAGATAAGTCTGGCGGACGACATGCGCCTCATGGACGGAATTGGCCAGCGGCTTCTCGCAGTATACGTGCTTTCCCCGATTCATCGCCCAGACATTGACGAAGGCGTGGGTGTGATCGGTGGTCGAGCACACGACCGCATCGATGTCCTTCTGATCGAGGCACTTGCGCCAGTCGACGTATGTCTTGGCCTGCGGGAATTCCTGCGCCGCTTCGGCGAGGTTCTTCTCATTGACATCACAGAGGGCCACGATGTTCTCTTCTTTGACGCCGTTCAGATTGGCGTGGCCCCGCCCCCGGACGCCGATGACCGCGATGTTGAGCTTCTCGTTGGGGGAACTGCCAGCCTTGAGGATGCCTGATTTGAGGATGGTGACGCCCGCCCCCACGGCAGCGCTGGTCTTCAGAAAGGTTCGGCGGTCGATTCGCGTGCTCATCGATGGTCTCCTTGGTCTGGTATCACATAGACTGACGAAAAAAAGGACTCGATCTGGGGAACAGATCTGTTGCATGCCTTCCGGCCCCGCCCCCGGAGCCCGGCCTGCGCGCCATGCGAGGTTCCCGGACCGTGCGATGGGCGTTTGGTGCGTCCGAAAGCTGAACCGACACGATCCATTCGACCTCACAAACAGCGCTCTCGTATGCCACGGTCTGCACAGTGCCCGATAGAGCATCCAGTTTCATCCCTCCGCGCTGTGCCTGTCAAGCGCCAATATGACCGCCGTGGACAGGGTGTCTGTGCGAATTTCGCGGCAAGGCCCGTTTTCCACCACGCAGCGCCCTGTGTGGCAGCGGCAAACGGAGCAAGGCGGAGTTTGCCGATGGCTTCGACGGCATGCGTATCACCATCGGCAAGCCTGCGCTTGCCGCTGCCACACGGCTGCCAGGATATTTTCACAGACACTCGCTCGGCGTGTCTATCAGGATTTCAGGGCAGCATTCCCTTGCGGGCGCAGACCGCCAAGGGTGGCAGCCTCAAAGCTTGTCCTGAGCGAAGCCGAACGGATCCGCAGGACTTGGGGATGGATCGCCTCGCAGAGGCATTTCCGTACGGGTGCGCCACTCCCATTCGCCATCCCCAAAGCTCAGTTGCACTACGCTTTGAGGCTGCCACCCACATGCCACGATATTCTCACACACACTGGACAGGGAGTGCGAACGTGCGAAGGGGTTGGAGGGTGCGAAGGGCCGCAGGATGGGCTCGGAGCCCATGCGGCCACTGTTTCACGGCTTTTTCGGGAAAAGCCCGTTGACATTATGTCATCAATCGGCGATAATAGCAGGATAATGCGAATCATCAAGACGAGCATGTTACGCGCGTTCTGGGAGTCCCACGGACAGGCCAAGGCATCACTTGGGCTGTGGGTGCAGCAGACGAAGGCCGCCGAGTGGCAGAGCTTCGCCGACGTGCGCAAGACCTTTCCCAGTGCCGACCGGGTGACGACAGCCAGCAGCCGGTCGGTAGTGGTGTTCAACATCGCTCATAACCGCTACCGGCTGATCGCGGCGGTGCACTACAACACGCGTATCGTTTACACCCTGCTGGTCCTTACGCACAAAGAGTACGACGCCAGCACCTGGAAGGAACAACTATGAAGACGCGGACCTTGACGCACGACGACATTCCGGCCAGCTACGCGGAACTGATGGGGCTGTTCATGGTGCGGCCGCTGCATGACGAGGTCGATTACCGCAACGCCCTGGGCGTGCTGGACGCGATGGCGGGCTATGACCTGAATTCCGATCAGGCCGATTACTTCGAGGCCGTCGCGACTTTCGTAGAGAAATACGAAGCTGAGCATCACCCGATCAACGATCCGAATCTGCCCGTGGTAGAGTTGCTTCGGCATCTCCTGGAAGAGCACGGCATGGGCGAGTCGGACCTGGGCAGGCTGCTGGGCGATCGCAGCCTCGGCCACCGCATTCTCACGGGCGAGCGCGAGCTCAGCAAGGCGCACATCCGCATCCTGGCCGACCATTTCGCCCTGAACCCCGGCGCATTGCTCCGATAGCCCTGTCGCCCCCAAGGGCGACGGGTGCGAAGGGTTTGAAGGGTGCGAAGGGCTGTAGGATGGGCTTCAGCCCATGCGGTGTCAATCCCCGTTTTCACGAGATACGAGGGATGAGAGACGAGATACGCCCCGGGTGCGAAAGGGCGGAACGAACGACGAGCGACGAGATTCGCCGCGGCCGCAGGCGGCAGGCCGTAGACCGCAGGGGAAACGCTTCTACGCTTGCACGCCCCGACGCCCCAACGCAGCGCCCCCCGCCTCTACGGTTCTACACTGCCCTCGAAAGAATACCGGACAGCTTCAATTCAACTCAGCCCTTGGGCGGATGCGGGTCTTGGACATAGGTGTACTCGGTCTGGATTGTGCCGTCCTGCTTGTGAATCACCAACTGGCCGAGGTCGTGGCTCTTGGCCAACTCACGGCCGCGATCGACCGCCTCGGCTTTTGTCTCGTGTGTGCTTGAAGCGCGAGACGCGCCCTGGCCTTTCACGTTCCAGCCACCTTCCTTGTTCGGAGTCACGTGGCACGTCTTTCGGTTTGCCATGTCAACTTCTCCTTCTGTCTTGGCATCCTTGATCCAAAGAACTTCAGTCTTTCGTGCCTTTTGCCGTCCTCCAGCAGCGTGATTGGCGATATCGAATTCAACGCGGCGCCAGTGGCCGAACAGCTTCTCGTAGAGGGGCGAGGGGTAGCCGCTCAGAATGACCGCACCAACGCAGGCGTTCAATGCGTCGGCCAGCGCGCGGTGGTCGGCCTGGGACATCTCGACACCATAAACATCACGGCTGTTGGCGTCCCGCGTCTCATGGACATATGGCGGATCACAGTAGATTAACGTCTCCGGACTATCGAACCTTCGAATGGCCTCGATGGCCGGCTGATGCAGAATCTGGACCCGGCGCAGACGTGCGACTATCTCCGGCAACTGATCAATGGCGGTCCACCAAGCGTTCACGTCGCCGGCCATGCCGCCTCTGGCTCTTGACGTGGTGTAGCTCCATGTCCTGCCCTTGCCTCCGAAGGACTGCCGCCAACGCACGAAGTCGCAGATGGCCATGTCGAGGTCAGTCGCATCGGGTGGATAAACCGCAGCGTCATCAAACTCCTTCTGGCTGTATGGAACGAAGCGTACGCGAGAAACAAACGCCTCTCCTTGGCTCTGCAGCACTCGGAACAACCGTGTGATCCGGAGATCCAGATCGTTGTATGCCTCGACCTCGACAGGGGCCTTGTTCAACAGCACGGATGCGGCACCGCCGAACGGCTCCAGGTATACGCGGTGCGGCGGAAAATGCGCGATGATCCTCTCCACAAGGTAGTGCTTCCCACCATGCCACTTTACCGGCGGGCGTAGCCTGCCTTTGCCAGTACTCCGTATTGTCGAGCGTTCCTTCTTCATGCGGCTCGCTGGAAGTTCAAGAGCGGATGCAGTTGCTTGACCAGTAGAATCTCGGCTGTTTGCCGAGAGGCCCGGGTCACTCCCGGCATCTCAGCAAGCGAGAGGTCCAGCGGCCCCTGATCCCACAGCCAGTTAGGCAAGCCGAGCGACTGGCTTACCTCCATGTGCCGTTGGATGCGCTGACGAAGGTCCTCTGTCTGGCTCAGGAACACGGGCTGTCCAGAACTCGAAAACAGGTACAACCCACTCGCCTTCGGCAGCGCCGAGGCTTTCACGTCTGGCACCCGGCAGACCGTCTGAAGTTCCGGCACGTCCAGTCGCCCAACCTTCTCCTGCTCTTGCCGACCGGCTTTCCGCAACCCAAGCGCCATCCAGCGATACTCAAGCGGTGAGTAGCCCGGAGCCAACCGGGCCGCGTATTGGTCGAACTTCGCCGCTAAGTCCGGATCGCAGATGATCCGGTCGAGGGAGACATCGTTCAGTCGGCGCAGGTGCTGCACCGCCAGTTCGGATGCGTACTCGAACTGATCCGGGTTTCGGACAGTGTATCTCTTGGTCTTCGGCAAGTCCGTCATCAAACGGTTCTTTCTGGCGTTCAGCAATGCCCAGTTGAGGTCGTAGTCGGTCCCCGCAAGGCCGAGTTCGCGGCAACGCCGCAGGAATCTCCGATCCATCTCCGGGTCCGCAACCACACGGTCAGCCGAGAAGCCATCGCGCACTTCGCAGAACGCTTGGATCAATGAAGCTGTACCGCCACCTACCAACGTCGACAGGCGGGCCGCGAGCTTCGCGAGCACAAGTTGGTTCAGGCTTGTTCCTTCCTCGGCCGCTTCCTGCTCGAGTGCAGCATGCATCGTCTTCGGCAGGCGGACGACAAAGCGACCGCTCTTCTTCGGTTCCGCACCGGCAATAACGCCGGTCTGCTTCATCTTGTGCTCAACGAGCTTGTGCAGCTTTGCATAGGCATCCGACTTGCGGAACTCCTCGCGGTCGGAAGGGTTCTTCATGTACTTGGCCACGACGCCGTCGAGTGGGTCGAAGAGGGCGTTCGAAAGATCGGCCCATGTCTTCGACTTCTCGGCCAGGCGGCCAGCCTCGGCAAGAATGTCGCTTATGGTGCTCATGGGGCCTCTCCAGTTTCCAGCAGCGGGGTGATGAACTCGACCTCTGCCTCAGTTACCTCGAAATACAACGTCTCCTGCCTCAACACCTTCGCGAACCGCGCGGCCAGCTTCTTGAGCTCTTCCACCCGGGTGGGATCAACGGCTATCCACACCTTCAGTGACTTGTCGTTCGCCATCGACCCGTCTGCCATTTTGTACACGCCGTCACATAACCCATCTACTGTATGCCCATCGAAGTCTTCATCAATGCTCCTGAGGATGCCCGCCATAACCTCAGGCGGCACCTCAGTCCTATCGTTGTACGTCGTGGGCAACAGGAGTATGCATTTCCTAAGTTTCATCGGATGATATCACCTGTAGTATTATACGGTGTATACATGTTATCCGTCAACCCCTATCTCACACACGCACAAAAGAAATAGCAGCCAGGAACGCAAGGACCTGTAATTGAAGGGCATATGGCGTAATTCGCCACAACATCGATACAGGAAGAAGGACAGAAAAAGCGTTTCGACGTCCTGCCGTTGGCCCGACGACGTCCCAAAAGCGCGTTTCGAGAGCAGCCTCAGTGTCGGGAAGGACTACGAGGAGGTACCAGCCACCCTCAGTTCTCACCCTGCTGAACGCTCTCATCTTCCGACATCTCGCAACCTCATAGGCTTCAGATCGCTCGAGTCCGCGAAACCTCAAGCCTCGCAGTAATCTGAATGGCGCACTTTGACGAATCGCCTGCGATTCAGCTCGAGAGACCACAAGTCAATGCAGTTCACTGCGCAATCGACAAGTGTTAGCCTAGATCATGCTCAGGTGTTGGATTCCATCTGTTTCGGAGTCTCGGTGCCGCAACAAGGTCTCAATCAGATCTATTATGGTGGGGATTAGGGCGAAAAGCAACAGGAAAGTGCGTAAATCCACATCTTCTTCCGTATCTGGTATCTCGTTGTTCGTATCTCGGGGGATGCCGGGGTGCGGGCCGGAGGCTGGCCGGGTGTGAAGGGTGCGAACGTGTGAAGAGTGAGAAGGGGTCGAGCTGGAGATCGCAGGCCGCAGGGAAACGCATCTACGCTTCTACGCTCTCACGCTCTAACGGGCCACGGGCGGGGGTAACGCCTTACGGCGTCACTACGAACGAGCGACGGGCGACGAGCGACGTGCTGCGGCCTCTATTTCTTCTTGCCGAAGAGGGGTTTCTTTTCCTTCTTGGGCTTTTCGGCCTTGGGGGCCTTTTCGGCTTTGGCCCTCTTTTCTTTGGGGGCCTTTTCCTTCTTGGCCTTGGCGGCCTTCGGGGCCTTGGGTGCCTTCTCGCGGCCGGAGAGCAGTGCCGCGGCACTGACGGCAATCGCTATGAACGCGGCGCCGCCGACGATGTACCAGACGAAGCCCTGGATGGATTGGAGGATCGAGGGCATCACGTCTCGCTGTGCGGCGACGACGACGATGGCGGCGTACAGCAGGGCCAGCAGCGGCAGGAACAGCAGCATGCCGAGCATGTTGCTCTGCGTGTCGGGGGCGACCTCGGCGAAGGCCGGCGTGATGGCCAGCGGCGCCGCGACCATGACCTCGTGCGCTGCCATGTCTTCTTCGGTTGCCGCGTGTTCGGCCTCGGCGGTGATGTCTTCGACCATGTCGGTCTCGCCGGCGGCCGGGGCGCCTTCCTCGCCGCCTTCGGCGGTGTAGATCTCATCGAGAATGCCGCCGAGCGAGGTGTCGTCGGCCTGGAGCGACAGGTCGAGCAGGCCGGAGCCGCTACCGAAACTGTCGAGGTTGACGTCCTCTTCGATCTCTTCGAGCGAGGCCTCGCCGGTGGTGCCCGCCGGACCGACCGTCTCGGCCAGTGAGTCGTCGGTGACTTCGTAATCGGCGTCCGACTTGCCCAGCACGTCGATCCCCTCGCTGGCCAGCGTCGTGTCCATGTCGGTGATGTCGCTGTCGCTGTCGAGGATGCCCGACTCGGGGGCCAGCCCGATCTCCGACTCTTCGTCGGCGGGTCCGGCCAGAGGCTCCTCTTCGGCGCCCATGCCGACCATGAAGTCCTCCTCGGCGCTGGACGCCTCGGCGGGCTCCTCTGCGGTCAGGTCGGCCGACAGCTCCAGATCGCTGGTGGCTTCGGCGTCGGCCGACAGTTGAAGGTCGGCGGTGCCTTCCGGGGCCGCGGCCTCCTCGGGCACGGCCTCCAGATCGAGGCCGAAGGAGGGCTCCTGTTCGGCCGCCTCTTCGACGACGGGCTCGAGGCCGAGCAGCTCCTGCGTGCTGGCGCCGCCCTCATCCGGCTCCAGACCGAGGTCCATGTCCATCTCCGGGGACTCCGCGAGCAGGGCGTTGACCTCGTCGATCTTGAAAAGGAGGTTGGAGCCGTCGCGGAACTCTCGGAGCTTGCCGTCTTCGGCCAGTTGCTTGACCGCGTCTTCGGTCAGTCCGAGTTTCTGGGCCGTTTCTTTGAGCGAGTAGAACATTCCAGCCATAATCACCATCTCCATCGCCAGGGACGTACGCCACGGCGGACTTGGAATCCCCGAAATGAGTTTCCTAGACTGCTTATTTTACCGTGCGGCGGCGGATTATGCAACCTTTTTTTGACGCCGGGGCCGCCGCAACGTCCGGTAACCGCGATTCTCGCATGCTCACATTGTGGCCGGCCCGCCCGCCCGCTGTCCGGCGGTCTCCGCAACCACGGCGAGCCGTGCGTTTCAAGCAGTCCCACGTTCGCTCACGCACGCGCCGCCGGCATACACCGCAGTTTGCGGAGCACCGCACAATCCCCCTGTTGCACAACCTCCGCCATTCTATATAATACGAACCGTCGCAGCTTCAGTGTGTCCGGGGTGTAGCTCAGCTTGGCTAGAGCGCTTGCTTTGGGAGCAAGAGGCCGTAGGTTCGAATCCTATCACCCCGATTGTGAGGCGTGCTGTTGGGAGCCAGTGCGAGAATCCGGCTTGAGGGATTCCCGTGAGGTCGCGGGGTCCGCCGCTGCGCCGGACGAGCCGTCAACAGGATGGTGGGGATTCTGTGAGGCCGGGGGAGGCCGCGGATTGATCTGTCGAGCCCGTGCCTCGCAGGACGGGGGTTCGGCGAGATTGGCGGTTCGCCCCAACAGGCGGGGGCGCTCGCTCCGGCGAGAACATACAGCACAGACGCCTCAAGGTCCGCCCGAGGTGGCGGGGGCGGGCAAGGCGTCTCTGCGGCGGGCCGGCCGAGTCGCATGCGTGCGAGGTCCGAGTTCCGGTGTGCTATGCATGCGGCGTCCTCCGGGCTTCGTGAGGGTGCCGCGACCACGTTCTGCGTTTTTCCAGACTCGCGTCAGGCCGGTCGTCCGGCTGCCCGGGCAGCAATCGCGGCGTGAGAAGATGGGAAATCTCAACGGTTTCCGCTTGACCGGCGATCCCCAATCCCATATTCTCAGATATGATTACAGATGTAATTGCATGGGAGGGACGTATGAAGGGACTGCCTAGAATCTCGGACGCGGAGTGGTCGGTGATGACGGTGCTGTGGTCCAAGCCGGGCCAGACGGCCGACGAGGTCGTCGCGGCGCTGCGGGGCAAGGTCACCTGGACCGCGCGGACCGTCCGCACCCTCATCAACCGCCTGTTGCGCAAAAAGGCGCTGAAGTACGAAAAGGAAGGGCGCAGGTACCATTACTTCCCGCTCGTCAATCGGGACCAGTGCATCCGACGCGAACGGCGCTCGTTCGTGCAGCGCGTCTACGGCGGCACTGTGACTCCGATGCTGGCCGCCTTCATCGACGATGCCCAGCTCTCGCCCGAAGACATCCGCGATCTCAAGCGCATGCTTGACGAAAAGGACCGGGCCCAATGATGGCTTCTCTGGCCGCGCACCTGCAACCGCTGTTGGACTGGCTCGTGCACACGACCTGGCACGCCGGCGTGTTGGTCTGTCTGATCCTGCTGGTTCAGAAGGCCTTTGCCCGCCGGATCGGCGCGCGCGGCCGTCACGCGCTGTGGCTCCTGCTGCTGATCCGCATGGTGCTGCCTTGGGTGCCTTGCAGTCTTCTGAGCGTGCACAACCTGCTGCCCTCAAGCCCGCACATCGCTGCGCCGTCGGTGTGCGGTGCACACCCTGCGAGCTTAGGTCCCTTGGGTCCTTCAGGTCCCAGAGGACTCAAACGACCTGAGGAACATCCGATCGTCGGTGTGCGGTACACGCCCTGGGTGTTGTCGCTGGTCTGGCTGGCGGGCGCTGCGGGTTTGGCCGGCTGTATCGTGGCCGCCCACCTGCGGCTCGCCCGTGTTCTGCGGCGCGGCAGGCCGGTGAGTGACCGATGGGTTCTTGGCCTGCTCGAAGAGTGCAAGGATCTGATCGGCGTCCGGACGCCGGTGGAAGTGATCGCGACGCGCCAGGTCGCCGGCCCGGCACTGTGCGGCTGGCTCCGTCTGCGACTGCTGATGCCCGCCGCGACGCTGGCCGAGCGGGACCGCCGCAGCCTGCGTCACATCTTCCTGCACGAACTGGCCCACCTCAAGCGTCACGACCTCCTCGTCGGCCACGTCGCCGGTCTGCTGCATGTCCTGCACTGGTTCAACCCACTGATCGCGCTGGGCCTGCGGCGGATGCGAGCCGACCGCGAGCTGGCCTGTGACGAGATGGCCCTGTCCGTCCTGGCGCCCGAGGAAACCACCGCCTATGGACGCACCATCGTCCATCAGATCGAGCAGTTGGTCCTGTCGCGGCCCCGATGGGCGATGGCCGGACTGTGCGGGGACAAGGCCCATATTCGGCAGCGGATCGCCATGATCTCCATGTTCCAGAAGCACACCCGCCGGTGGCCTGGCGCGGCGATCGTGCTGATGGCGTGCCTGGCCTGCGTCGGATTGACGGAGGGCCTGACCCCCGAACCGCCGGGATCGTACGGACCCGACAGGGTCCTGCCCACCACGCACCAGGACGACCACGCCAGCATCATCCGGGTCTACATCCGCCACGAAAAGACCGGCAAGTATCTGGTGGCGGACGGCGCAACGGTTCGCTGTGACGCCGGCGAGCCGGGCGAAGCAGGGCTGTGGGAGGCCCGGTTCGACGAGGATCTGGGCAATCCGAACCATCGCGTCTTTCTCTACTCGGTCGCTGCGAATCGATATCTGACCTGCGATGAGCGGGGGAGCCTCGCGCTCGACCGGGCCGACCCGGACGAGAGCGGACGCTGGATCGTCTGGTGCCGTCCGCAGGGGGTCTGGTTGATCTCGGATACGTATGAGGATGGGTACGTCCGCCTGGACGAACAGGGGCAGGTCCGGGCGGTGGATTTTGGAAGAGACGCTCGAAGTTACTGGGACGTGCAGCAGGTCTGGAGAGTCAAGACCTCCGATGATCCGGTGTCCAGCCCGGAATGGCGCCGCCGGCACGTGCCCGGCCCCGATTGACGCAGCAGATTGTGATATCCGCACCACGGAAGAACGCCGAGCGGTTGCACCCATGGGAGGCATCGTACGGTGGGGGAGAATGGAGCGGCAATGGTAGTGACAGATGACGCCATTGGGGACGGCCTGCTGTTCGCCAGCGACAATCCGGCGACCACTGACGCGCTGACCGCAGCGCTCGGGACGTCGGGCCTGCGCCTGACGCGGTCGGTGACGCCGGACGAATGCCTCGACCTGCTCGGCACGTGCGGCTGGCGTCTGCTGATCCTCGACGCCACCGGCCGGACTGACGTCGTGCTGGACGTACTGTCGAAGGTCGGACGCATGTACCCGGACGTGCCCGTGCTCGTCCTGGTCCGGCACGGGGACACGCACACCGCCGTGCAGGCGATGAAGGCCGGGGCGTCCGACTGCCTCGAAATCCCTTTCGATCCGGCCCAGTTGCAGGCCGCCGTGGAATCCCTTTGCCCGCCGACGCCCCCGATGCTGTCCGGCCGGCACCCGGCTCTGACCCACGCCGAACAGACCGTGCTGAGCCACATCCTCGAAGGCCGCACGAATCGGGAGATCGCGGACCTGCTCTGTCGCTCGACCCGCACCATCGAGGTGCACCGCCGCCACATCATGACCAAGCTCGGCGCCGGCAACCTCGTCGATCTCGTCAAACGCTCCATGCAAATCGAAGCCGCCCGCAACCACCACCCCGCCGACCGCTGACGCCGTCGCCCGTCGCCCGTGACTCGTGACCCGTGGTACGTTGCTCGTTCGAGCGTAGAAGCGTAGATGCGTGAACGCGTTGTCCTTACGGCCTCCGGCCTGGACCTTCACACCCTTCACATTCTCCGCATTCTTCTCACCTCGCCGGTTCGCCCTCCGGTCTGCCGGCTCCGTCCTGTGGTCTGCGGTCTACCGGTGTGGCAAGGGTTCTGTGCCCTCGTCCAGAATCTTCACGTACCGGTCGTAGACATAGACGCGGTCGCGCTGTTTTCCGGTGATCTCACGGACGATGCTGAGCGATTCGAGATCTTCCACCGCGCTGCGAACGGTGGGCGCCGTGAAGCCGAGCTGAACCGTCGCATTCGCGATGGTTGTGATCGGGCGGCGGCGTAGCAACTCGAGCACGCGCTGGGCGGAGCTGCCTCTACGGCCGAGGTCCTCCACTCTGCATCGGTCCTGCTCGAACAGCGCAAGGATGCTTCTGGCGGCATCCGTGGCCTGTTGAGCCGTGCGTTCCACGCCTTCCAGGAAGAACCGCAGCCAGCCCAGCCAGTCGCCCTTGAGACGAACGGCATCGAGGCGGTCATAGTACTCCTGGCGGTGCTGCTTGAAGAACAAGCTGAGGTAAAGTAATGGTTGGGCCAAAGCGTCCTCCGCACAGAGAATGAGCGTCACGAGCAGACGGCCGAGCCTGCCGTTACCGTCCAGAAATGGGTGGATCGTCTCGAACTGTACGTGGGCCAGCGCGGCCTTGACCAGAACCGCCGTGCGCTGGGGCCGGTCGTGAAGAAAGCCCTCCAGATTGGCCATGCAACCTGCCACCCGGTCGGGTGGGGGAGGAACGAAGCGGGCGTTCCCCGGGCGCGTGCCGCCCAGCCAGTTCTGGCTGCGGCGAAACATGCCGGGTGTCTTGTCGCTGCCTCGCCCTTTCGCCAGCAGCACCTTGTGCACCTCTCGGATCAGGCGGCCGGATAGAGGAAAGCTGTCTTCGCGCAGGCGCTTCAAGCCGTGGTTCATGGCCGCTACGTAGTTGCTGACCTCCTGCACGTCGCCCAGCGGGACACCGGGCGCCAGGTCCTCCTCGTGCAGAAGCAGATCGGAGAACGATGACTGGGTGCCCTCGATCTGCGACGACAACACCGCTTCCTTACGAACGTAGAAGTACAGGAACAGCGAGACATCCGGCAGCAGGGTCGCGACGCCATCCAATCGGCCGATCGCGCGGTTGGCCTTTTCGAGCAGGTCGTAGTCCCGCTCGGTGAATCGGATCGCAGGAGCAGGCGGCAGGGGATTCGGCACGAATGCCCGGAAGGATTCGCCCGCCGCACTCATCGCAACGTACGTGCCCGTCGCTTTCATAACGCCTGTCCTTGAGAAAGCCCGTTTTCTTAGTGATTGCCACTAAGAAAAAATACAATACAATTCTTTCTTAGTCAACCGGCTTCCTGACTGGCAAATCTCTCCCCCCACCGCGCCGACCGCTGACGCCGCACGGCGTCGCTCGTCGCCCTGCAGGCGCTGGGCCTGACGGCAGAGGCGGCCGGACCGCCGGCGGGTGAGCCGATGCCTGCGATTCCCATACCCATAGAGTCCATCGCCCCGAAGCCCCGCATCGCCCGGAATGCCCCATGCCCCTGCGGCAGCGGGAGGAAGTACAAGAAGTGTTGCGGCCGCGAACCCGCCGACAACTGACCCGGCCAGGACCCCGTCCCCGAGATACGAGATACAAGATACGAGATTCGAGATACGCCCTTGATTTGGCCGGCAGATTCCCTTAGACTATGCCCTGGATGTGCGAAGGGAAGCTATGCGTGGAGAGGTTCCCACAGTCCGGCTCCCAATGCCGCCCAGCAAGTGCATGCGGAGCGCCAATGATTATCGAAAGGCCTGACCCCAATACACCACTGTCACCTCTGCCTAAGGTTGTGCTCGTCGTCGCAGCGATGATGTTTGCGTACCCTATCCTCCTGGTAGCCGCTGACCCTGTCTATTCGTGGTGCGAATCCGTGCGAGTGGGGTTCGGTATCGGCGGAATTGGCTGGATACTAGACCCTGCTATCCGTGCAACAGCAGTGTTCTCTGTATCATTTCTGTGGGGCCTGTTGTCTCCCGCAGACCGCTGGGTGGTTCGTCCCGCTGCGACTATCTTGGTGCTTTGGTTGCTCCTCTGTGCGACATTTGCCTGTGTGCGTCTCTCAAGTATTCGCCCACCTGAATCAGTCTCTTTGTTCGTCCGAGCGTGGGTGCTGCCGTTGACTTGGGTAGCTGTGATCGTTGTCCTGTTTTCTCCCTTCTTCCATGATTGTGGTCGCACATTGAGGAGTAGTCTGGGCAGACGAGGAGGACAAGGATGCTCAACGTGCTGCACAGGCGGCAGCGCCAATGAATCCTGAGAGTGGATTTGGGGTCAGGCCTTTCGATAATCATTAGTAGATCAACGAGCGGGTCGTGGTCTAAGATCGAGGCATGATGAGCTTGTCGAGCAGGTGGGTGATGCAACGTGGTGGTTTGTTGCTGGACGGAGTGCTTCAGGACCGGATCAGCGGGGAGGTGGTGAGCGTGGAGGGTCAGCCACTTCGTTAATCGTTAACGGTCCGCGTGGGTCTCGTGGGGTTCTGAGAGCCTTGCCCTGCGAAAGACAAAGGTACCCGGTACCCCTGATTCCCCTGCGGACGTAACCGCCCCACCCGCGAGACTCCAGATACGCCCTTGATCTGGCCGGGAGATTCCTGTAGACTATCTCCTGGATGTGCGAAGGGAAGCCAATGCGTGGAGAGGTTCCCACAGTCCGGCTCCCAATGCCGCCCAGCAAGTGCATGCGGAGCGCTAATGATTATCGAAAGGCCTGACCCCAATACACTCCTGACCCCAATACACTCTCTGCGCGCCCTTTGCCATCAGGCGGTCTGCGACGTGTCGGCGAGAGGAGAGTAGCTCTGGGCGCCGGGTGTGTGTGAAAATATCGTGGCATGTGGGTGGCAGCCTCAAAGCGTAGTGCAACGGAGCTTTGGGGATGGCGAATGGGAGTGGCGCATCCGTACGGAAAGGCCTCTGCGAGGCGATCCATCCCCAAG
>Ga0209201_1000139_pt1 | contig 114765 bp, 94 predicted proteins | sample AD_UKC055_MetaG_FD_184411 | JGI IMG/M metagenome (GOLD analysis project Ga0209201, IMG submission 184411) | Active sludge microbial communities of municipal wastewater-treating anaerobic digesters from USA - AD_UKC055_MetaG (SPAdes) (version 2) | ecosystem: Engineered > Bioreactor > Anaerobic >...
AGCCACCCCAGGCAGCCCTGCCCCCGCCGGCCGTCTGGATCAATCCACCCAAGAACCCGGAAAACCAAGCCATGAATTAGAGCTTAATTCCAAAAAGGAACTGTCTCATCCGACTTGACAACTACCGCTATCGTCCTTTGCCCAAGGATAATCTCCAGAGAGTGCTCGAGAAGCTGAAGAAGGAGGCCTAGCCGCGTATCGACGAAGGTCGCGCGTTCTCCAAACAGACATCTGTTCCTGGATACTCCTATTAGTTGGCGCGTCAGAAAATGGATCAATCTGTCGACATCGTACAGGTTTGGCACAAGTTTCACCAGACTCGTAAGGACCAATACCGCAGACTCCTTATAGAGCACTATAGGAGTTGTGTGTTGGCTGCAGCTGAAGGTCTGCGAGCCAAGTTGCCGCGCACAGTCGCACTTGAAGACCTGATCAGTGCGGGAGAATCTGGACTCGTACGTGCCATTGACACGTGCGACGCCACGAAGATAACTTCATTCGAGAACCATAGCTATAGCATCATTAGAAGCTGCATGCTCAACAGTGTTCTTTCAGTTCAGGGTCAATTGACTAGTGACCAATATGACAGATCGAGCCCCCCACGACAGCTCCTGAATGACGTGCTCACGAAAGGACTTACGCGAGCGGAGCGACTGATTATGGTGTTATACTATCTTGAAGATATGACCATGAAGGAGATCGGTGCAACGCTAGATCTGTCCGAAGTCCGTATATCGAGAATGCTCTCATCAGCGGTCAAAAGGAACAAACACCTTCGTCCCCTGTATGCGAGTGACGAGCCAACACAGGAACTCATCCTCGCCGTTCAGACCATATCGAAAGAACTCGTTTGCCGTATAAAGCGGCATCCGCGTGAGATGTATAAGCTGTACCCACGTCAGTTTGAGGAGCTCATCGCTGAGATTCTGGCGAACTTCGGTTGGGAGGTGAGATTAACCCCCTCTACCCGAGATGGAGGCTACGACATCTATGCCATCACCAGAGAATCAATGGCAAACGTGCAGATTTCATGGATCATTGAGTGCAAGAAGTATGCGCCTGAGCGCAAGGTTGGAATCGACATTGTGCGGAAGCTGCACAGTGTGAAGACGAGCAAGAATGTTGGGTGCATGATGCTGGCAACCACATCTCATTTCACTAGGGGTGTGCAAGAGTTTAAGGCGTCGAGATACGACCTTCAACTCAAGGATTACGATGGCATTGTCGAGTGGATTGATAAGTATCAGCCCAATCCAGGTGGTCAGCTCTATATTCCGGGGACCAAGTTGATTATACCCTAAAGGACGAGGCAAGTCCATGCAGCCCGGAGTGCGAACAGGGACGAACACCATTCTCGGAACGGCCCGTCGCGTCTCGTCGCCCGGTGGCGACGGCGCGGACGGCGAAAACGTCGTTTGCGGTCAGGGGTCTGATCCGCGATTCGGACAAGGTCACCGCCACGATGGTGTTGGCCAGGGCAGTGAAGTCGGATAGCCTGGCGATGCGCGACGAATGGTGAAAGGAATGCTCGATGCAGATTCAGATGCAGGCGTTTGCCAAGCGGTCGGGGTCGCTTCGAAGGATCATCACGGAGGACCTCGCCCGGCGTGAGCACCCGGTGTTGTACGTTCGCGAGTTCCTGAACGTCCAGCGCTCGAAAGGCTGGGCGAAGGTCCTGGGCCAAGGGATACCCGGGGCGTTGAACATCGAGTGGAGCGCCAGCCAGCGAATGCTGACCATCCGCGCCATCGCCAAGAAGGGAAACAAGCCGTATCAATTACTCGGAGTGTTCATGCAGTATCTGCTGGAGCGGCACGGCACGAAGATCACCAACATCAACATCCAACTTCGATAGGGTCGAGAGCCGGGTTTTTGCTTCGGTCGGCGCAGGGGTTCTGGTAGGCTGGGCGGGATGGAACGATCGTTGCGATGCGTGGTGGTGTCGGCGCTGTGGCTGGCGTGGCTGGGACTGTTGCCGGGGACGTTTGCGGTGGCGCTGGTCACGGGGCAGGGCGGCTGGAGCCGGTTCTGGTGGATGTCGTCGGCAGCGCTGGCAGCCGCCGCGTGGATCAATTGGCTGTGGCGTCGGCGGGACCGCTTAGCTCCGGCGTGCGCGTCGATTGCTGCCGGCATGACGCTGGGCATGCTGGCCGATCTCTATGGCGCGTGCAAGGCCCTCCGCTTCACCGAGCCTCTGACGATGGTTGTCCCGTTGTTCGCGCTGGGACACGTCTTCTACATCGCCGGCATGCTGACGCTGGCGCGCCACCGGCAACTGACCATCCGGCCCAGGTGGAGCAGGGCGTTCGCGATCGCTGTCGTGCTCTACAATCTTGCCGGCCTGGCGCTTTGGGCGGCTCTGGTGCATCCCTCGGACGATCTGCCGGCCATGCACCTGCCGACGGCGGCGTACACACTCTTTCTCGCCACCGCCGCAGCGGTGATGGCGACGGTCGCGTGCTTCGACAGACGATTCCTTCCGGTGGGCATCGGCGGCCTGCTCTTTCTCGTCAGCGACGGCTTTCTCGCGGTCCGGCTCTTCCAGGACAACTGGCGCCACCTCGGCGACCTCTGCTGGATCACCTATGGCATCGGACAGATGCTCATCGTCTACGGCGTCATCGCCGCCACCTGGCCGCGCACCATCGACGAGGAACAGACCGCGGTGTAGGCGGCGTCTGCCAATTGGGCATGCGAAGGGAGGCTGTAATGTGGAAGGCATGTTCACACACGTTTTTCCTGCTGGTGGTGGTGTCGCAGGCTGGTGCTGCGACGCTCTGGGCGAGGGAGCACGGTGTCCCCGTGCCGGAGATGGTGTTCGTTCATGGCGGGACGTTCGAGACGGGAGGCGATCCGAACAAGGACGTCTCAGGGCGGGAGTATGTGCTGCGTGACTTCTGGATCGGCAGGACCGAAGTGACGTTCGGGCAGTTCGATTCGTTCTGTGAGGAGACGGGCTACTATGAAGAGCGATTCAGCAAGGGGATTGTCAGCCCGGTCCACGACGGGGAACGGCGGGGGATCTGGAAAGCGACGCAGCCGGAAGGCTCCGCTCCAGACGCCGAGCCGCCCGAGCATCCGCTGCGCAACTACCCTGCGATTGAGGTCTGCTGGCTTGACGCCTGTGCCTTCTGCCTGTGGCTGAGCGAGAAGACGGGCATCGGCTTCCGGCTGCCGACGCAGGCGGAATGGGAGTATGCCTGCACCGCGCGAGGGACGCAGCCTGCGGTCGAGTCGGACCGGCTCGGCGAAGTGGCTTGGTTTGCCGAGAGCGCCAATCGCAGGGACGGACGCACGCAGATCCGCCCGGTCGCTGCGAAGATGGCCAACAGCCTCGGGTTGTATGACATGCTGGGCAACGTCTGGGAATGGTGCCTGGACGGTCCGACGCCGCTGGACCATTCCGACGCCATCGAGGAGTGGCAGCGCATCGCCAAAACGCATACGCCGCTCGACCTGACAGCGAAGGGCTCGCCCTACTGGGAGAGCGTCTCGCTGCTGTTCCACGGCCCGAAGGGCAACGCCAAGGCCCTTCGAGGTGGCGCCTGGTGTGAAGTCGCGGACCGTGTTACGCCCACGTATCGCATGTACTACCGATATAACTACGCCGCTCAGCGCGTCGGCTTTCGCGTCGTCTGCACGAAAGACCCGAGCCACCTTCTCGACGCAAACCCGGCGCAGCCGGCCAACAAATCCGAAGACCGGTAGTTGCAGGTCGTGCGTCCCCGCACGATGAGGATCAGACGAGCGGAGACATTCGCCCTACAAATCGGTAGTGGCACGATGAGCTGGTCTTCCTCAATGCAGCCGGCAGGGACGTTCATGGGTCTCAGTTTGTGGTGTCGTTTCGGCCTTCGATGTGGCGCAGGATGAACGCCTTGCGGAGGGCGGAGATGTCGCCGAGCCACAGGTCCTCCTCGGGCAGACCGTTGTGGGGTTTGTGCGGATAGGCGACGATCTGCTTCGGGCCCGCCAGTGTGTTGTACGTGGCGAAGATTCCGGGCGGTGGACACGCCGTGTCGATGAGTCCCACGAAGATCAACGTCTCGGCACGGGACCGCGCCGCCAGATGCACGTTGTCGCAGTAGCGAACCGCCTCGATCACCTTCTTGGTGCGCTCGTTCTCGATGTCACGTCCTACGGGCATAGGCCAGCCGCCGAGCCGCCCGACGACCGGGCCGGTGAAGTCGCACATGGCCGGCACGATGGCCACCACCGCGGAGACGCGCCGGTCCAGACCAGCCGCCGCCAGCGCCTGCCCGCCGCCCTGGCTCTCGCCCGTCGTGACCAGGTGCGTGCCATCCCACGGCTCCTGCGCAGCAATGAACTCGATGGCGGCCAGCAGCCGGACGTACATCCCGACGAAGTAGAACTTGTCGCGGTCGTCCGCGCCCTGCGTCGGGTAGTGGCGCAGCTCTCCCTGTTCGAGGTCCTGATAGTACTCAGGCGGCTGGCCGTTGAGCATGCCGTGCGCGTTGATGTCGACCACGATCGCGCCGTACTCCCTGGCCAGTGACGCGGCGTTCTGCGCCGAGGCCTTGCACCAGTGCCCCGCAACACCCGCAGCGCGGAGGTAGAGAATCGCCGGACGACTGCGTGCCCTGGCGTCTTTCGGCCGTGCGTAATAGCCGCGCGCGGCCTTGGTCTGCGGGCAGGGGATCGCCAGGTCGAAGCATTCGATCGTCGGATCGGGACTCTCCACCGATTTCAGTTCCGCCATCGCGGTCATCGCCTTGAGCGCCGCCTTGCGAGCGTTCCAGAACCCGTCAAAATCGTCCGGCGCCGGCACCGACGGCGCAATCGTCTCGGGGGCGACCATGACGCCTGCGCGGGCAGGTTGGTCCTTCGCCGCCGCTCCGGGCGCTGACGCCTCACAGACGTACCAGCCGGCCGCCTCCGGGGTGAAGCGCACCTTCAGCGTCTCCCCGTCCCTGATCGTCTCCAACGAAGCGGATTTCTCGAATCCGTCGCGCTGGATGGTGACACGGACTTTCTCCATCTCGGCCGGCTCGACGCCGCCGATCGTGAACACCACCTCTGTGCCCAGCGGATAGATGCCCGATCTCTCGTTGCTGCTGACGACGAGAGCGGCCGCGCCGGCGACCGCCTGGGCGGCTAGGACTGCGATGGTTGCCAGGACAATGAGACGTCGGATCAAAGGCAACGAATTCAAAAGTCGAACAGTTCCAGTGGACATGCGATTTTTCTCCTCAATTCTCCAATTCGCCATCTTGTGGTGCGGCTTGGGTCCACCCGTTCCACCGCAGCGCCATCATGACACAGAACCACCGAACAGGCAACCCCTGCATCGTTCGACCGCAGGGGCGATGCCCCGAGGTGGAGTGACGTCAGAGTCACACGCCGCAATTGCACAACGGCTGATTCCCTCGTAACATGGCGTTTCCCGAAGGGTTCGGCGCATGGGCGGCCGGGCCGTATGGTCGGGGCCGCCGACCTGGTTCGAATCGGAGATATGCAGTCTGATGGTCCGGTTTCTTTCTGGTGATGGATCGATCCGCCGACGGGGCTTCACACTGGTGGAGCTGCTGGTGGTGATCGCGATCCTCGCACTGCTCATGACGCTCCTGCTGCCGGCGCTGTATCGCGCCAGGAACCTGGCGCGGCGAACCGCGTGCCTGTCCAACCTCCGGCAGATCGGCCTGGGCGCCGCCTCCTACGTCAACGACAACCTCGGCCGCATGCCCTTCGTGCCCGACCGCGAACTACAGCTCACGCCCCCGGTCAACGACAGCGGCAAACGCTACAACAGCATGGGCTCGTTCATGCCGCTGATCGATCCGTACGTCGGGTCGGTCGAGATATGGACTTCCTCGCCAACGAAGCTGGTAAAGGCCGATTCCTGGCTCATGCACTTCAGCAGTCCGTGGCGGGCCGACGGCGTCGAGATGCCCGAGCGTGGCTGGTCGAACTACATCAGCGACAAGCTCGCCGAGCTGGACACGACCAAGGCCCGCTATCTTCGCGGCCGCACCCCGGAGAGCTGCGCCCGCCTGCGCGGTGCGAGCACGGCGTCCGAGGAATGGCTGATGAGCCCGTTCTTCGAGCGATCGTGGTGGTCCGGCTTCCACGAGCAGTGGACCGTCGGCGAGAGCGTCCCGCCGGCCGCCGGCTGGTCCGCCCACGACGGCGGCCGCAACCAGCTCTACCTCGACTTCCACGCCGACTGGGTCCGCCGGGACATCCGGCCCTGATCGGCCCGCCGGTGGGCACGTCACGGTCCCGCGTTCTTCTGTGTCTCCTGGCGCTTCGCATAGACCTCGGCCCTTCGCTGCGGCGTCCACTCCTGCGGGAAGCTCAGCCTCGCAAACTCCCCGAAGCCCTCAAAGAGCGAAGGAGTGGTTCTTCGCAGATTCCCGCTTGTTCTGAAGGATGCTCAGGGCTATAATACAGATGGTCTTGGGGAATGGGCACGGAGGCCGGGACCGATCTGATGAGACGGGCGGGCCGGGGGACGGACCTTCACAGACCACCTTCAAGGCGACGACTTGCGGCTTGGCCGCATGCGTGACAGACGCATCGGCTTCTATCGGATTGTGCGAGTGTTTGTGGGGAGGAAATCATGAGAAGGTGCCGTATCATCGCGATTCTGTGCTGTGTGCTGGGCGCAACGAGTCCGGCGTTGTCCGCGCAGCGCCACTTCAATGCGACACAACTGCCCGAATGGCAGGGCAGGGCGATCGAGCCACATGCCATGAACGACCTCGGCCAGGTCGTTGGCGTGATGCGTGGTTCCGAAGGGCCCTGGCACCTGTTCCTGTGGGACCGCGAGAGCGGCCTGCAGGACTTGGGCCTGGTGTCTTCCGAGTCATGTGACATCAACAACAAAGGCCAGATCGTGGGCACGATGTCTGATCCCGATGGCAGGATTCGCGCGTTCCTCCGTGAACCCGATGGCCGGGTGGAGTTCCTCGGCCGTCCCGGCCGCATCAGCATGGCTGGGGCGATCAATGACAGCAAGCAGGTCGTCAGCCAGGTCAGGGCGATCAATGACAGCGGGCAGGTCGTGGGCCGGGTCTTCGGGCCCCGTGCCGGCTACCACGCCTTCATATGGGACCGCACCAGCGGGATGCGGGAGTTGAGTGGACCTACCGGCGTCCGTGGCGGAGCGACCGCCGTCAGCGACACGGGACAGGTCTTCGGCTACATCGAGTACCTCGAGGGTATCCATCGCCAACAGCGGCCCTGCTACTGGGAATTGGCGGGTTCCTCAGGCGGCGCGCAAATGGAGACGCCGAGTGGCGACTTCTTCGCCATGAATCGCAAAGGGTGGGTCGTCGGCAGGCATGTGTTCGCCAAGGGCGGGCCCCATGTCGTGCTCTGGCGCGGCAGTGCCGGCATGGAGAAACTGTTTCCGTACACGGATGAGGACAATGCGTTCGTGCCCTCGACCTGCATGGTCAACGATGTCAATCAAGTGGTCTGCGTCGAGGAGAAGCGCAGTCCGTGGGCCGAGCAGGTGGATGTGAATGCTGGGTCTGAGCGACATTGCTGCTTCTGGGACCCCGTCGCCGGCAGGATATCCCTCGATGAGTATCTGCCGGCGCAGACGCGTGAGTTCATCGTACGCGACCTGAACAATCGCGGCGCCATCCTCGGCATCGCCCGCCTGGCCGACGGCGATCACAGCGTACCCATCGTGCTGGAGCCAACACGCGCGGCGAAATGAGTCCGGTTCGTGTGATGCCGTGAGGCGCTACAACCTGTGCCCCTTACGCGAATTGGAGCAGTTGCAGGGGCAGACCTCGTTTCGACCGCGCCATGTGTGGGCGCAAGACGTGCATCGGTCCAGGTCTTCGGACAGCGCCCATGGCGGCGCGAGGGGTCGCGTGGCAGCCTCAAGCTCGAAGAGCTTGGGGATGGTTCTTCGCATCGGCAACCACCTGGAATCGTTGCGCCAGACCAGTCTGCCATCCCCAAACGCCAAGGCGTTTGAGGCTGCCACCCGCCCGTCAGGATGTTCCCACACACACCTACCCGTCTTGATATGCCGGGGAAGAAGCCGTTTGTAGTGGGCCCGTAAGGGCATACACAGGTTTCAAAGTAGCGTCTCACGATGCCACTACGAACGACTGCGAAGGCTCGATTCCCTGGACCGATGCGCGGTGCTATAATCGGGCCGGCGTGCGTGGCGGAGAGGGGACAATCGGCTTATCTGGGGGCATGGACGGCGGCGATGGGGATGGAGTCGTTGATCGGCAGACGGATCGGTGTGCTCGACGATGGGTTCGTCGAGGTGGTGGACTGCATGGGTGGCGATGCGGCGATTGTGCAGGCGGCCCGCGCCTTGTACGGCGAGGACGGGGCGAGCCCGTTTTTGTGGGCGGGTGGGAATCGCAGGGGTCCTCCGGTGGCGACGGAGCGGACGGTGAAGACGTCGCTCCCGCTTGGTCTGGTCCGACGGACGCGGAGGGGGAGAGATGGCCCCGTTTTCCTTGTGTGGAATCGAAGGACGGCACCGTATGATTTCGGCAAGAAGGATGCATGGACTCTCCATCGTGCTGCTCGTGTGTTCCTGTGGCTGCTCTTCTGGACGAAAGGCCGTTGTGCCAAAGGCAAGCCAATGTCCTTCTCCCATGAGGGACACGATCCGGGCCCACGAGCGGATCGGCGACCAGCCCGTCCCCGGTGTGTCGATCGTTCTGCCGTCTGCGCTGTCGAAGCCTGTTGAAGTCTATTTCGCCGAGGAGAGAAACACGCTGCGTCGCACGGGGCTGCTCATCCATTTTCACGGGGCCGGCTATGTCGCGAAACACGCCGGAGTTGAGTCGGCGCATCCGCTCATTGTTGCCGTTGTGAATCTCGGGTCAGGGTCGGCGGTCTATGAGAATGCATTTGCCGGCGAGTCCACGTTTCCCTCGCTCATTGATGCGATCCGCGAGGCAGTCTCTGCGAGGGCATCCACGGATATCGAGATTTCAAGGGTGTACCTGAGTTCCTTCAGCGCCGGATATGGAGCGGTTCGGGCGATCCTCAGGCACCATTCCTCGGCCGTGGACGGAATCGTGTTGCTGGATGGTCTCCACACGGACTATGTGCCGCCGGGACGCGTATTGGCGGAAGGCGGAACGCTCAATGCCGAGAAGCTCAAAGGGTACCTGGATTATGCCCGCCTGGCCTTCGACGGCCAGAAGCGATTCCTGATCACGCACTCGGAGATATTCCCCGGCACATACGCGAGTACAACGGAGACGGCCGACTATCTGATCGACTCACTGCATCTGCAAAGGCATCCCGTGCTCAAGTGGGGGCCCATGGGCATGCAGATGGTCACTGAAACGCATCACAACGGCCTGACCATCCTCGGTTTCGCGGGTAACAGCGCACCGGACCACGTCGATCATCTCCACGGGTTGCCCGCGTTCTTGAGGATGATCCTACACGAGGGGCCGACGGGGTAGCGACAGGGACAGACCTCGTTCTTGTGGAGAGGACGAATCGCTGGGGTCATCCACCGGCGACCGAGATAGCAGCCTATAGAGCAGTCCCGATCCGACGCATGCTGCCGATGCCTGGGGTCCTGCTGTATGTTGCTGTTGAAGACCGCTCTGCCGCACTATATCCGCTGCCTGCGGTTCGCAGGCGGTACGCCTATATGTCCAGTATGCACGTTGGTGCAGGTCTTCGGACAACGTCCCGGTCGGCGCGGAGAACTGGGTGGCAACGCCAAGCTCGAAGAGCTTGGGGATGGTTCTTCGCATCGGCAACCACCTGGAATCGTTGCGCCAGACCAGTCTGCCATCCCCAAACGCCAAGGCGTTTGAGGTTGCCACACACTGTGGCGGGGCGCGACTGTTGAAGGAACGCCTCACGGCGTCACTACGAACGACTGCGAAGGCTCGATTCCCTGAACTGCGGCGTGGTGCTATAATCCGGCCGGCGTGCGTGGGGGAGGGGGGAGAATCGGCGTTTCTGGGGGCATGGACGGCGGCGATGGGGATGGAGTCGTTGATCGGCAGACGGATCGGGGTGCTCGACGATGGGTTCGTCGAGGTGGTGGACTGCATGGGCGACGATGCGGCGATCGTGCAGGCGGCCCGCGTCTCGTACGGCGAAGGCACGAAGCAGGTCAGCGAGGATCGCGGCCTGATTCGCTATCTGATGCGGCACCGTCACACGACGCCGTTCGAGATGTGCGAGATCAAGCTGCACGTGCGGACGACGATGGACTGCTGGCGCCAGTGGATCCGGCACCGCACCGCCAACGTCAACGAGCACTCGACGCGGTACTCGGTTGCGATCGATTCGGCCCAGCGGACCGCGCCCGGCCAGTGGCGGCTCCAGTCCAGAGACAACCGCCAGGGCAGCGAGGGCAGCCTGAGCGCCGAGCAGGGCGAGCACTTCAGCGGTCGCGAGGCCGAGATTATCGCGAGCACGCGGCAGGTCTACGACGAGCGGCTGGCCGCAGGCATTGCGCGGGAGCAGGCGCGGAAGGACCTGCCCCTGTCGACCTACACCGAAGCCTACTGGAAGATCGACCTGCACAACCTGCTGCACTTCCTCGAACTGCGGATGGAGCCGCACGCCCAGTACGAGATCAGGCAATACGCCGAGGCGATCGGCTTTCAGATCGTCAGCCAGTGGGTACCGCTGACGTGGGAGGCGTTTTTGGACTACCGGCTGGGCGCGATGTCGCTGTCGCGGACGGAGATCGGCCTGCTGTCGCTGCTGCACGCCGGAAGGGGTGTCGAGGCGGTCGAGGAAATGCAGGTCGCCGGCTGGCTCCAGCGCGAGGGCGACATCTGCAAGCCCAGCCGCGAAGCGCGTGAATTCGCCGCCAAGCTCCAGCGCCTCGGCCTGTCCCCGCCCTGGCAGACGTGATGGTGTCTCACCGAGTGGCCGATGTGATCGCCGTTCCGGCAAAACTCGCCTGCTTGTTGACATGAATGGTGGTATCGTGTACGATACCACCATGGCAGTTCCTCAGATCGTGATCGATACGAATGTCTTCGTCGCGGCTCTTCGCTCACGGCGAGGCGCTTCCTACAGGCTCTTGATGCTGGTCGACAGCGGGAGATTCGTTGTGAATGTCTCCGTGCCGCTCGTTCTGGAGTATGAAGACGCGGCGAAACGTTTCCTTGACCAAATCCATCTGAGCGAGCGTGACGTTGGTGACATCATAGACTATGTATGTGCAGTGGCCCGGCAGCGGGCGATCTTCTACCTCTGGCGACCACTGCTGAGAGACCCGAAGGATGATATGGTCCTGGAACTGGCTGTCAGCGCCGACTGCGAGTTCATTGTGACCTACAATCAACGCGACTTCGAAGGTGCGGAAGGCTCTGGCATTCGTGTGGTTACGCCAAGAGCCTTCCTGCGGGAGATTGGAGAACTGGCATGAGCACCATAAGCCTTCGGCTGCCTGAATCGCTACATGACACCATCCGTGCGTTGGCGGCAAGAGAGAATATCTCGATCAACCAGTTGATCACCCTCGCCTTGGCCGAAAAGGTGTCGGCTCTGATGACGGAGGAGTACCTGCAGAAACGGAGCAGACGCGGCAGCAAACAGAGATTTCGCCGGGCGATGGCGAAGGTTGCTGATGCCGAGCCGGAGGCACACGACCGCCTCTGACCGCCTTACTTCTGGGTGTAATCGATGAGGCGGGCGATTTCGCTGCGGAGATCCTTGCGGTCAACGATCATGTCGACGAAGCCGTGTTCCATGAGGAACTCGGCGGTCTGAAAGCCCTCGGGCAGCTCGATTTTGATGGTCTCGGCGATGGTTCGCGGTCCGGCGAAGGCGATCAGGGCCCTGGGCTCGGCGAGGATCACGTCGCCGAGCATGGCGAAGCTGGCGGTGACGCCCCCGGTGGTCGGATCGGCCAGCACGGAGATGAACAGGCCCTTGCGCTCGTTGAATCGGGCTAGGGCGGCGGAGGTCTTGGCCATCTGGCCGAGCGAGACGACGCCCTCGTGCATGCGGGCCCCGCCGGAGCAACTGACGGCGACCAGCGGCAGCGATTCCTCGATGGCCTTCTCGACCGCGACGCAGAACTTCTCGCCGACAACGGCGCCCATCGAGCCCATCAGGAAGTCCGGCTCCATGACGCCGAGAACCACGCCGCGACCCTTGATGAACGCCTTGCCGATCTGCATCGCCTCGGCGGCCCCGGATTTCTCCTGGTCGGCCCGGATACGGTCCTTGTAGGTGGTGCCGCGGAACTGGAAGTCGAGCGGGTCGGCGGACGTCATGTTTTCGAGGATCGGCTGAAACGTATCCTCGTCGACAAGGTAGCGGATGCGGGCGGTCGCCCCGATGCGGAAGTGGTGGTTGCAGGACGGGCAGACGTCGAGGTTCTTCTGCACGGCGCTCTTGTAGAGCATGTGCTCGCATCCGGGGCATCGCACCCAAAGCCCCTCGGGCATCTCTTTGCGGGGCTTCAGGGAGAAGCCGTTCCAGGTCGCCTTCGGTTTCTTCGTCATCGTCGTGCTGCTGGGTCCCATCATTGCCATCACTATTGGCCCTGCTCGGCGCAAACAACCACCGCGAGTCCGCCGGAACAGGCGCCAATACTATACCAGCGAGTCGGCCCCAAGGCCATGAGAAGTTACCTGCAGGCCTTTCGAATTGCGTCGATGGCGGCGGCCCGGTCCGGCTGGCCGAAGATGGCATTGCCGGCCACCAGAGTATCGGCCCCGTAGGAGACCACGATCGGGGCCGTATCGGGGTCGATGCCGCCGTCGACCTCGATCCGCACGTCCGGGCCGACGATCTTCCGCAGGTCGACGATCTTCCGTGCGGCCTCGGGCATGAACTGCTGGCCGCCGAAGCCGGGCCGGACGGTCATCACCAGGACCATGTCGCACAGCGGGGCGACCTTCTCGATGGCCCTGACGGGGGTCTCCGGGTTCAGCGTGATCCCGGCGGTACAGCCCAGATCGCGGATCCGGGCGACCATCCCGTCGGGGTCGTCGGCCACCTCGATGTGGAACGTGATGTGGTCCACGCCGGCCTTGGCGAACGCTTCGACGTACCGGGCAGGCTCGCTGATCATCAGGTGGCTGTCGAACACCAGGTCGCTGTGCTTGCGGAGCTTGGCGATTACCGGTGGACCCACGGTCAGATTTGGAACGAAGTGGGCGTCCATGACGTCGAGGTGGACGATCTTGACGCCCGCGGCGGCGACCTCGGCGATTTCGCTGGCCAGCTTGCCGAAATCGGCGCTCAGGATCGACGGCGCAACCTCAATTGTTCCTGCCGGCGGTAACCGCATATCTCGGCGCCTCATGCTGGGTCAGATACAGCGGGTGGCAGCCTCAAGCGTAGCTTGGGGTTGGGTCCGTATCAACCATCCCCAAGTCCTGCGGACTTGAGGCTGCCACCCGCGATGGAGTCTTGAAGAAGAGTTATTTCTCGTCGAGGATTTCGAGGCAGACGAACTTCTTGCCCTCGAGGAACTCCAGCGACGCGCCGCCACCGGTGGAGATGTGGCTGATCCGGTCTTCGAGGCCGAGCTTGGCCACGGCGCTGGCGCTGTCGCCGCCGCCGATGATGCTCTTGGCGCCCTTGTCGGTCGCCTCGGCGACCGCCAGGGCCACCGCCTTGGTCCCTGCGTCGAAGGGCTCCATCTCGAAGACGCCCATCGGGCCGTTCCAGACGATGGTCTTGGCGCTCTTGACCTTCTTGGCGAACAGGGTGCGGCTCTTGGGCCCGATGTCCAGACCCAGCCAGCCGGCGTCGATGTTCTCGCCGACCACCTTGTTGGCCGCCCCCGCCTTGACCTCCTGGGCCACCACGGAATCGACCGGCAGGACGACCTCGCAGCCGGCCTCCTTCGCCTGCTCCAGCAGTTGCGTCGCCTTGTCGAGGAAGTCGTCCTCGCACAGGCTGTTGCCCACCTGCTTGCCCTGCGATTTTAAGAACGTGTAGGCCATGGCGCCGCCGATGACGATGGCGTTGACCTTGCTGGTGAGGTTCTCGATGACGCCGATCTTGTCGGAGACCTTGGCGCCGCCGAGGATGGCGACGAACGGCCGTTCGGGGTCCTTCAGCGTGTCACCGAGGAACTTCAACTCTTTCTCGATCAGGAAGCCGATGACGCGGGGCTTGCCCGCCATGACCATCGGAACCGTGTACATCGAGGCGTTGTCGCGGTGGGCGGTCCCGAAGGCGTCGTCGACGTAAACATCGGCCATCGACGCCAGCTCCTTGGCGAAGTTGTCCTTGGCCTGGCGCAACTGGGCGTCTTCTTTGGCGGCCTTGTCCTTGATCGTCTCTTCCTTGTAGAAGCGAACGTTCTCAAGCAGCAGGCACTGGCCGGCCTTGAGGGCCTTGGCCTTGGCCTTGGCGTCCGGCCCGACGCAGTCGGCCGCGAACACTACCTCCTGGCCCAAAAGCTCGGAAAGCCTTTCAGCCACAGGTCTTAGCGAAAACGCATCTTCCGGCACGCCCTTCGGTCTGCCCAGATGGCTCATCAAGATCAAGGCGCCGCCCTTCTTGAGGATGTGCTTGATCGTGGGCAAAGCCTTGACGATGCGGTCGTCGCTGGTGATGTTGCGGTTCTCGTCAAGCGGCACGTTGAAATCGCACCGCATGAGCACCTTCTTGCCCTTTACGTTGACGTCAGCTACCGTTTTCTTAGCCATAGTCCAGTCCAAAACAAGTCCATTCTATGCGGTTTCGTCGCTCGATCGTCCCGATGGTCGTCGGGATCGACTACAGGGTCATCCCGGCGCGGATCGAAGTGAAACACTATGTCTCGTGGCCGGAGCTGTCAAGTCTCTTCCCAGGACAACGGCGCGGGCGCCCGACCCCCTCCTGCCGTCTTGTCCCCGTGGCGATCCGGCTACTCCTGCACCGTTCGGTTGACGAGGTACTTGGCCACGACCTTGTTCAATTCTCCGCCCGAGGGCTTGCCGTCGGCGTGCCGACGGAGGATTTCGAGATCCGACTTCCAGACCACGTCGCCCGGGGCCAGCAGGAAGACGCTTTCCGGCTCATAGCTGTTGAAGAGCCGGTCGTCCTTGAAGTAGTAGTGGGTCTGGCATACCTCCGTGGGATAGGCGCGCATCAGGGGCGGGATGTCGTGGGGCAGGAACCAGAGCTTGATCTCCCGCTCGGCGTCCTCGTGGTTGGCCGAGGCGTGGATCAGGTTGTCCATGCGGTCGTCGATCTTCTTGCCCTGGGCGTCGAGGATCGGCACGACCGTTCCGAGGGCCCGCAGGCAGCCGGGCTTCTCTTCGCGAGCTTTGTGCGGATTGGTCGGGCCGGCCATGTCCCGCACGGTCCTCAGCACGTTCGGTCCGAGGTAGACGATGGCGATGACCCGCCGCTTCCAGACATCCACAGGGTAGTGGACCACGCCCATGATGTAGTCGAGCAGGGCGGGGTAGAATCCCTTGCCCCGGTGCTCGGCATAGTGTTCCTCGGCCAGGAGCCGATGGACGTTGACGATCTTGGCAGCGGCAAAGCGCGACCCGGTGTGAAATTCGGACAGTTGAGACAGGATGAAGCCGGTGACGGAGTTCTTCAGAGCGTCCGGCTTGATCAGCACTAGGGTCTGTTCCAGTTGCTTGTTGTCCATGGACGAGCATCCTCACTGCATATCGAGACACAAAAGACGAAATCCGAAACAAACGCCAACGACTCCAATCCGAAGGTCCCACACCATCGCGAGATTCGAGCGTTCGAGTCTTTGTGTCTGTTTCGGATTTCGATGTTTCCGTTTGCGATCGGCCGGCCCGATTACAGCTTCGCCATCTTCTCCATCAGGTCAACGCTGCGGTTCGAGTAGCCCCACTCATTGTCGTACCAGCTCACGACCTTGACCATGTTGCCTTTGACCATCGTCGAAAGGGCGTCGAAGATGCTCGAATGCGGGTCGTTCACGATGTCGCTGCTGACGATCGGCTCGTCGCAATAGGCCAGAATGCCCTTCATCGGACCCTCGGCCGCCTTCTTCATCGCCGCATTGATGGCGTCGACCGTTGCCTCCTTCTTGACTTCCACCACCAGGTCCACCACGCTGCCCACGGGCACCGGGACGCGCAGGGCGAAACCGTGCAGCTTGCCGTCGAGCTCCGGGACCACCTGGCCGATGGCCTTGGCCGCGCCGGTGCTCGTCGGGATGATGTTGGCCGCCGCAGCACGGGCCCGCCGCAGATCGCTGTGGATCATGTCTGCCACGCGCTGGTCGTTGGTGTAGGCGTGGATCGTGGTCATCAGGCCCTTCTCGATGCCGAACGTGTCGTTGAGCACCTTGGCGATAGGGGCCAGGCAGTTCGTGGTGCACGAGGCGTTGGAGACGCAGTTGATGCCCTTGGTCAGGATCTTGTCGTTGACGCCCATCACGACGGTGGCGTCGATCTTGTCCTTGGCGGGCACGCTGAGCAGGACCTTGCTCGCTCCGGCCTTGAGGTGGTCGGCGTAGCCGCCCTTGGGCGACTCGGCGCTGCGGAAGATGCCGGTCGATTCGAGCACGACCTTGACGCCCATGGCCTTCCAGGGCAGCTCGGCGGGGTTCTTCACCGCCAGGACCTTGATCTCCTTGCCGTCAATCACCAGCGCGTCGTCCTTGGCCTGGACGGTGCCTTTCCAGCGGCCCATGACGGTGTCGTATTTGAACAGATGGGCAAGGCTCTTGGCATCGGACAGGTCGTTGATAGCCACCAGTTCCAGCTCACCTTTGCGCTGCATGATGATCCGTGCGACCGCTCTGCCGATCCGCCCGAAACCGTTGATTCCTACCTTTGTTGCCATCGGTTTTTCTCCTTTTAACCTTGTTCTGACCTCTCTGAACGGGTCTTCTTCGTGATCTCGATACTCCCCCGGCGGGAGCCTGCACATATGGAGGGCTCACTGTAGTGGGCGCGTCCAACCCTGTCAAGGATTTCTTACGGTACGCCGGAACCGGGCGACTTGTGCGAATTTCGGGACGTCCCCATTTCGGCCAGAGAGCTTGTCGCCCTGAGCAACGTCGGGCAGTAGATGCGCAGAAGCGTGAAAGCGTAGATGCGAGAAATGATCGTCGTGTGGCAGCCTCAAGCTCGCAGAGCTTGGGGATGGTTCTCGGCATTGGCAACCGTCCGAAATCGGTATAACAGATCCGCTCACCATCCCCAAACGCCAAGGCGTTTGAGGCTACCACGCCCGCCGCAAGGCGAGGATTGTGCGAAATCGCACAAGCGAAAGAGCCCTGAGCGCGCGGCTGAGAGCCAGGTGACTGCGGTTTTCACAACCGCTTCAGACGAGTTTCGTCCGCAGACCAGCCTTCCTGGCTGCTGAAACCTGCCTCTGGTCGGCCGAGACGAACAGTTCGGCTTCCCACTGGAGGGCGCAGGCAATGTGCAATGCGTCCATCGTACGGACCGGGCTCTTTTCCAGGATGGTCGTGCAAGTCGCTATCGCCTCCGGCGTGAGGTTGACAATATCGGCGTCGCGGACATCCTCAAACACGTTGTCCTTCGCTGTTTCATACTGCCGGCGCGAGAGATCATGTTCGCGTACACGCCGGTTGAGGGCCGAGACGACCTCGGGAATGCAGACAACGCTCACGGCGAGCTCCGTGGCCGCCATGTACAGCGCCTCGACGTCCTGGCTGCCCGTTTCCTCGATGTACCGCTTCACAAAGGCCGAGGAATCAAAGAACGTCTTCACACCTTCGCTCCTCAAGAATCGTGGCCGACAGGCTGGCCCCTTTGATGGTCAGCCGCGACCCAGGCCGTTTCCACGACAGTTTGTCGCCGCGCCGGGCCGACGGCGGCGAGATCTCCGCGATGGGCTTGCCATGACGCAGTACCAGGAAGGTCTCCCCCTTCTCGACGTCGGAGAGAACCCCCGACGCCTGCCTTCGAAACTCCGTGAATGTAATCGTCTTCACACGAACCTCCCAATCCAAACTGTACACCACTGTACATAAGTGTACAATCTGAACATCGCTCTGTCAACACGCTGCAGGCAGCGTACGGCAGCCGCAGCTCTTCTATCGATTTGCTGCCGGCCCACCTCCCCGCTGATCCGGTCCTGAAGCACCCCGGCCACCGACGAACCGCGTGCCGCAGGCCCACGTTGCATCACCCACCTGTCCGACAAGCCCATCACGCCTCGATCCAAGATCACGACCCGCCCCGTTGGTCTGCTAGTGATTATCGAAAGGCCTGACCCCAAATCCCACCGTCGGCGTCGCTGAGCGCCACCACCGAGCCCAGGGCGTCGAAATGGTAGCAGTACGTGCCGGCGTAGCCGCCCGCCGCCTCGATTATGCAGATCGGCTCGTCGATGGATGGGCCGTGGATGTACTTACGCAGCAGCGTATCATCGCCATCATACTCGGCGATGCACTGGACGCCGTCATAAACGTATTTGGTCACCTCGCCATCGACGTCCTTGGCGATCCGCCGGCCCCCCGTGAATTGAACTAAATTCTGATTTCAACTTGACCGTTTTGAGAATGACGTTACTATTAGAGCATGTCCAATAGTAGGATACAGCTTGGAAAATGCATCTGTTCGGGCAGGTCGCTCGACCGCATGCTCCGTCCGGCCATTCTGACCATTCTGTGCGACAGGGCGGAGGGCCTGCACGGGTACGCGGTGGAGCAGGAGTTGCAGACGCTGAAGTTCTTCCGGGACCAGCCGCCGGATTACACCGGGCTCTACCGGCTGCTCAAGAGGATGGAGAGCGAGGAACTTCTGTCTTCGACAAAGAGCGATTCTCACGCAGGCCCATGCAAGAGGGTCTACCGGCTTACGGATAGGGGCCGGAGATGCCTTTCTCGCTGGCTGGACAGTCTGACGAAGTATCAAGAGATGTTGGAGGATCTCCTGGCGCGTGCCAAGGAGACTGTGGAGATCAGCGAAACGTCCTGAGGATGTTTCGCAAGGTCCCCTCAGTCCGAGATATCCCCGGCCCATATTCCGCTGTTGTGAGGAGGTCGAAATGAAGACCGGAAAGCAGTTCACTGCCATCGCAGCAAGCATTTTGCTGCTGGCCGTCGGCACAAGCAGACTACAGGCTGAGCCCGTGTACATTCCGAATGCATCGTTCGAATCTCCGGAGACGCTGTTCGTGGATGTCAACACCGCTCCCTGGCAAAAGGGCTCTACACCGGCCTGGTATGATGAGAGCGGCGGCTATACCTGGAGCCAACTGACCGGCGTGTTCCTGAACGTCCCGCCGGAAGACGAAGCCCATATCGACAACTGCGATGGAAAGCAGGCCGTGTGGCTGTTCGCCGTGCCGGAGGTCGAACTGTATCAGGATTTGGAGGCCACGTTCGAGGTTGGGCGGTGCTATGAACTGGCGGTCGGAGTCATCGGTGGCGGGGGCAATATGCGAGACAACGTTCCGCTCGAAATCCGTCTCTACTATCGTGACGCCAATGACGTGAGGGTGACCATCGAGTCGACCACCTTCGTCTATCGCACGGCGGACGGCTATATCAAGCACCTCAACGATGTCCGGCTCGCTCTCCCGGCCGTCCGGGACACCGACCCCTGGGCGGGCAAGAGCATCGGCGTCCAGATCATCTCCACGTTGACTTTGGCCGATCTCGATCCGACCACCGGCCGGGCCGGCGGGTACTGGGACCTGGACAACGTCCGCCTGACCGAATCGTTGCCCCCGGACGACCCGGCTCCGACGGATACGGATTAGGAGCGACCGATATCGATGAACGGCAGTGGCAACGTGCCGGTGTCTACGGTTTTGATGCGACCCACGAGAACCAATTCGGGGTTGAAGTCCCACGTCTGCCGTCGTGGGGCCTTCACGCTCATTGAACTGCTGGTGGTCATGAGTGTTGTGGCGGTTCTTCTGGCGATTCTGGTTCCTGCTCTTGGCGCGGCCAGATCGTCTGCACGAAGGACGGCTTGCATGTCGAACCTCAGACAGGTCGGCATCGCCATCCACGCGTACGCCGGAGACTATGACAACAGCATCCCCATCGGCCCCAAGGCTCCGCCCTTTCTGTCGCCTTCGGACTTTTACCCATCGACGGGCGCGCCGACCAGTCTCATCTCGCTGAGCACCGGCGCGCCCGTCGCCATGGGGTTGCTGCTTCACAGCCATCTGTCCCAGCAGCGCAAGGTCCTCTTCTGCCCTGATGCGGACCAGCGTGTCTGTGCAGACGATGAATTGGCCAACGTCGGCACCCGGCAGGCCCAATGCAGCTACTACTACCGCCATGCTTCCGCGACCCGCCTGTTCGACAATCCCAGCGAACCAACGGTAATACGGATTCCGTTGAGCAATCTGGGACGCAACCGCAACGGACGTCCGGCCCGCGCGCTGGCCGTCGATACCCAGTTCCTATGTCCAGAGGATTTGGCCCAATTCAACGTCCGGCCACGTACCCACCACCGCCTGAAATTCGCGAATGTGCTGTTCTCCGATGGCGGCGTCACCTCCTGCCGCAACACCGACGGGCGCTTCACCGTTGACCTCCTCGACTACAACCAGGTGCGCAAAGCGTTCGACAACATTCTGCAGGTTCTGGAAAATGCAGACGAAGAACGATAAGGACTGAAGCCACGCATCAATCGTATTCTATTGGCGGGGAAACACTGGATTCCCTGGATCTCAAGGCCCTGATCGTGACCAAAGGAGTCAAGGTCAGCCGCAACGTCTATGAGAGGTTTGGCAAGACGCATCGCATCTACCCTGACCCGCTGACCTGCAACTGCCTGATCCTGCCGGACGGGACCATTGTGCAGATGACCGACTTGGCGCTGCACATGCGATACCTCAAGACGGCCATCCTGCTGGAGGCGCTTCGCAACATCAAGTACACCATGCGACTGCGAACGCCATTCACGCTCGACCTTTCGCAGGACGGCCGGCCGATCCTGCTGCACAATGGTACGCTCGTGACCGAAGTGTCGTTCCCGCCGGCTTCCCGCTTCTACGAACAGCGAACCTCCAGTGATCTGCCGTATCTGGGCAATGCCGTTTTGCAGGGCATGGATTTTCTGTCGTTTCAATGTCTCTGGCCCTGCCAATTCGCCAAGACCGGCCATGCCTGCCAGTTCTGCTACTCCGGCGGCGTGGCGGAACGATTGTCCAAGAGAAACAAACCCGATCCGCCCGTGCCGACCCCCCGCGATGCGGCGGAGATTGTCGAATTTGCCGTCACGAAGGAGCAGTCGGCCAGCCACATCCAAATCACGGGCGGCTCGACGCTGAACACGCAGGCCGAGTGCCGGGTGATTGTCCAGTATCTCAGCGAGATCCACCGCGTTGTTGGCTTGGAGAATATCACGGGTGAGGTCCTTGTGTACACCACGCCGCCGGAAGACCCGACCGAGGTGGACCAGGTCTTCGAAGCGGGCGCGGACCGCATCGCGTGCAGTCTTGAAGTCTGGGACGAGGAACTGGCGAAGGTCATTACACCCGGCAAAGCGAGATTCACCGGCCGGCAACGCCACGTGGATTGTCTGACCTACATCGCGGACAAGTACGGTCCCAACAGGGCCTGCACTTCGTTCGTCGTTGGCGTCGAACCGGCTGAGAGCTTTCTCGCAGGCGCGCGATATCTGGCGGAACGCGGCATTGTGCCCATTGCTTCCATCTGGATTCCATTCGGCCGTCCCGTCATGGGCAAAATGGAAGCCCCCGGTCTCGAATACTACCGGCGAGTGAAGGAAGGTCTGGCGGGCATCTATGAGGACTACGATATCGAGCCGCCCGGCAGCTTTGGTCTGAACGTATGTCTCTGCCGTGACATCTGGAACCACCGGTCGGAGATCAACGAAACATGATCGTTGCCGGCTACCTTCTGGCGGCCTTGGCTCTTCTGGGCGTCTTGGCCATGACGGCATGGAGCTATGCGCATGCAGGGCAACGCCATCCGCTCATGCATGACGGCCCGGTGATCATCATGTGCACGCTGGGCGCATGGTTGTTCCTGCCCTTGAGCTGGGTATGGTCGGTTGCTTACCTCGAGGAGTTCTGGGGTCAGCCCTTTCGATAATCATTAGCGCTCCGCATGCACTTGCTGGGCGGCATTGGGAGCCGGATTGTGGGAACCTCTCCACGCATAGCTTCCCTTCGCACATCCAAGACATAGTCTGAGGGAATCTGCCGGCGGCGTCAAGGGCGTATCTCGGGGGCGGGGTCCCAATCGGCGGTCGACGAGCCGCCGCCTCCACCATTGGGCGTCCGCTGGAGACGTAGGGGCGAATGATTATTCGCCCCTACCTGTCGCTGCTGCTATCCTTGCTGTACACTCAGACCAGGGCGTGCGTCCCGTCCCCGCCCAGCGGGTACGACTTCTGCTGCCGGCCCACCTCCCCGCTGATCCGGTCCTGAAGCACCCCGGCCAGCAACGAACGGCCACGTTGCGTCACCCACCTGTTCGACAAGCTCATCATGCCTCGATCCAAGATCATGGTCTGCCCGTTGATCTGCTAATGATTGTCGAAAGGCCTGACCCTCAGTCGGCCCGATTGTGGCGGTCCTTGATCTCCGCGATGAGCATGCGTCCCTTCTTGATAACGGCAAGCGGTCGATCTGTCCGAAGGCTCGTCATAAAACCCTCCAGAACATCCCGCCGCTCGTCATCCGTTGCAGCGACTTCATCAAGCTGCTCCAGCAATTCACGGGCCGTAGGAAGGAGATTCGCATACCCAGAATCAATGTACATTCCGCCGGCGCTGCCCGACGCCCCCACGAGTGGCAGCCAATCGCGTTGTCCGGGGATAGGTATACTGAGCCTTCGGACCTCCTTCGATAGCTCTGATTCGTAGATTCCATAGTGCGTGGATCCGTCGGCACGGTATCTCGTCCCTCTGACGTCGCCGCTATTAATGTCGATCTCCCTGGGCGGCGCGGCGCCCACGAATTCATCCCTTCCCAAGGGACGGTCCACATTCCGCCCAACAGGCACTTTGTTGGGTGTGGACAGTCCTGTCGTCCCACTAGCAGATTCCTCAGTCCCCGTGGGGCGTGCCCCTTCAACGTTGTCACTACGTGAGCTCTCACTGGTTGGCCCTTCATCATCTTCAGGGCCCCGCACACAGGACGCCCCGACAGCGAGCATGACAATCCATAAACTGAGTAATACCTTCGTGATGCCAGCCATATCCACGCACCTCTCGTTCTCGCGCAATGTCACAAATCAGCCAGTTCATAGAACAGTCTCTATAGGCAGGCTACCTGCCCACAGAAAGGACGCTTGGTGCTCCTACGTACATGAGCGACATCCATCCCGCTCTGTCCGTCTCCATGTTTGGGGCAGTGAGGATCGCGGGTGGTAGGCCCACAGGTGCAAGCTTTCTCTACACACTCATAATACTCTCTCAATTCTATTCATCCGGCAGTGTACCCGAGGCAACTCACGGCAAGGTCTTCAATTCGTTGGGCCGTCGTGAACCCTTCGGTACTCCCTTCAGAGGGTTCGGGGTCGGGCCTTTCGATAATCATTAGCGCTCCGCATGCACTTGGTGGGCGGCATTGGGAGCCGGATTGTGGGAACCTCTCCACGCATAGCTTCCCTTCGCACATCCAAGACATAGTCTAAGGGAATCTGCCGGCGGGGTCAAGGGCGGGTCTCGTATCTCGTGGGTGGGGCGGGTACGTCCGCAGCGGCGCCGGGCGAGACGGCGCCTCGGCGTGCTCCATCGTGTCCACCAGCAAATCAGCAGCGGGGATTCCGTTTCTGGCGGGTTCTTGTCTTCGACGGTTCTGTCTGCGACGGATGGAATCAGTAATGCTTGCCCCCGGCGCATCTTTCGTTGGCATTCGCCGCGCCGGTTGCTATACTCCGGGCTTCTCGTGGCGATGTGAGCGTGCGAGCCTTTGTGGTGAGGTGGCAACAAGCGATGATTGGATTGGTCCAAACCATAGCGACGCCCTACCTGATCCTGGGCGTGTCGATCCTGCTGCTGGCCAGTATCCTGGCGAGCAAGGCCTCGGAGCGTCTGGGCGTGCCGGCCCTACTGATGTTCCTGCTGGTGGGGATGCTGTCGGGCTCCGAAGGTCCGGGGGGGATTCACTTCGACGACCCGTACTTCGTGCGTCTCATGGGCACCTTCGCGCTGGCGTACATTCTGTTTGCGGGCGGACTGGACACGGATTGGCCGAGCGTCCGGCCGGTGCTGCGCAGCGGCATGGTTCTGGCGACGGTGGGGGTCTTTCTGACCGCAGTTTTCGTGGGGGCCTTTGCGGTCCTGGTCCTGGGATTCACTTGGCTGGAGGGGTTGTTGCTCGGCTCGGTGATCTCCTCCACCGATGCGGCGGCCATCTTCGCGGTGCTCCGTTCCCGCCGGGTCAGCCTGAAGAGACAGCTCAAGCCGTTGCTCGAACTGGAATCCGCCAGCAACGACCCCATGGCCATCTTTCTGACCGTCACGATGCTGAGCCTGCTGGGCGACCCGCCCCTGCCGTGGTGGTCCGCGATTCCCTCGCTCGCCCGACAGATGATCATCGGCGGCGCCGTGGGGTTCCTGCTGGGTAAGGCCATGGTCGGCATCGTCAACCGAATCCGTCTGGAGTATGAAGGCCTCTATCCGGTCCTGACCATGGCCCTGGTCCTGTTGGTCTTCGGCGTGACGGAGGCGGTGCGCGGCAACGGCTACCTGGCGGTCTACATTGCGGGCCTGGTGCTGGGCAACGCCGACTTCATCCACAAACGAAGCATCGAGCGATTCCATGACGGGCTTTCCTGGCTGGCCCAGATCGCGATGTTCTTGACGCTGGGCTTGCAGGTCTACCCATCGCATCTGACCCCTCTGATCGGGTCCGGCCTGCTGCTGTCGGCGTTTCTGATGTTCGTGGCCCGGCCGCTGGCGGTGGCGGCCTGCCTGATCCGCAGCCGGTGGACCTTCCGTGAGAAGCTGCTGGTCTCCTGGGCGGGGCTGCGCGGGGCCGTGCCCATCGTGCTGGCGACGTTCCCGATGACAACCGGCATTCGACAGGGCGAGATGATCTTCAATCTGGTCTTCTTCGTGGTCATTGCCTCGGTGCTTCTCCAGGGCCAGTCTTTGACGCGTGTGGCACGCTGGCTGAAACTGGACCGGCCTCTACGGTCCAAATGGCGCATGCCGCTGGAATTCGACCGGACGGAAGGGACCTTCCGCACCTCGATGGTGGAACTGATCGTCTCGCCCGATTCCGCGGCCGCAGGACAGCAGATCATTCACCTGAAGCTGCCCCAGGGCGCGCTGGTCGCCATGATCCAGAGGGACGGAGAGTATATCGTCCCTAACGGCGGCACCGAGTTCCGCGCCGGGGACGCCGTGCTGGTATTGGGCGACAAAAAGGCGCTGGAGACGGTCACACGCCTGGTGACATCGCCATGATTGGCGGCTCTGTGCACCGCTCCTTCGGCGGCCCCGGAACTTGGAACCCCTCGAGTCGAGCTATTTGACCGCTTTGGCCTTGCGGATCGGCTTTTCCTGGAGGTAGCGGCTGATGTTGCGGATCGCCTGGCGCAGGCGCTGCTCGTTCTCGACCAGGGCGATGCGGAAGTAGCCTTCGCCGTTCTCGCCGAACGCAGCGCCGGGCGAGATGGCGACCTCAGCGTGCTCCATCAGGTCCATCGCAAAGTCGATCGTGCCTTTGCCGCGCAAGTGCTCGTCCGGGACATGGGCCCAGACGAACATGCCGGCGCGGGGCCTGTCCACCTGCCAGCCGATGCGGTCGAGGGCATCGCAGACGACGTCGCGCCGCGTGCGATACACCTCGTTCTGAGCGGCGATGTGGTCATTGCAGTGCCGCATGGCGATGATGCCGGCGATCTGGACTGCCTGGAAGATGCCGTAGTCGTAATAGCCCTTGATCGTGGCCAGATAATCGATCATCTGGCGGTTGCCGGCGACAAACCCGACGCGGAAGCCGGCCATATTGTACGGCTTGCTCATCGTGGTGAACTCGACACCGACGTCCTTGGCGCCCTTGGCCGAGAGGAAGCTGGGGGCCTTGTAGCCGTCGAAGACGGTCTCGCCGTAAGCGAAGTCGTGGATGACCGCGAACTTGAACCGCTTGGCCAGATCGACGACGGTCTCGAAGAAGCCATCGTCGACCGTCATCGTGGTGGGGTTGTGCGGGTAGTTGAGGATCAGCAGCTTGGGTTTGGGGAACAGATGCTCGCAGACCATCGCGATGGTGTCGAGGAACTTCTGATCGTTGCCCAGCGGCACGGTGATGACATTGCCTCCGGCCAGGGCCACCCCGTAATTGTGAATGGGAAAGGCCGGGTCGGGGACGACCGCGGTGTCGCCGGGACCGAGCAGGGCCAGGCACATGTGGCTGAACCCTTCCTTCGAGCCGATGCAGGCCAGGACCTCATGCTCCCCGTCGAGTTCGACGTTCCATTTGCTGGCGTACTTCTTGGCCATTTCGTTGCGGAGGCCCTTGATGCCCTTGCTGGCGCTGTAACGGTGGTTGCGCGGGTCGCGGGCGGCCTCGCAGAGCTTCTCAATGACCAGGTCCGGGGCCGGGTCCGAGGGGTTGCCCATGCCCAGGTCGATGATGTCGGCGCCCTGTTGTCTCTTGGCGAGCTTGAGGGCGTTGAGTCGTCCGAACAAATACGGTGGCAGTCGTGTGATTCGCGTTGCCGGCTCGATCCGGTACTCCCTGTTGTTGTCGCTGTGCATCGTTCCAACCTGCTTTTCACAGGGCGGGTTCCGAACCCACCCGATTCCAGTTTCGTCGTGGCCCGCGACGGGCACGATAACCAAGTATTGTAGCATCCCGTCCGCCATTTGCAAAACTTCCCGCCGGTGCAGTTCACCTGTTTTTCGCAAATTCCCTCCGTCCGCAGAGTTGTCGGGTGTCGCTATGGCCTATCCTGCTCCCGGCGGGTCTGCCTTGCCGTCTTCACGCGGGCTACGGTCTGGTTTGTCGGCGTTGCTTCTTGCATCAGACGAGTCGATGGGGTACGCTGGTCGGGTGACTACCGGGTTTCTGTCCCTGTGAGGGGACTGCGCGTATGGGCAAGGCCTACAAGCCTCCGAATGGAAGGAGATGACGTCCGGATGGATGTCGCCACGGGTCAGTTACGAAAAGGCAAAGGCAAAGACAAAGACAAGATCGAAGCACTCCACGCCAATCCCCGCCGGACCGAGATGACCCGGCTGCCGGACCTCGATAACGCTGTGCTGACGATGTTCGCGTTGTCCTTCGGACCGCTGACCAGGAACGATCTGATCGACGCCCTGAGGAAGACGGGACTGACGATGCCCGACGGCTCCACCATTACCGCCCCGAAGGTCGGGCCTTCCGTCAGCCGATTGCGGCAGAGGGGTTGGATCGCCGAGTGCGGTTCCCAAGTGCCGGAGTGCCCGTCCGACGTCCGCGCCGATGCCCTCCACGTCGCCCGTGACAAGGGCCTGTTGCAGCGTCTCGGCAACGGTCTGCGGAAGGCCGTGCCCGCGGAACTGTCGCTCGACGCCTGGGACTACCGCTGGCGTCGACAGCGATTCGTGTCGTTCTGTCATGTCTGCCGCGAGGCGTTTCTGGCTCTGGAGAGAGAAGATCGCAGTGAGCTGGACCGTCTGGCGGCGCTGTGCAAACAGGATGAGCAGATCCAGTCGTTGATGCCGGTCCTGTTCGCGGTTTGCGCCGATCCGTTCCAGCCGGAGTACATCGAGCGCCTGGTCGATCCATACCGCAATGAGCTGCTGTACGTGATCTTGCGAACCGCTATGTATGAACTGGCGCTGGAGCACCCGGTCTTCGGGTACGCGCGAACCAAGGTGCTGACCGAGCGTCACGCCTTCGAGAGACCCATCCTGGAGATTTGCGTCAACCACGTGGCCGAGCGTGACATCCTGGCCGGCGATCTGGCCGGCGCGCGAGCCTTGCTGGGGGCGTTTGCCGACCTGGATACGCACATCGTGCGAGGCATGCTGGAGCTTCTGAGCGGCGACGTCGTTGCGGCGCGGCAGGCCTACGATCGCGCGGTGCAGCACGCCGGCAGGACCAAGAGGGACCAGATGGCCTATCTCGGGAGCTTCCCAGGGCTGCTGCACACGTTGCTGCTGATCCAGTCCGAGTCGCAGAGCGGATCGGGACCGAACCGCCAGCAGGCGCGGACCTGGCTGAACTGGCTGCTCAAGGGCGGGTCGCACGCGGTCTATTACGGCGCATACTTCTTCCTGGATGCGCTGCTGGCCTTCTGCGAGGGGCGCGCGGCGCCGGACGGACCGGCGTGGCGACCGTCCTATCGTCAGGAGTCCTCTCTGGCCTGTCTGGCCACCTGCCTGATGCAGATGTTCTACAGTCTCTACGCCTCCGATGCCAAGGCCCTGAGGGCGCGCGACGGGGCGGCGTTGGCGGATGTGGAGGATTTGCTGGGCCGGTGGGACCGGCAGGGGGCCCGCTGGCCGGTCATGCAGATTTCCCGCCTGATGGAGCGGCTTGGGGTGGGGCTCCCGGCGTACGTGGCACGCGCCGAATCGTTCTTCCAGCAAGGTCCGGCCCGGGATCTGTCCGAGCTGTGGACCGTCAAGGAGATGTGGGAAAGCCAGGTCCGTGCCCTCGAGCAGCTCATGCAGGAAAGCGACTCGGCGTCCGGCGCGATCTCTCAAAAGACGCGTCGTCTGGGTTGGCGACTCTCCGAAGCCTGGGATGGTTTGATCTCGATCACCCCGGTCGAACAGAAGTGCGCTAAGAAGGGTTCCTGGACGGCCGGCCGCGAGGTGGCCCTGCACCGACTGATGAGTCCTGAGACCAGCGGATTGGACTACCTGACCGACCAGGACAAGGCGGCTATCGCCGGCGTCGCCAGGAAGCGCACGAGCAGCTACTACGGCTACAGCTACGGTGTGGACCTGGAGCCCGGCCTGGTTCTCCAGCACCTGGTGGGCCACCCCAATGTCTTCTGGGAGAACGCCCCGGGCATGCCGGTGGAGATCGTCCAGGGCACGCCGGAGGTGCGTATCGTGCCCAGGGGACACAAGCTCTGCATCACGATCGATCCGTACCCGGATCCCGACCGGTGGGGCGGCGTCCGGACTGTGGAGAGGGAGTCTGCAAACCGACTGCGCGTCGTCAGGTTCGACCCTGTGCATCGCAAGATGGCCGAGATCCTCGGGCCGACCGGCATGACGATCCCCAAGGACCGCTCCGAGGAGGCCCTCAAGCGCATTCAGGGGCTGTCTCGCCACGTCGCGATCCAGTCCAACGTGGCGCTGGCGGGCGAGGAGGCCGAGACGGTTGAGCCGGATTGCCGTCCGCGACTGCGCCTGCAACGGCTCGCAGGGGGGCTGCAGGTGGAGATGGTCATCGTTCCCCTCGGCGGCGAATCTCTGCGTGCGTTCACTCCGGGCGCGGGCAACTCGCATCTGCTCGAATCCGTTGCGGGGCGAACCGTCCAGACCCGGCGCAACCTTAAGGCGGAAACGGCCCGCGCTGCAGAAGCCGTCGCAGCCGTCCCGATGCTCGAGATACAGGATCAACGCGACTACGCCTGGACGTTCGACGATCCGGGCGAGGCGCTCGAACTGCTCGAACAGTTGCAGGCGGTCCTGCCGGAACTGCTGACGGTGGAGTGGCCCAAAGGCGATCCGATTGCAGTGCGCCCCGTCTCGGCCAGGCAGTTCCAGTTCTCCGTTCATTCGGCGCAGAACTGGTTCGAGGTCGAGGCCGCCGTGCAGGTCGATCGCGACCTCCTGGTCAAGATGCAGACGCTCCTGGACCAGATCGAGAATAGCGACAGCCGGTTCATCGCGATCGGCAAGGACCAGTACATCGCCCTGACGCGGCAGCTCCGACGGCAGTTGCAGGGTCTTTCCGCCTGCGGTCAGGCCATTCGCAAGGGCGGCGCGCTGCGCATCCACCCGCTGGCGGCGATCGCGCTGGAGCAGTGGAAAGACGAAGTAGGGCGGTTCGAGGCCGATGCCGCCTTTCGCGACTGGGTCGAGCGGTTCCGCGCGGTCGAGTCGTATCAGGCGCCGATCCCCTCGACGCTGGCGGCGACGCTGCGTCCCTACCAGCAGGACGGCTTCCTCTGGCTGGCGCGCCTGGCCGAATGGGGCGCCGGCGGCTGTCTGGCCGACGACATGGGCCTGGGCAAGACCATCGAGGCCCTGGCGCTGATCCTGCACCGCGCGGCCCTCGGCCCGACGCTGGTGGTCGCGCCCACGAGTGTCTGCGCCAACTGGGTCAGCGAGACGCAGCGGTTCGCGCCGACGTTGCGCCCGATCCGATTCGGCATCGGCGATCGCGGCCGGCGCGACCGGATTCTCGAAAACGTCGGACCGTTCGACCTGGTGATCTGCTCGTACACGCTGCTCCAGCAGGAGGCCGATGCATTCGGGGACGTGCACTTCGCGACGATCGTCCTGGATGAGGCGCAGGCGATCAAGAACGCAGCGACCAAGCGTTCGTCGGCGGCCATGGATCTGGTGGGCGACTTCCGCATGATCTGCACAGGCACTCCCGTCGAGAACCGCCTGGCCGAACTGTGGAACCTCTTCCGCTTCATCAATCCCGGCCTGCTCGGCTCCGAGGACCGTTTCCGCGATCGGTTCGTGCGTCCCATCGAGATCGACCACGACTCCCACGCGAGAGCGACGCTCAAGGCGCTGGTGCAGCCGTTTATCCTGCGGCGCACCAAGTCGCAGGTGCTTGAAGACCTGCCGGCCCGCACGGAGGTGATGCGGCTGGTGGAACTGACGGATGAGGAGCGGGCGCTGCACGAGTCGCTCCGCCGCCGCGCGCTGGAGCGGCTCGAAGGGGTCCGTGACATGGACCGGGGCCAGGCCCACATCCAGGTGCTGGCCGAGCTGATGAAGCTGCGCCGCTGCTGCTGCAATCCGCGCCTGGTGGTTCCCGACTGCGGTTTGGTGGGCTCGAAGCTCGAAGCCTTCGCCGAGCTGGTCGAGGAGCTGCTCGAGAACCAGCACAAGGCCCTGGTCTTCTCGCAGTTCGTCGATCACCTCAGCCTGCTGCGCGAGCACCTGGACGCCCGGAAGATTCGCTACCAGTATCTCGACGGCCAGACGCCCGCGCGGACCCGCCAAAAGCGGATCGACGCGTTCCAGAATGGCGACGGCGATCTGTTCCTGATCTCGCTGAAGGCCGGCGGGCTCGGTCTGAACCTCACCGCCGCCGACTATGTGATCCACATGGACCCGTGGTGGAACCCCGCCGTCGAGGACCAGGCCAGCGACCGGGCGCATCGCATCGGCCAGACCCGCCCGGTGACGGTCTATCGCCTCGTGGCCTGCGAGACCATCGAGGAGAAGATCGTCCAGCTCCACCACGCCAAACGCGACCTGGCCGACTCGCTGCTCGAAGGCACCGACACCGCCGGCGCCCTGACCGCCGACGACCTCCTCAACCTCCTGCGCACCCGCTGAACTCAACGTAAAGGGCAGCGTCACGGAAAACGATCCTGTCGGCAGTTGGCTGATTCCACGGCACAATGAAGTCCTTCAGGTCCTTTGGGTCCTTTGGGTCCCTTAGGTCCTTTTGGTCCCTGGGAACCCAAAAGGACTAAAAGGACCGAAGAGACCTAAGGGACCCGCCGCAGGTTGTGTCACGGGGTCGTCACCGGTTCGATGAGGACGGCGCAGCCGCCGCGAGGCTCCATGGTGACGCGCAGGATGTCGGCGCCAGTTGCGCGGATCACCTGGCGATGGGCGTCGCGCGAGCCTTTGACGTCGGAAAAGATCGTGACGCGGCAGGGAACTTGTTCGCCGAGGAAATCGAGCGGCAGCTCCACCTGCCGGGCGTCTTCGTCGTTCATCCCGCCGATAAACCACCTGAGTCCGCTGCGCCGCGCGATGACCACGCAGTCACCGGGCTCGGCCTTCAGCACGCGCACATCGTCCCATACGGTCGGCACTCTTTCGAAAAACTCCATCTCCGCTGCGAACCGGTCGCGGCTGCTGTAGGCGTCGCGGACCGACTGCCGCGCGCCGTGGTAGACCACGAGCTGCGCCAGCTCGAACAGCTTGGTGCGTCCATCCTGTCCGCTGTACAGCGTGGGCGTGTGATCGTGGGCGCCGACGAGGTGACGCGTGAACGGCAGCATCAGCTCGTGCGTGACCGGCGGGTTCGTCTCGCGTCCGCCGCCGTCTTCCTGCGTCAGCAGGTTCGGATACGTGCGGCGCATCCCATCGGCGATGTAGCCATCGTGGATGTTCAGGACCAGCTTGTGCTTGGCGGCGATCGCGACGAGTCGGCGCAGCCATTGGACATCGTCCTGGCTGTCGCACGCGACGAAGCCCGGCTTGAGCGCCGCAACGCCCCAACCCGCGAGCGTGCGGAAGACCAGATCGACGTCGTGATCGCCGTAGGGCTTCAGGGTTCCGCCGTTGACGTAGAGCGACAGGCCGACGCCTTTGGATCGGCCGTAGCGGATGACCTCGGGCAGGTCCAGGTCGATGTGACTGAGCGAGCCGTAGAAGCGCGTCTGGAATTGCAGGTACGGCACGTAGCCGCTCGCGACGGTCATCGGGTTGCCGTGCGTGTTGCTGATCCAGTCCTGGCCTTCGAGCCGCTTGCGGGTGCTCTCGGGCATGTGCTCCTTGAAGTGGGCGATGGCTTCTTCGCTCCACTTGCGTTCGGTGCCGTACCAGCTCCAGTCGATGTGGACGTAGCCGAGGTGGTGCTCGGCGGCGAAGTCCATGTTCCTCTTGAGGTTCTCCGTCTCGATGGGCCCGCAGTTGTCGATGAAGATGCCTGGCTTGATCCACGAGGTATCATCGATCGCGCACGGTGGATTGAGATTCTCCACGAGGGTGCGCCGCTCGATCAGTCCGGCCACGTTCGGTGCGAGGATCAAGCCTCGCCAGGTGAGCGCCGCGGGTGTGGCCAGCGTGAGCTTGCCCTTGCGGAACTCCGGGCGCAGCGTCCGTTCGTCTTTCTGCTTCAACCGGCACGGAGGCTGGTTCGCCACGTGCGCCTCGATCAGCGATGCCATCGCGCCATCGCCCAGCTCGATCGTTAGCGGGATCAGCACGGACTTGCATTCGCGGATCGGCGTGGGCGTCTCGCTGTAGTGCGCTTCGGTCCACGGGATCGGATAGGCGCCGAGATCGCTGGCGAAGTGGAATTCCGTCGCTTCGCTCGACGCCGTCGCGCCGTCGAGCGCGGGCTGCTCTGGCAGCACGTAGCGGAACGCGACGCCTTCGTCGTAAGCGCGAAACTCGATGTGGAGCCGGCGTTTCGGTTCGGCCCGCTCCTGCAACCGGATCGTCAGGTGGTTGTAGCAGTCGCGCACGATATCCCGTTCGCCGACGACGGGCTTCCAGCTCGTCTCGACCGCTCCGGCCTGCGTCCCGACGATCTCGAACGCGCCGAACGGTTTGTCGTCGAGGTTCAGCCCCAGCGCCGAATCGCGGATCACCGCCTTGCCGGCATAGATCACATCGTACTGGGGCGCGCCATCGACGAGTTTCAGCGACACCACATTCTGCCCATCCGGCGAAACGCACGTCAGGGCCTCATCCGCCCGGCCCTGAAACGCGCCTGCGCAGACGAGGAATACCACGATGTGAATACACGGTCGCTGGAACATAGTTCCTCCAAGGATGAGAATCAGCTTTTTCGTTCCGGCGCTGTCCGGGCAGGATCACCACACGTTCAGCGTGAGCTGGCCTTCGCCCGGATTCTCGAACGGGCCGGCAGAGGGCTGTGCGTCTCGTTTCTTGCCGAAGTAGTCCGTGTCGATGGTCAGGGGCGTGCTGTCAGGGTTCTCGTAGGCCGCCTTCGAAACGGCCGCCAGTCCGAGGAGACTCGTCGTCACCGGCGTGGTCTTCGCCGCCTGCCACGATGGATCGACGGTGATGTGCAGGCGCACGGACTTGCCTTCTTCGGCGATCTGAACCTTCGGATCGGCTTGCGTTCTCACGATGGGGTCCTCTTCTGCGACGCAGGGCTCGGCTCCATTGAGATAGACGTTGCCCGCCGCGAAGATCGGACGCGCCGCCTTGTCGTAGACGGCCAGGCCGCTCGGGCCGACGAAGAGGTTGTTGTAGAATCGGTTGTCGCCGCCGGCGATTTTCAGCAGGCCGGCGACCTCAGTGGAGTGGGGTGTGTGGAAGGGGGTCTCGCGATTCAGCTCGGGATGCGGCGCGATGCGACCGGCGAAGAGGTTGTGCGCGTAGGCCCCGCCCTGCGAGACGTCCAGCAGCGAACGGTTCGAGAGGAAGATGTTGTTGTCGACGAGGAAGGGGCCGTGATTGACCTCGACGAAGAGGTCCTCGGACGCGTTGTTGTCGTGCAGCAGGTTCCGGGTGACGCGCGTGCCCTGCGCCATCCAGTCGAGCCAGATGCCCCGGCAGGTGCGGTAGATATGGTTGCGGCTGATTTCGGTGTCGATGGCGGCGTGAATTTTGATGCCCGCCATCTCCGCGCCTGTGAACAACTGCCGGATGTGGATGTCGTGAATGTCGTTGTCGGTGATCGTGCAGAAGACCGCGCCGAGACTGCCGACGAGACCCGCCTGTTCGCAATGGGAGATCTCGTTGTTGCGCACGATGTGGTGGCCGATGTTCTCCTTCGACCAGCCGCGATCCAGTCCCCGCTCGATGGTCTTGACGTAACCCTCGGCGGTGTTGGCCGAGGTGTTGTCCCATTGATCGCCGTGCTTGCCGAGCGTGATTCCCACGCACGTCGAATAGCGGATGTCACAATCCTCGATGATCCAGCCCTTGCTCCAGTGCGTGCCGATCAGGCCGATCTGCTCGGCGGTCGGCGGCGCCCAGGGCGTTGCGGCGTGCATCATGGTAAAGCCGCGCACCGTGAGGTAGTTGACGCCCGGCTCAGCAGGATAGAACACCGTGCGACGCACGTTGATCTCGACGTCGGCCTCGTTGGGATTGACGTCCTGGAACTGCGCCCAGATTGTCGTGTTCGTCTGGCTGACCTGCGCGAACCACAGCCGGACGTCCGACGGCCGCGACTGCGGGCCCCGGAACACGAGGCAGAGCGTTCGGACCCCGCCTGTCGGCTCGATCTGCACGTCGAACGATCGCCACGATTGCCACCCGCCCGTGTTCGGGACCTTGCACGTGCCCAGGAGGCTTCCATCGGGTGCGTTCCGACGGACCTCGATGGTCCCGCCGCTCGTCTCGGACGCGGCGCGAATCTCCAACTGCGTGACGGTGCTCTGGCCGAAATCGACTCGCTCGTAGCGGACCCAGTCGCCGTCGTTGACCCAACCGATGCACTGACCGCCCTCGGAGCAGTCCGCGGTCTGAATACCCTGCTGTGCCGCGAAAGAAGAGGCCGGAACTCTGCCGGCCCCCACGCCGACCGGCCGCAGCCATGCGACGTTCAAAAGGTATTGTCCGTCGCCCGGCGCGTAGCCCGAAGCCTCGCCGATGGGTTTGAGCGCATCGTCGAGCTTGGACGCCTCGATGAGCCAGTGGCCGTTGAGGTAGACCGCGCCGCTGTGGTGGTCGCGTCCCTTGCCCTCGAACCAGTCGCCGTGGACCAGGTCGCGATACGGATTGAAGTCGCCGAAGAAGCCGTTGGCGATTGTGACCTTCCACGTGTCGTTCTGCACCTTCTCCCAGCCCTTGACGATCTCGGAACCTTTGACCACGACCTTCTCACCGGGCGCGGCCTGATACACGATGCGTTCGGCGTCCGAGGTTCCGCCACGGGCTGGCGTCACGCGCTCGCGATACGTCCCCTCATGCACCGTCACGACGTCGCCCGGCTGCGCGACCTGCGCCGCCTTCGAGATCGTCCGAAACGGCTGCGCCGCAGACCCGGCGTTTTCGTCACTGCCCGCAACGGAGACATGAGACTCCCGCGCCGAAACCACCGAAGCGACGAGCACAGCACAGAATAGCACGTGGAAAGCCTTCATAATGGTCCTCCCTGGACATCGATTGCCTGTGAACTCGAATCGTCCAACGCACCCCGGCTTCGCATTGAGACGTCCACCGGACTGCCTGCCTATGCTACCACCCTTGCGAACCCCCGTCGAGGATTTCGGACACCTCCATTCCGCGCAGCGTGCCGGAGGCTACGTCATCCGTAGGGGCGAGGCATGCCTCGCCCCTACCACTCGAATGGCGAGCAGACCGCACGGAGCCGGCGTAGTCTGGCTTAATACGTTCCGCGTCCATTCACCGCCATTCTAGGCAGGCGTCGAGACATCTGAGAGTCGGCCTCACGCTACGGCTCGAACCTCCGTCGTGTAGTATGTGCAGCTGTGCTCGTCCCAATCGGCCGGCAAAGAGCATAGGTAGCATTCGAGATACCGCTCAGCGTCGGCTGGCGTGTCGAACAGGCCCCACTTGTTCAGCCTGGCGTGGTGGGCCTTGAGTTGCGGTTCCTCCTCGCGCTCACGTATCCAGCATGAGAAGAACAGCCCTTCCGCTATCGCAGAGTTGCACTCCGGCGGATAGAAACAACTCGGCTCGTAGCCCGGGAGTCCTGTTCCCGGCGGAGGCGGGTCGCCAGCATCCATCCGTCTGGCCCAGATGATCTCGCGTTCGACAGGTGGCAGAATTCTCGCGAGTAGTGATCGGGCGTCGGCCAGGGCGAAGATGAAGTCATCTTGCGCCTTTCCGCTTCGTGCCAGTTCGTCGAGGAAGAGACTTGCCGCAAGCTCCTGGTCTGTGGGTTCAACCACTCCCGAACCACGCAGCATCTCGATCCAGGCTTGGATTGGTTCTCGGTGAACGCCCCGGTATTGCTTCGCCATCTGTTCAGGCGGGACATCTCTGCGTGGCACGGAATAACCGCCCTTGTTCAGGAGGTGCGGCCGGGCGTACGCAATGCCCGCTAAGCACTCGCGGCACATGCGCGCGAAGGTCTTTTCGATCAAGAAACCGGAAGTCACCGTGCATTCATCCATGGTTCACCACCATCTTGCGTTGGCGTGGAGAAATTCGAGGACGGCTTGATATTTGGGAGCTTCGGCCGGGGGTTGGCCGTGGTATTCGAGCAGGCCCCAGGAGCCCCACTTGGAGTAGGTGCCCATCGAGCTGAAGACGGCCATCAGGGTTCCGCCGGACTGCTTCCAGCCGGCGAGGTAGTCGAGGTAGAGCTGCTTCATGCGCGGATGGCGATTGGCGGCGTGGAACAGCTCGGTCAGTTTCTCGTTGTTCTCGGCGCCGCCGTAGCCGACGAGATGCTGGCCGCCCTCGTAGGCGACCAGACGCAGGCCGCGTTGCCTGGCGAGTTCGACCTGTCGGGCGATGGTCTCGTTGCCCTTGGCGATGTACTCGGCGCAGCGGTCGAGCACCTCGTCTACGGTCATCTGCGCGACTCCGTCCTGTTTCTTGGGATCGCCAAGGGCGTTGCCGAAGTAGGGGGCGATGCCTAGCGCATCGGCGCGCTCGTACGCGTCCTCGAAATCCATCACCTGTTCGCTGGTCCAGGGGTTGGCGCTCTGGGCGGCCAGAACGCGGACCAGGCGATCGGCGCCGCCAAAGACCTCTTCCCAGAGGCGGAAGATTTCGACGGAACGCTTCGAATAGTAGCGCAGTTGGGCCTGATACTCGTTGTCGCTGAGGCCCAACTCCTCGCCCTTGTCCCGGCAGTAGCGGGCCTGGGCGAAGATGCCGTTCCAGCACTCGTTCGAGTACTCGATGTAGACCTTCAGGCCGGGATCGAGCTGGGCTTTGACCATCCGGGCGAAGCTCCGCACGTAATCGTCGCTCGCCAGGTGCGGCATGCAGAACCACGGGTCGGCGCCGAGCGTGTTGCTCAACTGGATCAGGTACTCCAGCGCCACACCCGCATCATCGCCCTGCGTCTGGAACGCGGGCGTCGCGCGGTCGGTCCAGTCGGTCTGCCTGGAGTTGTTGGTGCGCTGGAAGTCCATAAAGCGAAGGGTGCTGAAGCGCTCCCATCGCTTGAGGAAGTCCGGATGGAAGGGCTGCTGCTCGTACGTCCTTTCGAAGCCGGGCAGGATCACGCGGATGTTGCGGACCGGGTCGCTCGGATCGGTCTCGGTCAGTCGCAGCGTCAGCAGGTTCTGACTGGTTTTGACGCGAATTCGTATCCGGCCGGGCTGCTCGTCGGTGGTTTCGACGCCGTATGCGAACGCGATCTTGCCTTTCCCGTCGTACAGGCAGGTGTAAATCCCTTCGGGGTAGCCCAGTGCCGGCCGGCTCAGGACGATCGAGTCGGCGAACTGGCCGCCTGCCGCCAGCGAGCGGACGCAACCGTCCTGCGTCAGGTCGAGCGGGCCGCCTTGGGCGTAGCCCTTGCCGGGCGCCTGGCTCTTGAAGGTCTGCGAATGCTTGAACAGATCGACGAAAACGATCTCCGACGACCAGTACGTCACGCCGCCCAGATTGATGCCCAGCGACGCGTTGTCATTCGGCGCCGCATCTGCAACACACGTCCAGCGACCGAAAGCCAGCAGGGCGATGCACAGAAGTCTTGTTCTCATTCTGACTTCCTCGCGACTGTTCTCAGCGGGACAGCTTGGAGTTGAACTCGTACGTTCCCGATTGGGCCTCGAACACGACGTAGCCATCCTCCAGGCGGGCAAAGCGCACGTGGTCGCCCGAGTGGATCGTGCTCGGACCTTCCCTGGCGAATTCGTCCTTGTCGCAGGGCACGTATACGGTCGCGGTGGTGTTGGCCGGGACGGCCACCTTCAGTGTGAAGCGGTCGCCCTTGATGTCCCAGGCGCTGGCAATCGTGCCGTACATCGATTCGTGCTCGGCCCGCACCCAGGTGACATCGCCCAATGGCTGTGGCTTGATGACGATGTGCTTGAAGGCGACCGTGTCGGGACCGGGGTTGATGCCCGCCAACGCCTGATAGAACCAGGCGCTGATGTGCCCGAAGATGATGTGATTGCGGCTGGCGCCGCCATCCCACTGCTCCCAGAGCGTGGTGGCGCCCTGTTCGATCCAATGCCCCCAGCTCGGGTAGGTCGTCTGCGTCGCCATCTTATAGACCACATCGGCCCGGCCGTTGGCGGTCAGCGCATCGATCAGGTATTTGGTGCCGAGGATGCCGGCGTCGAGGCGGTTGTCGTTCTTTTCGATCATCTCGACGAGCTTGTCGACAACCCGCTGCCGCTCGACGGGGGGGACAAGCCCGTGGTACAGGGCGCAGCTCATGGCGGTCTGCGTGCCGCCGGCGTAGAGGGCGGTCGTGGGGTCGAAGAACGCCTTGTTGAACGCGTCGCGGATACTCATGGCCAGATCGGCGTACCGGCGGGCCTCCTCCGTCCTGCCGAGCATCCCGGCGATCTTCGAGACGATCAGCGCATCGCGGTAGTAGTAGCCGGTCGAGGTGACCTTGGCGGGCGTCTCGGTTTTGGCGGGCACCCAGTCGCCCAGGCCGATCGAGACGATGCCGTTGTCGGCCTTGGTCGTGAGGTAATCGACGTAGCGTTTGAGCCGGTCGTAATGCTCGGCGAGGATTCGCGTGTCGTCGCGGTACTGGTACAGGTACCAGGGAATCAGGACGTAGGCGCTGTCCCAGGCGGGCCCATTGCCCCAGGCGTAGCCCCATCCGGCGGTCGGGACGATGCCGGGCAACTCGCCGCTGTCGCGCTGCTCGTCCTTGAAGTCGGTCATCCATTTCGTGTAGGCGGGCGCCGGGTCGAAGTTGTAAAGCCCGACCTCGGCGGCCAGGTGGGCGTCGCCCGTCCAGCCGTTCTTCTCGCGATGGGGACAGTCGGTCGGGTAGCCGTGGAAGTTGCCGACGTAGGACCAGAGCGTGCAGCGCTGAATCTTGCTGAACAGGTCGTTGGAGCACTCGAAGACGCCCGCCCGGTCGAACGCGGTGTGCGCGACCCGGCCGAGGATGGTCTCGTCGTCGGGCTTGTCCGGCAGGCCCGTCACCTGGACGTACTGAAATCCGTGGTAGACGAATCGCGGCTCCCAGGTCTCCGTGCCCTCGCCTTTGAGGATGTAGGTGTCGGTCTGAAACGGTGTGCTCTTGGTATGCACGGCGATGTCCTTCTGGTCGATGGTCCCATCGTCGTTGAGGCGTTCGGCGTACTGCATGACCACCTTCACTCCGGATGGGCCGGAGATCTTCAGGCGGGCCCAGCCGGCGATGTTCTGGCCGAAATCGAACACGTACACGCCCGGTTTCGGCGCGGTGATCTTCACGGGCTTGAGCGTCTGCATCACCTTGATCGGCGGGATCATCTGGGCGCTGAGCGTGCCCTTGGGACCGGGGCTGACCTTCGCCAGCGACCAGTCGGCGTCGCTCAGGTCCGGCGTGTTCCACCCGGGAATCTCACGCCGCGCGTCGTACGTTTCCCCCTGTCGGATGCAGTTGAACAGGATCGGGCTGGGAGCGACCCGCCACGTCTCGTCGCTGGCGATCGTGCGCGTCGAGCCGTCGTAGAATGTCACTTCGAGCTGGCATCGCAGCGTTGGCCTCGCCCGCCAGGTGGCTTTGTTGAAGTCCCACGCCGCCTGGGCGTCCATGTCGTACCAGCCGTTGCCCAGAATCACCGCGACCGCGTTGAACTCGGCCTTCAGTTGCTCGGTGACATCATACGTGACATAGAGCACGCGTCGGTCGTAGCGTGTAAACGCCGGATCGAGAACGTGGTCGCCCACCTTCCGGCCGTTCAGGTGCAGTTCGTAGTAGCCCAGGCCGCAGATGTACAGCCGCGCCTGCTTGACCGGCGTGGACAGGACGAAGGTCTTGCGAAAGATTGGTGCCGGCGGCATGCCCTTGCCGTCGGCCTGCGGCGCGGAGATCCATCTCGCCTGCCAGTCGTCGGGTTCGAGCAGTCCCATCTCCCACGCGGCTACCTCGCTGTACGGACTGGGTTTGTCGTCCTTGTCCCAGACGCGGACCTTCCAGTAGCAGCGAATCCGCGACGTCAGGGGCCGGCCGGCGTAGGCGATCTGGATCGAGCGGTCTGATGTCACCTTGCCGGTGTTCCACAGGTCGGCGCGATTGTCCTTGAGCAGTCCCTCGTTGCTGGCGACGAGGATTTCGTACGCGGTCTGCTTCTGACCGCGCCATGGCGATTGGAGCTTCCAGCTCAGACGCGGCTGCGTCACGTCGATGCCCAGCGGATTGCAGAGGTACTCGCATCGCAGATCGGTCACCCGTACGTCGCTGCCGAGCGTCGGCAGCGGCAGGCCGACCGTCGGCAGGTTCAGTGCAGCCGCAGAGATGCCCGAGACCTGAATCAGCAGAATGGTTGTCAGTTGCGTCATGGTCATCTACCTCCAGTGCCAGATGGAAAAGACTCCTCAGGACCGCCATTGTGGCCCAGGACCGCCGGCAACGCAAGCGCAAGGCTGCAGACGTAGAGAGACGTGTGTGGCAGCCTCAATCCCGATGCACATCGGGATTGGGGATGGTTCACTGGCGACAGGCTCAGAACCGACGCAGCAGGTTGATGCCGACGGCGGGCTCTTCGCGGCTGCCATGATAGGGCAGCACCTCGAAGCCCGCGATCTCCGGCTTGTGGTTCCGCGCGACGGTGTGGCCGACGACCCAGCCGAGCGTGGCGCCGAAGACGACGTCGCTGGCCCAATGGTCGCCCTGGTCCATCATGCGCCAGGCGACGACGCCGGCGCCGACGTAGGCGGGCAGACCGACCTTCAGGCCGTAGAATTCGTGCAGGACGGAGGCGACGGTGAACGAGCTGGAGGTGTGGCCGCTGGGCCAGGCCCACATTTCGCCGTCGGGCTGGTCGTTGTCGCGGATGGCCTTCAGGCCGATGGTGACAACGCCGTTGATCGTCAGCGCCGTGAGCATCGTCAGGGCCTTCTGCTTGTTGGGCTCATCCTGCCTGTCGGCGCTGAGGGCGTACCAGAGCATTGCGGCCGGAATGTGGAAGCCGGGCGAGCCGACCACCTTGAGCGTCGCGCCGCCGAAGTTGTCGAACGTCTCGTGCCGGTCGAAATGGTCGGCGACGTCGTCGTCGGCGTCGCCGTTGTGCATCGCCACGCTGGCCAGTCCCGCCCAGGCCAGGGCCGCCAGATTGTCGTTGTGCAAAAACGTGGCCTTGGCGTCGGTCTTGAGCCGGTCGGGGAAGAGGCGCAGATCGGCCTTGGCCGACTCGATCCAGTTGGGCCCAGCCGGTTCGTTCGGCTCGCCCGCCCAGCATGAAAGCGAAATCGCCAGCACGCCGACCCACAGCAGTCTGTTGTACCCCGGTGACATCATAGGGCGGAATTCTCGCACAACCCTGCGCGCAATGCAAGTCTGGAATCCGTGACCTGTGAAGCGCCGTCAGCACGACGTGCGCCGCAGCGTCCTGTGCGCTACTTCAGCTCGACAGACCAGTAGGCATGGTCGAGGAACTGTTTCCAGGAGCTGTAGCGGTCGTGCCCGAGGTGGATGTGGACTACGGGATTGTGTCTGGGCTTGGTCGGCGGACGGAAAAGCTCCATGCCCGCCTGCTTGGGGGTGCGTCCGCCTTTCTTGACGTTGCATCGCGTACAGGCGCAGACGATGTTCTCCCAGGTGGCCTTGCCGCCCAGGCTGCGCGGAACGACGTGATCGAGGGACAGTTCGCTGGTGGGGAAGTGCTTGCCGCAATACTGGCAGCGGTTGCGGTCGCGTGCGAAGAGGTTGCGCCGGTTGAACTTCACATCGTTTCGCGGCAGGCGGTCGTAGAACAACAGGCGGATGATGCGCGGCACCGCCACGTAGAAATTGACGGTGGAAACCCAATCGTGATCGTCGGGCTCGAAACGCCGGCGGAACTGGCTGACCTCGCACCAACTGCGGAAATCGTAGTTGGCATACGAACCCTCCTCGAAGGAGACGACCTCCGCCAGTTGGCGGCACAACAGGGAGAAGGCCCGCTTGACGCCGATGATGCGGATCGCCATGTAGTGCTTGTTGAGGACAAGCACGCTGCAACTCAAGCCGGATTGATTTTCCCCGAACATCGCAAGGTCCTTCTCAAGCCGTCCACTCCGATCATACACCGGATCGCCGGATGATGCAAGAAATACAGCAGAAATCGGCGGGCGAGCCTTCAGAATGCGCGCCTGGAGGGGGGCCTGGAATCCGGCTGGAATCCCAGGGGGGCCGGAACGGATCAAAAACAGGATCGGCGGAACCTTTGCGATGCCCGGGCCTACTCGGAAGGCGAAAGCGGCATGACGTTGGTTGCCCGAGGCCCTTTTTCTCCATCGACGATGTCAAACGTGACGGCGTCGCCCTCGCCCAGCGTTTTGAATCCATCGCCCGAAATGCTCGAATAGTGGACGAAGACGTCGGGACCGTCAGATGTTGCGATGAACCCATATCCCTTCCGTGGGTTGAACCACTTGACCTTCCCCTGCAACATAAAGAACGCTCCTTTGGGAGGACGCTGGGTGCGATTTGTTGTACCCGTGCTGCTGTCAGGCGGCCATGCCGGCCGGACTCACAGATCGCAGAAAACCTCTTCTCACAGCCTTGGCTTGACATCGGCGGAGGAACGGCTGAGGTTCTCCCGCATGAGCCGGCCCATCTTGAACTTGACCGTGCGTTTCGATGGCACCTCCACGCGTTCCAGTGTCTTGGGGTTCTGCGCGACTCTCGAAGCCCTCGTCCGGGTCTCAAAAACGCCGAAATCTCTGAATTCCAACCGATTATCCTGGCACAGCTCCCTGATGATCTCATCAAGAAAGGTCTGAACGATCCGTTTTACCGACACCCTCTTGGCTTGTGTGCGTTCCGCAATGCGGTCGATGAGTTCTTTCTTGGTCACTGTTGCCATAGACTACCTCACTTGAAGAGAAGATCGCTTCGAAAACAGAAACCGCGTTGGGTTCCGCCAGAGGCGGTCCAGCCACCGTGACCAGCGAATTGTCCAACAGCGCATTGAGGACATCCTGAACCCTATATGACCGACCCAAGTTCTGTCCGGCACATCTGTCCACAGAGCGATTTGGCCACTGTGCAGACGTACAACCACCGAGACGGAAAGGTTGATCGACTGCAACCTACTATACAGTAAAGACTTCTATGCGGCAAGCATTTTGGCCAAAAAAATCCGCCCTCGGGTTGGTGGAGCGGCAGCGTACGGGGCGGGCCGCCCGGCGGTGGAGGGCCCTGCGGCCGGCTGCCGACCGGGCCGTACACAATTGCAGGAAGGCGGATACGACGGTTGACCGAGTCGTGCTTTGCATGCATAATGCGTTTTTTGCTGTCGCGTGGCGTAATGACGAACGAACAGGACAATGGTGAATGACTCCAGGCAACCCCCCACAACCGTCCGGCAAGAAAACCGCTCCCAAGCACAAGGATCGCGCCGGGGAGATCGCCAACACCTTTGAATGGCTCATCACGGCGTTCATCCTGGCGTTTGTCTTTCGCGCCTTCGTGATGGAGGCGTTCCGCATCCCGACCGGCAGCATGGCCGATACCCTGATGGGAGCGCACTTCCGGCTGCGTTGCCCCGAGTGCGGATACGAATACCAGTATGGATTCGTCCCCAGCAGCAGCTTCTACCGCATGCGAGAAGACACGATCCCGCCGGGACCCGTCGACATTCAGCAGACCCAGTGCCCCAGTTGCGGCTACCTCGTACCTACCAGCAGCGAAAATCCCGTCGCCAACGGCGACCGCATCCTGGTCCTCAAGTGCCTCTATCAGTTCGCCGAGCCCAAACGCTGGGACGTGGTCGTCTTCAAGAACCCGACCAACCCCTCGGAGAACTACATCAAGCGCCTCATCGGACTTCCCAACGAACGGATCGAGATCATCGACGGGGACATCTACGTCGACGGGCAGATCGCCCGCAAGCCGCCTTGCGTGCAGAGAGAACTCTGGATGCCGGTCTATGACAACGACTACCGCCCGGTCAATCCGAACCAGCGCGGCGCGTTCAATGGGTATCTCTGGCAGGTGCCGTTCGACCTGGACGCGTCGGCCTGGGCGGTGGACGAGAGGAATCCCACGGCTTTCGTGTTGGACGGTTCGCCCGACCGGATCGAAACGATGACCTACGGTGGCCGGTCCGCCAACGACTTCAAGGTCATGTACGCCTATAATGACATCCGCATGGAATCGCGGATGCCGCAGTGCAGCGACCTGATGGTGCGGTTCTACGTCCAGCCCGAGAGCGAGGCCGGGCGAGTCGGTGCCACGCTGAGCAAGTACGGCGTGGACTACCGCGCCTGGTTGGACCTGGGCGGCGAGATGGTCCTGTCGCGCTTCGACGGGACCGAAGAGACCGTCCTGGCCCGCCGGTCGGCCGAGATGCCGGCGCGGGGCGCCTTTACCCTGGTCAAGTTCGCCAACGTGGACCATCAGTTGCTCTTCGAGTTCAACGGCAACCGCCTGACCTTCGATCTGGGACGGTCGCCCGACGCGCTGGACCGCAGCCGGATCGAGACCGCCGGCGCGCAGGTTTTCGGCGCCGGGAAACTGACGTTGTCCCACCTGGCGATCTTCCGGGACATTCACTATCTCGGCCAGTCCGAGGGAGGACGCGTCCCGCGGGCGACCCAGGAGAATCCGTTCACGCTGAGCGCCGACGAGTTCTTCGTGCTTGGCGACAACAGTCCCAACAGCGAGGATGGTCGCTGGTGGGGGCCGCCGGGCCTGGCCAGCCGAGGCATGGACCCGCCAAGGGCGGGCGTCGTGCCCAGATACTATCTTGTGGGCAAGGCCCTGTTCGTCTACTGGCCCAGCGGCTTCGAGTTCCCCTGGCCGGCGCCCTTGAAGAGTTTTCTGCTGAGCAACATCAATCGGAATCTGCCCTCGCGATTGCTCTACACGATCGTCTCGCTGCGTTGGATTCCGAACGTGGGGAAGATGCGTTTCATCTACGGCGGAACCGGCGGTCGCGAGAACCCGCCGGAAGCTCTTGCCGCAAAACAAGATATGGATTGACTGACGGAAAGCCTGGACCAGAGTAGAGCGCCGCAGGCGCGGACTGCACGTCGCGTGGTGTCTGACGGGACAGGGCATGCCGAACGCACGATTAGGAGGTGAACGCGAATGAGGACACGGACGATCATTCTACTGACGGTGGCAGCGATTCTCGGGGCGGATAGCCCGGTCGCGGCCGGTATCCTGGGCGGACAGCTCTTCGCACGCGGCGGCAGTCTGACGCCCGACGATCTGCGATGCGAGTACCTCGTGGACCCGCTCGGCGTCGATGAGGCCAGGCCGCGACTGAGCTGGATCGTTCGATCGAGCCAGCGAGGTCAGAAACAGAGCGCCTACCGCATCCTGGTGGCCAGCAGCAAGGAGCTGATCGACAAGAAGGTCGGCGATCTGTGGGACAGCGGCATGGTCGCATCGGACCAGACGGCCCATGTCGCCTACGCCGGCAAGCCCCTCCAATCGCAGATGCCGTGCTTCTGGGTGGTGCGCGTCTGGGACAAGGATGGCGACCCGTCGTCCTGGAGCAAGGTGGCTTCCTGGTCGATGGGGCTTCTGAAGCCGGAGGACTGGAGGGCCCAGTGGATCGGCTTCGACGCGTCGCGAAAGCGGGGGGCTGAAGGTGGCCAGATTGATCTGTCCACGGCCTCTTGGATCTGGTACCCCGAGGGCGATGCGACGGCGGGCGTGCCTGTGGGCAATCGGCTGTTCCGCAGGGAGTTCGACGTTCCGCAAGGGGCCCAGATCGAGTCGGCGGCCTGCGCGGTCACCGCCGACAACTGGTACAAGCTATACGTCAACGGCCGGCCGGTTCGCGACGGCGGGAACTTCAAAGAGGCCCTCGTCGTCGACGTCAAGGACAACCTGGCGGCGGGCAAGAACGTCATCGCGATCGATGCGGCCAACCAGGGCGACAGCGCCAATCCAGCGGGCGTCCTGGCCGTGCTGAACGTGCAGTACTCCGACGGAAGCTCCACGGTCATCGTTTCCGACGATTCGTGGCGGACGGCGCAGACCGGCCCGACGGACTGGATGACGCCGGACTTCGATGCCGGCGCCTGGGAACACGCCGCCGTCGCGGCGGCGTACGGAGCCGGGCCCTGGGGCGAAATCAAGCTGGACTCGGCGCAGTTGTTCCTGCCTCCCGCCCAGCTCCTGCGCAAACGCTTCGTTCTCGAAAAGCCCGTCAAACGCGCGACGGTGTACGCCTCGGCCCTCGGTGACTACCGGCTCTATCTCAACGGCCGGCAGGTCGGCGACGCCTATTTCACGCCCGGCTGGACGGACTACCGGATTCGCGTCTACTACAACACGTTCGATGTCACCAAACAGCTTCAGAAGGGCTTCAACGCAATGGGCGCCATGCTGGCGGATGGCTGGTACGGCGGATACATAGGCTGGTACCACGTCCGTGACCACTACGGCACCCATCCACGTTTCGCCGCCCAACTGGTGGTCGAGCACACCGACGGCAGCGTGAAGGTCGTGACAACCGATGGAAGCTGGAAAGCGACGACCGGTCCCATCCTCGAAGGCGATTTTCTCATGGGCGAAACCTACGACGCCCGCAAGGAGATTCCCGACTGGAGCGGGCCCGAACTCGATGAATCGCAGTGGTCCGGGGTGGATGTTACCGACCGCGTCGCGCCCAAGCTGGAATCGCATCCGGGCGTCTTGGTTCGTCGATTCGGAGAGATCAAACCGGTCGCGATGACCGAGCCGAGCCCAGGCGCCTTCGTCTTCGACATGGGGACCAACTTTGCCGGCTTCGCCCGCCTGACGGTGGAGGACGCCCAGCCGGGCCAGAAGATCGTTCTGCGTTTCGCCGAGCGGCTGAACCCCGACGGTACGATCTACACGACCAATCTGCGCGGCGCCCGCGCCACCGACACCTACATCTGCAAAGGCCTGGGCAAAGAGACGTGGCAGCCGGAGTTCACGTTCCACGGCTTCCAGTACGTCGAGGTGACCGGCTATCCCGGTCAGCCGCGACTCAGTGACATCCGAGGCATCGAACTGACGTCGGATACGCCCGTCGTCGGCGGGTTCGAGTGCTCCGACCAGACGGCCAACATGCTGTACCACAACATCTGCCAGACGCAGCGGGCCAACTTCATCGAGGTCCCGACGGACTGCCCGCAGCGGGATGAGCGGCTCGGCTGGATGGGCGACGCCCAGGTCTACGTCCGCGCGGCGACCTACAACACCGATGTGGCCTCCTTCTTCACCAAGTGGCTCGTGGACGTCGAAGACGCCCAGCTTCCCAACGGCGCCTTCACTGACGTGTCGCCTCGTCTGGTGGCCGAAGCGGGTGGGACCGCCGCGTGGGGCGACGCCGGCGTGATCTGCCCGTGGACGCTCTACGAAGTCTACGGCGACAAGCGCGTCCTGGCTGAGCACTACGACGCCATGACCAAATGGATCGACTACTGCCAGGGCGCCACCACGAACCTGCTGCGTCCGGCCCAGGGCTACGGCGACTGGCTCAGCATCCAGGCGGACACGCCCAAGGACGTCCTGGCCACCGCCTATTTCGCCTACAGCACCAAGCTGGTGGCGCAAGCCGCCGAGGTGCTGGGCAAGCACGACGATGCGGCGAAGTATCGCGAGCTGTTCGAGGCCATCAAGCGGTCTTTCAACGACGCGTACGTCGGCGCCGATGGACGGATCAAGGGCAACACGCAGACGGTCTACGTGCTGGCGCTGGCGTTCGGTCTGCTCAGCGAAGAGCGACAGGCCCAGGCGGTCGAGTACCTGGTCGACGACATCCGCATCCGCAACTGGCACCTGTCCACCGGGTTCGTCGGGACCAAGGACCTGATGGCGACGCTGACGCGCTTCGGCCGGACCAACGTCGCGTTCGCCCTGTTCCACAACAAGACGTTCCCGTCGTGGGGCTTCTCGATCGAGCACGGCGCCACGAGCATCTGGGAACGCTGGGACGGCTGGACGCCCGAGAAGGGCTTCCAGGACCCGGGAATGAACTCGTTCGCCCACTACTCTTTCGGCGCCGTCGCCGAGTGGATGTTCAAGACGATCGGCGGCATCGACACGGACGGGCCCGCCTACAAACGCATCGTGATCCGTCCGCGTCCCGATGGGCGTCTCGCCTGGGCCAAGACGAGCTACGACTCGATCGGAGGCGAGATCGCCACCTCCTGGAAGATTCGCAAGGCGACCTACCGAGGCGGGTGGGACCTGTCGTGGCATCCGCTGATCGGCAGGGGCAAAGGCATCACGCAGCTCAGCCTGGACGTGACGATCCCCGCCAACACGACGGCGATCGTGTATGTTCCGACGGCCGATGCCGCCGGGATCACCGAGGGCGGCCGCTCGGCGATGGATTCGCCCGGCGTGCAGTTCGTCGGCACCGACGGCGACAACGCGATGTTCGAGATCGGCTCCGGCCGCTACGCGTTCAAGTCGGAGATGCCGTAGCCGGCAAGCGAACGGATGCACCAGGGTGTAGAAGGCACAAGCCCCCTGTTCCGGCAGGGGGCTTTTTTCATGTACTCGGTCAAGTCTGCTACGGCAGGAAGAGCCGTTGTCACGTCACCGGGGCGTAGATCTCCGTCAGAAGCTCGTCGGGCGGGACCTTTCGGGGGTCGTTCAGGTACACCTCCCGCGTCGGCCCAGTCACCTTCTTGTGGTTCTCCGCGATCCAGGCGAACAGCTTTTTGTAGGCCGGGGCGCTCGTCTCGTAGGGGCCCTGGTGGATGATCCTGGCCATCTGACCGCCCGGCAGTTCGTAGCAGGTCACGCGGTCTGTGCCGGTGACCTTCTTGGCGACGGGCACGGCCACCTCCACGTCGGCGTTGCTTTGTTCGTTGGCCTTCATCGCCTCCTTGGGCGTCTCATGGCAGATGAACGTGGGCCGTCCGACGATGTGGGCGCCGCTGCCGGCGGCGAAACGCCATACCGTCGCGATCATCGGGCCGATCTCCGCATACGTGCCGCGCTTGCGCATGCCAACCACCAGTTGCGGTTCCACCTGACAGACGCTAACCTCGGTGTTCATTACGCGACCTCCTTCGGATCGAGCCGCTTTGCCCGGCTTCCCTGCGTATCCGTCCGGTTCAGGGTTTTTGGCTCCGCCGGCTCGAAGGGCACGCGCATCGCGGTCCCTTTTCCCAAATTTCTATCGCAGAAGGCTTGACGAATCCAACCTTTTGGACGATAATTCCTCTTCCGATTCGCGGATGTGGCGGAATTGGCAGACGCGCAGGCTTCAGGTGCCTGTGGGCTTAACGCCCGTGGAGGTTCGACTCCTCTCATCCGCATTCCTTCGGGCTGTCGAGGGGCGAGGCTTTCAGCCGCCGTGTCAGGGCAAGTCCTAACGAAATCCGCCGTCATACGCCGATAAGGATAGAGTATGCGCCAAGACCGACGCCGCCGGTTTTGCGGACAGGTTTGGCCTGGCGGGCGGAGACCGATAAAATGCCGAAGATCCCGCCCGAAAGAGGGCGCCAGCGACAGACTCGGGCCAGTGGGGTGCTGCCGCCGATGAACGGGAGTCAAGCATGGGTACGGTGATCTGGATATTGCTGGTTGCGGCGGCAGAGGAGACCGCACAGAGGCAGGTGGTGCCTCTGGATGTGATGTGGAAGTACATCAGCTCGCTGGGGCTCGTTGAGGCGTTGACCTTCATCTCGTTCGGCTCGGTCTGTCTATTTTATGGCTGGCGCGTCTTCCGGATCCTCGTGACCATCTGCTTCGGCTTGCTGGGTCTGGGCCTGGGGGTCTGGGCCAATCAGCGGCTCATCGCGGGCAACGTGATCTGGCTGTCGCTGATCTGCTCGATCTTCTTCGCGGTGCTGTCGGTGCCCTTCATGCGATGGGGCGTGACGTTTCTCGGCGCAATCTCCGGGGGCATCCTCACCGCCGGGGTGTGGCTGGCGGCCGGTCTGCCCGAAGAATACGTCTGGGCCGGCGGTCTGGTGGGCCTGATCGCCGGAGGCATGATCTCGTTCATCGTCTTCAAGATCGCGGTGATTCTCTTTACCAGCCTCGGCGGCAGCACGCTGATGGTCGTCGGCATCCTGGCGATCGTCTATCGGTACATCGCCGGGGGCGACGGAGAACGGCTCCAGGTGTTTGCCCAAGCCAATCAGTGGTTTGTACCGACTCTGCTGTTGGTTCCTATGGCGATCGGAATCTTCCTCCAGAACAAGCTCAGCAAGACCGACCAGAACTGGGCCGGCTGACGACCTTTGCCTCCTTCCATACCCGTCCCGCCTCCCGCCACGCCAAATCCACCCCCTCTGTGGCGCGTGGCGTGCGTGCAGGGCAATTTGGCCTTGCAAAGACCCATCCGAAACCGTAGCATGAGACGATTGCCGACCGGGCCGGACGGGACCAGATGTGATGCGGACCCGGGGCTCCGATCTTAGACATTCAGGGGAAATCCCGTGTTCGAGTCATTGACGGAAAAACTCAATTCGGTCTTCAAATCGCTCTCCGGGCGAGGCCGCATCACCGAGGCCAACGTCTCCGACGCCATGCGGGACGTCCGCAAGGCCCTGCTGGAGGCCGATGTCAACTACAATATCGTCAAGCAGTTCTGCAAGGACGTCCGCGAGGCCGCCCTCGGCGCCGAGGTCGTCAAGAGCCTGCACCCGGGCCAGGTCATGGTCAAGATCGTCAACGACGAGTTGACGAGGCTGATGGGTCCGGTCGACACGCGGATCTACTTCGTCTCGCCCGGCCCGACGATCATCCTTCTGGCGGGCCTTCAGGGCTGCGGCAAGACCACCACCGCCGCCAAGCTCGGCAAGTATCTCGTGGCCAAGGGCCGGCACCCGCTGATGGTGGCCGACGACTTGCAGCGACCTGCCGCCATCGACCAGCTCAAAATCCTCGGCGAGCAGACGGGCATCCCCGTCTACAGCGAGGACAGCAGAGACGCGGTCAAGGTGGCCCGGAACGCCATCAAGCACGCCAAGGAGAGCGGCAACGACGTGGTTATCGTCGACACGGCCGGCCGGCTCCACATTGACGAAGAGATGATGACCGAGGTGGCCAACGTCGCCAAGGCCATCACGCCACACCAGATCTATCTGGTCTGCGACTCGATGACCGGCCAGGACGCCGTCAACAGCGCCAAGGAGTTCAACGAGCGTCTCGAACTGGACGGCGTCATCCTCACCAAGCTCGACGGCGACGCCCGAGGCGGCGCCGCCCTGAGCGTCAAGGCGGTCACGGGAAAGCCCATCAAGTTCATCGGCGTCGGCGAGAAGCTCGACAAGCTCGAAGAGTTCCACCCCGACCGCATGGCCAGCCGCATCCTGGGCATGGGCGACGTCGTCACCCTCGTCGAGAAGGCCCAGGAGCAGTTCGACGCCGAGGAAGCCGCCAAGCTCCAGAAGAAGATGGCCAAGGGCAGCTTCGGCTTCGACGACTTCCTCAAGCAGATGCAGGCCGTCAAGAAGATGGGCGGCATCAAGGACATGCTCAAGCTCATGCCGGGTCTGGGCGGCCAGCTCAAGGACGTCGATTTCGACGGCGACGAGATCAAGCAGATGGAGGCGATCGTCCACTCGATGACGGCCAGGGAGCGGCGTGATCCGGACCTGATCGACCCGTCCAGGCGACGGCGGATCGCCGCCGGCAGCGGGACGCAGCCGAACGATGTTTCCACCCTGGTCAAGACGTTCAAACGCAGCCGCGACATGATGAAGGCGGTTAGTGGTGGCAGTTTCGGCGGGCTCAAGGCCCTTTTCTCCGGCGGCTTCAACATGGAGGCCATGAGCGCCCGGATGACCGGCGGCCGCAAGATCAAGCAGCGATCCAAGCGAAAACGGGTCATCAAACGCCGCGGCAAGATCAAGAAACAGCGATAGCCCCGCCCGGAAATCCGCCGGCACAGACCCCTGCGGATCGATCGAAATGGCCGAAAAACAGCCCAATTCCGTCCCGAAGGCGAAAATATCTCTCGACGAATACCTCGAAGAGGTTGCCCGATTCTGTGAAAACGAGTATGGTAATACGTTTCGCGGCCGGTTCCAGGACATGGAGGGCAACAGCGAGCTGGCGATGCTGGCGGCTCCGACGGCCGCCGAGCTCGCGGAGCTTCGTCGGGCGGTGGCGATCATGACGGCCGCCGAGAAGCACGACGCCGACAAGCTTACGGACGAGCAGGTGGAAAGAATCGCCGAGGACGCCAAGGTCGATCCGGCCAACCTCGCGATCTTCGTCAACGGTTACAATCTGATGTGCAAACGCGTTTCGTGACGGCACAGGGCCGGTCACGGAAATTTGACATACGCTATCAGCGAAAGGAACACCATGGCAGTGAAGCTCAGAATGGCCCGTATGGGGCGCCGGCATCGACCGTTCTTCCGAATCCACGCGATAGAGTCCAGAGCTCCGCGCGACGGACGGGTGATCGAGAAGCTCGGACACTATGATCCCCTCGAAACAGATGCCGCCAAGCAGATCGTCCTGAATCGCGAGCGGGTCGAATTCTGGCTCGGCCAGGGGGCGGTTCCCTCCGACACGGTGGCTGAGCTTCTGCTTCGCCAGGGGATCAAGACCAAGTACGCCGCGGAAAAGGCCGCCCGACGGGCCCAGGCCCGGAAGATCGCCCACAAGAGGGGCAAGCTCTTCACTGCCACCGAGCGGATCGCCGCCGAGAAGAAGGCCAAGGAAGCCGAAGAGAAGGCCAAGGCGGAGGCGGAAGCCAAGGCCGCCAAGGCCAAAGCCGACGCGGAAGCGAAAGCCAAGGCGGAGGCAGAGGCCAAAGCCAAGGCCGAAGCGGAAGCCAAGGCGGCCGAAGGCGCTGCCTGATAGCTGAACGCACGCGATGCGAATCGATGTTCTTACCCTGTTTCCGGAGATGTTCGAGTCTCCTCTGGGCTACGGGATCATCAAGCGGGCCCAGGAGCAGGGCATAGTCGACATCGTTCTGACGAATATCCGCGACTTCGCGGTCGGCGAGTACCGCAAGGTCGACGACAAACCGTATGGCGGGGGCCCCGGCATGGTCATGATGCCGGGCCCCGTCTTCGATTGCTTCGAGCACGTCCAGTCGCTCTGCCCCCAGCCCGGCCGGGTCATCCTCCTGACGCCGCAGGGCGTGCCCTTCAAGCAGGCCAAGGCCGCCGAACTCAGCACGCAGGAGAGGCTGATCCTCATCGCCGGTCGCTATGAGGGCTTCGACGAGCGCATCCGCATCGGGCTCGGCGCCGAGCAGATCTCCATCGGCGACTACGTCCTCAACGGCGGCGAACTGGCGGCGATGGTCGTCATCGACGCGGTCGTGCGCCTCTTGCCCGAGGCCCTGGGCGACGAGGACTCCGCCCGCGACGACTCGTTCAGCAACGGCCTGCTGGAGTATCCCCACTACACCCGCCCCGAAGTCTTTCGCGGCATGAAGGTCCCCGACATCCTGCTCTCCGGCGACCACGGCAAAATCGCCCAATGGCGCCGCGACCAGTCCCGCGAACGCACCCGCCAGCACCGCCCCGACCTGCTTGACGACAGGGACATAGGCCGGTAGAATCAGTCGTGGCTCTTGTGCGGCTGTACCTGGCCTCGGTCAGTAGAAACTCGAAGCGCGGGATGTGGGAGAGTGCTCATGCGATGTCCGACGTGCGGCGGCGAGAACACAGATGGAACAACCGAGTGCGCTTCGTGCGGCCAGCCGTTCAGTCGAACACAAGATCCAGGAGCCGCTGTAGTGGTCACGGTCAGCCGCGTGGCGGTTGCCTCGGCTGTCATCGCGGTTCTGGCATGGCTCTGTCTCGTGCCGGGTGTGGTGGCAGGGATAGACCGATACATCTTGCACCCCAACTCGGCTCTGGTCAATCTGACGGCGTTGGGGGCATTTCTCGCTGCCGGACTTGGATTCATTCTGGGTATCATCGGCCTGATTGAGATTGGCCGCAGCGGGGGACGCCGAACGGGGTATGGGTTCGCGGCTATCGGTGTGAGCGCTCCGGCCGTGTTTGTACTGACCCTGATCTACCTACCGTTCGCTGCCGGCAAAGAGCTGTCACCGAGAATGAGATGCGGGACGAATCTGGCGGGGATCGGCAAGGCGATGCTGATCTATGCCAACGATTACGATGACAAGCTTCCCCTGGCAGGGGGGCAGGGCACAGTCTGGGGTCCTGGACTGGCCGACTGGCGTGCCATGCAGCGAGCAGACGCCTTTGGACTCGACCCGAACGGCGCCGGCGGGCAGGCGACGATCAGTTCGAGCCTGTACCTGCTCGTGCGGTATGGCGACGTGCCTGCCAAGTATTTCGCCTGTGCAGGCGAGAGAGGTGTCAAGGAGTTCGACCCCGCGAGGTACCGCACCGGCGGTAAGAAGCTGATCGACCTCTGGGATTTCGGCCCGAATCCGACGAAGCACTGTAGCTACGCGTATCAGCAACCTTATGGCCCGTACGCTCTGACTACATTCTGTGACGCTCGAATGGCCGTGGCGGCCGACCACAGCCCGTGGATCGGTAGTGCCCGGTGGAAGGCAGGAGACTTCTCCACCTTCCAGCCGGAACTCGCCCCTCACCGGGGTACTGCGGACCAGGCTCGGCAAGGCAGCGCGAGGGCCCACCTGAGAGACGGCCAGAACGTTCTGTTCCTTGACTCGCACGTGGAGTTTGCGAAGCGCGCTTTCTGCGGTCTGGAGGACGACAACATCTACACAGCGTGGGATGGTGACGACAAGGTCCGTGGTGTCCCGCCGAGGGCGTACGGGAGCCAGCCGGCTGATGCGCGCGATTCGCTGCTTCTCAACGATCCGCCGCTGAAGCGGTAGGGCATGCAGGCCGCACAGGTCGGGTAGGCGCGAATGATCATTCGCCCCTGTGGAGGACGCCGAGGCTGATATTGTCATTTCGACTGGAGCCTGCCGAAGGCAGGCACAACGGAGAAATCTGCCTGCGAATCAGGCGCATACCCGGTCTCTGGCCAGATGCTTCGGCTGCGCTCAGCATGACGAGCGAGAGGCGCGCCCCGCAGGCACAGGGCGCCACGACCTCCTTGACGACAGGGACATAGGCCGGCAGAATCAGTCGTGGCTCTTGTGCGGCTGTACCTGGCTGCGGTCAGTAGAAACTCGAAGCGCGAGATGTGGGAGAGTGCTCATGCGATGTCCGACGTGCGGCGGCGAGAACACAGATGGAACAACCGAGTGCGCTTCGTGCGGCCAGCCGTTCAGTCGAACACAAGATCGAGGAGCCGCTGTAGTGGTCAAGGTCAGCCGCGTGGCGGTTGCCTCGGCAGTCACGGCTGTCTTGAGCTGGCTTTGTTATGTGCCGGGCGTGATCGCAGCGATGGATCCCTACATTCTGCATCCTCAATCTACCTTCGTCGAACTCACTGCCCTGGGGAACTTCCTCGGCACAGGTCTTGCATTCGTTCTGGGCGTTGCCGGTCTGAGCAAGATTGGGCACAGCGGAGGACGTCGAACAGGATACGGGTTCGCAGCGATTGGTGCGAGTGCTCCGGCCGTTCTGATCCTGGCAGCGATGTACGTGCCGTTCCACGCCGGCAAGATGAACGCGCCGAGAATGAGATGCGGGACGCATCTGGCGGGAATCGGCAAGGCGATGCTGATCTATGCCAACGATCACGATGACAAGCTTCCTCTGGCAGGGGGGCAAGGCACAGTCTGGGGGCCTGGACTGGCCGACTGGCGTGCCATGCAGCGAGAAAACGCCTTTGGACTCGACCCGAACGGCGCCGGCGGGCAGGCGACGATCAGTTCGAGCCTGTACCTGCTCGTGCGGTATGGCGACGTGCCTGCCAAGTATTTTGTCTGTGCAGGCGAGAGAGGTGTCAAGGAGTTTGATCCAACGAAATACCGCCTCGACGGCACGAGACTGACGGATGTCTGGGATTTCGGGCCGAACCCGGCGAAGCACTGTAGCTACGCCTATCAGCAACCCTACGGCCCCTATGCTGTGACGACGTACGCGAAACCTGGCATGGCTGTGGCCGCCGATCACAATCCCTGGATCGATGGTGCGAGGTGGAAGGCAGGGGACTTCTCCGCCTTCCAGCCCGATCTCGCCCCTTACCGGGGCACTGCGGACCAGGCTCGGCAAGGCAGCGCGAAGGCGCACATGGGAGACGGCCAGAACGTTCTGTTCCTTGATTCGCACGTGGAGTTTGCGAAGCGCGCCTTCTGCGGTTTGGAGGGCGACAACATCTACACAGCGTGGGATGGCGACGACAAGGTCCGTGGTGTCCCGCCGAGGGCGTACGAGAGCCAGCCGGCTGATGCGCGCGATTCGCTGCTTCTCAACGATCCGCCGCTGAAGCGGTAGGGCATGCAAGCCGCACAGGTCGGGTAGGGGCGAATGATCATTCGCCCCTGTGGAGGACGCCGAGGCCGATATTGTCATTTCGACCGGAGCCTGCCGAAGGCAGGCGCAGCGGAGAAATCTGGATGCGAATCAGGCGCATTCCCGGTCTCCGGCCAGATGCTTCGGCTGCGCTCAGCATGACAAACAAGAGGCGCGCCCCGCAGGCACAGGGCAATCCGATCTCCCAATCGACACGCGCTTCCCGGTCCGAGGCACATCTCGACCGCCAGCCGTTTGCTGGGGCGAATGATTATTCGCCCCTACAGGGTTTCGAGGGTGGCGAGGAGGCGGAGGATGATCTCGGGCTCGGGGATGGTGGCGATCTTCTGGCCGTGGCGGTAGAGGTCGGCCTTTCCCCGGCCGGCGCAAACGGCGACGTCGGCGTCTGCGGCCTCGCCCGGGCCGTTGACGATGCAGCCCATCACCGCGACGCGGCAGGGCTTCTTGACCTTGTGCAGCGCCTTGTCCACCCGTTTGGCGAGCTTGACGACGTCGATCTCGGTGCGTCCGCAGGTCGGGCAGACGATCAATTCCGGCCGGGTCCGCTCGAGCAGGCCCAACGACAGGGCGATGCTCTTGGCGATCTCGGTCTCGATGACCGGATCGCCGGCGGCGCTGACGCGGATCGTGTCGCCGATGCCCTCGGCCAGCAGCGCCCCCAGCGCGACGGCCGACGGAATGCTCGCATCGGCCGGCAGGCCCGCGTGGGTCAGGCCCAGGTGCATCGGATAGCCGAAGGCTTCGGCGATGGCCCGGTTGACCTCGATGGTGCGCAGGGCATCGCTGCTCTTGGCGCTAAGGACGATCTGGTCGAAGCCGCGACCCTCGAACAGCCGGATGTAGCTGCGCATCTCGCCGAGCATCAGCGCGGTTCGCTTCTCGGGCGGCACGGGGTCTTTCTTGAGGTCGCGGATGCTCGCCTCGTTGACGCCGATCCGCATGGCGACGTGGTGCATCTTCGCCGCGTCGATGATGCGGAAGATGTCCTCCTGCTTCTTGATGTTGCCCGGGTTCAGGCGGACCTTGGCGGCGCCGGCCTCGATGGCCTCGACGGCGCGGTCGGCGCTGAAGTGCACGTCGGCGATCAGCGGGACGCGGATCTTCTGCACGATCTGGGCGAACGCGATGGTGTCGGCCCGGCGGGGCACCGCGATGCGGACCAGCCCGCAGCCGGCGCGGACGAGCCGCTGGACCTGCCTGACGCAGCGGTCGACGTCGGTGGTCGGGACCTTGGTCATCGACTGAATGACGACGGGGGCCGACGAGCCGAGCTGCACCGATCTGACCCGGACGGAGGATGTATGCCTTCTCGTAATCACGGGCCGATTGTAGCTTGTCCGCACGCCGGTCGGCAAGTAGAATCGTCATGTGTCGCGCGGGCTGCGTTGTGTTTGTCGTGCGACGCTCCAAGAACGGTCGTAGGGGTAATATGGGGTCAATGTGGTTGTATCTGGGCGCGGCGGTCGTGGCGGTTTACGCGGGCTTCGGGCTGGTGCTGCTGTTCACGCAGTCGCGGCTGCTGTACCGCCCGGTGCGGGACGTCGCGTTCACGCCGGAGGACATGGGCCTTGATTTCGAGGACGTCACGTTTCGGACGCAGGACGGCCTGGCCCTGAACGGCTGGTACGTCGCCGCCGCCGATGCGCCGTTCACCATCCTGTTCTGCCACGGCAACGCCGGCAACATCATGCATCGCCTCGATACGGTCAGCTTGTTTCACCGTCTAGGCCTGAACTGCTTCGTCTTCGATTATCGCGGCTACGGCCGCAGCGAAGGCCGGCCGACGGAGGCCGGGACGTACCGCGACGCCCGCGCCGCGTACGAGTGGCTGAGACAGAGCAGAGGCATTCCCGCCGAGCAGATCGTCCTGTTCGGTCGCTCGCTGGGAGGCAGCGTCGCGGCGCATCTGGCCGCGCAGGTCGACGCCCGGGCCGCGGTCGTCGAGAGCGCCTTCACCTCGTACCCCGATATGGGGGCTCGGATCTATCCCTACATGCCCGTCCGTCTGTTCGCCCGGTTCCGCTACAACACGGCAGCGCACCTGGCCGAGGCGCGATGTCCCGTTCTTGTGATGCACAGCCGGGAGGATCGGCTCGTGCCCTTCAAGTTCGGCCGGCGTCTTTTCGAGGCGGCCCCTGAGCCGAAGCGATTTGTGGAGATCCAGGGCGACCACAACGACGGCTACATGACCTCGGGCGATCTGTACAAGAACGCGTGGATCGAGTGGCTCGATTTCGTGGGCGACAACCGGCTCGAACCTGCCGTCCGCGAGACTTCGTGACGGTTCTCGGATTGGCCGGCGGAAATGGGCGTTGCCATGGTCATCCGGAGCGGAGGTGCGCTCGTTGCCGTCACGTTAAGCGAGGCGCAGCGAAGTCGAAAAGCATGCCCTGAGCCTGCCGAAGGGGTCTGGCCAGGGACCAAGCGCGCTCAGCATTCGCGACTGGATTCCTCCACTGCGGCCTGCCTTCGGCAGTCCTCCGGTCGGAATGACAGGGTCGTTGCGGGATGGGCAGATTTCCTGTTCGTGCGGCCGAATTCGCATGGGTCCATTCTGCGCCCAGGCCACTGGCTTGGCACACACAGGACCGTCGCAAAGGGTCGAGCGGGGGTGGTGAAAGATGCACGCGCCCCCGCCCGTCCGGCAGAATCTCAATGTCTTGGCGTCGCTTGATGACGACGCCGTCGAAGATCGGCGGCTAGCGCAGCGTGACCGAGCCGCTGCTGGTTTCCAGATGGAGATTGCCCTGGCCTTCGCCGATGACGCCTTCGATCTTCTTCTTGCCGATCTCTCCGCTGACGGTGATGGGCCGGTCGGTGTGCACCGAGCCATAGTCGGTGGCCAAGCGGACGCGGCCGGCAAACGCCGGCGGCGCGGTGAATGTCACGCTGCCGTAGGAACTCTTGACGTTGGCGGCCAGGTTCGGCGGACAGGCCTCATTGCAGACGATCTCCAGACTGCCACTGCTGGAACTGGCCCGCAGGTCGCTGACGGTGGTCTGCCTGGCATCAACGCGGCCGTAAGAGGTCGTCAGGTCCATCGTTCCAGCCTCCGCATCGGCCAGTTCGATGCTGCCGCTGCTGGAATGCAGGTGAATGCTCTCGCCTCGCAGGGATTGGGCGGTGACCGGGCCATACGAGGTGACGGCGTCGCATTTCCCGAACGCGGCGTCGGCGATCGCGATCTTGCCGCTGCTGGTCTTGAGAATCAGATCACCTTCGGCGAACCGTTCGCACGTGACCGACCCGTACGAGCTGGTCAGATCGACGGAGCCTCGGATGTTCTCGGCACGGACCGAGCCGCTGCTGGTCCGCCCGGAGATGGTCCCTTCGATATCGGCCAGTTCGAGACTGCCGTAGGAGCTGACGCACTCGATGCTTGTCTGCCGGGGCACGACGATCCGGTAGCTGACGCTGATGGAGCGGTTGTTTCCGGTTCGCGGCTTGTCGGCTCGCACCTTCAGCGTGCGGCCGACCGGCTCGGCCTCGATCGTGACCTGTTCGGCCAGTTCCTGCGCCTCTTCTTCCGTGGGCGCCTGTGCGATGACCGTCGCGACGATGTCGCAGTCCGTCACATCGGCGCCACTGATCGCGATGGACCCTGCCGACGTCTCGACGTCCAGGGTCGATCCGGCTGCCAGAGGCCGCTGGGTCGTAATCGTTCTCTCGAACCTCGCCTGCGACCAGTTGCCCATCTGGAAGTCGCAGCCCGCCGTGGCCAGAAGCACCGTGATGGAAAGCGCCATTACCATCTGCTGCTTCATGTGAAGTGCCTTCATTCTCGAATTCTCCCGTTCTGCCGGACTATCGGATCGTGATCGATCCATCATGGGTTCTCAGCGTGATCCTGCCTTCGCCGGCGCCGACCGTCCCGATGAGCGACTTGCCCACCTTGCCCTCCACGGTGATCGGCAAAGACGTGTGGATCGATCCGTCGTTGACGGAAGCGTCGATGAGAGCCGACAGGCCCGGCGGCGTGGCGAACGTGATACTGCCGTCGGAGGTGGTGACCGACGCTTCCATCGCCTTGGGCGTGTCGGCGGCGCACTCGATCTGGATCGAGCCGTCGGAGGTGCGGCAGTTCAGACGTGCCACGCAGATGTCTTCGCAGCGAATCTCTCCGTCGCTGGTGTGCAGGTCCAGGCTTTCGCCTCGTGCCGTTGCGACGGTGATGCTTCCGTCGGAGGTCCGGGCGGAGCCGGACTGCATCGCGGCGTCGACGAGCCTGACCTGACCGTCGCTGGTGTGCAGGTCGAGCGTTCCGGCCTCGATGCGCGAGCAGTCGATGCTCCCGTCGGAGGTTTTGAGTTTCGTATCGCCCTTGATTCCCTCGGCCCGAATGCTCCCATCCGACGTCCTGACGTCCACGGTCCCTTCGATGTTCGCCAGATGGACCGATCCGTCACTGGTGACCAGCGTCAGGCTGGTTCGCGTCGGCACGGTCCCTTCCAGAGATACGCCGTACCGGGCGTTCCGGATGGTCTCGGGTTTCTCGATGACCACGGTCAGCCCCTCTGCCGACGGTTCCAGACGTACCTCGATCTGCTCGGCCAGTTCCTGGGCGCGTTCCTCCGTCGTTGCCCGGGCCACGATGGTCGCCGTCAGTCGGCATTCTTCCGTCGGGACCCCTTCGATCCGGATCGATCCGTCGTTGGTCCGCGCCGACAGCGAAGAGCCCGGCGTCAGCGGGGCCGTCAGCTCCACCTGCCTCTCGTATTTGACCAGCCTCTCCCAGGAGCCGTCACAACCATGCACGTAGACGCAGGAGCTGGCCAGAAACAGGATCAGTCCCAACAGGAAGGCCAGTGAAACACGCGTGCTGATTCCCTTCTTCATGATTTTCCCTTTCATTCCGCACAAATGGTCCGACTACATCCGCTTCGGCGGATGCGGTTCATTCTGTCCCAGAGATCCTGCCGCCACCCAATAGAGGCAGAGCCGGCATCCCGCGTCACGCTGCATAGCCGGCCATTATACACGTTCGGTGCGCATTGGATATAGCACGTCAATCCTCTGTCCTTTCTCTGAAATGTAGTCGCCCCAGGGCAGGCTGGATTTCACCGAGGCGTGATTTTCTTGCGTCGGTCGCCGGTCGATCGTCTTTCCCATTCGCCATTTGACGCGCGAACCTGGCGCGAGTATAATCCGCCGCCGTATTGGGCTTGGGCGGCTTGCACAACGACGGCGGGCTGCCTCCACGAATGGAGAATGTGTTTTCAGGAAGGAATCATGATCGCACAACTGACCATGGCCGGTCTGGTCCGGCCGTGCGAGAAGAGCGCTGCCTGGCTGTATGATTTGGCGCTGGTGCTGGGCGGGTCGGTCCTGATCGCCATGTGCACCCAGATCGCCGTCGGCCATCCGGTGCCCTGGACGGGACAGACGTTTGCGGTGCTGATGGTCGGCGCCCTGCTTGGCTCGCGGCGGGGGGCGCTGTCCGTGCTGATGTACCTTCTGGAAGGATCGGCGGGGTTCCCCGTTTTCTCGCACGGCAGGGCGGGTCTGGCGGTTTTTTTCGGGCCTACAGGCGGGTATCTGATCGGGTTCGTGCTGGCGGCCTATCTCGTGGGGCGCCTGGCGGAACGCGGATGGGACCGCCGGCTGGCCACCACTGTCCTGGCGATGGCGCTGGGCAATGCGGTTCTCTATGGCTGCGGCCTGGCCTGGCTGACCTGCTTGGTCCATCTGTTCGGGCGGTCCCTCGGCAGCGTCCTGGCGATTGGGCTCTATCCGTTCCTGCCGGGCGAGGTGGTCAAAATCGCCTTGGCGACGGCACTTTTGCCCGCCGGATGGAGATTGATTCGTTATTTTGGGTTTGATAAAATGCCGAAGATGTGATAGCTTGGCCACCCTTTGGTATGGCAGGCTCTTTGGGGAATAGTGTAACGGCAGCACAACTGACTCTGGATCAGTTAGTCAAGGTTCAAATCCTTGTTCCCCAGTTTCCCCTAACTCCTTGCATAGCAGAGACTTCCTATCGACACGCCGCAGTCGTGACCGAGAAACGGTGGGACGGATCGCTGTGGCTCATAGCTGGGGTGGCTCTCACACCAATCCGCGACCTTGTCGTACAACGGCTTGTTCTTGCTGCGGAGATAGCCGAAGTCGAGCAGTTGGCTCTGCGTGAGGCTCCCTCGCTCTGCAGCCGCCTCGGCCTCCGTCTTTGACCCGTCTTCCAAGTTGAAGCGGTTCACCCCGTGGGTCCCGCAGACATGGTTCTTGCGGCGGGTCGGACAGGCGAACGGCCCTCGATATGTGGCCATTGGAGATACGATATGGTAGAAATCGCGATGGACTGCTAGAGGTTGACCCAGTCGGAGGAGGACACCCTTTTTGTCCAGTGCGAGGGCTATGGGCCGTACGTCGAGCGGCTGACGCTGCCGCGAACCGGCATCGGCAGGGCGGCGACGCAGCAGTCCCCCAGAATCATCCGCCTGAATCCCCGGTAGGGGCGAATCCCGACGTACATCGGGACGCGCCCCTGCTCATCCCACGATTATATCCATGTCCGCTCTTGTATTTCCTTTTGCGGCGGTGCTATAATCAACACGGACTGTGCCTTCTACGGATCTGAGTGCGGCAGGCGGCTTTTGTGTCCTGGAGGCGTTATGCGGCAATGGCCAGGTTCTCCTCGTATCCCTTGGGATCGCTGTCTTGCGTTTCCCGTCGGGCTGATCGTATTTCTCCTGCTGTCTTCGGGCTTGGCGCGCGCCGAAGGCGAGCAGTGGGGCATCCGCAAGTATGCCGAGGAACTGCCTCGCTACCGCGCGCTGGTCCAGCAGCTCGAGACCCAAGGGCGGGACCTGGACGCGCGCCGGCAGCGGTGCGCGCAGGCCATCGACGCCGTCTGGAGCGACTGGACCGTCGAGGAGCGTCTGGCGGGAGAGAAGGCCTACGAGTCGCGCAAGTGGGGCAACAACGCCCTGGGCGGTGGACGAGCCCTGATGCGGGACCGCATGGAGCACTGCCGCAACAGTTACAGGGAGGCCCTGGAACAGCCCAACCCCGTGGATCCTGCGGGCGACCAACCGGCCCAGCAGGCCTACCGGGACCTGCTGTGGGGCGCGCACATCAAATACCTGCGCAGCCGCAATCAGTTCTACGACTACGACGCGCGCTATCAGGAGGACAAGCTGCAATACCTCAAGGGCTACATCCCGGGCCTGTTCAACCAGTTCATCGGCTTCGATCTCGGTGAATTCATCGAGGACACGCTCGACGACGCGGGGTACGTGCTCGCGGCCCACGCCAACGCATTCTTCGACGAGCTTCTCAAGTGCGGCGTGAAAGAGGTCGTCCATTACGTCAAGCAGTGGGCGGTCTACCGCGGGCAGATCGAGCGGTTGGCCAAAGAGTGGACCTTCAAGGAGCGGTGGAAGAACCCTCCCCAATGGCATCCTGCCCGGCGAGACCTGTCCGGCGGGCCTCAACCTCGCGAGTTCAACAGCCTGGGCATCGCCGATTGCATCGAGGACGTGACGCGGGCGATGGTCGTCTGCGCGACCGTCAACGGGCTTCGCAAGAACTTCGTCGATGCGATGGTGGATGAGGGCGTCGACCCCCTGGTCGCTGAGTTCTGGTGGTCCAAGTACATCCTTCAGGAGGACAAGCCCAGCGCCGACGATCCTCGCGCCGCCAGGGTCCGCGGGGCCTACGACGTTTTCACATCCAGGCTCGAGACGGCCCTGGAATCCGCGTGGACGAAGGACTTCGGCCTGGAGCAGGCGAAGAAGTCCATGGAGGATGAGCTGGAGCGGCAAGCGTCGAAGCGCATCTACAACGACGTGATGCAGCAGGTCCGCAAGGAAATGGCCGAGGAGATGCGCAGCCTGGATCCGAGCCGGCGTGATGGCGCCCAGGCCATGCAGGTCCGCCAGAGGGCTGCCGAAAGGGCCAGGGAACTGGGCAAGGAGAAGGTCCAGAGCGACGCTCACTTGAAGTTCCTCGACGCCCTTGACTGGGGCGCCATGCTCATGCAGCAGGCGGTTTCGTCGGGCACCTACGTCAGCCGGTGGTACGACTTCGACACGATCGGGGCGGGTCTGGTCGAGGAGTACCATCGCATCGAGAACTGCATGGTCAAGCAGAAGCTGACGCTGAGTGGTCCAGCCATCCTGGCGATCTACCAGATGCCGGAGAAGGAGCTTCAGCAATTCTTCAGTCGTTGCGACGACATCGAGGCCGATCAGCAGATGCTATGGGCGCAGCGGTTGCTGCCCCAGATGCAGAGGCACCACAACGCCGCTAAGGCAGCGGCCGATCAACTGGCGTCCGTCTGCGCCGACGGCCCCGGCCGCTTGCAGATGGCCTCGTCGCTGCTGGCGGAGGCGCGCGCCGAGGCTGGGACGCTGCTCGACCATATCGAGCGATCCTCGCAGTTCGCCTCCCAGATCGAGCCGGCGGTGGAGACGTTCGAGACCCGGGCCGAAGAGGCCGGCCGTCACGCCGAGGCGGTGGTCGAGGCCAGGACGCTGGCGGAGGCCGAAGCAGAGAAGGCCTGCTCGGCAGCCCAGGACTACCGAGCCGCCCAGGACGCGACAGCCAAGAAGACCCAGCAGGAGCAGTGTGAGCTGGCTGCGAAGAGCGCCGAACAGGCGGTCGCCGATGCGGTGGACGCCTTCAACAAATCGGTGGCTCTCCGCGATGCCGTGAAGGCCGAGGCCGACACCCTCGGGCAGTCGATGGAGAAGCTGCTGGCTGTCTATGACGGGGCCGATGCCGTGCTGAAGAAGGGCACCGAGATCCGCAAGCTTGCCGACGAGGCGGCGCGCATGGCGTCCACCGCCGACGCCGCGTGGGAACGCCTGAAGAAGGCGCGGATCGATGCCGAAGCCGTTCTGAAGAAAGCCGATGAAAAGGTCGCGCGGACTCAGAATCCGGAAGCACAGGGGCTCTTGGCGAACATCGTGAGCATGGGTGATGACACCTTTGCGTGGGTGGCGTCCTACGAGAATTGTCCGGCGATGCTGCGCACGGAGGCCGACAAGCTGGCGCGGGAGCTTCAGACGTTCGATCTGACGGAGACGGCGATACGAGAGCAGGTGGCGGGGCTTCCGGACAAGGGCGATCTGACCGCTCTTGAGAACCGCGCCAAGCAGGCCGTGGCCGACGTCGCTTCGGCGGTGGACGTGGGCGAGGCGTTTCTGGAGGTGGCCAAAGAGGCCGGGCGGGACGCACAGACCTGCCTGAGGTTGCTGATCGGCAGCCGGGAGGGTGGTCCGGCGGAGATCGCCGCCGCAGCCGAGGCCGCTATCGACGCCTGCCGCTTCGACGAGGCGCGCACGCTCATCGACCGGCTGCTCCAGGGGCCGCAGCGCGACCGTCTCATGCAGAAGCTCACGGAGGCCCAACGAACCGAGCAGCGTGTCGGCGCTCTGCGAAGCGAGGCCGACAGGCTGGCTCAGGCAGGAGATATCGCCGGCGCCAAGTCGAGATTGCAGGAGGCCGGCGCTCTGAGCGTCTGCCCCGACAAGAGAAGAGAGATCGAGGCGCAATTGGCTTCTCTCGAAAGCGCCGCTCCGCCGACGGACGCCGCGCAGACCTCCACGGCGACCGACAACACAGAGCCCAACGCGGCCGGCCAGCCGGACGAGGGCTTTGCCGACCTCGGAACGCAGCCGGAGGATGGAACGCAGGAGACCTCCTCGATCATCACCTTCGATGCACCGGTTGAGACTCCGACGAACACCGCCGGGTTCGACGAGTTGCCCGCCAACTTGCGCGACGACGACTTCGCTGATCGGTCCTTCGACCAAGCCACCACTGCGCCGCCGCAGCGCGACGCGAATGACAACGATTTTGCCGATCTGGGCAACGCCGACTCGCAGACGCCCGCCGAGACGGTCACATACTTCGATCGGCCGTGGATGCCGAGGACCTGGCAAACCGGCGACACGCAGTTGACTCAGGTCAACATCTACGACACCGCCAGTTGCTTGGCAATGGCTGCCGCTCTGGCCAATTGCACCGAGGGCTCCTCCGACACCGCCATTGCCGACCAGATCCGCGCGGCCATCCGCCACATGCAGGCGGCCAACCAGTATTCGTTCGCGCCGCACAAGGCCTGGCCCGACTGGGAACAGCGGGCCTACCAGTTCAACGTCTGGGCCAAGCGCGTCACGCAGGAGTCGCAGCGCCAACGAGACATCGCCCGCCAGCAGTTGCACAGCTACCTCAGCGGTCAGGCCAACGGCATGAAGATGCAACTGGAGACGCTGCTGCAAGGCCAGGCCGGCAGCGCCGAGAACTGCGATTCGTTGCTGTTCCAGATCGGCTATCATCTGGCCTACGCCGCACAGCTTCAGCTCATCGCCGAAGACGGACTCAGCGCGGGCAAAGACCGGCTCTGGGCCAATCGAATCCTGTCGCGGGTCGACAACAGCAAGGCGACCGCCGGCCGGCTCATGGGCATGGTGCAACCGTCTGTGAACCGCCGGGGGTGCCCGGACATGGGAAAGCTCGTCGATCGTGTGCGGGCCGTGCGCACCGACCAGTCCGGCACGGGTCAGACCCTCCTGGCGATCTGGCAGGACAGTCGGGCTTCGCTCCAGACCCGCAGCTACGATCCCGACGAGCTGGCAGGGGAGTGGGCCTTTTCCGGCCTGAAGTGGAGCCAGTTCGACAGCCCCGAATGGAAGACCGAGATCGAGCCCAAGCTGGACCAGTGGAACCCCGACACGGTGTACCGCTTCGCCGCCTCGGGCAGCGCGTACACAGGGACATTGCTGAAGAACCCGGGCGGCATCGCCGGCTGGTTCTCCGCCTGGAGCAACGATCCCCGATACCACGGCCATCTGTTCCAGCCGGGAGTGATCCTGTTCCAAATGGAGAAGGTCGGGTCCAATCACTACCGGGGCCAGCGCTTCAAGGCCGGCACGCCCGGCGACAACAACCTGTACCCAGAGCCTTTCGAGATCGTCGTCCAGGGCCGGGTCGCCCGCTACGGCGTCGGCAATCAGGCGGGGGCTCAGGTCTCCGCCAGAGACGCCTATCTGCTGGTGCGGTACGATCCGCCCGCCGAGGGGTCGATGGTCGATATCGAAGTGGCCGGGCGTCACGTCTTCGCCAACCTCGCCCAGGACCGCCCGCGCGGCGCGACGATGGAGCCGCCTTCGATCGGCCGGCCGATCATCGGGGACCAGACTTACAGTATCTTCTTCCGCAGGCCGTTTCGCTTTCCCGCATTCACGAACAACAATCCCGGTGTGAACTTCATCCTCACCTACCGCGGCAAGGATGAGGTCTTCGCCAATCACGAGGGAATGTGCCGCAACAACAGTCTGCCTACACTGGCCGGCGAGTCGTTCGTCAGATACAACCACCAGGGTCAATGGTGCGTGAAGACGAACACGAACAACGAAGGCTGGCTGAGAATGGCCCTGGTCTGGAGCACCGACGACTGGACCCTGTCGATCTGGGCCGACGACTACGCGACCCATCCGGACACGATGTTCCGAGGACAGGCGGCCATGGTCCGCTACGGCTTCGAAATGCTCGACAAGCTCGCGCCGCGCATCCAGACGATTCCGTTGACGGGCGGGGCAGAGGGTGCACCGCCGCCCATGCAGGAGACCGCGCCCCAGACAGCGCCGGGCGGCATCGATCTGTTGGGCATCGGGACGAATTGAGACTCACCTTTCGGCTGATGATGAGAGGATGCTATGACGAATCGCATGCAAGGAGTATCCGGCAGGATGATCCTCACCGTGGTGTGGATTGCCGGGGCGATTGTGGCCGCGATGGGTGCGGGGTGCAGCAGTGCGAACGCTCCCAACGGCTACATCATGACCGCCAAGCGTATGATCGAGGTCGAGGGCCGCTATGACGACGCGATCGCCTTTCTGCAGGAACGCTCGCAGCGCTCGCCGAAGGCGGCGCCCGTCTGGTACTGGCTCAGCATCGCTTACCAAAGGAAGGGCCAGTACGAGCAGGCGGTCAGCGCGATGGACCGCGCCTTCGCCAGCGATTCGCCGAAGATGTCCAAGATATGGTATCCCAGCGCCTATGACTATCGCGGCTGGGCCCACTACCACACCGGCAATCTGCCGGCGGCGCTGGCCGACTTCAACCGCGCGCTGGACGTGGCCGACAATCCGTTCATCCGCCAGGAAGTCCTGCGCGGACGCGGCTGGGTCCGCCTGTTCTCCGGCCAGTATCCGGAAGCCATCGCCGACTTCACGCAGACCTTCTCGCTCATCGAAGGCAGCAATCGTCCTGCGCTTCTCGATGCCTGGCTTGGACGAGCCTGGTCTCGGTACATGTCCGCCGAGTATTCCGGCGCGCTGGCGGACCTTGAGCTGGCCTGGCGCGCCTCGGACACCGACAACCACGCGGATCGAACGCGGATTCTCTGGCTGCGCAGTTGGTCCAAGTACTACCTGGGTGATTTCAACGGCGCCATCGAGGACGCGAATCTGTCACTGGCCCTGAACGTCGACGGACGTCCGATGGGTCTGGACGATCCCCGGCGTGTCCTCGGATTTGCCCATCTGGCGCTGGGCCATGACGAAGAGGCGCGGAATGCGATAGAAAAGGCTGTTGCCGAACCGCGCGGTCTGGCCACCGATCGCGATCTGGGCCTGATCTACCTCGTCCAGGGCCAGCGTGAGAAAGCCTTCTCCTTCTGGGGCGGCGCCGGCTGGTTGGGCGTGGATATCATGGACTATAAAGAAGGCGACGTCTCCGGCGTGCGGATCGTGCACGTGTTCTCTGCGTCGCCGGCCCAGGCCGCCGGTTTGCTGCGGGGCGATGTGGTTTTGGCGATCGATCAGCAGCCGACCCGGAGCGCGGCCGAGCTGACGGGGGCCGTCAAGTTGCGCAGGTCGGGAGAGACGGTTCAAGTGGACATCCTGCGAAACGCAGCTCGATCCAGTCACGCCGTGACCGTCGCGTCGGCGGAATCGCATATGGCCGCTCTGCCGCTCCTGGCGCCGGTGCTCAAGGTTCGTCCGATCCCGCCGGCGTCGGCTGGGACGCCCGTCCAGACCGTCGCGGATGCTCCGCCTGTCCCGCAGACCGTGTCGGCTGGTGCAGTCGAAGGGGCCGTCGCTGAACCGTCTGCGGTCGCCACGCCCACGCTCGTCATCAATGCGATGAGGGTCGAGCCCCAGCCTGTGAAGGGGGGAGAGCCTTTCAACGTGAGCATCGATTTGCTGGCAGAGGACTCGGCTACGTTGGAGATGGAGCTGGAGCTGACGTTGGTCTGTGCCATCACCCAGGATGGCAAGTCGCTCCTGGACTCGGCGCCTGAGAAGCTCACGGTGGTCAATGGCGAGCCCAAGACAACCGTCAAGAAGATGCGAGCCTCCAGGGCGGCGGGCGACTACACGTTCCAGGTCACTCTGACGCGGGGAGAGCAGACCGCCCGACAGTCCGTGGGATTTCGTATTGAATAATCCCGAAGACGGTGTGCCCTAATACTTCTGGAGCAGGTCGAGCAGCTTGCGGTCGAGCTTGTGGCCGTGCCAGTCCTCATAGGCGACGCCTTCGCGGCCGGAATCGAGGATGCCGAACTGGCCGCGGAAGTTCCACAACGCATAACCGATCCCGTTGGTCGTCAGGATGTCGAGCACGTCGGCAAACCAGGCGAGGAAGACGTCGTGCGGCGTCTTGATCCAGCAGCCGCACTCCCCGCAATGCACGCCCACACCCTTCTTCGCCAGATCGATCCAAGGCTGGTAATACTTCTCCAGCCTGGCGCGGTCCCAATGCTGGCCGCCCATCGTGCCGGGCCAGACCGGCGCCGGCAGATTCTCCACATTCGCAAACGCCCACGGCGCCTTGTAGTGCGAGATGTAGCCGGGATTGTAGCCCCGACAGCTCTGGGCGATGTTCAGATCGACCAGCTCGGGAATCACGTCGTTGCCCACGTTGTTGCCGTCGGCGATCACCAGGTGGTTCGGGTTGGCCGCACGGATCGCCTTGGCCGCCGCTTCCGCCACGCGCCGATACACCTCGCCCGGCACCGGCCCTCGTTTGGAGTGCTGGTCGTTCATGTCCTCGCGCATACTCGGCTCGTTGACCAGATCGAAGCTGATCTTCGACGGCGGGATGTCCTTGTAGCGCTTGGCCCAGACGCCCCACTGGAAGCAGAAGGCCTCGAGCGCTTCGGAGTCCTTCCACAGGTTGAATGGCTCGTGGAAGCCGGCGTTGACGCAATAGCCGGGGGCGCGATGCATGTTCAGGCTCACGTGCAGGCCGTACTTGTGGGCCATCTCCACGAGGCGGTCGATGTACTCCAGGGCGCTTTCCTTGATCTTGTACATGTCGTCGGGCGTGATGCGCTGGGACGGATCGAAGTCGATCCACTGCGGATACGCCATCGGCACGCGGACGAAATCGAAGCCCCAGTCGCTCATCCAGCGGAAGTGGTCCTCGGTGGTCCGGTTGCGGCTGTCGGGCCGCACCGGGCGGGGATTGAAGTAGTCCAGAAGATTGAATCCCCTCCAGCGGGGGATGGCCGTCTGTGCCGGCTTGGGTATGTCCGACGCCTTCAGCGGGCGCCCCGCCGCGGCCAGCGTCATGGCTGCGCCCGCCGCTTTCAGAAATTCGCGACGATGCATGCGCCGTCTGTTCATACTCCTGCCTCCCATACGAGTGGATACTTGGAATCTGCCTTTTGATATCGTCTGATGGCACCGAGCGTACGGGCGATTCCGGCATCTGTCAACCTTGCGCGGCCGGAGAAGGGCTGCGTCATTCCAATTTACGATTTACGATTCATGATTTGTGATTTACCATGAAAGAGCCTCCAGTGTATGAGGCCAAACGGCAAATGGTAAATTGTAATTCGTACATCCAAGCGGTCCCACGTCGCTGGGAAGGGAAGGTCGTGAAAACGAAGAAGCCCCGCAAACGATCGAAGTCGACCGACGGCGCCGCCCGCAAAGGCCCGGCGGTGCGATTCATCGAGCCGCAGAAGAAGGACCGCCGCAAGATCAGCCAGAAGGTCTACAATCGCGAGCTGCGGCGGCTCCAGGTCGAACTGGTCGAGCTTCAGGAGTGGATCAAGCAGAAGGGCCTGCGAGTGGTGGTGCTGTTCGAGGGTCGCGATGCGGCCGGCAAGGGCGGGGTCATCAAGCGCATCACGGCCGAGTTGAATCCCCGCATCTGCCGGGTCGTGGCGTTGGGCACGCCGACCGAACGGGAGAAATCGCAGTGGTATTTCCAGCGGTACGTCGCGCATCTGCCGGCGGCCGGCGAGATGGTGCTGTTCGACCGGAGCTGGTACAACCGCGCCGGCGTCGAACGAGTGATGGGCTTCTGCACGGAGCAGGAGCACCGCGAGTTTCTCCGGTCGTGTCCCGAGTTCGAGTGCATGCTGATTCGCTCGGGCATTCTCCTGATCAAGTACTGGTTCTCGGTCTCGGATGAGGAGCAGGAGAAGCGTTTCCAGGACCGGATCAACGACGTGGTCAAGCGATGGAAGCTCAGTCCGATGGACCTGGAGGCGCGCTCGCGGTGGGTGGAGTACTCCAAGGCCAAGGATGAGATGTTCAAGCACACCGACATCAAGCAGTCGCCGTGGTACGTGGTGCCGGCCGACAACAAGCGCCGGGCGCGTCTGAACTGCATCCACCACCTGCTGAGCATGATCCCGTACCGGGACCTCAAGCCGGAGCCGATCAAGCTTCCGCCGCGTCAGAAAGACAAGGGCTATGTCCGGCCGCCGATCACCGATCAGACCTTTGTACCGGAGGTGTACTGATGCGATTGTACGCTGCAACGACATCCTGGTTGTGTTTCGCTATCGCCATCCTGTCGGCGGCCGGCAGCGCGTGCGCCGCCGATCGCGCGCCCGGCCTGGCAAGCCGGTACGCAGGCGATGCGGGTATTGCAGAAGACCCCAACGTTGTCTTCGTAGAGGATTTCGAGGCCGGTTCGCTCGAAGCGGTGACGGCGCGATGGGAGAGCGTCCAGAACGCTGAGATCATGTCGCTGTCGGCCGATGTGCCCGAGGCCAGCGGCGGAACGCATTCGCTTCTGATGACGCACGTCGGCGGGCGCAGCACGGGCGGACACCTGTACCGCCGGCTCCTGCCCGGCTACGAGGAACTTTTCGTTCGCTTCTACGTGAAGTTCGATCCCGATTGTTTTCCCATCCACCATTTCGTTCATCTGGGCGGATACCATCCGCCGACTCCCTGGCCACAGGGCGGCGCAGGGATTCGTCCCAACGGAGACGAGCGGTTCACCACGGGCGTTGAACCATACGGCAAACAATGGCGATGGGACTTCTACTCGTACTGGATGGACATGCGTTCTTCACCCGACGGCAAGTCCTGGGGACATGACTTCATCAACGACCCTGCGCTGAAGGTCGAGCGAGGCCGCTGGATTTGCGTCGAGCTGAGGATGCAGATGAACGATCCCGTGACGCAGAGCAACGGCGAGCAGTCGCTCTGGATCGACGGAAAGCCCTGGCACAAGGACGGCCAGCTCATCAGCCATTTGGGCGAGGGCTTCCCGCATGGCAAGTGGGTGTGGGACAGCTTCCTTCCTGATCCGGATGGAACGCCCTTCGAGGGATTCCGCTGGCGGCGTGACGAGGCGCTGGACCTGAATTTCCTGTGGCTGTTGCTGTACATCACCGATGCGCCGCCCGGCCGCATCAGCCGGGTCTGGTTCGACGACATCGTGGTCGCGCGCCGGTACATTGGACCGATAAACTCATCCTCCGCTCGACAGACCGCGTCCCCCTGAGATTTCGTCCTGCGGCCACTTGTCGTGATCCCCAATCCCCGATCGGCATGCCGTTTCGGTCCTGATAAGCATCAAGTCCGCCCCTGAAGCGGCCGATAGCCTTCCATAAGAGTCAATGCGTACAGACTTCTTTCGGGAGTGGTCGAATGAACGAAGCCAAGCACATCCTCCGGGTTCTATTGGCGACCGTGGTTATCTGCTGCGGCTTCGCGCAGGCGGGCGACGTGTCCTGGATGGCCGGGACGTCGGGGCCGTCGGGATGGGCCATCGAGCCGGTCCAGCCTACGGATTCGGACATCATCGCCTTCTCCGGACCGGTGCGCACCTTCCTGAATCGCTGCGTGGCCGAGCAATCCCTGGGCGGGCAGCCGAGGCTCGCGATCAACGCCAAGAGCAAGACGATCGAGCTGCAATTCGTGCCTCCTGCGCACGACGACTGCGCCGACTTTCTCGATCCGGTCAGCGGCCTGGACGGCTCGTTCGGACCGTTGGAGACGGGATCGTGGAGCCTGTTCTGCAGCCAGAAGGACGTCACCTTCTCGCTTTCCTTTGAAGTCGGGATCGCGGGCGAAATTCCGGACCAGCGTGTCTACTATGTCGATGCGCGCGCTACCGGCCGCAACAATGGATTGAGCTGGACCGACGCGTTCGTCCATCTCCAGACCGCCCTGGCCGCCGCGGCCGAAGGCGGCGAGATTCGCGTCGCGAGAGGCACGTACCGGCCCGACCAGGGCGCCGGATACAGCGACTGGAATCCCTATGCCGCATTCTACCTGGCCGAAGGTATGATTCTCAAGGGTGGATATGCCGGCTCCAACGCCGTGAATCCAAACCTGCGCGACATCGTGACCTATGAGACGGTGCTCAGCGGAGACATCGATCAGGACGATGAACCGTTGACCTGCTTCGACGACATGGCCGACGACCCCAGCCGGTCGGACAACTGCTTTCACGTCGTCGTCACCAGTGGTACGGATGCCACGACGGTACTCGATGGATTCACGATCACGGGCGGACATGCCTTTGCGAAGGAAACCAGGTACAACTCCGATGCTACGGAGGTTCCCGAATACGGCGGCGGCCTCTACAATGACGCCGGCAGCCCGATCATCCGAAATTGCGTGATCACCGGCAACGGAGCCGCTTCCTTCGGCGGCGGCCTCTACCACCGCGGGCCGACGGCGCCGACGCTGATCGACTGCACGATCAGCGACAACTGGTGCCAGTGGTGGGGCGGCGGCTTGGTCAACGACTCGAGCAGCCATCTGACGCTGAGCGGCTGTGCCATCGCGGGCAACGCGGCGCTCTATCGCGGTGGCGGAATCGCCAATCGGAACAACACCCTGCTGACGATCTCCAACTGCATCCTGTCCGGCAATGCCGTTATGGAGTCGATCCATGGCCAGGGAGGAGGCCTGTACAACCTCGGCGGGACCGCGGTGTTGAACCACTGCACCATCGTGGGCAACCAGGCATCGCTCGGACGCGCGATTCTGTGTGATTCTCTGGAGCAGGCCGCCTTCAGTGACGTACACGTGAGCCACTCCATCGTCTGGAACGAAAGCGATCCCTTCTGGTGCGCCGATCTGTCCAGCCTCGACGTGACATACTGCAATGTGGAGGGTGAATGGGCCGGAACGGGCAACTTCGCCGCCGATCCGTGCTTCATCGAGGTCGGCTACTGGGACCCGGGGGACACCGCGGAGGAGCCCTGCGACGACCTGTGGTACGACGGCGATTATCGTCTGAGCTGGGATTCGCCGTGCGTCGACCGGGGCAATCCGCTCGATGTGCCCGACGCGGACGCGGTAGATTTCTACGGCAATCCGCGTTTGTCCGGTCCGGCCGTGGACATCGGCGCCTACGAGTTGAGGAACGAGCCTCCCGTGGCGATTGCCGGACCGGACGTATCGGGTTTCACGCTCGACAACACGACGGGAACCGTCAGCCTGGACGCCGGCGCCTCCTACGATCCGGAGGCTCGGCCTTTGACGTACCACTGGTATCGGGATGGAAAGAAGATCTCTGCCGAGGTGGCGTTCGACATCGAGATCCCGGTCGGCGAGGCGGTCCTTACGCTGATCGTCAACGACGGCGCCAACGATTCCGGGCCGGACACGGTGGTGGCCAGGGTGTATCAGGTGATCGACACTTCGATTTCGGCTCCCGAGACGATCTCGCGCGGAAGCAGACGGGGCACCTTCATCGCGGCGATCCGCGTTCCCAACCGCCGGTCGTGGAAGGAGTTCGACAACGCCGAACCGCTCCTGTTCTTCCCTGGCGGGATTCAGGCCAGCCACCACAGGGTCGTCCCCTGGATCACCGGTCACACATTCGTCTTCGGCACGTTCAACAAGAAGGATTTCCTGGCTGCCGTTCCCCAGAATGGACGGATCGAGGTGCGGATCGTCGGCCGGCTCAAGGATGGGCACTATTTCAGCGGAACCGACACCGTCAAAGTCAAGTAGGGGATGCGGCGGCGCATCCGGGCGGCGACGGAGCGTCCTCAATCAGATGTCGAATTCTGCCACGACCGGCGTATGGTCGCTGGGCCGGACCGCCCCGCGAGGACCTTTGTCGATGGTGCATCGCCGGCACCGCTGGGATACAGTCTGCGTTCCCATGATGTGATCGAGCCGCCAGCCAAGGTTCTGCCGGAAGGCATTCCCGGCGCGGTAATCCCAGAAGCTGTACTGCCCCGGCTCGGAGCAGTGCAGACGAAACAGATCGGTGAACCCCCAGGCCATCACCGCCTGCAGCGCCTCGTGGACCTCCGGACGGAAACAGACGTGACCAGCCAGCGCCTCCGGATCGTACACGTCGATCGGTTCCGGAGCGACATTCAGATCGCCCACCCACAGCAGCAGATCGGTCGGCTTGAAGCCGCTGCGGAAATACGCGCCCAGCCGGGCGAACCATTCCAGCTTGTAGCGGAACTTGTCCGAGTCGGGCAGGAAACCCTGGGGGACGTACGTGTTGACGATCGTCAATCCGTTTACGGACGCCCTCAGCAGGCGGGGCTCGTCCTTAGGCTCATCTGGAAATCCGAATTCGACCTCGCGGATCGGGTTCGGCGAGAACAACGCGACGCCGTTGTAGCTCTTCTGTCCCCTGAAGACGTATCGGTATCCGATTTCGTCGAAGGCCTCGCCCGGGAAGTCCGGGTCCTGCACCTTGGTCTCCTGGACCGCCAGCACGTCCGGGCGATTGTCCCGCAGCCAGCCGACTACGATCTCCAAGCGGGCGCGTAACGAATTGACGTTGAACGTGGCGACTTTCACGGCGCTCCCCGGCTTCTTTTCGCATCGGTTGGTTCATTATTCGACGCCTTGTCGATCGTGGCGCAGCTCTCAATGATCGCCAGAAGAGCGAGCAGAAGACTCACGGTGCTTTCGGCCCCCTGGTTGCCGTTGACTCCGCCGGCCATCAGCCCGTCGGAGCAGCCCCTGGTCTGGAAGTCGTACAGCGGGACGCGCAGGTCGTTGGCTCCGAGGAACCAATCGAAGGCCTTTCGCTGGAGGGTCAGAAAGTGGGGGTTCTTCGTCGCGTCGTACGCGGCGCGGAGCATCAGGACCGTGCCGGCCGCCTCGATCGGCTGCTGGTCGAAGACCGCGCGGGGTTTTCCGCGTTCATACCATCCCTGGCAGCCGATGAAGCTGAAATGGTCGCCGTCGAAGGTGTTGTCCAGGAGAAACTCCGCCGTCTTGCCGGCCACTCGGGCGTAGGTTTCGTTGTGGAGGCTGCGTCCGGCGGCGAAGAGCGCGTGAGGCAGGACGGCGTTGTCGTAAGTCAGGATGTCCTCGAACCACTCCCAGTCGCGCTGGCGGTTCTCCTCGTACTGCCGCACGAGGCCGTCGGCGGCCAACTCCATCTGGCGCTTGATGTCGCTGGCGCCGGGGAACTGACGCAGGTAGTCGCACATGCCCAGGATCGCGTAAGCCATCCCTCGCGGGTGTTGCTTGTGTACCTGGCCGACCGAATGGTCGAAGCAGTCTTTGGCCAGCGACAGGTGCGCAGGCAACGGCGGGCATGCCATGACGGTGCCGAGCGCCCAGAGCGTCCGTCCGAGGGCGTCATGGGCAGGTTCATCCTCCCGCCACGTCCGATGGAAATTCATGAAATTCCGGACGGACCCGTCCGGGTTCTGGGCGTGCACCAGAAAAGACAGATACGTGTCCAGCAGTCGAAGGGCATGAGGATCGGGGTACTGCGAGTAGTACTTGGCCATAGCGATCGCGCCGCGCGCGTTGTCGTCGGTGCAGTAGCCGTGGGCGCGATCGGGAATGGTGAACCTGGCGTGCTGGTACAGCCCCGTGTCGTCGGTGAGCCGCAGCAGGTGGTCCAGCGAAGGCTCCGGCGCCTCGATGCTCGAAATGGTTTCCGCCGCCGTCAATACCACTTTGGCGGTCATGTGGACCGGGACCTCGATTTCGCTGAACAGTTTCCAGTACGCCTGTCCGATCTTCGGCCAGGTCCTGGATCGACCGTAGTCGTACGCGCGCCCGCGCAGCTCATAGAACAGGCCTTCGTTTTGCAGCAGGTCGAGGATCGTCTGCGCAAGATGTTCGGAATCGCCGAAGGGGACGAGTCGCCCGCGGTTGTCGGCCAGCAGCTCCATCGCGGCCCAGTAGGGTGTGGAGACGACCGCCTTGCCGGTCCCGACCGCGAAGGCGAGTGTGCCGCTGGTCAACTGCTCGTGACTGAGGTAGGGTGTGACGTAGATGTCCGCCGCACACAGGAAGTTGTGCAGCTCCGCGTCATCCACGAACCGGTTATGAAAGATCACGTGGTCTTGCAGACGCAGGTCGCTGACGATCTGCTGGAGGCTGAATCGATATGATTCGCCTTCGTATTCCTGGACCAGAGGGTGGGTCATGCCCAGGATGATGTACGTGACGTCGGGGTGCGCCTCGACGATGCGCGGCATCGCGCGGAGCATGACTTCGATGCCCTTGTTCCGGTTCATCAGGCCGAAGGTCAGGATGGTTCGGCGACCCTCCAGGCCGAACTTGTGCTTGTAGTAGTTGCTGTCGACGAACGGCAGGTCGGGGATCCCGTGGGCGATCAGTCGGATCTTGTCGTGTCCGACGCCGTAGATGTCGGTGAGCATGTCGACGCCGCGTTCGTTCATGGTGACCACGACGTCGGAACAGTCGCACAACTCCAGCATGGATCGGCGGTAGGCCGGCTGCGGCGACTCCAGGATGGTGTGCAGCGTGGTGACCACCGGCGCCTTCATACGTTTCAGCAGCAGGCCCAGGTACGAGCCGGCCTCGCCTCCGAAGAGCCCGAATTCGTGCTGCACCGAAACCAGGTCGACGTGGCTGAAATTGATGTAGTCGGCCGCACAGATGTAGTCCCGTCGGACATTCTGGCGGATCTCGAACTTCACCGGATCGTTGTATCTCAGGACCGAATCCGATCTCATGGTCACAACGAGCGGTTCGAACTGCCCGCCGGCAGCGGCTGCCGTGTTCCTGATCAGGTCCGTGGTGAATGTTGCGATGCCGCATTTCCGCGGAGGAAAGCTCGATATGAAGACGACCTTTTTCCTCGCGTCTTTTCCCATCCGTGTCCTTCCAAACCGGTTCGCGAAGACTCTAACGAAGGACAATTGTACCACTTGATTGCGATCTTCGTCGATATGTAACCCTGATACGCCGATGCCGTCCTATGGTTCGCTCCCCTATATATGGGGCATCAGCGGGAGGCGGACCCCTTTATATTGGTGGTTGTGGCAATTCCTCATCCTGGCGCGAGCCACTGACGCGCTCGCCGCAGGCGCCTTCGGCAAGGCCTGTGACCACCCGCAGTGAACCGGCGACTGGAAAACCCTGTACAACACCGTGAAAGAGGTGATTTGTAGCCGGTCTTTTTTTGCAGAATTGGTGTTGACAAATCCGGCATCTTAGTATATAAATCCAATAGGAATAGTAGGAGATAGTCGAAATGAAACTCTCAACGCGAACCCGTTATGGCATTCGGGCCGTGATCGAGCTGGCCCAGCATGAGGGCAAACGTCCGCTTCAGCTCAAGGCGATTGCCGAACGCCAGAACATCTCGGTCAAGTACCTCGAACAACTGATGAGCTTGCTTCGTTCTTCGGGCTTTGTGCGGAGCGTCCGTGGCTCGAAGGGCGGCTATGTTCTGGCTCGTCTGCCGGAGCAGATCAAACTCAGCGAGGTTTTTCGCTGTCTCGAAGGTCCGGTCACCACCGCAGAGTGTACCCAGGACAAGGACTATTGCGAGCGCTCCGCCGACTGTGCGGCACGCGAAGTCTGGATTCAGGTCGAGGAGGCGATCCATCGCGTTCTCGATTCGATCACCCTCGCCGACCTGGTGGACAAGACGCAGACCACGACAGCCAGCTACAGTATCTGAATTCCAGGAGACCCTCATGAGCGCCGTTTTCGAAGACATCGCTGCGGCCGTCGGCTACACGCCGCTGGTCCGGCTCAACCGGCTCGATTCGGGCAGGGCCACCGTTCTGCTCAAGCTCGAATCGAAGAACCCCTGCGGCAGCGTCAAGGACCGCATCGCCAAGTACATGATCGAGGAGGCCGAGCAGGCCGGCCGGATCGGACCCGAAACGGTGATTGTCGAGCCGACCAGCGGCAACACCGGGATCGGACTGGCCTTCATCTGCGCCGCCAAGGGGATCTCCCTGACGCTGACGATGCCCGAATCGATGAGCCTGGAACGGCGAAAGCTCCTGCTGCTGCTCGGCGCCAGGATCGTCCTGACGCCCGCCCAGAAGGGGATGAGCGGCGCCATTCAGAAAGCCGAGCAACTCGTGGCGGAGAATCCCAACGCCCTGATGCTTCAGCAGTTCAAGAATCCCGCCAATCCCAAGGCGCATCGGGAGACCACCGCCAAGGAGATTTGGGTCGATACCGACGGCCGCGTCGATATACTGGTGGCCGGCGTCGGCACGGGGGGGACCTTGACCGGCTGCGCCGAGGTCCTCAAGAGCAAGAATCCGGCCCTCAAGGTGGTGGCCGTCGAGCCGGAAGGCTCGCCCGTCTTGTCGGGCGGCAAGCCCGGCCCGCACAAGATCCAGGGGATCGGCGCCGGTTTCGTGCCCGAGGTCCTGAAGGTCGAGCTGATCGACGAGGTCGTACAGGTGGCCAACGACGACGCTCTGTCCACCGCCCGGCTGTTGGCGGCCAAGGAGGGCATCCTCTCAGGCATCAGCGGCGGCGCCAATGTCTGGGCCGCGACCCACGTGGCCCGGCGCCCGGAAAACGAGGGCAAGACCGTTGTAACGTTTATCTGTGACACCGGGGAGCGGTATGTCTCGACGGAGCTATACGAAGGACTGCCTGATCCTGAGACCGCATGAGGGCCACGCAGTATCGGACAAGAAGATGGCGGGCACGAAGTTGACGGACCGCAAGCTGGCCAAGTTCGTCGAGCGGATTGTCGAGACCTATGAAGGGGACTCGGGGATCAATTTCATCGACGCGGCGAATCTGCCCGTGCGCGGACAGATTCTCGGGATCCTCGAACTGCTGTTTGAGGTGCTCTTTCCGGGCCACACCGGAAACAAGGCGGTGACCCGGTCCAACGTCCGATACGTCGTGGGGGACATCCTCAGTCAGGTGTACGCCGAGTTGGCGGACCAGGCGACACGGGCCTACCAGTACCAGTGCCGCATCCAGAAGTGCGGCCACTGCGACTGCGCGAAGATGGGGCAGAGCGTGGCGTTCGAGCTGCTCGGCGAGCTTCCGCGCATCCGCGAGATGCTCAAGGGCGACGTCCACGCCGCCTTCGACGGGGACCCGGCGGCCAAGTCGTACGAGGAGATCGTGATCAGTTATCCGTGTATCACGGCTATCGCCGTCCACCGGATCGCCCACGAGCTGCACGTGCGTCAGGTCCCGCTGATCCCGCGCATCATGTCCGAGTGCGCCCACGCCAAGACGGGCATCGACATCCATCCGGGCGCACGGATCGGCCGGAACTTCTTCATCGACCACGGCACCGGCGTCGTGATCGGTGAGACGACGATCATCGGCAGCAACGTGAAGATCTACCAGGGCGCGACGCTCGGCGCGCTGAGCTTCCCGCGCGACGAACGGGGCCGCATCATCAAGGGGGGCAAGCGGCACCCGACGATCGAAGACGATGTGACGATCTATGCCGAGGCGACCATCCTCGGCGACGTGACCATCGGCAGGGGGGCGGTCATCGGTGGCAACACCTGGGTCAAGGAATCGGTCCCGCCCGGTGTCACGGTGTGGAGCCCGAACCCCGACCTGATCTATCGCAAGAACAAGAAACCCAAAACGAGGACCCGACCAACGTGAGTATCACCTTGCAGGACAAGTTGAATGCGAAACTGCTTCATCGCATCGACGAGCTGAAGGCCCGTCGCCATGCGGTGATCCTGGCGCACAATTACCAGCCGGATGAGATCCAGGAGATCGCCGATTTCAGCGGCGATTCGCTCGGCCTGAGCATTCAGGCGTCGCAGACGCAGGCGGACGTGATCGTCTTCTGCGGCGTTCGCTTCATGGCCGAAACCGCCGCCATCCTCTCGCCTGACAAGACCGTGCTGATGCCCGACCCGAGCGCAGGGTGCCCGATGGCGGACATGATCGAGGCCGAGCCGTTGCGGCAGTTGAAGGCGAAGCATCCGAAAGCCCTCGTGGTCTGCTACGTCAACAGCTCGGCCGAGGTCAAGGCCGAGAGCGATTACTGCTGCACCAGCGCCAACGCCGTCGAGGTGGTCCGGTCGCTGCCCGCCGACCGGCCGATCATCTTTGTGCCCGATCGGCACCTGGGCCGGTTTGTTCAGGAACGGACCGGCCGGGACCTGATCCTGTGGCCGGGATACTGCCCGACGCACCAGTTCATCGGCGAGCCGGAGCTTCGCGGCCTGCGCGACGAGTATCCGCAGGCGGTGGTGATGGCCCATCCGGAGTGTTCCGAGCCCGTCAAGGCTCTGGCCGACGAGCTGCTCAGCACGGGGCAGATGCTCAAGTTCGTGCAGAAGAGCCCCGCCCGACAATTCATCGTCGCCACGGAGATCGGCATCCTCCACGCGCTGCGAAAGGCCCGGCCCGAGGCGCAGTTCATCGCGGCCAGCGCCCGTGGCGTGTGCCCCAACATGAAGAAGACCACGCTCGACAAGGTCGTCGCGTCGCTGGAGAACATGCAGTACGAGGTGACCGTGCCGGCGGAAATCGCGATCCGCGCCAAGAGAGCGCTCGATCGCATGGTCGAAATTCTTCCGAAGCGATGACGCTTCGCGACCGCAGCCTGAAGACTGGAGATGCCCCCATGAGCCAGAACCAATATCGTGCCGAGACACTTGCCTTGCATGGCGGCCAGGAGCTGGATGCCGACACGCGCAGCCGCGCGGTGCCCATCTACCAGACGACCAGCTATTGCTTCAAGGACACCGACCACGCCGCAAGGCTGTTCGCCCTGCAGGAGTTCGGCAACATCTATACGCGCATCATGAACCCGACAACCGACGTGCTCGAAAAACGTCTGGCGGCTCTGGAAGGCGGGGCCGCGGGCCTGTGCTTCAGCTCCGGCATGGCGGCGATCACCGCGGCCGTGCTCAACATCTGCCGGGCGGGCCAGCACATCGTCTCGTCCGGCTCGCTCTATGGCGGCACCGTCACGTTGTTCAGTCATACCCTCCCGAAGCTCGGGATCGACGTGACGTTCGTCGATGCGCGCGAGCCCGCCAATTTCGCCGGAGCCATTCGTGACAACACGCGGCTGATCTACATCGAGAGTCTGGGCAACCCGAAGAACGACGTGCTCGACTACGCCGAGATTGCCCGGGTCGCGCACGATCGCGGCATTCCGGTGATCTGCGACAACACCGTGATGACGCCGATTCTGTTCCGGCCGTTCGACCACGGCATCGACCTCGTCGTGCACAGTTGCACCAAGTACGTCGGCGGCCACGGCAGCAGCATCGGAGGCGCCCTCGTCGATGCGGGCCGGTTCGACTGGAACAACGGGCGGTATCCTGAGTTCACGCAGCCCGACCCGAGCTATCACGGCATGGAGTTTTTCGAGGTGTTCGGCCATCTGTCGTACATCCTCAAGGCCCGCGTCACGATGCTGCGGGACACGGGGGCGTGCCTGTCGCCGTTCAACGCGTTCCTGCTGCTCCAGGGTCTCGAAACGGTGCACCTGCGGATGCCGCGGCACTGCGAGAACGCGATGGCTCTGGCCAAGTGGCTCGAAGAGCAGCCCCAAGTGGCGTGGGTCAACTATCCGGGTCTGCCTTCGCACCCCGACCACGCCCGGGCGAAGAAGTACATGCCCGCCGGCTGCGGCGGGATTCTCGGATTCGGCATCCGGGGCGGCCGCGACGCCGGCGTGCGGTTCATCAACAACGTCAAGCTCGCCAGCCACCTGGCCAACATCGGCGACAGCAAGACGCTGGTGATCCACCCGGCCAGCACCACCCACCAGCAACTGACCGGACAGGAACAGCTTGCCGCCGGAGTAACGCCCGATTATATTCGCGTCTCGGTGGGCACCGAACACATCGACGACATCGTCGCCGATTTCGACCAGGCCCTGAAGGCCAGTTCTCAGTGTTGAGTTTTGAGTGTTGAGCAAGGACAGATCATGTGGGAATACACGGACAAGGTGCGAGATCATTTCTTCAACCCGCGAAACGTCGGCGAGGTTGAGGACCCCGACGGCGTGGGCGAGGTGGGCTCTCTGGCGTGTGGAGACGCCCTGAAACTGACGTTCAAACTCGGCAAGGACGGACGCATCGCCGACGCAAAATTCAAGACGTTCGGTTGCGCCAGCGCGATCGCCAGCAGCTCGGTGCTGACCGAGCTGATCAGGGGCAAGACGCTCGACGAGGCGATGAACGTGACGAACAAGGACATCGCCGATTATCTGGGCGGGCTGCCCGAGCAGAAGATGCATTGCTCTGTGATGGGGCGCGAGGCGCTCGAAGCGGCCATCGCCAACTATCGGGGCGGCGACACCGCCAAACGCGAGTTGGAAGGCCACGTGGTCTGCACCTGTTTCGGCGTGACGGACGTGGAGATCGAACGCGTCATTCGTGAGAACGACCTGACGACCGTCGAGCAGGTGACGAACTACTGCAAGGCCGGCGGCGGTTGCGGCGGCTGTCACGGGGAGATCGAGAAGATCATCGAACGCATCCAGGGCGAGAAGGCCAAGGCGCACGTGCCGCTGGTGCCGCGAAAAGGCAAGAAACTGACCAACATCCAGAAGATGCAGTTGATCCAGCAGACGATCAACGAGCAGATCCGCCCGGCTCTGAGGGCCCACGGGGGCAACATCGAGCTGATCGATATCGAGGGCGACAAGGTCACCGTCGCCTTTCGCGGGATGTGCGCGCAATGCCATTTGGCCGAGTTCACGATGAAGGACGTGGTTGAGAACAAGCTGCGCGAGTTCGTCTCAGACGACATCTTTGTCGAGGAAGACAAGGAGTCCGTGGAAGAGGGCCACGTTCACAAAGGATAGGCAATCGCGTCGCAAATAAGCGCAGAACCTCAAATTCCAAGGACGATATTCGAAATCCGAAACAAATCAGAAGCACGAAACCCGAATGAAAGAAACGCTGACGCCGGGCGAAAGCCCGTTCTGGGGATTGAGATTTCGATCCTTCGTGCTTGTTTCGGGTTTCGACATTCGGATTGCGGATTTCTGCATCGCCAGTTCAGGGGATAGGCAATGAAGGTCATCTACTTCGACAACAACGCGACGACGCGAGTGGCCGACGAGGTCTTCGAGGCCATGCGGCCCTACTTCTGCGAGCTGTACGGCAATCCGTCGAGCATGCACACCTTCGGCGGACAGGTGGGCGTCCGGATTCGCGAGGCCCGTGAGCACGTGGCGGCTCTGCTCGGCTGCCACCCGAGCGAGGTGATCTTCACCAGTTGCGGCACCGAGAGCGACAGCACGGCGATCCTTGGGACGCTGGCGGCCGTGCCGCACCGGCGCAAGGTCATCACCACGCGGGTCGAGCATCCGGCGGTCCTGACGGTCTGCCGCGACCTCGAGAACCGGGGCTACCAGGTGATCGAGCTCGGCGTCGACAAGCAGGGCCGTCTCGATCTCGGCGAACTGGAGAGCCACCTCGACGACGACACCGCCATCGTCACAATCATGTCCGCCAACAACGAAACCGGCACGGTCTTCCCCATCGAGAAGATCGCGCGGATGGTGACCGATCGCGGCATCACCTTTCACACCGACGCGGTCCAGGTCGTCGGCAAGATCCCGCTGAACCTCGCGGACAGTTGCGTCAATCTGCTGAGCCTCTCGGGCCACAAGCTGCACGGACCCAAGGGCGTCGGCGTGCTCTACGTGCGCAAGGGTACGCGGATCGCGCCGCTGCTGCTCGGAGGACACCAGGAGGGCGGCCGCCGCGCCGGCACCGAGAACGTTCCCGGAATCATCGGACTGGGCAAGGCCTGCGAGCTGGCCTCCCGGTACATGGAAGACGAGAATACCCGCGTCCGGACCCTGCGCGACAGGCTCGAAAGCGCCATTCTGGCGAGCTGTCCCGACAGCCGCATCAACGGCGATCCCGAGAACCGACTGCCCAACACCACGAATATCAGCTTCGAGTACATCGAGGGCGAGGCGATCCTGCTGATGCTGGACCGCTTCGGCATCTGCGCCAGCAGCGGCTCGGCCTGCACGAGCGGCTCACTGGAGCCGTCGCACGTGCTGCGCGCGATGGGCGTGCCGTTCACCGCCGCCCACGGCTCGATTCGGTACAGCCTGAGCCGCTACAACACCGAAGAAGAGGTCGACTTCACGATCGACAAGATGCCGCAGATTATCGAGCGCCTCCGCGAGCTGTCTCCCTTTGTCGGCCAGGTCACCGCGTAAAATGCAGCCTTTTCGTCCTTTGGTTCCCTCAGGCCTTTTTGGCTCACGAAGGACCAGAGGGAGCCAAAGGCCGGAAATGACTCTCCAAGCCTCGGACCGATGGACCAAGCTTTTCCCTTGCCTTGGCCGGTTCCGGAGCGTATTGTCTGCACATGTCGCCAGGCCTCTTCGAGATATGAGCGACGCCCGACGAAGGAGCCGGGGATTCCATCGCAGGCAACGGAAAGGACGCAGAAAGACCCTATGGATGCAAACAAACACAGCCAACCGATGCTGGCGGTCCTGATCGACGCCGACAACACCCAGGCTTCCATCACCGAAGGTCTGCTGTCGGAAGTCGCTAAGTACGGCATCGCCAGCGTCAAGCGCATCTACGGCGACTGGACCACCCCCAGCCTGGGCGGATGGAAGTCCGTCCTGCTGGAGCATTCCATCCAGCCGATCCAGCAGTTCCGCTATACCGTTGGCAAGAACGCCACGGACAGCGCCATGATCATCGACGCGATGGACCTGCTCTACGCCAGGCGGTTCGACGGGTTCTGCCTGGTCTCCAGCGACAGCGATTTCACCCGCCTGGCGGCGCGCATCCGCGAAGAAGGGCTCCTGGTCTATGGGTTCGGCGAACGCAAGACGCCCAAGGCCTTCGTGTCCGCCTGCGACAAGTTCATCTACGTCGAGGTGCTGCGGTTCGAGGAGGGCACCGAGGAGGCCGTCAAGCCCAAGACCGCCAACGAGCTGAAGGGCGACACCAAGCTGGTGGCCCTGCTGCGCAGCGCCGTCGAGGCCGCCAGCGAAGAGAGCGGCTGGGCCCATCTGCGCGCCGTCGGCAGCAACATCGCCAAGCAGGCCCCCGAGTTCGACCCCCGGAACTACGGCTACGCCAAGCTGCGGGAGCTGGCGCTGGCGACGAAGCTGTTCGACGTCGACGAGCGCGTCCATGGCGACGGCCACTCCCGCGCCATCTACATCCGCGACAAGCGCAAGAAACCTCAGAAGTAGCCGAGTAGCGGCGTGCCCGTCGGTTCGGAGGTTGCGAGGAATTTCGGTTGATTTTCCACGATGCCGGTGCGTCTATATGGAGGCGGCGGCACATGCGTTGCGCCGAGATAGACGCGAAATTGGATTCAGGCGAGCGAAAAGGAGACCGGCCATGAGATCCTCCAACGTGCGGTTAGTGTCAGGTATTCTTGGACTGTTGCTTTTCGTTTCGGTCGGCCTCTGTCCGGCGGCGCAGCCGACGGGCGCGGCGGAGGCAAAGCTGGCGGTGGTGGCCCATTTCCACCTGGCCGGAATGCTCACCGAGTCGCCCATGGTCGATCCCTTCGGCCTCATGGCAGGGCAGATCACCTCGCTGCACGACCTGGTCGATGTGATGGACCAGGCCGCGACCGACGATCAGGTCAAGGCAGTCGTGCTGACCTTCGGCGACATGGCCTTGGGGCTGGGGCAGTTGGAGGAGCTTCGTGCGGCCGTCGGCCAGTTCAGGGCCGCCGGGAAAAAGGTCTACGTCCACACCGGCAGCATGGGCACGTTCGTCTACGCCCTGCTCAGCGCGGGCGACTACCTCAGCGTCGAGCCGCAGTCGATGCTCTGGCTGACCGGCATCTACGGCGAGTCCCTCTACGTCAAGGACCTGCTCGACAAGATCGGCGTTCAGGGCGACTTCATGCACATGGGCGACTACAAGTCCGCCGCCGAGATGCTCACCCGCAGCGGGCCCAGCGCGGCGGCCGAGGAGAACGTCAACTGGCTGCTCGACGGCTACTACGAGAGCCTCGTGCGGATGATCGCCGGCTCGCGGGACCTGACGCCGCGGCAGGTGCGAGATCTGATCGACCATGGCCCCTACATGGCCGAGCAAGCTTTGGCCAGCGGGTTGATCGACGCGATCCAGACGCGGGATGCCTTTCTGGCCCAGGTCAGGAAGGAGATGGATAGGCCGGTCAGCTTCGACAATCGCTACGGCCGGGAGGACAAACCAGCGGTCAATCTCGCCAGTCCGCTGGCGTTCTTCTCGCTGCTGGCGGAGATGATGAATCCGCCGAAGAAGCCGCAGAAAGATGCCGTCGCCATCGTTTACGTGGAAGGCGCCATTATGCCGGGCTATGGTCAGGCCAGTCCGTTCGGCTCCGCCGGCGGCGCCTTCAGCGGCGACATTCGCAAGGCCCTTGAAACGGCGGCCTCCGACAAGACCGTCAAGGCGGTGGTCCTGCGGATCGATTCGCCCGGCGGCTCGGCCGAGGCCAGCGAGACGATCCTCAACGCCACCCGCCAGGTCCGGGCCCGCAAGCCCTTCATCGTCTCGATGGGCGACACCGCCGCCAGCGGCGGCTACTACGTCGCCTGCGCCGCGGACACGATCTTCGCCGATGAGATCACCGTTACCGCCTCGATCGGCGTGGTGGGCGGCAAGCTTGTGACCGCCGACCTGTGGGACAGGCTGGGCGTCAACTGGGTCGGCTACAAGCGCGGCGCCAACGCGGACATCTTCAACAGCGACCGCCCGTTCGACGGGCCGCAGCGGGATGCGATCGAACGATACATGCAGACGGTCTACGATGTCTTCAAGGGGCACGTCACCGACAGCCGGGGCGACAAGCTCACCAAGCCGCTCGACGAGATTGCCGGCGGACGTGTCTACACGGGCAAGCAGGCCCTCGACCTTGGACTGGTCGACCGCATCGGCGGGCTCGAACAGGCCGTCGAGTACGCCGCCGCCAAGGCTTCGCTCGACGACTACGAGGTCCGCGTGATTCCCGAGCCTCAGGACTTCATCACGATGCTCCTGGACGAATATTCCGGCCAGGGCGAGCGGGCCAGCGACATCTCCGTCGGTGCGGCGAGCCTGCTGGCCGAGCACCCGACGCTGGCCGGTCTCGTCGACCTGCTGCAAAAGACCGAGCCCCAGCGGGCCCGCGCGCTGCTTGCGGCCTTGCAGCGCGTCGAGCTGATCCGCACCGAGGGCGTCGTCCTGATGATGCCCTTCGACGCGATCTTCCGCTGAAGCAGCCGGCCCCGCGTATCGCAACGTGTGGCAGCCTCAAGCGAAGCTTGGGGATGGTTTCTGGAATGGGCCGGCGTCGCGGATTCGTGGGCTGGTCCATTCGACCATCCCCAAACGCTGCGCGTTTGAGGCTGCCACACCGTCGCCGCTAGGGCGGTTCTTTCTTGCTTCCCGTCCCCGGTGTGAGGATGATCAGTCTTGTCCGCGGGCATGTGCCCGGATTGAAAAGGGGACCGCCATGAAACCGTCACCCTATGGTCCGTGTGGTCTGTTTTGCGGTGCGTGCGGGGCTGATGACTGCGACGGCTGCCTCAGCGAGAGGATCGATGAGTACGTGCGGCAGTGCAGGTTCCGCGTCTGTACGCGAAACAAGGGGCTTGATTTCTGCTGCCATTGCGAGGACTATCCCTGCTCGGATCTGGCGGCGTTCATGGGCGACAAATGGCCGCACCACTGGACGATGGAGCCGAACCTGGAGTTCATCAAGAGCCAGGGCGCTGCCCAGTGGCTCGAAGCCCAGAGCCGCCAGTGGTCGTGCCCTAAGTGCGGGGCCGAGATCGTCTGGTATCAGAAGCAGTGCCCCTGCGGCCAGGAGCTCGATGCCTTCGAAGTGCCTGAGTAGATGCCGGCGACGCACAAATCCGAATGTCGAAGCACGAAATGCGAAACAAGCTCGAATGACCCAAGTGCGAAGTCTGAAACGGCGTTGTCTCGGCGATTGTGTTTCGGTCATTGGCTTGTTGGGGGTTTCATGCTTGTTTCGGATTTCGGCATTCGGATTTCGTGCTTCAAGATCGCCCCAGGCGTGAGCCGGTTGGAGCGATAAGAGAACCTCGCGGCCTGAGTCTGGCAGCCGCGACATGCAGATCGAGGTAGGCGAATGACGCGCAGACATGGCTGTGAGGACAAGGACGTCGGGCACTACACGTGTCGGCGGACCAGCGAGAAGATCGTCGTCGATGGCAGGCTCTCCGAAGGCGTATGGCAGCGGGCGCCGAAGTCGCCTCGCTTCGTCGACATGGTCACCGGCGTGCCCGGCTTTCTCGACACGCGCATGGCCGCCCTCTGGGACGACGAGAACCTCTACATCGGGTTCTGGGTCGAGGAGCCCGACGTCCAGGCGCATTTGACGCAGCGCGACTCACCCATCTACTTCGAGAACGACGTCGAGGTCTTCATCGCCGGGCCGGACTGCTACTACGAGTTCGAGATAAACGCGCGCGGGACGATCTATGAGGTCTTCTACATCTGGCAGGACGCCTACAAGAAGGGCGGCGCGTTCGACAAGCCCGAATTCGACCTGCTGGCGCGCACTGTGGACATCCTCGGCGGCTTCCAGGACGGCCTGCGCTACGGCAAGCACCCGCGCGGCCGGCGGTGGGCGTTCATGGACTGGGACTTCCCCGGTCTCCAATCGGCCGTCCACGTCGACGGCAAGCTGAACGACAGCGCCACCGTCGATCGGGGCTGGACCGTCGAGCTGGCCTTTCCGTGGTCGGGCATGAACGCGCTGGCGCAGGGCCGCCGCCTGCCTCCCCAGGGCGGCGACATCTGGCGGATGGATTTCTCGCGTTTCGAGGCCCTGCGCTACAACGGCCGCCAGACCGACCCATCCGTCGGCTGGTCGTTCAACACGCACGGCGTCTACGATTCCCACATCCCCGAGTGCTTCACGTATGTCCACTTCTCTCAGGAGGCCGTATAGCGTCGCGGGTTCGACGTTTTCCGCGTTGGCGCGGGCGTCGCGAACCGCTATGATCCCGGCGGAGTTGTCGCCCCTCGGCTCTATCTCCATGTTGTCTGCGCCACCAGAAGTCGTCGTCACGAAACGCCGTGAAAGGCCCGCATGAGAACAGACGTTGCACGGTCTCTGGTCGGCTTGTGCATGGCTTCTGCTGTTGTGTTGTTGGCGATTGCGTTTCCCTGTGCCGCTCATGATGATCCGAACGCCCCCGTTCCCTCGCTGAAGGCCCTGAAGATGGATGCGCCGATCGTGGTCGACGGTGTTTTGGATGAGCCTTTCTGGCAGGACGCCGAGGTGGGAACGGACTTCATCGACACGCATTCCGGCCGGCCGGCGACGCAGCAGACGCTCGTCCGCGTCGCCTACAGCCGCACCCATCTGTACATCGCGGTCGAGTGCCTCGACGACCGGATCGACCAGCTCCACGCCAGTGAGCGGCGTGAGGACCGCCAGTTCCAGGGCGACGATTGGGTGGAGGTCCACCTGGACCCGCTGCACAGCCACAACGCCAAGTATGCGTTCTTCTCCAACCCATTGGGCGTCCGCGTCGACGCCGCCGAAGGCCCGAGCGGCGCTTTCAACACGAGCTGGACCGCCGAATGGAACCTGGCCGCCAAAGTCTACGAGGACCGCTGGACCTTCGAGATGAGCATTCCGCTGCGCGTGCTGAACTACCGCCGGGCCGACGGCCAGACCTGGGGCCTGAACTTCACACGCTACCTCGTCCACAGCGACACGACCAGCTTCTGGAGCTTCAGCGAGACGGACTTCTACAAGCCCCGGCATTTCGGACACCTCAGGGGCCTGGACCTGGCCGACAGCGAGTTCAACCCCAATCTGGAGGTCACGCCTTACGTCAGTTCGCGCACGGATTTCAACGGCCACCGCGAGACGGAACTCCAGACCGGTGGCGACGTCAGCTTTCGCCTGACGCCCTCGGTGGTCACCTCTTGGACGATCAATCCGGACTTCGCCCAGGTCGAAGCCGACGCCGACACGATCGAGCTGCGCGACACTGAGCGGTTCCTGCCGGAAAAGCGCCTGTTCTTCCGCGAAGGCGAAGACCTGTTCGCCTCCGGGGACAACCTGCTCTACTACAGCCGCCGGCTGACCGATATCGACGCCGGCGCCCGCGTCAGCGGCGAGATGAACGACTACCGCTTCGCGATGATCGACGTCTACGGCGACACCGTTCATGGCGATCCTTATTACGGCAACTCCTCCGTTTTTCGCCTGGTCCGCAACGTGGGCGAGAAATCGAACGTCGGGCTGCACGCCAGCAGCTCCGACCTGAAGCAGGGCCATTCCCGCGTCCTCGGCTCCGACGGCAAGCTCTTTCTCAACGACGACTGGAGCGTCAACTATCAGGTGGCCGGCGCGGACGACCGGCTCGACGAGGGAGATGAGCAATCCGCCAAGGATCGAGGCGACTACCTCGGCTATGGTGGACTCGTCTACGAGAAGTATCCCTGGGAGGTCGGCGTCAACTATCGCGGGATCAGCGAGGGGTTCGACCCCGTTCTCGGCTTCATCCCTCGTCGCGATATCTACGGGCCCGCGTTCTTCTCGATGTACGATCTTCGCGCCTCGGACCGCTGGTACAAGGGGGTCTTCGCCTACTTCGGCATCGAGTATTACGAGGACGGCGACGGGCAGACGTCGCTTCGCGATTACTCGGCCGACGCGGCCGTGACGCTCGCAAACGACGTCGCGCTCGGGGTCGAATACGACGCCGATTACCATCGTCCCTACCACAACGAGCGGACCGAACTCGGCGTGACCTTCGACGCGTCGGACTTCTGGCGGTCCACCGACCTGGAGTGGGCGTTCGGTGTTTTCGAAGAGACCGAATACGACGAGCTGTCGCTCGGCAAGCACTTCAAGCCGATCGAACGCTGGCCCGTCCGCTACGACTACGTCATCCGGTTCGAGGACCCGCCCGACGGCGACGACGAGACGATCTGGCTCAACCGCGTCGTGTTCGACTACTTCTTCAGCGACGTCATGTGGCTCAAGAGCGCGATCCAGCACCGCAGCACGGACGTCCACAACCTCAGCGTCATCTACGGCTGGGAGTTCGTCAAGGACGCCAACCTCTACCTCGTCTACAACGGCATCCGCGACGAAGACGACCCGGAAACCATCCACAGCCTTTTCGCCAAGCTCGCCTACACCTTCCGTTGACCGCCTCTTTCCCCCGGTGGAAAGGCAAAAAGCGGGGTTTCTCCGGCGAGGCGCCGGTCCGGGCGACAGAAATGGCCGGATTGATGGCCAAAATTATTGGGATTGAATGGCGCGCAGTGTTATCATAAGATGCAGAGTGCAAGGGTGTTGGTTAAGGGGCTGAACGGCAAGTATGGGAACAGGATCCGAAGGACGCCTCGGAACGAACCGTTGCGTGGGACGGAGTATCTTGAGGCGTTCGGGCGTCGCCTTCGAATCCGCATCTTTTTTGGGAGGAACGACGGCCATGCGCAAGTCGAAAGCGTTTACACTCATTGAACTGCTGGTGGTGATCGCCATCATCGCGATCCTGATGGCCATCCTGATGCCCTCGTTGAAGCGGGCCCGCGAACAGGGACAGCGGGCGGCGTGCCTGAACAATGTCAAACAACTGGGGCTGGCGTGGATTCTCTACGCCGATGATTATGACGACAAGATTGTCAACGGCGAGGCGGAGTACAATCAGAATGCCCTGGGCCAGTGCGGTGTTTCCACGGGCGGCCTGCACCCGCGGGAGAAGTACTGGGTCGGGACGGACTGCCATAGCGGGTACATGACCGGCGGACAGCTCGACGAAGAGACGCAGCTCAGCGCGATCCGGGCCGGGGCGCTGTTCCCCTACGTCCCGTCGGCGAAGCTGTATCAGTGCCCGACCGGCATCCGCGGCGAGATGCGAACCTACACGATCGTCGATTCCATGAACGGTCTGGCGCGCGACGGGACCTTCTCGGGCACCAAGGGGATTCGCGTGGGCCGCACGATGCTGTGGGTCAAGCGACGAGCGGATATCTCGCAGCCCGGACCCAGCAATCGGCTGGTGTTTCTCGACGAAGGACGCGTGACCCCGGACAGCTACGCCTGCCATTATATCAACGCCCGCTGGTGGGACCCCCCGCACGTCCGCCACGGCGACGGGACCAATGTAGCCTTCGCCGACGGGCACAGCGCCTACTGGAAATGGGACTCTAAAGAGACGATCAACGTGGGCAAGATGGTCAATCCGGAGCACCAGTTCACGCCGACCACTGAGGCCGGACTGGAAGACCTCGCGAGAATGCAGATCGGAATCTGGGGCCGCCTGGGCTACTGAGACCGGCGCTGAAGAAGGCCCCGGTTCCCTGTGCCCGTCGCGCGTCATCGCAGGCAGCGATGGATGGTGACGAGCGATTCCGTGGAGCGGATGACCGCGTTCGTCCAGGCGATCGACAGTTCGTCCGGAGCGTTGGCCAACTCGACCAGTGCGGTTTGATGGGCATCCAGCACAACGGGTTTGAGGTCCAGACCCTTCAACTCGGCCGTCAGCGCCAGCGGACCGAGATTCTCGATCCGGACCCGGCCGGCGCCGTTGGGACCGCTGCGGAAATCCACGCGGGTCAGCCCTTTCACGACCGTGGCGACCATTTCCCGGCGTCCGCAGAGCATGCCGCCAAAATGCGCGACGGTGCGTCCGGCACGCAACGCTTCCATTGCGCCCTCGCGCGATCGCTGCCGCACGAGGAGAAGGGTCGCCGATTGCGGCTCGTGCGCGTTGCCGGCCTCGGCGCGGGCCGGATGCACGTCGGAGTTGGCGAACACGGTCAGGCCGTATTGCTCCGCCCAGTCCAGGGCCATCGGAAACCACAGCGTGCCCCGGTTCTTCACCACACCCCATCCGCGATCGGTCGTGTGGTTTCGTACCTCGATGCCGTGCAGGAGCCCTTCGGCGAGACCCCATCGAATTGGCTCGCGCAGCCCGTGTCGAAGCGGCGGATCGAGCGGGTCTCCGGTTTCGGCCGCCCACGCACCGGCGCCGTTGAATCCGACGTGGGGATGGGCGTACAGCACGAAGCCTCGAGCGTCGGTGAGCTTTCGCCATTGCTGGCGGTAGTAGACCCGGGGGCCGCCCTCGGACGCCGCCCAGGAATGCGGATCGCGCGGCGCGTAGTCGTCCGCGAAATCGAGCGTGACCAGATGCTCCATCTCATGCAGGCCGGTCTCCATGCCGCGAATCAGGATCAGTCCGAATTCCTCCGCGACGGGCAGCGCCTCGGCGTAGGCTTCGAAGTTGCGGTGGTCGGTGATAGCGATGACGTCGTAGCCATACGCCCACGCTTCGCGCACGCGCTCGGCGGGCGTCAGCTTGCCGTCGGAATGCAGCGTGTGAATATGAAAGTCCCCGCGCAACACCGAATAGCGCTGCGGCCCGTCGAGAATCTCTGGAAACACGGTCGCTGTGCGCACCAGGGGCGTCGGGTCGCCCGCAGCGGCGACGCAAGGAACCGGCAGGACAAGCCGGGCGAGGGACAACAGGGCGATGGCGGCGACGAGCTTCTTCATGGCTTTTCCATCCAACGGGCGAAGCATACCATTCGGATTGTGTGGCCGGCGACGCCGCCGGACGCGGTGACAGGCATTGTACCGCATCACCCGCCCGAGCCAAGGACATTCTGCGAGCCCGCCGGTCACATGGCGAGCGTTGCCCCCCAACGCCAGGACCCGGTTCCGACCGCCGGGAATAGGCCATCGTGGGGCGTTTCCATCGCCTACGGATAGCCGGCGTTTCCGCTGGCGTGCGCGATCACCTCGGCGTCCCGCCCATCGGTGTACAGCGGTCTTGTCGCGGCGGTGAAATCGTTGGCGAAGAGCCGGATGTCCCTGCTCCGTTCGCCCGTAATGCTCAGGAATGTGTCCGTCCCCCTCAGGGCGCGGCACGCGCGAATATCGGCTCCGACGACGTTCCTCAGCATCACAGCAGGCTCCTGCGAATCGCGATGGGCCTGCCGGCCCGCAAAGCCGCCGAGCATCAGTCCTTCCACATCCTCCACATAGAGCGCACTTTTCCACCGGTCAGAGGAGGGCTCGCACCACGCCATCTCCACGTCGTCCAGCGAGAAATCACGGGCGTACCTGGCCTGCATCCCGTGCACGGCCTCCCGGAAGTAGGCGTTGGGATCATCCGACAGGAACATCTTCACGTTTGCGAATCGAATCCCGGTGAGCGGACTTTCCGGGTGCCCCTCGATGATGCTGGACCCTTTGACGTGGGCGATCACGTCTCGGACCAAGATGTTCTCGATCCTGCCGATCTTCGATGTGTCGTTCCGCCTTCCGATCATGAAGTAAAACGCATCGCCCTGGCCCCACCAGAACCAGGCGTGCCGCCGGCATTCGATCGTGAGATTCGAAATCACGACGTCACTGACCGTGCCCCCGTCCAGCACCATGAAGGCGAACGCCCTGTGGCTGTCGGTGATCACGCAGTTGCTGATTGCGACATGGCGAACCGGTCCGGCAATCTCGTCGCCGATCTTGACCGCCGCCGAAGCGGAGCTGAGCCGGCAATTCGTGATCGTGATGTTCTCGCACGCCCGCGCGGCGCCGTCGAAGTCGCGGCTCTTCAATGAGATGCAATCATCTCCGGTGATGATCGTGCAATTGGAGATTCGCACATCTTTGCAGCCGTTGGGATTGATGCCATCGCTGTTGACCCCGTCGACCAGACTGCTGTGGATGTACACGCCATCGACCACGACCCGCTCGCAACCGAGGAAATGCACGTTCCAGATCGGGGAGTCGATCAGCCTGACTCCTGTCATCCGCACGTCTGTGCAATTGCGCAGATACACCAGGTTGTACACGGGCCGGGTCCACCTTGCGAACGGCATGCCGTCAGGCCGGTCCCGCTTGAGCGTTTCGATCCGGTCCTGGATCATGCGGTCGGTCTTCTGTGTGTACGGGAGCCATTCGTGCTCGGCCTGGCCGTCAATCGTCCCGTCGCCCTCGATCGCGATGCTGACAAGGTTTTCGCCGCAGAGGATGGCGTTTCGCCCGCGGGGCCAGTCATTGGGGTCCCGGCTGCCACAGAGCGTGGCGCCGGCTTCGAGATACAGGCGGACGTGGCTGGCGAGGTTCAGGCGTCCCGTTCGGTACTGCCCGGGCGGAACGTACACCATGCCGCCTCCGGCCGCCGCACAGGCATCGATCGCCTTCTGTATGGCGGCCTGGCTGCTTTTCTCCTTTGTTCCGACCGCCCCGTAGTCCCGCACGTCATAGGTTACAGGGCCGCCGCGCTGCGTCGATGACGCCCCATCTATCCCCTTGCCTTCTTCCTTCGCGAGTGCAACGGCCGCCAAAAACGCCACCGCCAGCAACACCGTCCCGAGGAATCTCATCGTGAATTCCCTTCCCATGTGTCTCAGGTCGCTCTGTCGGCCTTGGCCATTTCTCGACCGCACCAGACCGAAGTCTTCGGCAAAGGCCGGACTATCGCCGGGCCCAATCGATGCTTCATGCTACCTTCCGGCGCATTGGCGTGCAAATGGCAAGAGTGGTACGCGTCGCTATTCCCACTCGATGGTGGCGGGGGGCTTGCTGGAGACATCGTAGACGACGCGGTTGACGCCCCGAACCTCGTTAATGATCCGCGTCGAAATCAGGCCGAGCACCTCGTACGGGATGTGCGAGAAGTCGGCGGTCATGAAGTCGGTCGTTTCGACGGCGCGAAGGGCGATCACGTTCTCGTAGCTGCGTTCGTCGCCCATCACGCCGACGGTCGAGACCGGGACCAGCACCGCCAGCGCCTGGGAGATCTTGCGATACAGTCCGGCCGCTTTGATCTCGTCGATCAGGATCTCGTCGGCGGCGCGGAGCACTTCGAGCTTGGCCGGTGTGATCTCGCCCACGATGCGCACGCCCAGGCCGGGGCCGGGGAACGGATGACGCCAGACCAGACCATCCGGCAGACCCAGGTGCTCGCCCACCATGCGGACCTCGTCCTTGAACAGGTCGCGCAGCGGCTCGACCAGCTCGAAGCCCAACTCGGCCGGCAGGCCCCCGACATTATGGTGCAGCTTGATATTGGCCGCCGGATTGCCGTCCTTGGAGCCCGACTCGATCACGTCAGGATACAGCGTGCCCTGGGCAAGGAACCGGGCGTTGGGGATCTTCTCCGCCTCGGACTTGAAGGCGGCGATGAACTCGGCGCCGATGATCTTGCGTTTCTGCTGCGGGTCGGTCACGCCTTGCAGGCGGTAGAGGAACTGCTGCGACCAGTCGACGACCCGCAGGTCGATGTGGAAGTGGTCGCGGAAGGTGGCGACGATGTTCTCGCGTTCATTCTTGCGCAGCAGGCCGTTGTCGACGAGGATGCAGACGAGCTGATCGCCGATGGCTTTGTGGATCAGCGAGGCGACGACGGAAGAATCGACGCCGCCGCTGAGGCCGCAGATGACGGTCGCGTCGCCGACCTGCCGGCGGACGTTGTCGATCGTCTCGCTGACGAAGTCGCTCATCTTCCAGTCGCCGGCGCAGTCGCAGATGCTGTAGAGGAAGTTCTTGAGGATGATGTCGCCCTTGGGCGTGTGGCTGACCTCCGGATGGAACTGGACGCCATAGAAGCGTCTTTTCTTGTGTCGCACGGCGGCGTAGGGGCAGGTCTTGGTCTCGCCCAGCGTCACGAAATCGCGTCCGAGCTTCGTCACCTGGTCGCCGTGGCTGGCCCAGACGAGCGTCTCGTCGGGTAGGTTGGCGAGCAGATCGCTGCGGTCGGTCATCCGCAGCGTGGCCCGGCCGTACTCGCGGCTGGCCACGGGCGTGATCTCGGCCCCGAGAATCTGGCAGCCGAGCTGCATCCCGTAGCAGATGCCGAGAATGGGCACGTCGAGGTCGAAGATCCTCTCGTCGCATTTCGGCGCGCCGGGTGCATAGACGCTGGCGGGCCCGCCCGAGAGGATGATGCCCTTGAGCGGCATCTTCGCCAACTCGTCGGCAGAGGTGCCCGCCGGACAGATGCGGGAGTACACGTGGTGCTCGCGGACCCGCCGGGCGATCAGTTGCCCGTACTGGCTGCCGAAATCCAGGATGGCGATCATTTCACGTGTCATAGGAGAATCCGAAATCCGAATATCGAATTGTGAAACAAGCACGAAATCCCAACAAGCGAATGACCGAAACACGACCGGTGTGGCAACGCCGTTTCAGGTTTCTGAATTGGAGTCATTCGAATTTGCTTCGCGTTTCGAGATTCGTGCTTCGTGTTTCACGTGTTAGTCGTCGCTGGGTATGTGGCCCGAGTAGTTCGGGGCTTCCTTGGTGATCTGGATGTCGTGCGGATGGGATTCGCCGATGCTGGCAGTGCTGACGCGGACGAACCGGCCCTTCTCCATCAGCGCCTGGATGTTGGGCGTGCCGCAGTAGCCCATGCCCGCGCGGAGCCCGCCGACGAGCTGGTAGACGAACTCGCTGAGCGCGCCGCGATAGGGGACGCGCCCTTCGACGCCCTCGGGCACGAGCTTGCTGACCTCGGTGGTGCTGCTCTGGCCGTAGCGCTCGGCCGAGCCTTTGACCATCGCGCCCAGCGAGCCCATGCCGCGATACTCCTTGAACTGCCGGCCCTTGTAGATGACCAGTTGGCCCGGACTTTCCTTCAGGCCCGCGAACAGCGAGCCGATCATCACGCTCGAAGCGCCCGCGGCGATGGCCTTGGTGATGTCGCCCGATTGCTTGATGCCTCCGTCGGCGATCACCGGGACGCCCAGCTTGTTGGCGACCTCGGCGACGTCCATGATGGCCGACACCTGCGGCACGCCCACGCCCGAGATGATGCGCGTCGTGCAGATGGCGCCGGGACCGATCCCGACCTTGACGGCGTCGGCGCCGGCGTCGATCAGCGCCCGGGCGGCCTCGCCCGTGGCGATGTTGCCGGCGATCACGTCGATCTTGTGGCTGGCCTTGATCTTCTTGACGGTCTCGACGACGTTCTGCGAGTGCCCGTGCGCCGTGTCGACGCAGACGATATCGACGTCGGCCGCGATCAGTGCCTCGACGCGGTCGTAGTCGTGGACGCTGACAGCGGCCCCGACGCGCAGGCGCCCGCGATGGTCGCGCGCCGCCCACGGGTACTGCTGGACACGGTCGATGTCGCGCATCGTGATCAGGCCCGCCAGCTCGCCCCTGGTGTTGACCAGCAGCAGCTTCTCGACCTTCCGCTCCTGGAGGATCTCCTTGGCCTGTTCGAGCTTGGTGTCGGCCGGACCGGTGACGAGGTTCGTCTTGGTCATCACGGTGCTGATCTTGGCGTTGTAGTCGGGCAGGAACTTCAGATCGCGCCGCGTCAGGATGCCGACCAGCTTCTTGCCCTCGACGATGGGGATGCCGCTGACGTTCTGCTCCTGCATCAGCTCCTGGGCCCGGCGGACCGGATCGTTCGGCGAGAGCGTGACCGGATCGCCGATCACGCCATGCTCGCTGCGCTTGACCTTGGCGACCTCCCGCTTCTGGGCCTGGATGCTGAGATTCTTGTGGATGATCCCGACGCCGCCTTCCTGCGCCAGCGCGATGGCCAGCGCCGACTCGGTCACGGTGTCCATGGCTGCCGAGACGATGGGGATATTGATCTGGATGTTCCGGGTCAGGGTGGTGCTCGTGTCCGCCTGGCTCGGCACGAAGTCGCTCTTGGCGGGGATCAGCAGGACGTCATCAAACGTAATCCCTTCCGCGACGATTTTTGCACTGTTCATGAGCCGCTCCAACAGGGGCTTTTGTCCAGCCTATCATTAGACGCGGGAGTATAAACCGCCGCCCGGAGGCCGTCAAAAGGATTTTGTTCGGCATTCGACCGGCCGTATTATCGGCCCCTTGAAGCGGATATTGGACTGAATTGGCCCTACAAAATACGGATGGTTGCGAACACGAGCCGGGTCGGCACAGTATGTTCTGGTACAATAGAGAAGGCCGTAGCGGTCGTCGGAACCGCGCCTCGATTGACAACCTGACCGTATGAGTTTGGAGAATAGCCATGAGCATGAATCTGTCCAAAGGCCCGATCTGGGGGATAGCAGTAATCGTTGGTCTGATCGCCGCCACGGCGCTGGTGGCCGGCTATGTGGACAGGCCGGGAAGCGGAACCCAGGTTGCGGCGGCCAAAGCAGACGGCGGGGGCTGTCCGGCCAAGGGTGACTGTGCCGCCTGTCCGGCCAAGGGCACCGACGCCTGCTGCAAGGAGGCCGGAGCCTGTGCCGCCTGTCCGGAATCGTGTCCGAAGGAATGCTGCTGTGCCGATGCCGCGGCGTCCTGTCCGGCCGGGGCCGCCGTGATGGCCCAGACTGCCGACGCCGGGGCGACCTGCCCGATGAAAGCCGCAGCCGCAACCGGGAATTGCAGTGGAGGTCAATGCCCCGCGGCCAAGTGAGCCGGACGGGGGCAAAGAGAACCGGCTTCAACACAAACACGCACCGACAACCATGGATTCTGGTCAGCCAGCTCTCTCGGCCGAGCCCTCCGCCCGGCCGGGAGGCTGGCTTTTTTTGTGCCCACATCCCGCCCTGCAAGAACGGGTGCGTTCCTCAATTGGTTTAGTCCGTTTGTGGAAGTCTTATCCTGCTGTGCACCCGCGGAGGCAGCACGACAGTGGTTCAGCCATGGGGATCGGATTCCGAGGTATCTTCAATCCCGACGACGAAGAAGTTGCCGGTACGAGTAGCGTCGATCCGCTGAACCACAATCCTCATCTGGTTCAACTCAATTGCACCTCGGAACACACCGGAACCCAAGACTACCCTGTTGTGTCCAAAGGAGAAGGAGAGTCGCCCGCCTTGGGATTGAGTGACATCCGGTAATAAGAACTCGATGCTCCCATCGATGTGACGATTTACTCTGACAACGTTCCAGTCAATCTCCACAGGCATGACATCAAGAGATAGGGATACTACGGCCCGATCTTCGTGTGGGGCAAGTAGCCAATACCCAAGGGGGTACTGCTCCTCCAAACGGCCAGTCAGAAGCGAATTGGATTTCAGCGCTCTCAGATCCTTGCGGAGTTGTGCCACTTCGCGAGACGATTGGATGCCTTGATATATGCTATACGAGCCAAGAATCAGGCCGAGCGCAACCGCGATTGCCGAGCCAAACATGCCCAGCCATCTGAGGGGCTGCCTGCGATGTTGATGGCAGAAGGGGTACCATGCTATGGTGCCCAGACGCTTCTTACATCGCCCCAGACCCTCAGTCCTCCCCCAACACCGTTTGACTCTGGCACTGCGGTTTTCAGATGCCATATTTGCCCCCAAAAACTTCTTGCAAGGCTGATACAGCATGGGCCAAAGCCCATCCTACCGGGCGTCCCTTCGCACATTGCAGGGATATCATAGACTGGCGGTACGGGGGGATCAACCCTGTCTTCGGGGGCCTCCAACGGACGCGGCCGCCGCACGATGCGTAACGTTAGGAACGGCCTTGTGGAAGGGGGATGGTGTGGTAGAATCGTGCGGACGGCCCACGGCGGCTGTCGGCGGGAGGCGATCTGAGAAAGGCAGGATGAGAATGAGAGCAATGGACGCCAGAGGCGCCGGACGCGCATGTCACCTCGCCGCATCGATCTGTCTGCTGCTGTGCTCGACCGTCCTGGGTGCGGAAGTGGCAGGGCCCATCCAGGTCAGTTCCAACGGCCGGTACTTCGTCGATCAGAAGGGCGAGCCGTTCTTCTGGCTTGGTGACACCGCCTGGCCGCTGTTCGTCAAGTACGGCAAGAACCAGGCCGAGGCGTATCTGAAGAACCGCAGCGCCAAGGGCTTCACCGTCATCCAGGGCGTGCTGGCGTGGAGCCAGGGGACGGGCGCCGAATCGCGCAGCCCCGGCGCCAATCCCAACGGCGACAAACCCTGGATCGACGACGACCCCGCCCGGCCCAACGACTCGTTCTTCCGTCACGTGGATTACCTCGTCGAGTTCGCGCGCCAGCAGGGTCTGGTCCTGGCGATCCTGCCGACGTGGGGCTACTACGTCAACGACACGCAGGTCATCAACCTTCAGAACGCCCGCGTGTACGGCCGCTGGCTGGGATCGCGGTATCGCCGGGCGTCCAACATCGTGTGGGTCAACGGCGGCGACCGCATCGCGACGGGCTACGAGGACGTGTGGCGAGAGCTGGCGCTTGGGCTGCGCGAGGGCGACGGCGGGGCGCATCTGATCACGTACCATCCGTGCGGCTGGCGCTCCAGCTCGCAGTACTTCCACACAGAAGATTGGCTGGACTTCAACATGATCGAGACGTGGACCGCCTGGCCGAAGATTCATCCGGCGGTGCTCGCCGACGTCGTGCGGACGCCGGCCAAGCCGGTGGTGCTGGGAGAGCCGGCGTATGAGAACGGGCCGGAATACCCGCTCGGCCCGATCACGCCGCTGATCGTGCGCCGCCAGGCGTGGTGGACCGTCACCGCCGGCGGCTTCTTCACCTACGGGCAGGACCAGATGTGGCGCATGCACGAGGGGTGGGACGAGACCTTCGACACGCCCGGCGCCGGCAATGTGTGCATGATGAAGGAGATCCTGGCCGGCCTGCCCTGGTGGGAGTTCACGCCGGACCAGAGCGTCTTCGACACCGGCGTCTCCAGCGAGCGCACACTCAACACCGCCATGCGATCGCCCGGCGGCGACCGCGTCCTCGTCTATCTGTCGTCGCAGTGCAGCGTTTCCATCCACCTCGACAAGATCGCCGCCGCGCAGGCCAGGGCCACGTTCATCAATCCGGCCACCGGAGAGCGACGCAAGGCCGGCGCCTATCGCACCGGCAACCTCAACGACCGGACGTTCCCCGACGGGCAGACCCAGTTCTTCACGACGCCGGGCCATTGGGAGGACGCGGTGCTCCTGCTGGAAGCGGCCGGGCAAGGGGCCAGGTAGGGGATATGTGTTCCCGTATCGAGGCAGACGAATGAATCATCAACACGCAAGTTGTGCAACCGAAGGAATGGGGCAAGACATGAACAGGTATGGTAGGAATGCGTCGGTCTTCGTAACAGCAGCGATGTTCGTCGCGCTGTCGTCTCTGTCGATCTTGATGGCGTCCTGTCGGACTACGGATTACTCCGGCTCCGAACCGGTGGGCGAAGTGGGCCCGCAACGCTATGTCACGCCGGTGCATCAGGTGCTCACGCCGACCGGCCTCCAGGTGGACCTGCCGGGCATGCGGCCGCAGGCGGTGGCCCTGAGTCCGGACGGTCGCCTGCTGGCCACCTCCGGCAAGACGCAGCAACTGGTGCTGATCGATCCGCAGAGCGGCGCGGTCAAGGACCGCATCGCCTTGCCTTCGGGCCAGGCCCTGGACCCGAACGATGTCTCCAGCCACATTCTCAAGCCCGACACCTCGGGCCAGCTCAGCTTCACGGGACTGATCTTCAGTCCGGATGGATCGCGCATCTACCTGTCCAACGTCGACGGCGACGTCAAGGTGTTCGAGGTCGGCGCCGACGGGCAGGTTCGCGGCCTGCCTCCCATCGCCTTGCCGCTGGCCAATGCGCCGTGGCGCAAGGAGGAGATTCCGGCGGGACTGGCGATCTCCCGCGACGGGCGGCGGCTCTACATCGCATTGAATCTGTCCAACCGTCTCGCGGAAATCGACACGACCACCGGCAGCGTGCTGCGGCTGTGGCCGGTGGGCGTCGCGCCCTATGACGTGGTCCTGGTCGGCGAGAAGGTGTACGTGAGCAACTGGGGCGGCCGCGTTCCCGACGCAGACAGTCTCACCGGTCCGGCGGGGCAGGGCACGAAGGTGCGCGTCGATCCGGTGCGTCACATCGCCAGCGAAGGTTCGGTCTCCATCGTCCCTCTGGCGCAGGAGGCGCCCGTCCGCGAAATCCTGGTGGGCCTGCACTCTTCCGGCATCGCGCTTTCGCCCAACGGCCGCTACGTCGTCGTCGCCAACGCCGGCAGTGACACGCTCAGCGTGATCGACACGCGCACCGACAGCGTAGTGGAGACCATCTGGGCCAAGCCCAGTCCCGCCGATCTGTTCGGCGCCAGTCCCAATGCCTTGGCGTTCGACCCCTCCGGTGACACTCTCTACGTCGCCAACGGAACGCAGAACGCCGTCGCGGTGTTCCGGTTCCGCCCGGACGAATCCAAACTCCTGGGCCTGATCCCGGTGGGGTGGTTCCCCGGCGCAATCGCCTACGACCGGATGCGTCACCAGCTCGTCGTCGCGAACATCAAGGGCGTCGGCTCGACCCGCGGGCTCACCGAATCGCACGCCGAGGAATACAACAGCCGACAGTTTCATGGGACATTGTCTCTGGTTCCCGTTCCCAAGGCCAAAGAGCTGCCGGCCCTGACGCAGCGCGTGCTCGACAACTACCGGTATCCTCTGCTGAAGGAAGCCGGCCGCAAGGGCCGCGCGAACCAGCCACCGCGACCGGTCCCGGAGCGGGTCGGCGAGCCGTCCGTGTTCGAGCACGTGGTCTACATCATCAAGGAGAACCGGACCTACGACCAGGTGATGGGCGACGTGGCCGAGGGCAACGGCGATCCGTCGCTGTGCATCTTCGGCGAACGCGTCACGCCCAATCAGCACAAGATGGTGCGCGAGTTTGTGCTGCTGGACAACACCTACTGCTCGGGCATCCTCAGCGCCGACGGCCATCAGTGGTCCGACACCGCCTTCGCCACCGACTACATGGAAAAATCGTTCGCCGGCTTTCCGCGCAGCTATCCCGACGGCATGGAAGACAGCGACGTCGATGCGCTGGCCTACGCGCCTTCCGGGTTCATCTGGGACAACGCCATCGCGCACGGCAAGTCGCTCCGCGTCTACGGCGAGTTCGCCATCACGGAGACGTCGTGGGCCGTCTTCGGCAAGACGGGCAAGCCGGCGTTCCTTGACTACTATCGGGACTTCGTCGACCAGACCGGCCAGATCGACATTCGCAGCCGGCCCGCCATCGAATCGCTGCGGCCCTATCTCAACATGCAGACGGTCGGCTGGGACATGGACATTCCCGACGTCTTCCGCGCGGCGCAGTTCATCAAGGAGCTGCGCGAATATGAGCGCACCGGCAAACTGCCCAACCTGATCATCATCTGCCTGCCCAACGACCACACCTCCGGGACGCGGGCCGGCGCGCCGACGCCCGCCGCCCAGGTGGCGGACAACGATCTGGCCTTCGGGCAGATCGTCGAGGCCATCAGCCGCAGTTCGTTCTGGCCGAAGACCTGCATCTTCGCCATCGAGGACGATCCGCAGGCCGGCTGGGACCACGTCAGCGGCTATCGCACCACCGCCTACGTCGTCAGTCCCTACACGAAGCGCGGCGCCGTCGTCAGTACGCAGTACAATACGACAAGCATCCTACGCACGATCGAGCTGATGCTGGGACTGCCGCCGATGAATCAGATCGACGCCACCGCCACACCGATGAGCGATTGCTTCACCGAGACGCCCGACTTTGCGCCCTTTGTCGCGGTGCCTACCAATATCCCGCTGGACGAGATGAACCCGAATCCCAAGGCGATCGCCAACCCGCTCCTGCGCCGCAACGCCCTGGCCTCCGCGAAGCTGCCGCTCGAACAGATCGATCGCTGCCCGGAAGACCTGCTGAATCGGATTCTCTGGCACGCGATGAAGGGCCCGGATGTGCCGTATCCGCAATGGGCCGTGATGACCGGCCTCGAAGAGGACGAAGACGACCGCGACCGAAACCGACCCGCACGCGATTAGAATCTGGGGCAACGGAAAGATGCGTCGATCGTACCGGGTACCTTTGGTTCGCCGGGGTACCAGTTCTCTTCTACATCCTGTTGAGCCGAGGGCCGAGGAGAAGTGAAAATGCAATCGACATCGTTGTTGGTCCGGTTGACCACCATTGTCGGCGTGGTCGGGTTTGTCATGCTGATCGCGTTGCCGGCGTCGCCACTGGCTCAGGCGGCCGAATCGCCAGCCCCGCGTGCAATGGTTGGCGCCTACTACTTTGACGGCTGGGCGGGCCGACACCGGCTGGCCGACACGGAAGCGTGGGCCAAGGATGCTCCGACGCACCTTACCAAACGGATGCTCGATGAGTTCCCTGACCGCGAGCCCATATGGGGCTGGCGAGACGACAGGCTGGAGGTCATGGAGCAACAGATTGACCTGGCCGCCGATCATGGAATCGCGTTCTTTGCCTTCTGCTGGTACTGGCATCCGACGCAAGAGCAGATCGACGAGGATCCCAAGCACACCGGATTGAAGCTGTTCCTCAAAGCCAGGAACAGCGACCGCATGAAGTTCTGTCTCCTGGTCGCCAACCACGAGGGCTTCTTGATCGGGAACACGGAGAACTGGAAGAAGGCGGCCGAAGGGTGGATGCCCTACCTCACGGACAAACGGCATGTGACCGTGGACGGCAAGCCGCTTGTGCTCATGTTCAATCCTGCCGATGGACACAGCGAGGGCTTGGGCGCACTGCAGGCGGAGGCGAAGAAAGCTGGATTGCCGGGAGTGGCCATTGCGGCGTGTGGCCGGGGCGACCCGAAACTGGGCTACACGCACCGGACGCACTACAACATCACCCTTGGCTACACCGGCGGGTCGCAGGAACACCGATACGCCGAGCTTGTCGCAGCACACCAACAGGCATGGTCCGGCTCCCGCGGACAGCCGTACATCCCGGAAGTCACAGCCGGTTGGGACAAGCGGCCGTGGGAAGGACCCTCAGGGCTGAGCCAGAAGCCGGGATGGTATTTCCCCGATCGTACGCCGGCCGCTTTTGGGCTGTTCCTGAAGTCTGCCATCGATTGGATGGACGCGCACCCGGAGCAGACAACGAAGGAGCGGCTGGTCCTCGTGTACGCCTGGAACGAGTTCGGTGAGGGCGGCTACATTGCACCGACCAAAGGTGATCCGGATGGCCGCTACCTCAAGGCGCTCAAGTCCGTCGTCCTGCGATAGGGTCCTGCCGCTGCGTCGGTCAACGCCGGCGGCGCGCACGCAAAACCGGGTGCGTGGAGTGATCTCCAATCGCATCTGGTGCCTTCAGTTTCTCCAATCGTACTTGGTGCCTTTAGTTCCTCTATTGGCTTGCAGTTCCTCTATTGGCTTGCAGGCGACCGTCCCTTGGCCTACCATAGCGTTGCGGACTTCTGCTGGGTGCCTTCTCTGAGGGGCCTTTTGCGGCCCCAGGGGGGGCCGGCTGTACCAGCCATGCCGAAGACAGGAAGACCGATCGCAGTTGAAGGGGACAGAAGATGACACGTGAAGGCTTTACCCTCCTTGAGCTCCTGGTCGTGATGTCCATTATCCTTGTGCTGTTGAGCATATGTTTGCCTTGTCTTCTCCGCGCCAAGGACAGCGCTCTGCAATTGGTGGCTATGGAAGTCGAAGTCAATGAAGAGGGAAAGGTATCCCTGGAAATCAACGACCGTTCCAATCGAAAACCAACCGATGACATCTACATGATCAAGATCGACCGCCCGGCGAAGTCCCACGTCCGCCTGAAGAAACCTCTTCCTTCGGGGATGAAACTGAGAAGAAAAGACGGCCACGATTACATCCTGTGGAGACCCAGGACGGACCACATTGGCGTGCACTCGGTCACCGTTGTCTTTGACGGCGAAGAAACCTCTGAAAAAGAGATCACGGTTTATGTGTACAACAAGAAGCTCCTGGAAGCCCAGCGCGAGGACAGAAAGGACTGACCTGCCCCTGGATCGTGACAGCGCTCAGGTTGCTTCCCCGCAGCGCCCCTTCGGCAAGCTCAGGGCAGGCTCTGTCCTCCGGCCGACAATCAGAGCATAATCGAAACCGAACAGAAGGCAAGAGATTCAGAAATGCAACCAGTTGAAGTCGGAAATCCCAACCCCTAAGCTGGTACCAACCGAGGGGGACAGTCACCCAGAGACTGAAATGCAAAACGGGCTACTGATGAATTCGTGACTGTCACAACCTACTGTGTTGCACTTCGCATGTTAATGCGCCTCCTTCCGGACGTGGCAGAGTCGCCATTCCGTCTGTCGTTATCAGCGTGTGGACTGATCTCTTGGCTCTGCAAGTATGGTGATTACAGTCTTCTCCGTATCGATAGGATCAAAGGCTCTGAGAATCCCTCTTCTGTCAACCAAAGCGATTGTCGGATAGCCGGTCACACGATATGCCTCGGATGTCCTGTTGTCGTAGTCCACAGCGATCAGATACGGCACCTCATTCTGCGCCAAGAACGATGGAAGGTCCTGTTTCCCGGCCTGCGTATGTATGCCAATGACCACGAGTCCCTGATTCGCATACTTGGCAGCAAGATCACGGAGTGGCGGGATCTGCTGTCTGCATGGAGAGCACCACACGCCCCAGAAATCGAGCAGGACTACTTTGTTGTCGAGGTTCAATTGCCAGAAACTTCCATTGTACCACCTTTCGACAACGGGGGCAGGCGCCGGTTTGCCGACCAGAGCCTCGCGTGCCAATCGCACGCTCTGGGCGGCAGCAGCAGACAACTCGTCAGGCGAGAGGTTCTGATCGCGCAGCCTCTGGGCATCCTGATCCGCGTTTGCGGCAGACCACCCTGCGTTGGACTTGCGTCCTAACACCAGATGCAGGTCCTTTGCACCGCAAGACGCACCGCCATTCAGAATAGCCACTGCGTAGGGACTATCCGTCTTGGGTTCGGCCATGATCGAATACTTCGTGCTCAACAGATGCTCGGCCACAAACCGGCCGGCCTTGTCTGTAACGACATCTCGCCTGCAGAGCTCAGAATTGACGACCACTGGAATCCCCTCGACAGGAGTGCCCGCCTCATCGGTGACGTACCCCTCGATTGTGCCGCCCCTGGAAAGAGTGCATGTCACAAGAGTCTCACGTTCTGCATCGACCTGAACATCGGCCGTCCACGCCGGCGCATAGCCTGATTTGTTGATCTTTACACCCTTGTAGTGGCCCGGAAGCACCCCCGATACTCGAAAGGTTCCAGGGGTGTTCGTCGGCTGCGTCGCGAATTCGAATGCCGTTCCACCGGTTGCGGTGTGGACCCAAAGCTGCACAATGGCGATGTCCACCGGCTTGCCCGCCTCATCCATGACCTTAATGAGCAAGCTCCCGGTTGCGGCAAGACCCTCAGATGCCAGCCCAATGAAGAGCAGTACCACGATCACAGCAGGTTTGTATTGTCCGCGCATCGGCGTTTTCCTCCCGAAGTCAGTCTATCATTCGATCCCTTTGTACTAAGAAAACGGTACGAAGGCGGGATAATAGGGACCGCCACCTATTATGGCCGGCAGAAAATTGTGCCTGTCCCCAGTCTCTCCTTGTATCTACTCTGAGTTACTTCTTCATGTGCGAAGACAAGACAGCCAGCAACGTTCTTCCTCGCATGTTGGCAGCCACAATGGTCCCGTTGGGATCAATGACGAAGTTCATGGGTATTGCGGACACGGAGTATAATGCAGATATCTCCCCGCGATCATCGAAGATGTGTGTGAAGGTGTAGTCGTGGCGTGCGAGGAAGCTCTTGAGGCTGCCAATATCGTGATCTCTGCTAATGCCCAGTATTGCGAGCTTGTCTTCCGGAAACGTCTCTCTTGCGCGCTGTACATCCGGCAAGGCATTCACGCAGGGACTACACCATGAGGCCCAGAAGTCCAGCAGCACGTATCTGCCGATCAGTTCGGACGAATCGACAGCATGCCCATTGATGTCGATGACGGAGAAGCCGGGTGCCTTCTGCATGAGAAGAGGGTGTTCTGGAGATGTCAACCGTGCCTGGGAAACAGACCTCCAGTCTGTGCGGGCAAGCGCTGCTGCGCCAATGAGTGTAAGGAGTACCGTGAAGAGGATGCTGATCGGTGTTAGTCTCTTCCACCGGACAGAAGGTTGTGTGGACCCAGCCGCAACCCATCGAACGCCATTCGCGGCACAAATGCCTGCTCCGATTCCGCAAAGGAGAATCACGCAGACCAGCGGGAACCAATGGATGTGAACATCGGGATCCGATCTGGAGACCGCGACAAACGCAACAATGAGAAAGACAAGGCTAAAGGCAGATAGTAGCAACTGGTAGACACCTAACACTCTTGTCATGGTCTTCATATGCTACTCCTTCAATACGATGACAACCATCAACAACGCCGAAGGGCAGGACTGGGCGTATACCAGGCAGAAACAGGGCCTGTCCCTAGTATCTTCGCACGGGCTCAGGTTTTCCATCTTTCCACCTATGGAGGATGCCTGGCGCCTCTTCTATATAGACCTCCGTGCCATCCGGGAAATCACGGATGAAAGCCTTAGCGGCGGCGAAGTCAGGATCAAGGTCGATATGGGTGCGCTTAATGTGCCTGCGGGACACTGCCGTCAGCTTGCCCCCGTCGAATTTGGTAGCCATCTGGATGCGAACCTCGATGGGCACCCAGAGACCGTCAATCCTCTCGAATCTGACATCATCGAGAACAACCGAAAACTCCTCTCGTGTCTTCGGTCTGTTTGCCGACATGGCTGGACGCACTCCTGCGGGCAGACTCTTGAAAACATGTTCCGTCGCTTCGCCAAGGTACAGATCATTTCCTTTCTTCGTCAGTTCCGCTCTGGAGATGTTGTATCCGTGCTCCGGATCGATCCAGAGCGTGTACCTGCCGTTCGCCGTGGTGGCCACAATCACCTGGCAGGGAATCCCATTCACAGGCTCCAATTGTTCGCGAACACTGATGCTGTCGGCGCCCTTGAGAATCGTGTCCACGGGACGCATATCCCCTGGAAGGATACCGTCCAAGCAGGCCCCTCCGTAAGCTCCGGCTACGTAGTGATCTTTCTTCCTACCATGATTCGACATGGAGGCGCTGCCGCCCCCCACGCTTGTATACACGCTCCAGGTCGTTCCATCCCAGATGGCACTTCGCGTGACTGCGTTTCCCCGCACATGCATGGCGCCGTCTTGGTCATACACGATGTCCTCGGTTACGGCGGTCAGATCAACCCGGTCACCATCGGTCATCAGCGAATATCGACGACGTTCCCATCTTGAGACCGCGCCAAAGGCCGTATCGGTGTTCTCGCGCAGTTCCTCAGACTCGACGATGTGCCTCTGCGTCGCTTCCCTGGTTTTCGTGTATTCCTGTAGAATACGCAACGGCTCCATCCGTTCAGCCCCTGCGGTCGTGGCGCAGAATGCACCCACCACAATCAATGTCATCCCACCAGAGAGCTTCATCTGACGCATCCTCCCGGAGGCTAATGGGGACAGCGACATGCCGCTTAAGGAACCGCCATTCGTGCCTGTCCCTCGTATCTCCGCATGTCAATGCGCCAAGCCAACCCAAGAAGAACGTATTTGGCGCAGCGTCTAAACATTGGGCTATTCTTTTCTGAGTCTCAGAGTGAGCACGGAAGCGCCCACGGCGATCACAGCGACGCCCGCAATAACAGAAAGCAGAACATAGCTAGGCGTGGCACGACTGTCGGCGGCGGCGGACATCTCTGCCGCGACAGGGACGTTGCTATCGACAGTGCTGTTCGCCCCGTCGAGCGAGGGTGTCCGAGTAAGAGGGAGTGCCGCCTCAGCCTGGTTTGCTTCATTCTCGAGATATGGGTCCTCTGCCGTCAGGTGTGCGGAATCCAGCAACTCTGAATCCTCGAGTTCAGATGCGTATCTGTGGCGCCTGCCAACGCGATGGTCGTGAACATGATCGCCGGGTTGCACGCCCATCTTCGCAGGGGTGAACTCATCTTCTTCGAACGGAACGTTGACCGTGGAGGCGATAAACTTCACGGTTCTCCTATTTTGGCGATACTCACCGTTACGCTTCAGGGTCTTGTTCACGTGTGTATATGACTTGAGAATCCACACGCCAGCCTTCTCCTCGTACTCGTAGGTATACAGGTTCTCCCCGGCTGGAGCCTTGCTGTAGCACTCAGTCAGATTCCCGCCACGCGATAGGTCGAAGACATCCCTTCCCACCACCTGCTCTCCGCCGGGGCCGAGCGTCAATTGGGCCTCCGCGATCACCAAATCCCCCTCTTGCTTTACGTGACCCTCGAGCTTCCTCCCTCTCTCTTCATCATAACCCTCGTCCTTGGGCATCTTCGCAATTTCGTATCGGTGCATCAGATAGTCATGAACGGGCTCCTTACTTCCGGGGTGAGCAAGAAAGCGCCGCGCGTCAAAATGATAGAGACTCCAGTTGCGTGCTTCCTTCGGACCCCCGACAATCAGGTCAAACCGTCGAGTGCCGTCTGCATCCGTCCAGCCATTCCACGAATAGGAATAGCTCTTGTCATCGATCATCATGTGCGAATGGTAATCTGCCTCCGCGCCACAGTCCTCCACACCGGAATGGAACTCCTGCGGAGTCTTGTTCCACCGCACGGCGTTGCGGATCTGGTCGTACGCAAAAGTGACGTGGTTACGGGCAGAAAAATCGGGCAATCCTCCGCCCGCTCCGGTGATTTCCTCCGTCGCTTCCGCCTTCCAGGTGAGAAGCGACTGAGCGTTTTCCTTCTGCAGTAGAGCCGTGGCCTTGAGCAGTTCCAGATCGCCACTGAAGACATTCCCAAGGGCGGGACGAGTCGCAACGGTCGCAGTGATAATTAGCTCCGCAAGAACCAATGGCAGATTCCCTAATCGCATGAGAACATCTCCTGTATCGCCAATAGGAAGATACTAGGGACCGCCACCTAGTATCACCTTTTCACCTCGCATCCTCCCTGTTTCATCGCTTCGCACCCACTTGCGACATGTGTCAGTCCCGCAAGTGGTATCTCTGCTGCCTATCCAAGGGTGCCGCGTCGAAGTCTCAGTAACCTCATTATTGTCTGGAGGGGCGGGAAAGGCAACAAGAATACGCGGGGACCGCGCTTCTCGCGTGAAACGGTGCTCGTGAAGCGTGAAGCGGGCGGCCGGAGGCCGCAGTTCGTATCTCCCTTCGACTGCGCTCAGAGCTTGCCCTGAGCACCGCTGAAGGGGCGGTAGTGTAAAGGATGTTTCGCACATTTTCTGGGAGTAGTCACTCGGGTCAAGGGATCGAGGTCCACCTTCCGGTTCCTGGCCCCCTCCTCGGCATTCCCTTGGTCGCCGGGTCGGTCTCACGTTCTGAAGATCATCGAGTCCTTTTCAAGGTGATTTGTCCCAAGTCATGCGTCAGGCCAGATTCGACTCTGAATTCAACTTCCTTCTCTTTCTGGTTTCCGGCCACCATGGGCTCATCCCGAAGTCGCAACAAGTAGGAAGCGTTGGGGATGAGGGTCGGAAACGTCAGACGCCCATCGGGGTCCGTTCGCAGAGTCCTGTATCGACTTCGATCCATCGCCGTCACCCACCAGTCGAGATGGTCACTGGTGAAGGCCTCGTGGCCCACCTGTCCCTTCTGGAAAACCAGATAGACGGACACGGGAACGCGCGTGTTTGACCAAGGCTCGCCATTCTGATCGACAAAACGGGCAGATCGGTAGTTGTCAAGTCGGATGAGACAGTTCCTTTTTGGAATTAAGCTCTAATTCATGGCTTGGTTTTCCGGGTTCTTGGGTGGATTGATCCAGACGGCCGGCGGGGGCAGGGCTGCCTGGGGTGGCT
>Ga0209201_1000150_pt1 | contig 110420 bp, 92 predicted proteins | sample AD_UKC055_MetaG_FD_184411 | JGI IMG/M metagenome (GOLD analysis project Ga0209201, IMG submission 184411) | Active sludge microbial communities of municipal wastewater-treating anaerobic digesters from USA - AD_UKC055_MetaG (SPAdes) (version 2) | ecosystem: Engineered > Bioreactor > Anaerobic >...
TACTTTTTCCCCTCTAAACCCCTCTGTTTTCGTTCCAGCACCCCCTATTTTTCCCTACCCCGTGACAAAGTCAGGATACGAGTTCATATGTTGCCACAACCAGAAAACCGTATCGTGGACACGACACGGCTCTCATTGTTAAATAAATTTCGCTCCTCGAGTGAAATCAATGTGGATGTGTACTTCCGGTTCTTAATGTTCAACTTCGCAGAGGTATCGTGTTTCCACTACCCCAAGCAGTAGTTCATAACACCGGATGTTGCTTTTTCATTTCTACATCCTCACCAAGCGCGCGGCGACTTCTTCTCGCCCCTTTCACCGCGGTTTTTTTATTGGATGAGCAAGTGGATCGTGAGGATGTCCGTATCCGGTTGGATTCCTTCCCAATTGCGATAATAGGCAAAATTGAGGGTCGTCAGCCCCAACGTCCATTGGGTTTCGAAGACGAAGATTTGTTTTCCTCCTGCGCCAACAAGTCCTGTGGTCGGCGCGATGAACTCTTCCGAGACCATTTTCACGTAGCGCATGTCCAATAGGCCTTCATAGTACCAATAGTACCCGGTTGTGGGATTTGAAGGGAGCTCCAATTTTAGTAGGGTTCCCGGAGCCACGGGGAGTGGTTTGAGCAGCAGCTCTTCCAACTCAATGCCAAGAACTTCGTCATTCGCGAGTATTCGCCACGTTTCTCGTTCGCCGGCAAATCCGAGAATTGACACGAATAAAAACGTCACCAGCACTAATGTCGCCAAAATCCCATTCTTTACGGGTTTCATACGTCCACCTCCAGGAATATCCGACTCAGTTGCATCGGTTCTGATTATTAGACGGAAATACTCGATCTTTCCCACCTAACGAAAAGGAGAGGACTATTGATTTTTAACAGATTATCTGCTACCATATGCCGCGATTTATTCCATGAAGGAGGAGTGAGAAATGGAAATTACACCTAAGTTGCGAGAGGTGGCTCGGAAGTATGAGACGCCTTTCGTCGTGCTTGATTTGGACCTGCTAAAGAAGAATTACGAACGGTTACGACGTTCGGTCAAAAACGCTGTCATATTTTATGCGGTGAAGGCAAACTCACATGTGTCGATTTTGGAGACTTTGAAAGAGACCGGGAGCTGTTTTGACGTCGCGTCGCGCGGGGAGATAGAAAAGCTTCTCTCCTTGAACATCAACGCGAGTCGCATGAGCTTCGGCAATACTATAAAGCGTGAGGAAGACATCGCCTTCGCCCATAAACTCGGCATCAATTATTTCTCCGTAGACAGCGAGATGGAGATCGAAAAAGTCGCCCGGAACGCGCCGGGTTCACGCGTATACGGGAGGATTCAGATGAGTTCTGTGGACTCGGACTGGCCCCTCTCGAAAAAATTCGGCACGGATATGGATCATGTGAAAGAACTGATGGTCTACTCGCAAGAACTTGGGTTGATTCCATACGGCATCTCCTTCCACGTCGGTTCTCAAACCTACAACAAGTATCGCTGGAAGGAAGCGATCATGCAGGCCTCCGATATCTTCCTCTATTTGCAGGAAGAACACAACATCCATATGCAGATGATCAACCTCGGCGGGGGCATCCCGATTCAGCACATCAAACCTATCCCAAGTGTCGAGGAGATCGGTGAGATCGTGAACGAGTCCATCGAAACCTATTTCGATTTCGTTCCCGACCTGAAAGTCTTTATCGAACCGGGCCGGTCGATGGTCGGAGATATCGGCACGATGGTCACGAGCGTGCTGCTACGCTCACGCAAACAAACCGAGGAATGGGTCTACCTGGACGCCGGCGTCTTCCACGGTTTGATGGAAACGATCGAAAACTTCCGATACGAAGTGATCGTTGACGGCAAGGAAGACGAAGAGAAGAAAACTTTCACTCTGGCCGGCCCGACTTGTGACAGCGTCGATATGATCTATCAGCAGATCGACCTACCCGCCAACATCACCTACGGAGATATCGTCTATTTCAAGAACACCGGCGCGTACACGGTCGAGTATGGAACCTATTTCAACGGGATCAGACCTCCGAAAACCTATATCTTGGACTACGCTTGATTCTGCGAACTGAATGGAAAAGACGTGACAGGCGTGGGTATAATATCGAGGCGCAACAAAAAAAGATAGGAGGAGGAGATCCGCCTTTTATCCTTTTTACGCCGAGATGCCCGTGTGAGGTTATCGCGGGGTAAGTGATTTTTACGACCCCGCGATCTGCCCTTTGCCCCTTCTACGCCACGATGAGCCCGTACAAATGCGTATCGTACCGTCGTATGAAGAAAGGGCGCTTACGCCACGATGACTACGTGAACTAAAAATCGTGCGGTTGATTTTAGCTTTGTTTCTTGGTTACACCCCATAGCTTGACCCACACACGTGACAGGCACCTTGTAGCCAATAAAGTATAATCGGTTTGCTGCCGATATAAATGGAACAGCACTTGTCAGGAGGTGGGAATATGGAGCCCATTTCGGCGGATTACATGGCTTTGAGAAATGCAGAGCTTTCCAATCAAGTGCAGACTGCGGTAATGAAGAAAACCATGGACGCAGCCCTCGAGCAAAGCGAACAATTGCTCGCCACTTTACCGAAGATGCCCACCGAACCAGGGTTGGGCAACATCCTCGATCGAAGGGTTTAAGACGCGCTGTGGAGAAAAAGGTGGGGAAACCCGCCTTTTTTTTTCGAGGTTTGAATGCGTTCGTCTATAGATTGAATATCGGAAGGGTTTGAGGTATACTACGGTTAGAATGCTGAACCATCCGGGAGGTTAGAAAGATGAATTTATCCAAAAGAGTTTTTGCGATGCAAGCTTCTCCGATCAGGCGCTTGATCCCTTTCGCCGAAGAAGCCAAAGCTAGAGGAACGAGCGTATTCTTTCTCAACATCGGTCAACCCGATATTCCGACGCCACCGGTCTTTATGGAAAGCATACGCAACTACAAAGAAGAGGTCGTTGCCTATTCCCACTCGGCCGGCCTATTGGAGCTACGCAAAGCTTTCGCGCGGTATTTCGAGCGCTGGCAGACGGACCTCAAACCCGAGGAGATCATCATTACCAGCGGCGGAAGTGAAGCCGTGGTCTTCGCCGTCGCCGCCGTCGCCGACCCCGATGAAGAGATCATCGTGATCGAACCGTTTTATGCCAATTATAAGGGGTTCGCCGGTATGGTGAACGTCCGTTTGACCCCTGTCGCGGCCAATCCCGAAGGAGGTTACCGGGTACCGGAAGACAAAGCCTTCGAGAGAGTGATCAATCCCAAAACCCGCGCAATCCTCTTCTCAAACCCCTGCAACCCCACCGGCGCTGTGTATACGAAAGACGAGGTACTCAGGGTGTTGAAGATCGCGGAAAAGTACGATTTGATGGTCATCATCGACGAGGTCTATCGCGAGTTCGTCTTCGACGGGTTACAACCCTTCAGCGCCCTAGAGTTTCCCGAATATCGAAATCGGATCATCCTCATCGATAGCGTATCAAAGCGGTACAGCTCGTGTGGCGCCCGGGTGGGTGTCTTCGCGACGAAGAACAAAGAGGTTTACGCGCAGGTTATGAAAATGGCCCAGGCTCGCCTCTCTCCCCCGACGATGGCCCAGGTCGGTACGCTGGGGTTGCTGACGTTAGGAGAGGATTATATCTACTCCGTTCGAGACGAATACCGATTGAGAAGGGATAAGGTGTACGAGGAGCTGTCTCGAATCCCAGGCTTGGCCTTTAAAAAGCCGCAGGGGGCGTTTTACCTTTCTGTGAAACTGCCGATCGACAACAGCGAGAAGTTCGTGAAATGGATGCTCTCCGATTTCTCTCACAATGGCCATACCACAATGGTCTCCCCGCTCGATGGGTTTTACGCCACGCCGGGCGCCGGAGAGCAAGAGATCCGGATCGCCTATGTGATCAACGCCGAAAAAATGAAAAAAGCGTGCGAAGTCTTCCGGGTCGGTTTGGAAGAATATATACGGCTCCAACGAGCGTAACTCTAGAAGAAGCTGCGAAAGACGGTACGGCGGATGCCTCGGTTTGACCCGAGCCTCTTTAAGATCCCGATAGATCGTATCCGCGCGGGTTACTACAGCGACAAGTACTTCACCCGCTACGTGGATGTGCTACGAAGAGAAGGGGTGTCCCATCACGCTCTATACCAGGTCTTCCCACGATCGGAAGCGTGTATCGTGGGGATAGAAGAAGCCTTGGCGATCCTACAGTCCTGTACCGGATACTATAACGAACCGGATAAGGCGGCCGATATCTTCTCCGATATCCTGGACGCCGAACGGAAGCTGCAGAAAGCGCTATATATAAGAGATTACCACGCGGCCGACGGCGCCACAAAAGAGAAATGGTCGCTGAGGGACAGGCTGAATGCCCTGTGGGTAGACAAATGGGACAGCATACGCGTTTTGGCCTTAACCGACGGAGATATGGCGAAAGACGCGGAGATCATTATGACGATCGAGGGCGATCCCGTCTATTTTGGCTCTCTGGAAACCGTCTTTCTTGGCGTGATCTCCAGGGCTTCGAGCACGGCGACCGCCGTGAAGAAAGTGGTCAACGCCTCTAGAGGTAAACCGGTCGTCCTTTTCAGCGCGAGGTTCGACCATTATTGGGTTCAGGCGACGGACGGCTACGCCGCGTTCAAAGCCGGCGCGTTCGGGGTATCGACCGACGCAAACGCGGACTACTGGGGAAGCAAAGGCCTCGGAACGATCCCGCACGCCCTGATCGCCTGCTACAAGGGAGATACATATCGGGCCGCGGAAGCCTTCGACCGATGGATAGAACCGGAAGTGAACCGGATCGTTTTGGTCGATTGGGACAACGACTGTATTGGTACAACGAAAGAAGTGTTGAAGCGGTTTTACGAAAACACGACCGGGAAAACCCTTTCTCCCGCGACGAAAGACCTGTCGACTATCATCGGGCCTGGGCGACATAAGATCTGGGGTGTGCGATTCGACACTTCGGGCTCTTTACGGGACCGATCGGTTACCCCGCACGATGAACGTTCTTTGGGAGTCTCCCCCGAGCTCGTTTGGAAAGCGAGAATGGAATTCGACCGGATCGGGGCCGAAAAGCTTAAGATTATGGTGAGCGGCGGCTTCAACGCCGACCGCATCAATCTGTACGAGCGGCTGGAAGTGCCCGTTGACGTGTACGGAGTCGGGTCTTCCCTTTTGCGAGAAAAGGTGGATTTCACGGCCGATATCGTCAGAATGGACGGAATTCCCTGCGCGAAGTACGGGAGAGGGCAGGGTGACTACACTCGATTGAAAGAAGTGCATTACAAGGAGGAATAGAAGAATGGAAAGCAAGTCTACATGGACCGTCAAAACTGGATTTGCGGACATGTTTAAGAACGGCGTGATTATGGACGTCACGGATGCGCGCCAAGCGAAGATCGCCCAGGACGCGGGCGCCGTGGCGGTTATGGCGCTCGATATGGTGCCGGCCGATATCCGCAAGACCGGCGGAGTAGCCCGTATGGCCAGCATCAAGGTGATCAAGGAAATCATGAACACGGTCAGCATACCGGTGATGGCGAAATGCCGTATCGGACACATCGCCGAGGCGCGGGTTTTAGAGGCGATCGGCGTGGACTTCATCGATGAGTCAGAAGTCCTAACGCCAGCCGACGATCGCTTTCACGTGAACAAGCACGAGTTCAAAGTACCCTTCGTCTGCGGATGCCGGAACCTCGGGGAAGCGCTTCGCAGGATCGCCGAAGGCGCCGCGATGATGCGTACCAAAGGCGAGGCTGGCACCGGTAACATCGTTGAAGCGGTCAAGCACGCGCGCCAGGTGTGGGAAGAGGTCCGAAAGCTACAGAATACGCCAGATGAGGAGTTAGTCACCGTCTCCAAAGAGACCGGTGCGCCGATCGATTTGATTCGAACGGTAAAAAAACTCGGAAAGTTGCCCGTAGTCAATTTCGCCGCAGGCGGAGTCGCCACCCCGGCCGACGCCGCGTTGATGATGATCCTCGGAATGGACGGCGTTTTCGTCGGATCCGGTATCTTCAAATCCGAAGACCCGACGAAGATGGCCTCGGCGATCGTGCAAGCGGTACGGCATTGGAACGATTTCAATATGCTGGCCAAGATCAGCGAAGACCTGCCCCCAGCAATGAAAGGTATAGACATTTCCGAACTGGAGGTTCATTTACAAGAAAGAGGTTGGTAAGGTGATCATCGGAAGGTGACCGAATGGCGTCGTTCTCAAAGTTGAATAGCGCGGTGTTGGTCGGTTTACACGCGCGGCACGTGCTGGTCGAGTCTTTCGTCGACGCCCAAGCGGTGATCCACGAGATCGACATCGTCGGGTTAGGCGACACTGCCATCAAAGAGAGCAAAAAGCGTGTTAAAAGCGCTATTTCCAGTAATAAGCTGAATATCCCGCAGGGGCGGATTGTCATCAATTTGGCCCCCGGAAATTTAAAAAAAGAAGGCACCTTGCTGGACCTGCCGATCGCGGTGGCCATCCTCGCCTGCGGAAATGACGTGGAGAGGGAGATTCCCCCCGGATTGTTTTTCTTCGGGGAGCTAGGACTTAACGGCGTCCTGCGTAGAGTCCAAGGGATGTTGCCGTTGTTGATCGCCTTATCGAAATCGAAGGAACCTAAAACCATCGTCATCCCACAAGAAAACGTAGAAGAGGCCAAGCTCGTCCCCGAAATCGACGTTCGGTTAGCGGCCGATCTGTGGGAGGTCTTATCCTTCCTTAACGGGGGCGAGCTTCCGAGAGTCCCTTCCGATAGGGCCCTGGAACCGGACCTGCCTATAGAAGACGACTTTTCGGAGATACACGGGCAGTATCAGGCCAAGCGGGCCTTAGAAATCGCCGCTGCCGGCGGGCACAATGTGTTAATGAAAGGGCCGCCCGGTTCCGGAAAGACGATGCTAGCCAAACGTCTGCCCGGCTTGCTTCCTCCGCTACGCGAAGAGGAGTTCTTGGAGACCGCTTCCATCTACAGCATAGTCGGATTGCTGAATTCGGAGATCCTACGTCGCAAAAGGCCCTTCCGCTCCCCTCACCACTCGGCCTCTCGGGCGGCGATCGTGGGGGGCGGGGTCGATTCCAGACCCGGAGAGGTGAGTTTGGCCCATAATGGCGTTTTGTTTTTGGACGAGATCCCCGAATTCAGCCGGGACGTTTTGGAGGCGCTCAGACAACCCCTGGAGGATCGTATCGTGAGCGTCGCGCGCGCGAAAGGGACTCTGACCTATCCCGCCAGTGTGGCGTTGGTCGCCGCGCAAAACCCCTGCCCGTGCGGTAACTACGGGGACCCGGACCTGGTTTGCACCTGCAGTGCGCGCGATATCGTCAATTACAACCGTAAGATTTCAGGCCCGCTGCTCGACCGGATCGAGATCGTCATCGAAGTCCCGCGATTGACTTACAAGGAGTACACTTCAAAAGAAGGGGGCGAAGGGTCCGCCTCCATCCGCGAACGGGTGGTGAAGGCCCGGGAGACCCAGAACCGACGCTTTCGAAAAACTCATCACAGAGGATTCACCAACGCTTCCCTGAATTCTAAAATGATCCAAGAATACTGCCGTTTGGATGGAGAAGCCGAAACCCTATTGGAGCAGGCGGTCAACCGATACCATTTAACCGGAAGAGGGATCAACAAAGTGTTGAAAGTGGCGAGAACGATATCCGATTTGGAAGGAAGCGAAACCATCCAAGCCGTCCATCTCGCTGAAGCGATACAATATCGAGAGAAAATAACGGAGGGATGAAAATGGATGTCCGCATCATCAACAGTATCCTCAAGAGCACCGTCAAGATCTTCACGGAAGCCGTCAATATGAAGATCGAATTTGAAAAGCCCCAAATCGCGAAAGAGTTGGCCAAAGGGTACGACCTCGTCACCCTCGTCGGCTTCAACGGCAGCCTGTCCGGAAACCTCGTCTACGCCTTCGATACGCAAGTGGCGCTGAGCGTCGTTCAGAAGATGATGGGAATGCCGTATAACCAACTCGACGAGCTGGCGATGAGCGCGATCGGTGAACTCGCCAATATGATCTCGGGAAATATCGCGACGAATATGGAACAGATCGGAAAACCCATCGACATCACTCCGCCTTCGGTCATCCTAGGTAAAGAGATACGCGTGAACGTGGACGGGGTCATCTTGAAGATCATCACGAAATATGAGGATAAGACCTTTGAGGTCGATATGGGTCTCAGAGAATGAGTGAAGAGTCGGAAAAAAAGCCGAACCCCTTCAAAGAGCTTCGGCACCTCAACATCTTGTACATCTTCGGGATTACGATTATCGCCAACACCTTCGTGGGTGGCGCGATCGGTTATTTCCTGGATAAATACACCTTTAAAAACCGCGTGCTACTCGTCATCTTTCTCGTCCTCGGCATCGCCTCCGGGCTATACCAAGGGATCCTGGGACTGTTGAAAGAGGCGAGAGAGATGGAGTCGGCCAAAGCCGAGCCGAAGGCCGAAAACGATCGCCCCAAAAATAAGGGGGCGCCTTGAGACGGCGGATCTTCCGCGCTTTTTTCCCCCGATTCGACCTCAAGGCGATGACGACGGAGGCTTTGCTAAAAACCTCTGTCTATGGTATCATATATCTGAATTCCGGACTCTTTTTAATCGGTTTTTTCTTTTTCTCCCATCCCTTCGGTTATGGGGTTTTGGCAGGCACCGCCGCGGCGTTGATGAAGGTGTGGGTCTACGCCGAGCAGACCCGCCGTATGGAGAAAAAAACACAGTACGTGAGCGCTTCGGCCTTTTTTTTACGGTATTCGATAGATGCGCTGGCAATGGGCATATCGGCGTTTTTCTCCATTCAAACCTTGTTGGGTTGTTTTTTCGGGACGATTTCGTTGAAATGGGTTATGGTTTGGCTCAGCTTCGCTCTGAGAAATGGAGGTAAGAAAGATGACCCTCAGTAGGACAGAGAAAACCTTTGTCATCGCGATGGTGATTGCAATCATCGTGGTTTGGATTCTTGCCTTGCCGGAAATGGGCGGTATGACTGACCTGAGTGACGCGGGCATCGGAACCAGATGGGTGTATACCTTCCCCGGTAGCGAAGGTTCCTTTTTCACCCGTATCAATTTCCTTACCGTCGGTGTCGGCCTGCTCATCACCCTATTCTTGATCGGCGTGGCTAGAGGTATCCGCAAGACCTTTTCACTCGTGCCGAACCGAAAACAATCCCTGGTGGAGTACTTGCTCCAGTTCTTCTACGACTTGACAGGAGAGGCCATCAACGACAAACGATACGTCAAACCGGTCTTCGTGATCGCGATGACGTTATTCCTGTTTATCGCGGCTTCCAACATACTGAGCGGGATTCCCGGCATCAACGTTTCGATACGCAACCAAGAAACCTATTTGACCTTCTTCACGGACACCTGGTATGTCCCAACCTCAGACCTCAATACGAATGGCACCTACGCGCTGATCGTCCTGGTCATTTCTCATATCTTCGGCATTAAGGCGAAGGGGTTCAAAGCCTGGGCGAAATCCTTTTTTGAACCGATCGCCATTATGTTCCCTATGAACGTCATCGGAGAGCTCGCCAAACCGGTCTCCCACTCTTGCCGTCTTTTTGGGAACATCTTTGGCGGCGGCATCCTTGTGTTCATCCTCAGCTATATCCTGAAGTTCCTTTTCCTGCCTATGTTCTTCTGGGGGTTTTTCGGGATGTTCTTCGGGCTCATACAGGCGTTGATCTTTTCGGTTCTCACGATCGTATACATCGGATCCCAGGTCAATTGACCGGATCCTCTCCGCATCAAAACAACGGAGAAAGCAAACCTTCACAGGTATGAAATAGAGTTCGAGATCGTCAGTGGTACGAAGCGTCGCCCCAGTGTATCACGGGGTTTATTAAAATAGAGAAGGGAGAGTGCGAGTTATGGAAATGAGTGCAGCGATCGTTCAAGCAGCAAAGTATTTGGGCGCTGGAATCTGTATGGGCTTAGCCGCGATCGGACCCGCAATAGGGGAAGGAAACATCGGGGCGCACGCGATGGACGCGATGGCCAGGCAGCCGGAAATGGCGGGCAATTTACGCATCAGTATGATCATCGCCGACGCAATAGCGGAAACGACCGGGTTGTACGGCCTATTGATCTCGTTCATGATTCTTTTTGCCTAAAAGTCTCTCTCGCCCAACCTACGTTCTGAGGTCTTGTAGGCAAAGGCTATTGTCATATAGCGCAGGAAAACCCGCCGGAGAGAAAGGGGGTTAAGATGATTCATCTCGAGTTTAATCTGACTTCTATCCTGATGTTGCTCCAATTCATATTATTGGCGTTCTTTCTATACAAGTTTCTGTACAAGCCGTTCTTCAAGATGTCCGACGAAAGGCGTAAGCGGATACAGGAAGACTTCAGCTTGGCGGAGAAAGCGAAGTTGGAGGCTGAAGCCTCCCAGAGGGAAGCGAAACAGCTCTTGGACAACGCGGTCGCTCAGGCGGAGGGGATAATCGCCAACGCAAAAAAAACCGCCGAAGACTACGCGATTCGCGAGCGGATAGATGCGAAACAGAAGGCCGAAAGCCTGTTACGAAAGGCCCAAGAAGAGATAGAAGCCCAAAAGAAAGAGGCGATTCAGGAGATCTCTGAAAAGTCGGTCAGTCTAGCCGTGTATCTCGCTTCTAAACTGCTGGAGCGTCAGGTGGACGAGAAAGCGCAGAGCGAGTACCTCAAGAGCTTTTTGGCGAAGATCAAACAGGGAGGTGGCCGGTGAAAAACCCCTCCCAAAAGGTCATCCTGGTTTACGCGAAAGCCCTACTGACGGGGGATACCGCGTTGGCTTCTCAAGCGTTGCGCGTCTTGCAGGAAACCTTGACCTTGGACCTGTATCGTTCCATCGTCTTTCATCCTTCGATTCCCAAAAGAGAAAAAATCGCTGCGCTCGCCGCCCTGTTGCGGGCGAAGGGCTGTTACAGCGAGGTGATGGAGCGTTTTCTCACCGAGGTGTTGGAGAAACGCCGAGAGAAGATCCTCCTTGATTTGTCTCCGGTCTTTGACCGGTTGTTGGCGGAAAGCCAAAAAGGGACCGAGGGCACGATTTTCACTCCCTTCCCCTTGTCCGAAGAGCAAAAGGGGTTCGTTTCCAAGGAGCTCATCGCCTATTTCGAAGCGAAAGGATACGAGACGCCTATCCATTTCTCTTTCGCGCTTCAACCCGATCTGTTGGGCGGGATTAAGGCATGCGTGGACGACCACATATTGGATCTTTCGTTACAAGCCCAGTTGTTGAAAGCAAAGCGGCACCTAAATGCCGAAGAGAGGTGACTTGAGTGAAGATAAAACCCGAGGAGATCACTCAAATATTAAGAGACAAGATAACCGGGTTCGAGAAGACGGCGGAATTGGAAGAAACGGGGCAGATCGTTCAGGTCGGCGACGGTATCGCGACGGTCTACGGTTTGAAAAAGGTGAAGGCCAGCGAGCTCGTCCTGTTCGAAAACGGTTCGAAAGGCCTCGCCCTCAACCTTGACGAAGACTCCGTCGGGGTCGTCGTCTTGGGGGAATACCACAACCTCAAAGAGGGGCAGCTGGTGAAACGGACCGGTAAAATCGTTTCCGTACCGGTTGGAGAGGCGATGCTGGGCCGCGTGGTGAACCCCTTAGGCGAGCCCTTGGACGGAAAAGGCCCTATCGTGACACAAGATTTCCGCGAAATAGAATTCAAAGCGCCGGGTGTCATCTATCGACAACCGGTCAACACTCCTCTCCAAACGGGCCTCAAGTCCATCGATTCGATGATTCCTATCGGAAGGGGCCAACGTGAACTGATCATCGGCGACAGGCAAACGGGAAAAACCGCCATCGCCCTCGATACGATTATCAATCAAAAAGGTAAAAACGCCAAGTGCATCTACGTCGCCATCGGCCAAAAGGCCGCCTCCGTCGCCCGAATCGTCGATCAGCTGGAACAGTTCGGCGCAATGGATTACACCACCGTCGTATTCGCGTCTGCGAGCGACCCGGCATCTATGCTGTACATCGCGCCCTACACGGGCTGTGCGATAGGCGAGCACTTTATGTACCAAGGGCAGGACGCTTTGGTCGTTTATGACGATCTCACCAAACACGCCGCCTCTTATCGGGAACTCTCGCTGCTCTTGCGTCGCCCGCCTGGCCGCGAAGCCTATCCTGGGGACGTCTTCTACCTACACTCCCGATTGCTCGAGCGGGCCGCGCGTTTGAACCCTTCGCTGGGAGGCGGGTCATTGACAGCTTTACCGATCATAGAAACCCAGGCGAACGACCTCTCCGCTTATATACCCACGAACGTCATTTCTATCACCGACGGCCAGATCTACCTCGAAGCCGGCCTCTTCTACGCGGGGTTCAGGCCGGCGATCAACATCGGACTGTCGGTTTCGCGCGTCGGCGGCACCGCCCAAATCAAAGCGATGAAGAAGATAGCCGGAACCCTTCGTCTGGACCTGGCGCAATATCGAGACCTGGAATCCTTTTCGCAGTTCGCGAGCGAGCTGGACGAGGCCACGCGGTCCCAATTGACCAGAGGAGAGAAGCTGATGGAGCTGCTCAAGCAAAACCAATACTCTCCGATCCCGGTCGAAGAACAGGTCATCAGCATCTTCGCGGGTGTGCGCGGGTTTCTGGACACGATACCGACCCACCGGATCAGGGCCTTCGAGGAACAGCTCATCCGTTATGTCAAACACCAGCATCCGGAAATACTATCGAAACTGAAAGAGGAAAAAGATTTGTCCACAGAGCTCACTCGTTCGATCGAAGAGGCCATCAAAGCATTCAAGAAGGTATTCGTAGGATAAGGGGGATAAGGATTTGGGCAGAGGCGCGCTCCACACTATCCGTAGAAGAATAGACTCCACGGAATCTACGCAACACATCACCCACGCGATGGAGATGGTAGCGGCAGCGAAAGTCAACAAAGTCTTCCGGCTGTGGAAAGGGTTCACCCCTTATCTGGCTTCCCTTAGCGCGATGATCGACGAGTGCGTTATCGCGGATCCGGATTTGGAACACCCTTTGGTGGAAAAGAAGAAACCCGAGGAAGAGAAAATCCTGTTCTTGATTATCACCTCCGATATGGGCTTGTGTGGGTCGTACAACCTGGATATACTCAGAATGGCCGAGGAAGAGGAAGAAAGGCGCGGAGACGCCTTCAAAGGTTATTTCATCTGCGGGACCAAAGGCATCGGCTATCTGCGATATCGCAACAAGAAGATCTACGGCTCACTGGACAGATTCTTCGGTACCCCGGATTTTTCGGTGGCCGACCTGTTATCGGGGCGGATACTCTCGCTCATCGAGTCCGGCGAGGTCAATACGGTCAAGGTCATCTCGAGCCATTTCAAAAGCTCTTTGATACAGAAACCGGCCATCACCGATCTGCTGCCCCTGAAACCCAAACCCCCGCAGAAGGCGCAATGGCAGCGCGAGTTCGAATACGAACCGGAGCGCAACGTTCTCCTCAACTCGCTTATTCCGTTGTACCTTTCGTCCGTATTGCTTCACCTATTGCTGGAGGCCCAGGTGAGCGAGCTCTACTCCCGTCAAAATGCGATGCGAAACGCCACCGAGAATGCGGAGCACTTAATAGAGCGGTTTACGCTAGCCTTTAATAAAGCGCGTCAGGGATTCATCACGCAAGAGATCATCGAGATCGTCAACGGCGCGGAAGCCCTGAAAGAATAACGACGACGATGGACGCCAAGCAAGTCGCACACGTGTGCGAGCGGATCATCTCGTTTTTTCCCAGGATACATCACGAGACCGATCCCTTTCGGGTGTTGATCTCGACCATCATCAGCCAACGCAATCGCGATGAGGTCACCGAACGGGTTTCGGCTAAGCTATTTGGGCTCTATCCAACGGCGAAACACCTGGCGGCCCAAGAGCCGGAGGCGCTGTACCCGGCCTTGCAGGAATCGGGGTTGTATCGACAGAAATCGAAATGGATCGTCGAGATCGCCAAGCGCGTCGACGAAGCGGGAGGGGTGGTACCGAACGACCTGGAAGCGCTGTGTCGATATCCCGGAGTGGGTAGGAAGACGGCGAATATCGTGCTTTCGGTCTCTTTCGGAATACCGGCGCTAGCGGTCGACACCCACGTCCATCGGATATCCAACCGTATCGGGTTCGTCCATACGAAAACCCCCGAACAAACGGAAGTCGCGCTCACGAGCCTCTTGCCCGCATCCCTCTGGGGTGACTTAAACGGGTCGATGGTAGAGATGGGGCGAAACGTGTGCAAACCTTTGAAACCAGTTTGTTCGGCTTGCCCGGTCTTTGACGATTGCGAATGGTCGGAAAAACACCGATGACGCCTGAAGGGACTCGCCGATGTCAAAGATAGGGATTGACATCGTGGATATGGAACGCCTAACTCCTCAGATGATCGATCGGATACGGATGCGCGTCTTTTCGAAGAGCGAAATCGCGGAGATGGAGGCGCTAAAGAACCCGCGGCGCCGGATCGAGTACTTCGCCGGACGTTTCGCTGCCAAAGAAGCCTTTTTCAAAGCGCTGGGCATCGGCATCTTCAATACCGTCCTCGATCAAGTAGAGGTGTTGGCGGATGAAACCGGAAGGCCCTACCTCAGGGTCTCCGAGGCTGTAAGAAGCGCCTATATTGGCGAATACGCGAGTTGTTCCGTATCGATTTCACACGACGGTAGTTACGCGGTCGCCGTCGTACTATTGGAGAAGTGAGTGGATCGTATGTTTGTAAAGGGAGTCGCGCTGGAGACCCTTATCGCTGAACCCGGGTTCGTGGAACTGTTTCGTGACGAAAACTCGGGTGTTCTGTTGTCCCTCATCGACTCCTATTTCGATCCCACTTCCTCCTTCATCTTCGGCACGCCCTCGATCCACCTTTATGTTCGCTCCTCCGCTGAAGAGTTCGTCGCGTTCGCTTACTTGGACCTTAAAAGCACAACCTTCTCCTTCAACGCGAGCGAAACCGACCACCCTATTGCGGCCTACATCAAACGCATCTTCTCTAACTATGTTTGGGGAGAGTTGAACGTCTACCGATACGAGAGCTTCACCCTGGACGACATTATCGATGAGCTGCACTTTTTCGCCGGGTTGAACACCTACGTTCTCGGTTTTGCCGCCAGTGACGAGACGCTATTCAACGAGCTCGACCAGAGAGTGAGCGATCTGAATATGATTTTTAACGCCAGGGAGTCTCGACGAATCGCCCACGGCATATCACTGATGAATATGGTCGCCCGGGAGAGCAGTGAGTACAAAGACCAAACCACGCACTATCTCGTTCCGACCGTGGGTGTCGAGGGCCTCGAGGTCTGGTTGGGGACGAACTCGACGTTTTTTGTCCACCTCACAGAAATGGACGGAAACTGTGACTCGGCTAATCCAACTGAGGTTGAGGAAAGGAAAAGCCTATTGAAGTTCTTGTTTAATATCGTGTTCCTGAGGTTTTGCTCGTATTTGAGCAAGCGCTATGAGATCCAGTACTATACGATTTCTAAGATCGAACGGGCCTTCATCCTGGAAGGGAAGGATCAAAACACGGTACGCGATTTTCTATCCTGCATACGCACAATTAACCAGAAGGCCGTAGACTTTTTCCGTCAGGAGCTGTTACCGATATGCGAGGATTTCAGCAAGATCCTGAACGCGGCGTTAAAAAAGTACCAACAAATTTCGACCTTCTACGATGAATCGAATTTTATCTATATCACGATTTTAGCGTTAACAGACGAAACCAGCGAGTATCAATCGGTGTTTGAGAGCTTGTTTCACCAAAACATCAACAAGCTGATCGAACAATTGCTCCTCATCATTACCCAGGTGGATCGGGCTATCGCACGATATGTCGAGGAAGGGAAGGCAGAGCGCATATGAATCACACACCCCCAAAAGGAAAAATAGCTTTCGTGCTCGCAAAGGGACTCCCTTTGGACTTCATCGAGGAGCTCCTCGATTTGGTGAAAGCCAATCGGTTCGAGATTGGCAGGATCATCGGTGTCGAGCGGGAGATCGAAACCGTCAAGGAAACCCTTTTCGACCTATGTATGCAAGGGTTCTCTTTGATCATCGTGTTCGGAGCGATCGGCGTTGAGGTGGACGATGTCGTCCCCGAAGCCACCGCGTCTATCATCGATAAAACCCTTCCCGGCCTGGAACGCACCATTATGTATCTCTTGCTCGAGAACGACGAATACTCCGTCGTCAATCGCGCGGTGGCCGGCTTATACAAAAAAAGCATTCTATTCAACTTGCCCGCAAAGCCCAAGCTCATCCGCCTGGTGCTGGAAAATATCCTGGGCGTGCTTCAGAAAGCCGTCAGATAAGAGCGGCGTCAGTTCTTTCGGACGCTCATAGAGCATCTGAATCCACACCTGTTGACAGGGGAGGTCTTAGGTCCACGTGAAAAATCGCATCGTCTATGTCGGCAAAGCCCGAAAACGTTATTGGCGCGAAACCTTTCACGCATACTTGTTTTTGTTGCCCGCTTTCATCATCCTCGGCGCTTTCGTGTTTTGGCCGATAGGTTACTCGCTCATCCTCAGCTTTTTCAAATGGGATTTCACCAACCAGAGGGCGCCGTTTTTCCACGGCTTCACCAACTACACGCAACTGTTCAAACTCCAGATGGCGCTGCCGTATTCTTTCTGGCAAGCCTGCGTGTACTCCGCCTTCTACATAGTCGCGGCCTTCCTGCTCGCACGTCTCGTCTTCCTATGGACCCATTATTTCAAGGCTTTCGAGTCTCATCGGTTGGGCCGCGAACGACTCCTGAGAATGACCGCAATCTACGCGGCTCTGACGGTCTTAGGGTTGTTGTTCGCCCACAATGGCTTGATCTGGCCGCTCTTCGGTACGGTCGTCTTGATGGGGAGCCTGTATTTTTTCGAAAACAGAAGGCCTTACGCCTTTAAAAAGCCCATGGGTCTATGGAGCCTCGCCGTGTCGGTCCTCCTCCTCTACTTCGTCCTCAAGCGGATTTCCTTAGTCCGATACGAACTGTTCGACTTCCTGCTGCTCACCAAAGAGTCCTCGGTGTTCGTGAAATCGATTTTCAACACGATTTACTACGTCATCCTGACGACTCCGGCGGAGATCGTGATCAGTTTGTTCATCGCGTTGCTGCTCAATCTACCGCTGAAGTTGAAACCCTTTTTCCGCACCGCGTATTTCGTCCCCTATGTCACCTCCGTTGTGGCGATCTCCTTGGTGTGGCGCTGGATCTTCAACGACGAGTACGGTCTGTTCAACTACTTTTTGTCGCTCATCGATATCTCGAAGGTGAAATGGTTGACCCAGGAGACTTGGACGATCCCGACCATTGCGATCGTGTCGATTTGGAAGAGCGTCGGGTACAATGCCATCATCTTCTTGGCTGGGCTCCAATCCATCGACAAGTCCTACTATGAGGCGGCGAAGGTGGACGGCGCGTCCAACCTACAAAACTTTTATCACATCACCTGGCCGCTTCTCTCTCCCACCACCTTCTTCATCCTCATCGTATCGGTCATCGGCAACTTCAAAGTGTTCACGCAGGTCTACGTGTTGTATCAAGCCCTTCCCGGGCCTTACAACAACAGCGGGATGACGATGGTGTATTACATTTTTGACAGATTCTACGCGCACCAGCAGATGGGAGAGGCCAGCGCAGCCGCTTATGTGCTCTTCATGATTATTTTGGTGCTTACCTTCTTCCAGTTCCGCGTCGGGAAACAGCGCGTACAATACGTCGGTTGAGGGGTCGGGTGATAGCGATGTTCTCCTCTTGGAAAAAAGCGATCTTCTATACCCTTCTGGTTATCGGCGCGTTCGTGATGTTGATGCCCTTCGCGTGGATGATCCTCACTTCCGTCAAGTTGGACACCGAGGTGGAAAGCTGGCCTCCCAAATGGACCAGCAACAGTTTCGCCAAACAGAGAAACGTGAAGCTCAATTTGGTCCGCTCCGCCGACGTCGCCCTCGACTTCTCCTCGCTCTCGATCGAAGAGTTTTTCAACTTGGCCAGCATCATCGGGAGCAAGAAGAAAGGGGAAAAGACGCTCGTTTACTCCGTCAACGACGACACGCCTTATCGCGGTATCTTCGAGCTGAACCTGAACGCCGGCGCGGGGAAGAATCCCACCTACGCGCGCGCGATCCCGCGCGCCGAATTCGATAAGTTCCTCACCGAGCAGGGTGCGCTCCGACCATTGCCCGACGAGGTACAGAGCATTTTAGACACCGTAGGGATGGTGGATGACCCCATCGTCTATCTGCCTTCCCTGATGAACGAACTGTTCTTTTCCAGTCACGCGTTCCTCAACCGCATCGGGGTGGTGACCTCCTCCGACGGCGTCTTGAACAAGGTGAACGCTTACTTGGTTTCTAACGGTGTCAAACTCGTAGAACACCGAGCCCTGCTCCCCTCAGAACAGGACGAACCTCAAACTGCCCTACTAAAAGCCGCCTACAGAGACTGGCTCGAGCGACTCGTTCGAACTTTCGAAACCCAAAAAGGGATCTATACCGTCGCAAATCAGTTTTTCAGAAAGGGACAGCCACTCCTATCCCAAGCGGATTTGGAGGAGATCTCTGCCAAGTACGCCCAGACCTTCGCCGACGGCTTGACCTACACGGGGCTCGCCGCAGCGCTGAATGTGAGCGCCGAAGAGGCAGAAGCCCTTGTGAGCGAGCAAGACTGGGCGGTGATCCGCCTTGTCGACCGCAACATTCGCGAGCCGTTGAAGAGCTTTCAAAACCTTTTACGATTAGGAATCACCACCTACCGATTCTATACACGCCTACAAACCGACCAGCTCAGCTCCGGCACGCTTCGGTTTCAGTTCAGGAAAGAAGCGGATATCAAACAGGACATCCTCGAACAGATCAAAAACAGCTCCCTTACTCAGGAGCACAAACGTTTGACGCAAGAAGTGCTGGAGGGCCATCCCGTAGACACCTCGGTCAATGCGCTGCTGAAAGAACTGGACCGGATTTTTACGTCACACTTGAGCGAGAGGGGCATCGATCCGTCCAAGATCCAATCGACCTTGCTGAATTTAAAGGACTTCGTGGGCACCTTGAACTCCGTCTTTTTAGACCATCCGGAGCTCAAAGAACCAATTATGAGAGCGTTCTTGGGAGACGGGGACCCGGTTGACGTGCTTAACGCTTCGTCCGTTCCTGCCTCTCAGCGTCGGTCGCTCGTCGATCAGTTGAACCGCCTGAAGACGCTTTTCCGAGGACAACCGGACGCCCTCTTGTATGTCCTCATTCACGAACGTTTCGTCGAAAACGAGGTCGTCGAGTACTATAGCGAGGTGTACTCACGCTATGGATACCGGATGGACGTGTTGGAGGCGCCAAAAGAGGTGAAGGATGTCCGTTTCCGCTCCTACAAATCGATCGAGATCGTACTGGACGGAATCCAACCCTACTGGTTCTGGGATGAGACTCAGCAACTCCAAGTGAGCTTCACCTTTAAAGAAATCTTCCAAAATGTGTTTCAAAGCTACGTGGACGCTTGGGTTATGGGAAAGTACTTCGGAAATTACTATTTCAACACGGTTTTCGTCGCCCTCGTCACGACCCTTCTAGACGTGCTCTTCGCCTGTATGGCCGCCTTCGCCTTCTCGAAATTGAACTTCTTCGGGAAGAACTTCATCTTCATGGTCTTCTTGGCAACGATGATGGTACCCGGCGAGGTGCTTTTGGTGCCGAACTACATCACCCTGGCCAGGTTCGGGTGGATGGACACCTACCTGGCGCTCATCGTGCCTTGGGTCGTCAGCGTGTTCGTGATCTTTCTAATGCGGCAGCACTTTATGACCATCCCGGACGAACTGTACGATGCCGGCAAGATCGACGGTATCTCGAAATGGGGATTTCTATGGAAGGTGATGGCGCCGCTCTCGAAACCGGTCATCATCACCGGAGCGCTATTGAAGTTCGTCGGAAGTTGGAACTCATTCCTCTGGGTACTCATCGTCACGAAGAGCCCACAGGTCCGAACGCTCCCGGTTGGGCTATCTACCTTCAGCACCGAGGTGGGAACATTGTACAATAAGCTGATGGCGGCTTCCACCTTTTCGATGATCCCGGTCATCATTCTCTTTTTATTCGTCCAGAAATATTTCATCCAAGGAATCGCTAGAACCGGCCTGAAAGGTTGACGTGTTGTCCCGAAAGGAGAGGTATGAACCGATTGTATGAAAAAGAACTCTTTCGCGAATACGTGTTCAAGGGGAAGATCTTGCGGCTGCGCCTCGATCAAGTGGAGCTCGAGAACGGGAGCAAGGCGCGTAGAGAGGTGGTCGAACACGACGGAGCCGTCGCCGTGTTGCCTTTCGACGCCGATGGATACGTACACCTCGTCACGCAGTACAGAAAGCCGATCGACCGGAGTCTCCAAGAGGTGCCCGCCGGCCGGCTCGAAGTAGGAGAGGATCCGATCGCCTGCGCGAAACGAGAGCTACGGGAAGAAACGGGATTACACGGCGGCGAAGTGATCCCCATAGGGTATATCTACACCACTCCCGGTTTTTGTGATGAAAAGATCTACCTCTTCGTCGCTTTCGATCTGAGACCGGGCGAGAATCACCCGGATCCGGACGAGTTCTTGAATGTGGAACGACTTCCTTGGGAAGCGTTCATCGAGCGTTGCGCCCAAGGACAGATAACCGACGCAAAGACCTTAGCCCTTGCTTTGAGAGCTCGAGCTAAAGTGGAGGCCTATTTTTCCGATAAAAAGAGCGGATGAGGGAGTGTGGATTCGATGATCCAGGTGAGTGTCAACGGGCGCGTGAAAGAGGAAGACGAAAAGATATACCAGAACTTCGGGGACTTTATCGCGAAGCAACAAGTGAAGGGAAAGGTACTGGCAGAGGTCAAGATCAATGGGCACGATATACCGCTCTCGGCTTTGAAAGAGCTTGAGCTCTCGGTTTTCGAAGGAGACGAAAAGATCGAGCTCGTCTTCAAAGAGTTTCGACCCTTCACCGTTGAACTGATCGGCAACGTCAAGAACTACCTCAACCACATCACCACTCGGTTACCCTTCTATGCGGAGAGAATCCTGAGTGGGGACATAGAGGCGTTGCGCGAGATTAACGATCTTGGCGAGGGGTTGAATTCGGTCCTCACGATGAAAGAAAATATCTTCGCGATATCCGGCTGCCAGGAAACGGATTTCCGTTCTTTGAAAGGCTTGGAACCGGCCTTTTCCGAGCTACTGAACGAAATCAACGAATCGATGGGCAGAAAGGATTGGGTGCGTTTGTCGACCGCCCTCTCTCACGAATTGCCGGATAAACTGAAAACCTTTTCCGCGTTTTTCGATGAAGCGACCGTGTTGCTTCAAACGAACAGTATGTAAGCGCTACGGAGGTGCTCTCTTTTGCAAAGCAAACAGTTATACACTAATCTTAGGCCCGGATTTCCGAGAAGGAGCCCCGCTGTCCAGGAACCCGCCGCTTCGCCGAATGTGGTAGCGACGGTCGGTGAACCGCCCATCCAAAAACAGAAACCGGCCCCTACGTTATTTCATCATCCTCAAAACCAGAATTATTTCGAGCAGTCGATCTTCACCGCGTCTCCCGCGAAGCTCGTCGAGATGTTGTACGCCGGAGCCCTCAGCTTCATCGAACAGGCCAAAAACGCGATAGCCGAAAAAGACTACATTACCGCGAACACGAAAATCGTGCGCGCGGAAGATATCATCGTGGAATTGAACATCTCGTTGGACCTAGAGAAGGGACAAGTGATCGCGACCAACCTGCGCGACCTCTACAATTACCTGTACAAACGCTTATTAGAAGCGAACAGCAAGAAAGACACAAAAATACTCGACGAGGTCTATCAGTTCGTGAAGGAGCTCAAGGACATTTGGGGTGAGGTGATGAAAAAAGAACCGAGCAATCCCCAGGATAGCCCCGTAGATCGAAAGATACTCGATCTTTCGCGATAAGGAACCCGAGGAAAGAGGTCGCGCGCTTGAACGCGACGATCATCAAGGCGCCTCCTGTTCTCCAGCCATTTCCCGTATCTCCCGATCCCTTTCGGTTCCTCTCGCTTCGACGATTACCGAGAGGGATTGCGCCTCATCTGACATCTTCCGGACAACGAAATGTTGATCCGCTCGAGCCGCGACTTGCGGAAGATGGGTCACAACGAACACTTGGAAGCCGTTTTGGGCAAGCTGTTTGATCTTGTCTCCCACGACGTGCCCCATACGAGGACCGACACCCGAGTCGACTTCGTCGAAGACCAGCGTCTTTACCGATAAAGACTCCTTCAACGCCAGTTCCAATGCAAGAAAGATACGCGAGAGCTCTCCGCCCGACGCGATCTTCGATATCGGCAAAAAAGGCATACCGGGGTTGATCGAAGCGGTCCACTCCAAGGTATGGCCCCCGTGTGCCGTGAAATCCTCTTCCGGAGAGATTTCGTGCGCGAGCCGTGTCTTTTCCATCCTCAGGTCCGCCAGCTCCCGGACCACGCTCGCTTCTATAGCGGCCGCGTTCTTTTCTCGAAGGGCGCGCCACTCTGCATCGATACTCGAGAGTACGTGTTTCGCCGCTTCTATCTTTTCGTCCAAATGCTCGGCCAGGCTCATTTTCTCTTGCAGCGCTGCCTTTTCCTCGCGAAAAGCCTCCAGTCGCGCCAACACATCCGGAATATCCTTCCCGTACTTTCGTTTGAGGCTTTCGATCAGATCGTACCGAGCGCTGACCTCTCGGAGCCGCCCCTCGTCGTAGTCCATCCGTTCCAGGTACGCCGAAATCTCCGAACGGAGTTGATGTAGGGTATCCGAGAGCTCTACCGTCAGCTTCTCCCAACCCTCGACCGCTGTTTCGATGCCGTTGACCCTCTTCAGTTTGGACGCGATCTCGCCCAAACGGTCCGCGATCGAATCGAAATCGCCTTCTCCCTCGATTTGCGCTAAAGCCCCTAAGAGGTTGTTTTTAAGAAATTCGAAATTGGACAGCACCCTCAGCTCCGCGAAGACCCGCTCGTCCTCGCCGACGACCAACCGTGCCTTTTCGATCTCCTCTATCTGAAAGGCTAAAAAGTCGAGGGCGCGCGCCATCTCCCGCGTATCCGTGGGTAGCGCGCCGGACAGCGCTTTCAACTCCTGATACCTTCGGAACCCCTCGCGATATCGGCGCGCGATCTCTTCCAGGGCTTGCGGGCGGTACCCGTCCACGATCGCCGTTTGAAAGAGCGGGTTCCTCAGGTTTTGAAAGGCGTTCTGGGAATGTATCGAGACCAAGGCGTTGGCGATTTCGCGCATCACGTTGGCGGAAGCCAAGGACCCGTTGACCCGATAGGACAACCGCTCCTCCGTTCCTGCCACTTTCAACAGCAAGCCATCCTCTTGTGGCAGGTCGTTTTCGGACAACAGCCGCGTGACCTGCTCGGAACCATCCCACAACGTTTCGATTGAAAACCGGTCTCCGAAGGGACCCAAAAGGTCCCTTCCCTTCAACTCTCCGGACAAGGAGCGCAAGAGAGAAACAAACATCGACTTCCCCGCCCCTGTTTCTCCGGTTACCGCGCAGAACCCGTCTTCAAAGGCCATCTCGGCTTGTTTGAACAACAACGCGTTCTGCACCCGCATTTCGCGCAGCACCGTTAACCCCGCCTTCCCCACAAAAACTTTTCTGAGATGATCGCCGACAGGGATTCTCCTTTCGGTGAAGCCAATAGAAAGTCATACGGAGCGCGCCTGACCTCCAGGCTATCTCCGGTCTTGACGGTGAATCCGTCCAACGAGTAATAAAGAGAACTCGGCGGGTTTTTCTCGAGCTGGATCACGGAACCGTCGTCCAAGATGATCGGAGATCGGGCCATGGTGTGCGGGGCCAGCAATGTGATTTGAAAAACGTAGGCTTGCGGATAGATGATCGCCCCGCCGGCGGACAAGGAATAAGCCGTCGATCCGGTCGGGGTGGAGAGGATCACGCCATCGCCGGCGATGAAGGGCAGCGACTCCCCGTTGATCCGTATGTGATAATGCTCGATGTTGCGCTCTAAGGGGCGATGAACGACCACATCGTTCAAAGCGTACCCCGTCAGGCTCTCCACTCCCTTGAGAGCCCGAACACCCAAGACTAAGCGGCGAGAAACAGTGATTTCGGACAGATTGAAGTCCGGATCGATGACCTCTTCGATCTCAAAACGAGTGAGAAACCCAAACCGTCCGAAGTTCACGCCGATCACCGGTATCTGTTTCTGAAGCGTCGCTTGCATCGCGCGTAACACGCTCCCGTCTCCCCCCAATACCAGCAAGTAATCGATCGGTGAGGGAAATTCCGAACGAGAAACGAACTCCGGCCCTTCCGTCGAAAGGGCAAAGGGCGTCTTCAGCCCTTTGCGCGCCAATCGCTCGATCAATATATCCAAATACTTCTCTATTGCGGGTTTGTGTGGGTTGAAAAGGATGCCGACCGCGACGCTCATCTCAACCTTGAGCCTATATCTATAAGGGTTTGAACGACAAAAGACTGGATGAAGACCAAGATTAAAATGGCGATGAACGGGGTGTAGTCGACGTTCCCGATGGGTTTGAAGACCTTGCGGAGGGGATTGAGCATCAGCCCGGCCAATCCTGAGACGACTTTTTTAATCTGGTACAACTGATAGCTGTTGCCCATAAAGCTGAGGATCGAGTTGAGGATGAGGATGAAGATGTAGGCGTATAGAATCAGCTGTATGATTTGAGCCAGCGCTAAAAGAAAATTACCTAAAACAAACATCTGACACCTCCAGAGAGTCCGTTGTGAACCAGTTTCTTTGACGCCTGTATTATACTACACCCGATGACGTGGTATAATCTCTCGGCTTCTGCCCGGAAGCGGGCACCAAGCCTTAAAACTCGCGCAATACAGTATTCGAAAGGAACGAGATGAGGATTCTCCTGATCAATCCGTGGATTGCCGATGTCGCCGCTTATGATTTTTGGTTGAAACCCGTGGGGCTGCTGATCTTGGGAGGATACCTCTCCCGATCTGGTCATGAGTTACACCTCATCGATTGTTTGGATCGATACGACCCGCAATTGGCGCGTGCGACGGGAAAGCTTCCGCGATCAAAAGCCAACGGCACGGGCAAATTCCTCTGCCGAGAGATAGAAAAGCCGCGAGCGATCAAATGGTTGCCTCGACGGTACAAACTGTATGGTTGGCCCGAGGAGTTGGTGGCGCGCCGCTTGAGGGAGTTGAAAGAGCGGTGGGACCCCGAGATCGTGATGGTCACCTCCGCGATGACCTACTGGTATCCGGCCGTGTGGAAGATGATCCGTTTGGTCAAAGAAACCCTACCGAGAGCGCGAGTTCTACTCGGCGGAAACTACCCCGTCCTGCTACCCGACCACGCCGCTTTGAGTGGCGCCGACGCGATCTGCATACGCTCGGATTGGGTGGGTGTTCGGGTCTTTCTAGAGGCGCAGGGTGTCTCGACCATCGAAGGGCCGGACTCGCTGATTCCGCTGTACGACCTGTATCCAGGCGCGATGAGCCATCTGGTTTTCCTAACGTCAGTCGGGTGTCCCTTTCATTGCTCCTACTGCGCTACGGGGTTGATTCACCGTTTCTTCCAACACCCGTTCGAAGAGTTGGCCGTCGCTATAGAAGCAGCGTGCCAATCTCACAAATGCCAAAATGTGGCCTTTTTCGACGACGCCCTTCTGGTCGACCACACGTCGCATTTTGACCTGCTCTTGAAAATGCTTATCCAACGGGGCGTTCCGACTTCGGGCATCAGCTTTCACCTACCCAACGGCATACACGCGCGCCTGTTAACCAAAGAAACTGCGAGGTTGATGCGGCAGGCGAATGTCCAAACGATCAAGGTGGGGTTGGAAACCCTCGACCTCGCACTTCAAGCTCAGACGGGATCAAAAGTGACGACGGAAGAATTCGTGCGTTCCATAGAGATCCTGCGTTCCGTCGGGTTTAGTAAAACGGAGGTCAGCGCTTACCTAATGGTCAACCTCCCCAGCCAGTCAATCGAAGATGTTGAGGCGGCAGTCCGGCTGTGCGAGAGGCTAGACATCGGGTTCAACCTCAACGAATACACGCCAATTCCACGGACCGCACAGTACGAGGACCTCGTTCAAAGCGGAAAACTACCCCGAGAGGTCGACCCGGTGCTTCTGAACAATACGATCCTTCCATATTGGTGGCCGCACGGGGTTTCCGCGGACGAGATCGCTGCACTAAAAAAGCGCGTGCGCGTGGGGTAGTGTGGGGTAACTCTGCGGGAACACGCGCTCACTAAGGTAAAACCTTCACGATCGGAATCGATGAGCCATCGTTATATTGATGTGAAATAGGTTACTATGGAGGAGGCAGAGGATGCGTATTGGTTTGATTTTTGGAACGAGACCCGAAGCGATCAAGATGGCCCCAGTCTATCTCGAGCTCGTCTCGCGAGGACATCAGGCCTCGATTATCGCGACTGCGCAGCATCGCCAGATGTTGGATCAGGTATTGGAAATCTTCGGTTTGGAGCCGCACATAGACCTGAACGTGATGACCGAACGACAAAGCCTGTCGAGCTTGACCTCTCGTTTGTGTCAGTCGTTGGGAGAGGCCTTCGAGCGGCAACCCCTAGACGTCGTGCTCGTTCAAGGTGACACGACCTCCACTTTCGTCGGCGCGCTGGCCGCGTTCTATCACAAGATTCCTGTCGGGCATGTGGAGGCCGGGTTGCGCACCGCGAACCGTTACGATCCCTTCCCCGAAGAGATCAACCGACGGCTCACCACGCAGCTGAGCAGTTGGCATTTCGCGCCGACCGCCCACGCCAAAGAGTCCTTATTGAGGGAGGGGATCGATCCTTCAAAAGTCTTCATCACCGGAAACACCGTTATTGACGCGCTCCTATGGGTTCTACGGCATAAAAGGGAAGCGACCGAACGGATATTGAGGACCTATGCACTGGAAAAGGGGTCCTATCTATTGGTCACGATGCACCGCCGTGAAAACTGGGGAGAGCGGATGGAGGCGGTGTGTGGCGCGCTGCTCCGTATACTAAACGATCGCCCCGAATTGAAAATCATCTTCCCCGTTCATTTGAACCCGCGCGTCCGCGAAGTCGTGTTTCCACTTCTACAAGACCGCCCGCGGGTGATCCTCTGCGACCCCGTGGGATACCTCGATTTCGTGGGGTTGATGGCCGGTTCGAAGATCATCCTCAGTGACTCCGGCGGTATCCAGGAAGAAGCTCCGACCTTAGGAAAACCCGTGCTGGTGCTCAGAGAAACGACCGAACGCCCCGAGGCGGTGGAAGCGGGGACTGCCCTGCTGACGGGGACCGACCCGAAACGGGTCTATGACACGGTGATGGCGCTCCTCAAAGACACGGAACGGTACGACCGGATGAGTCGCGCTGCGAATCCTTACGGCTCAGGAGAGGCCTCCAAAAACATCGCCGACATCATCTTGACCGGTTAACCGAAACGAAGGAGCACGTAAAGAAGGGCGCGACATGACGCTATACGAAAGGATATACGAGGTCATCCGACACATTCCGCGGGGACGCGTGGCGACGTACGGACAAATCGCCCGTATCTTGGGCGTGTGCGGACCACGCGCAGTCGGCTATGCTTTAAACAGCTCCAAAGATCCGACTCTCCCTTGGCATCGCGTGGTGAACAGTAAAGGAAGGAGCAGCTTGGAGCAAGAGGGCGCGCAACTCCAACTGGAGTTGTTGAAGCTCGAAGGCGTAACGGTCGACCAGAGGGGCGCTATCGACCTCTCTCTTTTCCTATGGGAAGGGCCTACCTACGAGTGGATGCGTGGGCGTCTCGTGGGTGAAGGAACCTCCGGTCGAGCTTCGGAAGATCGATGACGAAAGCGTAACTCCGGAGATGAGATGAAACCATAGAAAAACGATAGAGGAAACTCTCGTTTCCTCTATCGATACGTCCCTCGCCAGAGGGAAGCGCGAATCCGGCCGGGTTTATTTCCTCGCGTCCGGCAAACTGAGGAGATCGAGCAGGTGTTTCTGCTCTTCTTGAATGATCTTTTGAATTTCGGTTTTATCCTCGAAGTACTCTTTGATCCCGTTGTAAAAAATGATACTCTCTTTTTCCGCTTCGACCGCGGCGTGGATCGCTTCTTGCATTGTAGCCGGGACTTTGGGGTTCGAGATTTTCGGAAAGATCGCGACTTGGGCGTAGGCTTGCCAGTAGCCCAACGCCTCGAGGTCTCCCCAGCTTTGGGGTTCTTCGTGCTTTTCGATTTTCTGGAAGATCGTTTTAAATGTTTCGAAATGTTCGCGTTCCTGCGCCGCGAGGTGTGAAAAGAACTCTTTCATCTTACCCTTCGTTTTTTCCGCGAGCTGGGCATATCCCTCGTACCCGGTTGATTCGATACGTAGCGCGATATTCAGAAGGTCCAGTTTGTCCATAGCGCGTTTGCCTCCTTATGGTTTAAAACCGAAAGATCTCCGTGAGATCCGGCGATTCAGTTATGGGATACAATCTCTATGGGAGTCTCGTTTACCCAATATTTTACCATAATCTGTCAATCAGGGCGGTCAGAGGTATCTTCACTTGAGCGCCGAAGGCGAAAGAAAAGCGAGTGTCGCTCTTCCCTTTCTCGAGGCCGTCGTTTTTCACGAAGGTGATCCCCAAACTTCCATTGAGCCGGAGGTTTTCTAAGACATCTCCGTAGAGATTCAGTCCGATCGTGTTCTCGTACTGCAAGACCGGATCGTTCAGCCAAGGCAGACCGGTGAGAACCGGCATAGTCCCGCCATGCTCGTCCCACTGCTCGAGGGGCGCCCGTTTGCCGAAAACCAGAAATTCATAGTTCACAGAGCCTCCCCATCTATCGGCCCGATAGGCCGCTTCCACATTGAACACACCGCTGTTCGGCCCGTACCGATACCCGATCATATTGTACTCGATCGGCAGGGTCGCTTCGGTTTCATAGCGTACGTACATATAAGGCGGGACAGAGAGGCTGTGCCGCTGATAGGTGTACTTCGACGCTCCCGCGCTCTCCAAAGACAAAGAGATACGGTCGGTAATTAACCATTTCAGACCAACGTTCCAGGCAAGCTTGTTGTTCGCCGCTTTCAAGTTTGTGGGGTTGAAATCGTCTATGAAAACTGAGGCGTACACGTCTACCGGATCCAGGTAGAACTTCGTATAGAATCCGATCATACCGTTGTCGTTGAATTTTTCTTTCCAAGGGGCGTCGAAATTGTTACGAAGTTCTTGCATAGACTGGTAGGGAAAAAAAGAAATCAGGTAGGGAAGGTCTAGCGTGCGGCCGAGGAAGAGCATAGACTCTTCGAACCCGAACTCCCAACAGTAGAAGGGCCGGAAACCCGCCTTCCTGTAGTAGAGGGTTTTCGCCGTTTGAAGGTTGTTCTCTGACTTCCAATCCTGCACACCCTGCCTCATAAAAAGAATCGCGTTCGTGAAAGTGAACCAATGTTCCGGATTCCATTCGAAGCGTATGGCTGGATAAGCGCCTGAGTTATCCGAAATCCAGAGCGGGTAGTGGTGTCCCGCACCTTCGTTCAGGGGAAAATACCCGATTTTGAACTGCGAAGTCCCGTTATCGTAGCCCAAAAAGCTCTCTTGAGGATAATAGTAGATCGGTTTATCCGACTTGAACGCGCCCGCGAGGAGCGGGAAATTGATCTTGAAATCACCCGCTTGGAAGTTTCGCAGCTGCCAATCGAGCACGATCTGGAGGTCGTCTCTATAGACCTCGGTGTGGAACCCTCCAGCCAACCCGAAATTCCGGACAACCTTGTCGTGTTTGGACAAGAGATAGAAAGATAGGGAGGCCTCAAGGCCGAATAGGGTACTGACGTAACAAAACAAGAGGAAACATGAGACAACCGCCCGGCGCATAATCACCTCTTCAGAACGAAAACGCGTCTTCACCTCCGATTGTAGCATAAAACCCTACACAGTGCGAAGAACCCGGCATCCCTCGTTGCTGGGAACACCGAACTTTAGTTCGGCGTTCCCAGAAATCCAGCGCTCACAGAGACCCTCCCTTGTATTTGCGAAGGCGCTTTTTCCTCCTCCGGCTCTATGAGTTTTCCACTTACGCAGATATCTGAATCATCCAATTATGCTATAATCTATAGCGGAAGATTAATGGAACGGCGAAAAAACGTTCATAAAGGGGGGCGCTGATTCCGTACAGTTGAATTTTCCAAAACAAAAGAGAGGTGAGAATCCGTTGCGTCGAAAACCTGTAGTGTCGGGAGTCTTCTACCAAGACAATTTGATAGCGCTCAGAAACCAGATTGAGAAGCTCTTTCTAGGCCCGATCGGCCCGGGCCAATTGCCTGACTTCCCCACCAAACCCCTACAAAAAAGCCTCGGGGCGGTTCTTCCACATGCCGGATACGTCTATAGCGGCTCGGTCAGCGCCTGGGGTATCTGGGAATTAGCCAAACGGGGCAAACCGGAGACGATTGTCTTGATAGGCCCCTCCCATACCGGAATGGGAAAACCGATCAGTATCTGGAACAAAGGATCGTGGGAAACTCCCTTCGGCCAAGTCGAAGTCGACGAAAAATTGGCGGACCTACTGTTGTCCCGGTATAATTACGCCTCCGGAGACTTTGAGGGCCATATGGGCGAGCACTCGCTGGAAGTGAACCTACCGATGCTTCAGTATATCTATGGAAAGGATTTTCGTATCCTGCCCGTCTCTATGATGGATCAACGCAAGCAGACGGCATTGGACTTGGGCAATCAGTTCTCTTTCCTGAAAACCTTGAAACCGCTATTGATCATCGCTTCTACCGATCTTAACCATTATGAGTCCGAAAGCGTCACACGAAGTAAGGATCAGGAAGTGATCGACGCGATTCTCTCGATGAACGTCGAGCGCCTGTACTCCGTTATATCTGAACAAAGCATTACGATGTGCGGCTTCGGCCCCGCCGCAACGTTGATGTCTTCTGGTGAATGGAAGCCCAAACTTCTCAAACACGCGACAAGTGGCGAGATCACCGGAGACTATCAGCGCGTGGTCGGTTACGTGAGCATGCTCTTTGAATGAACATACCAAAACGTTAGCGCTTAAGGGGGAGAGTTACGATGCAAGAGGTTACCCAAACCGTTTCTGTAACAGATATTTACGGTTTTTTTCAACTTTTGATTACCTATTGGTACATCGCCCTGCCGTTCTCTATCGCGTTGCTTTTTGCCAGTCGATGGTTCCCTAAAGTGCTCATCGCCGCGTTGGGCTTCGTTGGGGGCTTGTTCTTCCTGATGCCCTTACTGAAGACAATCCCGGCGGTGAACGAATTATTGGTCAGTAATCCGTCCCTAGACCTACCCATCGCTCTTTTCGTCGGCGTGATTTGCGCCGTTGTGGTCCTAGGGTTGTTTAAGTTCGTTTTCTTCTTAGGTGGGGTGCTGATCGGTTTCTTCATCGGCGTTTGGCTTTGGAACATCGCCAATCCTTGGATTATCGACCAAATCCGCCTGCAGACCCCGAGCTTCGAGATACCTCAGTGGACCGTTTGGGTCTTCGCCGGCGTGTTCGCCCTCATCGTCGGGATCTTTGCGATCCTTTCGCACGAAAAGACGGTATCCTTCCTGTCCATCCTGTCGGGTGCCCTTATCCTCGATTTCTACCTCTTGTTTTTATTGGGGCAGTCCAACCCCGGCCTTTTCGGGATGATTACGAAACCTTCCGGCGCCAACGAAGCGCCAGCCTTAACCACCAACGGGATTTTGGTCTTCGTCGGGGCGCTGCTCGTCTTGATGTTTATCGGGTATCGCTTTTCTTATTCACATTGGGGCGCACGAAAAACGAAAAACCCATAGAAAAAGCGGAGATTCTTTCGTTTCTCCGCTCTTTTCAAGGGGGTATTACAGGGGTGAGACTAAGACGTAGGCCTTACCCCCTTTATTCTCTCTTCTTAACCCTATAGAGTGAATCGCCTATCAATGGCTCCATAGGCGTATCTCGAGTTCTAACTCGATTCCGTACGCCTGGTGTACCCTTGTTCGTATCAAATCGATCAACGCGCGGACATCGGCGCTGGTCGCAGAACCTTCGTTGACGATGAAACCGCCATGAAGCGAGGAAACCCGTGCCCCCCCGTAACGGCGTCCCTTCAACCCCAGCTCCTCGATCACTTTTCCAACGTGGAAGTCTGCTGCCGGTTTCTTGAATATGCTACCAGCGCTTCCTTGTTCCAAGGGCTGCTTATTTATTCGTTGCCGCTCGAATTCTCTCATCCGATCCCCGATCTCCGCCCTCTCTCCGGGCGGCGTTTTAAGCAGCACCCGCGTAATCAGCTCGCCGCTTTGAGAAAATCGACTGCTCCGGTAAGAAAAGGCGCATTCTCCTTGAGGATAGACGCGGAGACACTCGGAATCCCAGTCAAAGGCTTCCACTTCGAGCACGAGATCGCCTATTTGAGACCCGTAAGCCCCGGCGTTCATCAGAACGCCGCCACCAACCGTTCCCGGAATCCCCGCGGAAAACTCCAAGCCAGACCACCCGCGAGCGTAGAATAGTCGGCTGAGCTGCCTGAGGGGATAACCCGCCTCTACCCGAAAGCCTTCGGATTCTTGAGAATAACCGATCAAGCCCGTCGTATCCAAAACGATGAAGGACAACGGCCCGTCATCCGGCAGCACGTTCGACCCGATACCCAAGATCTTGCACTCCCGGCCGCTCTCTTTAAGTAAGGGAACGATCTCCGGTAAAGCGCGCCGTTCCAGGGGTTGCACGTACAAAGGAACCCGGCCCCCTATCCCGAAGGTCGTATGCTTCGAAAGCGCTTCGTTGACGCGAACCGTGGTCTCCAAACGGTACAACCTCTCGACAAAACGCCGGTCTATCATCAGGCGGCTTGAATCCTCTTGCCTTGCCAGGTCTCCATTTTCGTCATTTGCGTCTCTATCTCCTTGATTCATAGCTTTCTGGTGTGTCATCCTTCCATATGGCCCCCGTCCGTGGGGGGGCGACACCTATCGAGGAGTCGGACCCGTCGAGCGCGACGATATCTCGAAAGGACAACATATTTCTTCGAGGGCCGTGTTCTGTTTATGGTAGAGGTTCAAATCTCCCGTATGCTCCCGTTGAACACCTCTTTTTTTTCGATAAAAGAGGTCAGTTTACGGTAGAAGTCCCGAACGGTTTGTTCGTCGGGTCCAACGATCCGAAAGACCCACTTTTTCGAGAACCAGACCATCGCGAACTTCGTAGCGCTCTGTGTTTCGTAGGAACCATAAAAGAACGGGAGGTAGTTGACCCAAGTCCAGAAAGGGGGTGCGTCTTCTTTCCGGTATCGACGCCATAGCTCGTCCGCAATCCTCAGGGTATCGGTCCTGCCGACCGTCAGCTTGATTTCTTTCGCGTTGGGCGTCGTATAAACCGCCTCGAAGATGGTGCCATACAACACCAGTGCGCCGTCCTTCGTGTCTTTCTTCTGTAGAACGGTAGCCGGGGTCGTTATCTTGAGCTCCGTTCGCGTGTAGGGTAGGATTCTCATCTCAATCAAGTTCGAAACGCGGTACGTCTCTTCCGGTTCGAACTGGCAACCGGTCAAGAACACGAGCATACCGATAAGGATGAACACCAATAGAGTTTTCTTCAATCTTCCGCCTCGCTTTCTCCTTCGCTAGAGGGCCAAATAATTTTTGTAATAGTAATAACTGTCTTTTTTAATACGCGTCAGGCTCTTCTCGTAGTCGACATAGATCAAGCCGTATCGTTTGTCGTAGCCCTGGGTCCATTCAAAGCCGTCCAGCAGCGACCAAACGAAGTAACCTCTCACGTCCACTCCCTCGGCTATCGCTCGCTGAACGGCCTCGATATGGGATTTCAGATAAGCGATACGCCTTTCGTCGGCGACAACGCCGTTACTTAAGACGTCCTTATCCGCCATCCCGTTCGCGGTGACGAAGATCGGAATGCTCCCGTATTCTTTTTGCGCTATTTTTAAGAACGCCGTGAGCCCTTGCGGGTAGATCTCCAAACCGGATTCGGTGGTTTCGCGTTCTGGAGGTGCGTAGGCGAAGAATATCGGCCGACTCATATCCATTTTCACGCGACGCCGGGTATAGTAGTTAATACCCCAAAAGTCCGGTGCTTTCGCGATACGACTCATCTCTTGCGGGTCAAAGACCGGCAGGAGTCCCAGCCCGCGTACGAACTGCGCCGCTTCCTCCGGATACTTTCCGGTGAGGACGGGAAGAAAAAACCAATCGTGTAGCAACTGGTTCGCGATGAAGGCCGTTTGTATGTCCTCTCCGCTCTCGCTCGCGGCTTCGATCCAGCTGGCTGCGTTGATCAACCCGACCTTTCCGTTCGGTAGCAGCTCGCGGAGGCGCGCGGTCGCCTGGGCGTGCGCGCGAAGCAGGTGATGGGCGACAAGGAAGGCCGTTTTGAGGTTTTGCTCACCGGGGGTGTACTCTCCCTTTCCGTAAGCGATGAAGGAGAAGCGCATCGGTTCGTTAAGGGTTATCCAGTATGTGACACGATCACCGAGCGTACGAAACATCAACGCCGCGTAATCGCCGAAGTACCGATCGATATCCTCTCCGGCCCAGCCGCCAATCCTCTCTTGTAAGGCGAGGGGGAGATCCCCGTGATAGAGGGTGACGAACGGTGTGATTTGGTTTTCGAGCAAGCGGTCGACCCATCTTTGATAAAAATCCATCCCCGGCGTATTGACGGGTCCCCTTCCTTCGGGTAAAACCCTGGGCCAAGAGATCGAGAATCGATAGGCGTTGACTCCCAGTTCTTTCATCAACGCCAAATCCTCTTCGAAGCGATGGTAATGGTCGCAGGCGATATCTCCGGTGTGTCCGTCGGCGATACGTCCGGGTTGGCGAGAAAAGGAGGTCCAAATGGAAGGGCCTTTGCCGTCCTCAGCGTCGGCGCCCTCTACCTGATAGGCCGCCGTCGCTGTTCCCCAAAAGAACTCTTTTGGAAACCCCTTTGGCACGTTAACGCCCCCTCAGGCACTGTTGGCGGCATCTTTCAAGAAAAATTGCATCTCTACGATTACCCCTTTTCCAACCTCGGAGACGATGACCATCTTATCGGAGTAGCGGTGCATGTTGGATATACCCATTCCAGCCCCGAAGCCCATCTCGCGAATTTGATCAGTCGCCGTCGAATACCCTTCCTGCATCGCTTTGTCCAAGTCCTCGATGCCTTTCCCGTGGTCCTCAACTCGAACGCGTATGTACTCCGGGTAGAGGAAGCAATAGATGTTTCCGGAGCTCCCCGAATGGATCACCACGTTGGTTTCCGCCTCATAAGAGGCGATAGCGACTTTGCGTGCGATCTCTTCTTCGATGCCCCTGCCCTTCAGGAAATCCTTCAACCTGGCGGCGCCGACTCCGGATAGGCTGACTTCGACGTAATCGATCGAAAAGGCGAAGTCCGCGCCCAACTTGTTGATCTCCTCTCCCGTGATCAACGAACGGTTCAGCGCCTCTCCGTCGATGACATCCTGACGTCTTTTATCCCGGACATAGAGCAGGCGAAACTCTTCCAAAATCCCGCGCAATATGTCCTCTTTCGTGATAATGCCCACCAATCGTTTTTGGTCGTCCACAACGGGGAATCGACCAAAACCCGTTCTGGTAAACTTGTCGAATATCTGCGGCAGAGTCTCGTCAGGACTCACCACGACCAGGTTTTTCGTCATGATTTTGTAAATCGGGTCATGAATCCGATGCCGTTCCAACGCTTTGATGATGTCTTCGATACTGACCAACCCCACCAGGATGTCGTTTTCGACGACCGGCAGACCGGATATCTTTTTTAATCGCATCAACTCCTTCGCCTGTTCCATCGTACGGTCGGGGCTGATCGAAATGACATTCGGGACCATCAGGTCTTTGGCCGCTAAATCCTTAAACAGCATTTGCATCTGGTCTATCAGTTTATCGACTGTCGGTTTCATAGGCCCCCCTTTTAACTAGAACGCGCGAATATCCTTGAGGTTGTGCGCATACAGCACCCCACAGGCGGTGTACATCGGTAACGGAGAGTGTAGAAGAGGAATGCCGAACATCTTGGCCGCCTGTATCGTCTCCGCCGGTATCTGCTTCTTTCTGACGATCACGACCGTCGCTATGCCGACGATACTGGCCGTTCGCACCACTTGAGGCGTGTTCAACCCGGTGATTAGCAACATACCCGGTTTCGCAAAGGCTAAAACGTCGCTCATCATATCGGCCGCTCCGGCTCGATCGATCTCGAGATCATTCAACTTTTCTTCTCCGGAGTAAACCTTTGCCTCTAATATTTTCGAAATATCGATGAGTTTCATCTCAATCACACTCCCTCTGGAGAAGCTCCAACAATCTCCCCGCGTATTTATATTTCATATATGCGGTGAATGTCCAAGGACACCGTTCCTTGAAGATCGCCCCCACCGCCAACGCGTACTGTTGAATCTCCCATTGCGCGTGCTCGTCGGCGCGCAGGGAGAGAAAGTTCATCAACGACCGCGCGTTGACCGTCCAATACCACAGCGTATAAAGGTTTAATGGCAACACGATCCTGGCGAGTTCTCGGGCAACCCCCGAAGACAACAACTCCCGGTATCGCTCATAGGTTTGTCGGCTGTGCTCCGCCACGACCTCCCTCAGAAGGCGATCTTTCTCTGGTGCGTCTTCCACCACGCTCGCCTGACGGTTGACGGCATCCTGACTCCTACTGGTCTGCGGGATATAGAACTCCTCCGACATTTCACTGTACCGAGCGCTGATTTCGTTAAAACTGCCGATTCGGTGGCGAAACCATTGCCTGGCCACAAAGAGCGGCGCTTTTATCCGAAACGTGAAGACGATGTGCTCAAACGGACTCTCGTGCCCGTTCTCCACCAAAAAATCGATCAAAGAACGATCGCGATCGACACTTTTCAACCCTTGTTGGTAAGAGACCCGCGCGGCTTCTACCGCGCGACTGTCGTTTCCGAGAAGATCGACCTCCTGAACGTACCCTTTGTCCAAAACGAGGTGAACCAAACGATCGTTTTTCGTATCGCTCATCCTTTCGGCACCCGTCGCGGCGCGTACCCGGACAGGGTAACCCGTGCTCTCATTCCAAAGTCCGCTTATCAATCTATTCTACCAAAAAAACAGCCGGAAAGTTCAGAAACGGTTATTGTGTTCTCTGTTTTGGAGCATCGAGTTTTTTACTAGACAAGTTACACTTCTTGAAAGGCAAGATTCTCTAAGGCCGCCGCTCCGAACAGCTTGAGGTTTCGGTTTTGGTTCCATCGTTCCTTAGGAGGCCATCCTGTTTTCTTCCGTTTTTTTCGTCTCTTTTCCATCTTTTTATAACACACACTGGACGCCGTGTGTGTCAAGCTACGGGGTGTAATTAAGAAACAAGGCCAGAATCGATCGCACGGTTTTTTGGCCATATAGTCATCGCGGCGTAAGCGCCCCTTCTTTTCGCGACGGCGCGATACGCTTCTATGCGAGCTGATCGCGGCGTAAAAAAAAGGCGGATCACGGGGGCGTAAAAACCATTTACCCCGCGATAACCCCCACGGTCATCGCGGCGTCAGCGCACCTTTTTTTTCGCGATGGCGCGATGCGCTTTCGTAAGGCCATCGCAGTGTAAGCGTTTAAGGGCCTCGAGAGCTTACTGAAAAGCGAAAAAACATGCCGAATTAAAGTTCTGCGTTCCCAATTTGGTGTACCCCGAGATTATACCCACACTGGATGTCCGCAAAGATGAGTGGTGTGTTATAATCCGGTTGACCGAAAGACAACTAAAAAAGGGAGTGGATTGCGGATGAAAAGAGTGTTGGTCGCGTTGTGTTTAATCTTCAGTTTGTGTGTTCTTGGATTTTCAGATAACCTACTCGGTCTGAGGACCGTAGAGGCGACGACGACAGAAGCTGCCACCGAGAAGACCGAAACGGGGAAACTGTCCCTCAAGACGATAGACCCATTACGGGCCTCTTTTCAGGCCGGATGGAAGGCACCCAGCCTCCCGGGTTGGAAGGAAGCCGTTGTGGGCGGGTACACGCTCAAACTCCCTGCCGGCTTTTCTTTGAACGCCTCCAAGAGCGGCTCGAATTTCGACGCGGAGATCGTAGACAGTTCGGGACAATTATTCGCCCGTCTCTTCGTTTATCAATTGGATGCCTATAAGCTGGATGAACTGCTCGTAGATCTGACAACCTCTCTGTATGGCGTTCGTACGAGTGGAAGCAAGTCTTTCGAAGAGTATTCCGACCTCCAGAACGGCCGAACCGCATACCTGACGAAGCTGACTCTTTCGGACCAGCTCTTTGCGCTCCCGGTTCTGTTGCTCTATCAAAAAGGCGCCCAACAGACGGATGTGAAAAGCGGAACGGTCGTGATGCTGATCGTGGAGCCGGGTTTGTATCAGGCTCCGGAAAAGCAAGACCTTTTGGCCGCTTGGATAGAGGGGATCGGCGGCTCGTTGATCGGGTCCTACGCGCCCGCCTCTTCCGCTAAAACAACAGAACCTGTCACGATCCCAGTTAAAGAGACTCCGAAAACAACCGGACTGCCTGCGGGCAAAGACTTCGGCGCGCTCCTGATCCAAAGGCTGTCTGCGGAGGAGTGGCTGGATAGCCCAAAAAGAGGTTGGAAGACCGCCTACGGAGATTCTTTTTATGTTTTCTACCCCGCGGAGCTCAAACCCGATTACTTCTATGCGGACCAATTAGAGGGCTTCGACTTCGTTTCAACCGATATGACCGTCGCCAAACTTTTCGTGGGGTATATCGACGAGGAGCTCCTCTGCGATGAGCTGTATCAAGACCTCCTCTCATCCTATCTCGGGGGGTTGGGCAACTACAATTTGATCAAAAAAACTCCCTATTTGGATTTGCAATTGGGATTCGTCAAAACTTACGAACTGTCTTTTTCCGATATGCGCGCTTGGATTATGCTCTTCTCGGAATCCATTATCGAGGATGTTTTTCAAGGAGAGTACATCGTTTTCATCGGGATCGCGCCGACACGAGAAACCGAAACGTGGAAGGACATCTATCTAGATATGATTATGTCGGTCTCTTTTTTAAATTGATCGCTGGAATTGGGAGACGGTTCCATAGAGGACAGCAATAGGAAAATCTTCGCAATTCAAAGAGCTTTGACAGACTGGTATCGCGCCCACAGGAGAGACTTGCCCTGGAGACGGACGAACGACCCGTACGCGATATTGGTGTCCGAGTTGATGTTGCAACAAACCGGAGTCGAGACGGCGATTCGATATTATGAACCGTTCTTGCTCCGTTTTCCGACAGCGCGCGCTTTGGCGCGCGCCGAAACCGAAGAAGTGCTGAAAAGTTGGGAAGGGCTGGGATACTACGCCCGGGCGAAAAATCTGCGACGCACTTGCCAGATAATCGTCGAACGCTATGGGGGGAGGATACCCGAAGACTATGCCGCATTGCTCAAGCTGCCCGGTATCGGCGCCTACTCGGCAGGCGCTTTACTCAGCATAATCTACGAAAGGCCATTCCCCAGCGTAGACGGTAACGTTCATCGAGTTTTTTCTCGGGCTTATGCGCTTGACGATGTTGCGAATGCGCGTGATGAGAAAAGGCGAACGCATAACCTCGCTCGCGACTATATTCAGATCGCCTTTCAGGGAGGTCTTTCGCCTTCCGACTTCAATCAGGCTTATATAGAACTGGGCGCCTTAGTCTGTAGTCCAAAGAAGCCTTTGTGCGACAAGTGCCCGATCGCAGGGGATTGTGTCGCTCTCCAAGCGGGTCTGCAGCGTGTTCGGCCATTGAAGGAAAAGAGTAGAGCCTTGGAAACAAAAGAGATGGAAGTGGGCATCATTTGGAGTAACCAACGGCTGATGCTGGAAAGGAGAGATGAAACGGGGCTGCTCAAGGGCTTTTGGGGCTTACCAACGACAGAAGCCTTTCTGGGGGCCGAGCCCGGCCAATCCCTCGTGCGTTACCTAGCCACGCGCTATGATTTGGAGACGATTTACCCGAGGGAGCTGTTCGTAGAGCAGCACGTCTTCACACATCAACGCTGGCGGATGCGGGTTTTTCACGCTTTTTGTGAATTATCCTGCTCCGACGAGCACGATCCCGAACGCTCGTTTGCATTTTTCGACTCTCGGGAGATCGAGGCGCTCGCGATCCCAAAGGCCTTTCGAAAGGTTCTGGCTCGATACGCCGAACGCCCACTTCACGTCGTGGCCGCCATCATCAAAGACGAAACGGGACGGGTATTTACCGCGAAACGAAAGCCTGGCGGTTATTTTGGGGATTACTGGGAGTTTCCCGGCGGGAAGGTCGAGCCGGGAGAGACGGAGGAAGCGGCGCTCAAGCGCGAGATACAAGAAGAGCTCTCGATCGTCGTGGAGCCCACGCGATTCCTCCAAAGAAACGGGTATTCCTATCCGTTCGGTCAACTGCAGATCTCCTTTTATGAATGTGAGAGAAAAGGCGGGACGATCCGCCTCACGGAACACCGGGAGGGTCGCTGGCTGAAACCCGAACAGATGAAGCCCCAAGAATTCCCACCGGCCGACGCGATGATCATAGAAGCCTTGCAAAGGGCGTTGGGGAAATAAAAGGCGTGGGTCAAGCTATGGAGTGTTATCAAGAAACAAGACGAGAATCGATGGCACGATTTTTAGTCCAGGTAGTCATCGCGGCGTAGAAAGAAGGGACTAAAGGCGGATCGCGGGGTCGTAAAAACCACTTACCCCGCGATAACCTCACACGGTCATCGCGACGTAAACGTCCCTTCTTTTCGCGACGGCGCGTAAAAAAGAGGGTTCGCACAGAGGGCACAGAGAACACAGAGAACACAGAGAGAAGATTCTTGGGAAGGCCCTGGGAACGCCAAACTTTAGTTTGGCATGGTTTTTTAACTGGGAGCGTTCCAGTGCGCAGCATCGCGGGGGCGTGAAAACCACTACCCCGCGATAACTCCACACGGTCATCGCGGCGTAAGCGTCCCTTCTTTTCGCGACGGCGCGAAAAAAGAGGGTTCGCACAGAGAACACAGAGAGAAGATTCTTGGGAACGCCCTGGGAACGCTAAACTTTAGTTCGGCATGGTTTAATCTCTTTATCTGGGAGTGTTCTAGTGCGCAGCATCGCGGGGGCGTAAAAACCACTTAACCAGCGATGAACCTCTTTGTTATGTCACCTTATAACTTGATCCACACAGATAAAAGACTTCTTGCGGATATTTTTAGAAGTTTAGAAAATATACAAATAAAATAGAAAAGGAGAGATCGTCTTTCTTGCCTCTGGCGTGAGAAAACGATAACGGCTTAACGATGAGACTGTTCAATATCTTCAAACAAGATCTATCCGCCCAGGAAGTAGCCGAGGTACGCAGGGAGGTTCTGGCCATCGCCTTGCCCGCTATGGGTGAAAACGCGTTACAGATGGTTTTAGGACTGGTCGACACGGCGTTTTTGGGGTACTTGAACTGGCAGGCAATGGCGGCCGCGGGTTTAGCCAACCAGGTCTTTTTCATATTCCAAGCGTTCCTCGTCGCAATCGCGACAGGAAGTTCGGTTTTAGTTGCGAACGCCGTGGGAGCGAAGAACCAGAACGCCATCCGTTCCGCGACCTGGAACGCTATCTATCTAGCGTTGATCTTAGGTTTGGTGATCACATGCTTTTCGCTGATCTCTTCCGGTTTGGTTTTTTTAGGAGGGGCCGGCGCCTCGGCCGAGGTGCGCGGGATGGCCGCTTCCTACTTGCAGATCAACCTGCTCGGAGGGGTCGTCTTGTCCCTGATGTTCGTCCTGTCCGCTCTTCTGCGCGGATCCGGAGACACGAGAAGCCCGCTGTATGCGTCTATTCTCGCGAACTCCCTGAACGCGCTCTTGGACTACATCCTCATCTTCGGGAAAATGGGAATGCCCAAGATGGGGATCGAGGGCGCGGCTTTGGCGACCGTTATCTCTCGCGCGGTGGGCTTAGTGATCCTCGGGGTCATCCTCTTCCGATCGCCGCGGTTCCAGTTGCGTGTCAAAGAAAATCGCCGCTTTAGCTCGAAAAGAACGAAAGAGATCTTACGCGTCGGGTTGCCCACGAGTATGGAAAATTTCTTTTTTTCGCTTGGGATGCTCGTTTTCGCGAACATCTTGTTGATCGCGGGAGATCAAGCTTACGCAGCGCACCGCGTGGGCATCAACATCGAATCCATTTCCTTTATGCCGGGGTTTGGCGTTTCGGTGGCCTTAACGGCCTTAGCCGGCCAGTACAACGGTCGGGACGATCTCCGTATGGTTCGCGGCATCGTGAAACAAGGGTGGATCATCGCATGCGCGTTTATGGTTTGCGCCGGTATCTTCATTTCGCTGTTCCCGGAGTTCTTGATCCGTATTTTCACTGCAGATAAAGATATCATCGATATGGCGGCGGTTCCCGTACGGATCATCGGACTCGTGCAATTCTTTTTGGCTACGGACTCCGCGATCACCGGTAGCTTGCGCGGAGTGGGAGAAACGAAGCTCCCGTTCTTCATCTCTTTGACCGCCGTCTGGGGTTTACGTTTGCCGATCGGTTTCATCTTGGTCAAGTTTTTCAATCTCGGGTTGCTGGGCGCGTGGATAGGGATGATGACCGACTTCATCACGCGCTCTATCCTCAAGTTGACCGTATACGCGAGCGGGAGATGGATCAAAACCGCAGAAAAGACGAGAAGGGCCGTCGGTATCGAAAAGGAACGGCGATTGACCGATCAGACCACCTGAGGGAGCGCCCTCATCCGTGAAACGGGCCATTCGAAAAAGGGCTACCCTTTTTCTCGATTTCCGGTTGTAAAGAATTTTCCTTTTTTTGGTATAATAAGCCTTGGTTCACGGGAGGTAGAGACCATGCTTTTTATTGTCCTTGCGGCGGGATTCGGAAAACGGATGAAGTCGAACCGCCCGAAGGTATTACATAAGCTCGTTGGAAAACCCATATTGGGATGGGTCTTGTGTGCTTGCCAGAAGGCCTTTGATCCAGGGCAACCGAATCGTCTCGCCGTGGTCATCCATCCGGATATGCAAGAAGCGGTCGATTATATCGAAGGCTGGAAGAAAGAAGCCGGTTTAGAGAACGTGGAGATCTGTTTTCAAAGGGAACGTTTGGGTTCCGGACACGCCGTTTTGATGGCCAAGGAAGCGATCGACCGATGTGAGAAGGGAGAGTCGGTGGCCATTCTTTCCGGAGACGTGCCTTTCGTTCGCCCTGAGACGGTTCGAGAGTTGGCCCTATGCGCAAAAGAGCTCAGCGGGGCCGTGTTGACGGTGGACAACCCGAACCCTCACGGATACGGCCGCATCTTTCGAGACCCCCAGGGACACGTCGAACGAATCGTGGAAGAGAAGGATCTATCGCCCGAGCAGCGTTCTATCAGAGAAGTGAACGCCGGGGTCTATGTGTTTGAGGCGCGCGCCCTTTCTTGGGCATTGGACAGACTGGATAACCACAACGCGCAAGGAGAATACTACTTGCCGCAAACCGTAGAGATCCTTGTAAGGAACCGCGGAAAAGTTGCGGCTTTAACCATAAACGACCCGGTCGAGGTGAGCGGCGTAAACGACCGATGTCAGCTCGTGACTTTGGACAGACTGATGCGCCTTCGTATCAACCATCGTTGGTTGGCGGAAGGGGTAACAGTCATCGATCCGGAAAACACGACGATAGAATCGGACGTCCAGATCGGTATGGATACGATCATACAACCGTATTGCTTCATCGCGGGCAAGACGGTGATCGGAAAAGACTGCGTCATCGGCCCCTTCAGCCAGATTACGGACTGCTCGATCGGTGACGGATGCGAAATCGACCGGTCCCATATGCGTGGGGCAAAGGTATCCAAGCGGGTGCGCATCGGCCCTTTCGCGAGGATACGGGAAGGAACGGAGCTCTCCGAAGGGGTCAGCATAGGGGACTTCGTCGAGCTGAAAAAGACGTCGATGGGCGTTGGGTCGAAAGCGCACCATCTGAGCTATTTAGGGGACGCGACGATCGGAGAGAACGTGAATATCGGCGCGGGTACCATCACTTGCAACTACGACGGGTATCATAAATACCCGACGCAAATCGGGAACAACGCCTTCATCGGCAGCAATACCGCCCTCGTCGCCCCGGTTTCGATCGGAGAGGGCGCCATCGTGGGCGCCGGCTCCGTGATCGTCGAAAACGTCGAGAAGGACGCATTAGCGCTGGCCCGAGGACAACAGATACAGAAACCTGGAAGAGCCGCCGTCATAAGGGAGAGGAACAAGAAACGACCGTGAAGCGGCTGATGACAAAGAGTCTTTTTTTCTGGAAGGGGTTCGAGGGGTATGCCTTATAATCGTCCCGAAATGAAAGTTTTCGCCGGATCGTCAAACCCGGAGCTCGCTCAGAAGATGGCGGACTACATGTCTGTCAAATTGGGCGAGATCGATATCGGAAAGTTCGCCGACGGAGAGGTGAACATCAAGATCGGGGAGACCGTTCGCGGTCACGACGTTTTTATCATACAGTCCACCTGCACTCCCGTGAATGACAACCTGATGGAGCTTTTGGTGATGATCGACGCCTTTTGTCGCGCCTCGGCCAATTCGGTGTCGATTATCATGCCCTATTACGGGTACGCGCGTCAGGATCGAAAAGCCAGAGGACGCGACCCGATCAGCGCCAAATTGGTGGCCAACCTAATCACCGTCGCAGGGGCCAAGAGGGTCGTGACGGTCGACTTGCATGCGGATCAAATCCAGGGGTTTTTCGATATCCCGCTGGACAATCTCCGCTCTTTCCCGGTTTTCTGCAACTATTTCACCGAAGAAGACTCTTTCAACCCCGAGGACTACGTGACCGTATCTCCCGACGTCGGGGGTGTTAAGCGAGTCAGAAGATTCGCGGAGAAGATGAAGACGTCGCTGGCCATTCTCGACAAACGCCGCCCACGCGACAATGTGGCCGAGATCGTCAATGTCGTGGGTGACGTAAAGGGGAAGAAGGTCATCTTATTCGACGATATGATCGATACGGGGCGTTCTCTCGTAGGGGCGGCTGAAACCTTGCTGAATGTGGGCGCAGTGAGCGTTCAGGCCTGCGCCGCGCACGGTTTGCTATCGGGAAACGCCGCGGAATTGCTCCAAAATTCTTTAATCGACCGGATTCTGCTGACGAACACCATACCGCATCGCTCCTTGCCCGACAAGTTTAAGATCCTCGACATCTCTCATTTGTTGGGTGAAGCCGTGATTCGAGTACGGAAAAACCTTTCGGTCAGCATTCTTTTCAGGTAAACGAGAACAATAGCGTTTCTAGATAAACGAGGAGGAGTACCATGGCAAAGCAAGCACTACAAGTAGCAGAAAGGACCCGATTAAAAACATCCGGCTCCCGGAAATTGAGGGCGCGTAAGGTTCTCCCGGGAACAGCCTATGGCCCGGACTTTGGCCCGTTGAACATCGAGGTGGGCAGAGAAGAGTTCATGATTATGATCCAAAAGGTCTCGACCACCACCTCTATTGACCTGAAAATTGCCAAGTCCGATGGGAGCTCAATGGTGAAAAGGGCCTATTTGAAACAAGTTCAGCGACATAAGGTCACAGATTTCCCGATCCATTTCGACTTTTTCGTGCCCTCGGAAGGCCACGTGATGCGGATCGAGGTGCCGATCGAATACCAGAACACGCCCAAAGGCGTTGACCAAGGAGGGCGTGTCGATACCTTCCACGAATCGGTCGAGGTGGAAGCGCTTCCGAAAGACATTCCGGAAATGGTCTCGGTGGATATCGCCAATCTCGATCTGGGCGATTTCTTGAAGGTGAAGGATCTCCACCTACCGCCCGGGGTCAAACCGCTCCTGGACCCCGAAGAGATCCTCTTGGCCGTCACGATGCCGAAGGAAGAGGTAGAAGAAGAGCCCGCCGGTGAGGAAGAGGTCACCCAGCCAGAAGTGATTAGGGAAAAGAAAGAAGAGAAATAAGCGCTTGACAGAGTCGGATAATACCGAAGGAGACACGGAGATGGTGTTCTTCGGTCTTGGGAATCCCGGAACCGAGTATCATGATTCCAAACACAATCTCGGGTTTCAAGTGATCGACCATTTCGTGACCACACACCGGAAAGAGATTTTGGAGTCGCGGTTCCTTCCGACGTTATACCAGTATTGGAGTTGCCGGAATCGATTTGGTCAAGCCTATCTACTGATCAAACCGCTCACCTTCATGAACCGTAGCGGAGAGGCCTACCGCCACGCTCAGGGACATTTCGGCTACTCCGATGGCGAAAGCGTCATCATCTATGATGATGTAGCCTTACCGCTGGGCGCGGTGCGGATACGGGCGAAAGGGTCCGATGGGGGCCACAAGGGTATACGATCGATTTTGTCCGTCACCGGGAGCGATGAAATCGCGAGGATACGGATAGGGATCGGCCCCAAACCCCCAGCGATGGACCTGTCGGACTACGTGTTGCGCCCCTTGAAAATTACGGAGCGGTCGATCATCAACGAAACGATCGACACCGTGGCCGACGCGATAGAACGACTGACCTATGAACGAGTGGAGACTGTGATGAACCAGATCAATCGATTTTCGAGGGAGAAATATGGATCGTTGTGACTACTGCGGGACGGATGAACAGGTGACCGTCTACGCGTTGGATTCCGAATACTACGGGAAGACGGTGCGTCTTTGTCCCTCGTGCTTGAGGAATAAAATTACGACTTCATTCCGCCCGATCGACAAACTAAAGCTCGACGATATGATCCGGTCTTTTCTTTTGGTAAACGATTCTCCGTATTCGAACGCGGAGTTGAAGAGGGATGAGAATTGCTCTTTTTTCCTGTATCCATATCTGATCGGCTTCGAGCTCTTCGAAAGGGAAGTCGAGGCGCCCGTTTTTGAGTCGTGGAGTCGAGAGGTCTATCGACGTTGGGTTCATTTCTTGACGACCGTTCAACGATTGGAGAACAAAAGGCGTAAAAAAGGTCCTTAACCCGGAGGTTGCGCGTTTTCGGCGGCGCGCGCGTGAGGTCATCCTCAGCGATCACACCGAAAGGTCGTTCGCTTCTTCTCCGACGGGCGGCGACTCAGTGATTGGAGATCCGTTTCGACCGATAGAGGAGTTTTAAGAAAAAAACTATACTGGAGGTGTCTACTTTGAAAAAAAGAGGATTAGGGGTTCTGATTGCAGTTTTGGCGTTGGTCTTCGTGATCAGTTCTTGTGTGTTGTTTAAGGGTACGCCGGTGGGAAAGAAATGGAAGGGGACCGTCAACCTGACGACCGCCGCCGGCCAGGTGGCTGCGGGTCCCTACAATGTGAGCATTACGCTAGAATTTGAATGGCTCTTCGGGAACTCAAAAATCATCGGTGGCCAGGTCACCCTTACCCCAGCATTAGCCGCAGGGAAGCGGGCCGGAGCGGAGCCATACAAGTTTAACATCACCGGCGGGGAATACGCCGAAGCGGATACGACTCTGAGCTTCAAAGCCAAAGAGGTCGATACAAAGGATATCTTGGATTTCACCGGCAAGGTGGTGGAAAAAGCCATTTCCAACGGGGTCATCACTTTTGGCGTTTTGACGGTAGGTAGTTTTGCAATATCCGAGCAAACGTCCTAAGCCCGAAGGTTTTTTAACCTACGTCGCTTAGCCATCATACTATGGTATAATAGTTCCGAACCGTAAACTGATGTTTCCTATCGTTTGCGTTTTCCGATCCACCAGTCAAAGGAGGAACGAACTATGGAAGTGTTGAAGGTTAGCTCCAATTCCAATCCAAACAAGGTCGCCGGAGCGATCGCGGGCGAGCTCAGTAAGAACCAATGCGTCGAGCTGCAGGCGATCGGAGCCGGGGCGGTGAATCAATCGGTCAAGGCGGTGGCGATCGCGAGACGGTTTTTGGACGAACAGCAAAAAGACCTCTATATGGTTCCCAGCTTTGAGGACGTCAATATCGACGGAGAAACCAGAACGGCCATCTCGGTCAAAGTGACAGCGGTAGAGAAACCAAAAGTTGATGAATGAGGGATTTCTACACTCCTTCAGAAGAAGAGTTAAACCAGATTGCGATAGCGTGTAGTGAAGATGAACGCCTCAGAGAAATCCTGGGGCGTATTTTGTCGTTTTCCGAAGAAGAACGGGAGAGCTTTCGTCAAAAGATGACCCTGTTTTTTATCGGGGCTGAAACGGACGAAGATATCAAGGCCAAACGCGTCTTCTCGGTTTTAATAGAAAGAGTTTACGCGGAGAAAATCGGAAAAAAGGTGGCGTTGAATGAACTTACTACAAGTTGAAGAGAGTATGGCTGCGGGAGGCCAAGCGGTCATAGAGGGCGTGTTGATGCGCGCGAAAAAAACCGCGATCGCCGTTCGTCAACCGGACCGGAAAATCGTCACCCGTGAATATGACAAACCGATGTTGATCAAACGGTTTCCGGTTTTAGGGACCCCGTTTATACGTGGCGTTTGCGTACTATGGGATTCGATGTATATGGGTATCGTAGCCTTGAGTTGGTCGGCGGAGGTCTCCTCACAGGATACGGGAGAAGAGCTGAAAAAGAAGGATATCGTGGGCGCGATCCTCTTCGCCCTAGCGCTGGCAATCGGACTATTCGTACTGGCGCCCTTCCTCGTGGCCCAGCTGATACCGGCGATTAAAGAGGACCCAGTCTCTTTCGCCCTATTTGAGGGGATCATAAGGGTGGCCATTCTCGTTTTATATATTTGGGCGGTATCCCGTTCCAAAGATGTGAAACGGGTTTTCGAATACCACGGCGCCGAACATAAAACCGTTCATGCCTATGAGGCCGGCGTCGAGCTGACGGTGAATGAGGTCCGCAAGTATTCGCGGATACACCCGCGGTGCGGAACGAGCTTCCTTTTTATTACGATGATCGCCGCGATCATCGTTTTAATCATCGCAAACTCCATTTGGCAGGTCGGGTTCTGGCAGAAACTCCTCATCCGGATTCTCTTCATTCCTGTCATCGCCTCCATCTCTTACGAATTTTTACGCTTCACGGCCAAACACCTCGATAACCCTCTCTTTCGGGCGTTGGCTTGGCCTGGGATGCTCCTGCAGCGGCTGACGACAGCCGAGCCGGACGATGACCAGCTCGAAGTGGCGATTGTTTCTTTGAAAAGCGCGGTGGGCGCTCTAGAGACGGAGGTGTAGTGAATGCTGGCCCTGCATTTGTTTTTAGCGCATACGGTGGCCGACTACTCTTTCACGAACCCGATGAAGCTGTACGGAGAAGGTTCCTCGTGGGCCATTCTCAAGCACGCCGCTTGGTTCGCCGTGGTGTTCCTCGCTTTCACCTTCGACACCGTGTTTTCTTCCGGTTATGGGATCACCCTATTCTTCGGTTCTTTGGTTTTGCACGGATTGATCGATTGCCTTCGGTTCAAAAACAAAAAGGTATGGTGGGTAGAGACCGTTTCTTGGCTTTCTTTCCTCGCGATTGGTATATTCAGCTCCGTTTTTTTTACAGGCTCCTATATCACTCCCGCCTTCGCGATGTACCTGGTCGGTATGGTCTCGGTCTCCGTCATCCCCACTCAAATCTTCCGCATGATCGGATGGATTCCGAAGATGGAGAACGAGTCGGATGGGATTTCCGAACGTCTGGCCATCTTCATTTTCTTATTGGCTCTGAACTGGCCGTTGGCTTTGGCTTCGATCGGGTGCGGCCTGTCGTACCGCTTGATTTTTAGAAAAATGACCCCCCCGCTCTGGTGGGTCAGCCCCACGCTGGGAATCGCCGTTTCTCTTCTTTTCCGGTGGGTAATCTATAGATCCTTTTCATTCTGAAGACTTTCTAATTTCGGTCGTATCCGGAGGGGTTCTGATTTTCTTGTGACCATGTTATAATTATCCGGCGAGTCTAGGATGGGAGATTACCTCGGAGGAGATACGGGTGAAAAAACTAAGCCTATACATATTCTTTCTTTCGTTTTTCGTTATCGCCTGGGGTATAAGCTTTGACGAATCCCTCGAGCGATTCGAAGGGTGGATTGCTCTACCTCTCGATCAATCCAACCAGATCTTCGAAGCGATAAACGATATCTCCGTTTACCGTAAATACCGCTTGGCCATGATCGGCCCCATTCGCGACGATGAGCGTTTCTATGACGTCAACAAGCTTCTGGAACTCGTTTTCGACAGCATCAAGACCGGAGAAATCAACGAGGACTTATCCCTATCGGCTTACTTGGCCTATTTATCCGCGCACCTGTTCAACCGAGACCTCACCGTTGGAGGTTTGAACAGTTTCGCCCCGTACTATACGACCTATAACCAAGCGAACAACCATTTGCGCGATACGGCTATCCAATACTTTTCCCATTGGATAGCGCACGGGGTCGGAATCGTAGCCGCGCCTCCAGATGCGCGTTTTTCGATCGATCCTCCTGCTAAAGCCTTGAAAACGAGGCTACGGTACGCCTTCACCCCAGACGAGACGCTCTTCCCACTCATCGTCTCCGGCTTCACCTCCGAAACAGAAGAGAACTTGAAACAGGCGATAGCGCGGGTAAAAGCGGAAACTGCGAAGACCATATCCGATCAAGACCTCGATCGGCTGATCAAGAGACAGGCGCAAACGGTAGGCGCCCCGATCTATACGACCTTGCTACCCGACCAAACGAAACTCGCGAAAGACTTCGTGGATAGGGCTCCTAAAGCCGTGAACCTTTGGGCATACCGGTTTTTGGCCTACGGTTTGGTCCTCCTCGCCGTGATCTTCCTCAAGAAATGGCGCGCATTGATCTTGACGCTCCTCATTCTCTTCGAAGCCTTCGTGCAATACCATACTCAAGGTTACCTTTTCTCCGATTCCGAAGCCTTCGTTTATGGACTCCTCACCTTTTCTCTTCTGGGGTTCTCCTTGCTGGTTTGGCTGTCCAGAGTCTCCAACAAAAAGAGACGTGGGGCTTATGAATGGACGCACCTTTGGATGTATTTGGCGATAGGGGCTCTGTGGTTTTTTCCCTACTGGGTTGCACCCGAGGCGCTCAGAATGGACCGCCAAGAGACGTTCTATCAATCCGCCGTTTACGAGGTCTTGAAAGAAGAGTTGTTCGAATGGAAGCGCGGTCTTTACGAGGAAGCCTTCAACGAATACCTGATCAGTCGAGAAGCCACTCCCCGGTTTACGGAGATCCTGCGCGGGCGCTTGAATAAGGCGATGCCGTTTTCTGGGATAAAGCTCAGAGAGGAGACGGAATCCTATCTTTTGAGCAAGTGGAAATCCGCGCGCTTTCTCCCTTTGGAGACCTCCGTGATGCAAGCCTATTCCGAAGCGTCCCGATCCGATTTTAGAAGCCCGAACTTCTACCTCTTCCAATCGGTCGAAGGGAGTTTCGCGTTGCTGCTCATTACCCTGGCAACGGCTACCTTAGTTCTTTTACGTTCCAAGCGTCGCGTTGTTTTGGCCATCTACGCCTGCTCGTGGATTCCCTTTTTTGCGATGCTTTTCAGAAGCGATATCCATCTACTCGTCGAAAAGGGGTACCCGGTGCTCCCCCTCACAGAAAACCATCCCGGAATGTTCGTATTAGTTCTTGCCATAACGTGCTTTTTGTTCTCTATCTACCTTAGCTGGAAAACATATCAAAAGGAGGGAAAGAAACAATGAAAAGACTGTTTGTGCTCGCGCTGGTTCTTCTCGTCTCAACCGTGTTTTTTGGGAACTTCATCGTCACCATGGTCACCGATACCGGGGGTCTAGGAGACCAATCCTTTAACGACGGTACTTGGTCCGGTATTAAAGCGGCGGAAAAAGAGTTGGGCATCACTGCGAAGGTGGTTCAGTCTTACGAACAGGCGGACTATGTGCCTAACCTGTCGAATGCGGCGAAAGAGTCCCGGGTTGTCGTCGCCGTCGGCTTCATGATGGAAGACGCTTTGATGCAGGTCGCTCCTCAGTATCCGAACGTGGCTTTCGTCGGTATCGACATCGGTGACATGGGGATACCGAACGTGAAGACCTATACCTTCAAAGAGCAGGAATGCGCCTTTTTAGCCGGATTTTTAGCGGCCGCGATGACCAAAACCGGTGTGGTCGGATACATCGGTGGGATACCGATTCCTCCGGTCCAACGCTTCGAGTGGGGCTATCGGTCGGGAATCCATATGTGGAACAAACTGTTCGATGACGACGTGACCGTTCTCATCGGCTACACCCAGAGCTTCACCGATTCTCAGAAGGGCAAAACGATGACCGAAGCGCAGTATTCTCAAGGCGCGGACATCGTTTTCGCGGCGGCCGGCCTTTGCGGTTTGGGGACTTTTGAAGCGGCGAAGTCCGCCGGAGAAGGGTACTACGCGATCGGCGTGGACGTCGATCAAGACCATTTGGCCCCAGGCCGGATCCTGACCTCTGCGACGAAAGGAGTCGACATGGCCTCTTATTACGCCGTTAAGGACGCGTATGAAGGCTTCTTCGAAGGCGGTCACGAAAACCTCGGCTTTATCGAGGGCGGCGCCAGGTTGAGCGAAATGAAGTACACCCGAAATATCATCCCGAAGTGGATCCTCGTGATGCTGAAAGGTCTAGAAGCTCAGGCCATCGCAGGCGACTTTGTCATACCGGACAGCGAAGCCGCTGTCGAGGCGTTTCTGAAGTAAATTATCCATTACTCATCGGGGGTCCGGACGCGGCGGGTCGCGCACGGACCCCTTATAGAGCGATCGGAGGCAAGATGCCATTTCATATCCCAGAACCTTCTGAATATCCTCATTACGCGGTCGTGATGAAAGGGATCGTGAAGCAGTTCCCGACGGTTCTCGCGAACGATCATGTGGACTTGTACGTGCGAGCGGGAGAGATACACGCGATCGTCGGAGAAAATGGGGCCGGCAAATCCACGTTGATGAACTTGCTCTACGGCCTCTACACCCCGGATGCGGGGAAGATCCACATAAACGGTAAAGAGACCCTCATCAAGGGGCCAGCGGAGGCAATCAAAGCGGGTATTGGGATGGTTCACCAACATTTTATGCTAGTCGGGCCGCTCACCATAGCCGAAAACATCGTTCTCGGAGAAGAGCCCCTCGACTCATGGAGGTTCTTCGATTTGAAGGCGGCGAAAAAACGCGTGCGCGAGCTGTCCGAAACCTACGGTCTTCACGTTGACGTGGATATGCGCATCGAAGATATTCCAGTGGGAACCCAGCAACGGGTGGAGATCCTGAAAACGCTGTATCGAGGAGCGAATATCCTCATTTTAGACGAGCCGACTGCGGTTCTCACACCGCAAGAGGCGGACGAGTTGTTCGTAGTCTTGCGTAATCTGACTGATAAAGGGAAAACGATCATCTTCATTACCCATAAATTGAACGAAGTTATGGCCATTTCCGATAACGTGACGGTGATGCGGCTCGGAAAGGTAACGGGACGCATCCCAATATCCGAGACCTCTCCGCGTCAGCTCGCCAATATGATGGTCGGGCGCGAGGTCCTGTTGAGAGTCGAAAAGGCGGAGAAAAAGGCCGGAGAAGCCGTCCTCGCCGTCAACGGCCTGCACGTCAAAGACAACCGCGGGTTAGAGGCCGTTAAGGACCTCTCGTTCACCGTTCACCAAGGAGAAATCTTGGGGATAGCGGGTGTAGCGGGCAACGGCCAAACGGAATTGATCGAGGCGATCGCGGGGCTTCGAAAAAAGGAAAAAGGAAAGATCGAGCTTTGCGGTAAGGACATCACCCACTCTTCTCCGCGCGATATCCGAGAACTGGGGCTTTCCCACATTCCGGAGGACCGTTACAAACACGGCCTGGTCAAGGAGTTTCCCGTCTACTATAACATACTTTTGGGGCGCCATTATCTACCCCCTTTCAGTAAAAACGGATTTCTTCGGCACAAACAAGTGTACGAACGCGCGAAGTTCCTGATCAAGCAATTCGACGTCCGCCCGCCCAGTATCCTGATGCTGGCGGAGAACCTTTCCGGAGGGAACCAACAAAAGATGGTCGTCGGCAGGGAAATCGACTATCAGCCCCGGTGTATGTTAGTGGCCCAACCGACGCGAGGTTTAGACATCGGGGCGATCGAATACATCCACCGGACCTTGATCGGGTTACGGGATGCTGGCGTTGGACTGCTACTCGTGTCAATGGAATTGGAAGAGATCTTTTCACTAAGCGATCGAATCTTGATTATGTTCGAAGGGGAGTTTATGGGAGAAGCGAAACCCGGGGAGATCACCTTGGAAGAGATCGGATTGGCGATGGCTGGAACCCCGCTTGCAGAGGTGCGAAAGACGGAAGCCGCGAGCGCGGGAAAAAGTGAAACGACGAGGGTGGAATCGTGACGAGGGACGACGATGAGTAAAGGTTGGCAACGAATTTTCATTCCATTAATGGCGGTCGTGATCGCCCTAGCGATCGCTTCGGTCATCATCCTCTTCATAGCCGAGGTACCCGGCCCGTCGACGGGCAACCTTTGGAACGATTTCTGGAATCAAATAGGTGTCCGGTTTTCATTCTTGGGACGTGCCTTTCAGGCGATGTTCGAGGGCGCTTTCGGAAGCCAATTCGCTTGGATGAATACCGTCATCCGTATGACGCCGCTGATCTTAACGGGTCTCGCGGTGGGTTTCGGGTTTCGCGCCGGCGTCTTCAATATCGGAGCGGAAGGTCAAATGGCGATGGGTGCCTTGATGGCGACGATTGTGGCCGTCAACATCCCAGGCCTCCCGATGTTTGTCGCAATTCCGGTCTGTATGCTCACCGGTATGCTGGCGGGAGGGGTTTGGGCAGGGATCGCGGGGTTTCTGAAGGCGAAAACCGGTGCCCACGAAGTTATCAGCACGATTATGTTAAACTGGATCGCCAGTAACATCACGAATTGGGCGGTTACCGCGCCTTTCGCAACCGGTAGCGGCACGCCGAAAAGCCCCGAAATCGCCGTCGGCGCGAAACTGCCGATCCTCTTCAGCATTGAGGCGACCTTTTTGTCCTACGGAATCATCGTCGCGGTTTTAGTCGCCTTCGTGATGTACATCATCTTGTATAAAACATCTATGGGGTACGAGGTCAAAGCGGTCGGGTTCAATCCCTATGCGGCCGAATACGGGGGTATCCAAGTGTCTAAGAACCTCATTATGACGATGGCGATCAGCGGCGCCCTCGCGGGTCTTGCTGGAACGCTTGAGTCTATGGGACTTTACTATCGGTTTTACGGCACTCTGACCTCCGGAAAAGGCTTTGACGGCATCTCCATCGCCCTAATCGGCCAAAACCACCCGTTAGGCATTATCTTCGCTTCGATGCTCATCTCCGGACTCAGAACTGGCTCGAACCAAATGCAGTTTATCGGGGTACCCAAACACATCGTAACGATCATCCAATCGATCATCATCTTTCTCGTCGCTGCCGAACGTATGGTACGGACGATCATGGGTTGGGATCGAAAGAAGAAGGTGAAGGATGGACTGGCTAAGAGCGCTTCTTGATACCATCACTAATCCGGTGTTTTATCGGTTGACCTTAAGCTCAGCGACTCCCTTGCTTTTTGCCGCTTTAGGCGGATTGTTCAGTGAGAAAACGGGCGTCACCAACATCGCCCTCGAGGGCATTATGCTCCTGGGCGCCTTCTTCGGAATCTTAGGCTCCGCGTTCACCGGCAATCCGTGGATCGGCGTTCTGTTGGCGATGGTCGCGGGCCTTGGGCTCGCGTCATTGCACGCTTGGGCCAGCATCCGTTTCTGCGCTGACCAAATCGTGAGCGCAACAGCCCTCATCCTGCTAGCCCAAGGGTTAACCGGGTTTTTATTGGAGCCGATCTTCGGTCAACCCGGTTCGACCCATATCTTTAACCGGGTTCCGGAGGTCCGATTGACGTTTTTGGGTAAGGACACTTTCTTATACAAGATGATTGGGACGCTGAGTCCTTTCGTCTACATCGCTTTCGCCCTAGTCATCGTGACGTGGATCTTGATCAACAAGACGCGATTGGGATTACGCATGCGGGCGGTGGGCGAAAACCCGGAAGCAGCTGACACTCTGGGGATTAATGTTTTCAAGATACGATATTTCGGCGTTATGATGAGCGGTATACTCGCGGGACTCGGGGGGGCTTTCCTCAGCGTGGGAGAACTGGGCCAATTCAGCGAAAATATGACCGGCGGCAAGGGGTTCATTGCGTTGGCCGCACTGATTCTTGGGAATTGGAGCCCGGTCGGGGCCATGTGGGCCAGTTTGCTCTTCGGAGTCGCCCAAGCGCTCAACGAGCAACTGCAAAGTAACCCGATCCTTTCTATTCCTTCTACTACTAAACCTTTATTCAATCTTCTGCCTTTTGTGATCACACTGATCGTGGTTGGCGGCTTTGTGGGAAGGACCCGCTCTCCGGCTGCCAGCGGCACACCTTATGAAAAACGAGGTTAAAACCCTATAGTAGTGTACCTTTCTTCGAATGTTCCTAAGGCTTTAAAAAACTTAAGGAGGTTGATTGTATGAGAAAACTGGTACTCGGTATTTGTTGCGCGGTATTACTGGTCTCTTTCGCCTTCGCCGCGCCCGTCACAGTTGAGTTTTGGCACGCTATGGGCGGCGGCCACGGAGAAACCTTGGCCGAGATCGTCAAATTGTTCAATCAGCAGAACGCGGATATGCAGATCAACGCCGTCTACATCGGAAACTATAATGCGCTGCAGCAAAAGTTGCTGGCAAGTGTACAGAGCAACACGCTTCCCGGGTTGTCTCAAGCGTACAGCAACTGGACATCGAAGCTCCTTCACAGCAATATCGTACAGGACCTAACGCCTTTCTTGAACGATCCGGAGGTCGGCCTTACGAAGGAAGAATGGGAAGATATTTGGGAACCATTCCAGAAAATGTGCACGTGGGGCGATAAGGTCTATGCCATTCCTTTCAACAAGAGTATCTATGTGTTCTACTACAACACCGATGTTTTTGATATGGAAGGGCTGGATGCGCCGAAAACGATGGAAGACCTGTACGCCATTTGTAGGATGTTGACGGTAGACGAGAACAACGACGGAACCATCGATCGCTACGCGTTCGGCTACCGAACCACCGTCGACCATTTTGGCGTTTTCTTGTACGCCTTCGGGGGAGAGATCGTACACGAAAACGAGGATGGAACTTATGTTGTGAAGATCAATAGCCAAGAAACACGGAAAACCCTGACATTCATGAAAAGACTGAAAGACGAAAATATCGCTCTCGTTCAGGGCGGGTATTTAGACGCGCCATTTGGCGAGGGTTCTGTCGCGTCCTTCATCGAAACGATCGCGAGTAAGCCTTACGTCGAAAGCGGATCGAAAGGAAAGCACGATTGGAATTGGACCTCCGTACCCTTCGACGTCAAGCTCAATCCCCCGTTCGCCGGAACGGACGTCATTATGTTCAACACCATTCCTCAAGAGCAAAAGAAAGTGGCTTGGGAGTTCTTGAAGTTCCTCTGCAGCCCGAAGGTTACGACATTCTGGTCCCTTAAAACCGGTTATGTGCCGGTTCGAAAGAGCGCGCTAGAAACATCCGAATGGAAAATTTTCGTGAAGATGGATCCGAAAGCGGCCATCCCGGTGAAGTTCATCGGCCAAGGGTACTCCGATCCGAAACCGTCGACCTGGGAAGAGATCAGAGGTACCGTGACGAATATGCTGAACAACGTTCTCTTCGACAAATGGACCATTGAAGAGGGCTTGGCCTGGGCGGAAAGAGAGATCAAAAATTACCTCGCTAAGTAGCTGCCCACTTTACATCTGAGACAACTCTATGAAAGCATGCCCGGCTTCGGGCATGCTTTTTGTCATATCTGATGGGACAGAAGGAATGAACAGATGAGCCGAAACAGCGAAAAGATCGGGCGCAACCGCCAAACACACCAAAGAATAGCTTTGAAAAATATAATTCTAATAATCGTACTCCTAGTGGGTATTTTAGCGCTTGGATTGTTCTTTTGCGAAAGAGGGCTATCGAAGTGGATCGATGGAGAAAAGCGCTCAGTATCTGAAATATCAGACCTTAAACTCCAGCGCCTTGTGGATTGGTCCGAGGCTCGCCTTAAGACGAGAGGACTTCTCTTTCAAGGCGCCGCTCTATCCAACGTGTTAAGTGAATGGCTTCTTAAACCGAATGTGCCACCCAGCGCAAGCCTTGTTGATCGGCTTGAAGCCTACTCTAGCGCCCGTGATATTGCCGCTCTATTCATATTGAATTCCAATAAAGAACTTTTGTTCAATACAAATGACGATACCATTGTCTGGGGTGAAGATACCCTGAAGGCGCTCGACTATTGCGTCGCTCGACAAGAGGCTCAGCTCTCCGATTTCTTCGTTTCAGACACTGGAAAGGTGTGTCAAGACCATATCCTTCCCATCTTCAACGATGAGGACACCGACCGACAGCTCTACGGTTTTCAAATCCTGAGGGTCGAATTAACGTCTCTGTCGCCGTATCTCCTCCGTTTAGAACAAGAGAGAGCCTCTCTCAGCCTCTATTTCATTGCAAGAACAGATGACGGTTTTCGTGTCATTCAACTGAACCGTGAAGGGGGAAGCGTCGTCAACGGCGAAGGAACGGTCTATGGCGACCTTCGCCTTGAGGATATCGAGTCCGCCTTGGCCTCGGATTATACTTTAGTTAGAAAAGACAGACACGGAGATATCGCATTCTGGTCCGCGAAACGAATTCCTGATTCCGAGTGGTACTTCTTCTCGAAAGTCACTTCTTATGACTTCAGGAACCGGGTACGCAGAACCTATCTACCGTTTCTATTACATTGGGGTTTCGTGTGTGTCATCGTCGCGGCGCTATTCATCTTCATAAATCAAAAAAGAGAAACTGAGCGACTCAAGCAGCTCGAGGAACAGAGGAGGAAGGCGGATCTGCTGCGCCTACCTCGTGAGCTGATGATGAAGCACGCTAACGAATGTTATATCCTGACCGACGATCGTTTTCGGATCCTCGATGCGAACGACGTAGCCCTCTCGAGGTATGGATACGAAACGAAGAGTATGTTGGGCGCCCCTCTCGACCTTCTGTTCACTTCGCGTTCGGAGGGAACAGAGATACACCCGCGATTGGCCGGTGCGCAAAACGGGGAAAGCGTGGACGCGCTGTACGTGAGCAAGGAGGGCGGTATATCCCCTGTTGAACTGAACGTTCGGTCGATCGAAGTACAGGGAGAGCGCTACTACGCCATCACTGCTCATGACACTCTCGAGAGGAAGGCGGCGGAACGGCTTTTGCGGGAGAGTGAGGAGCGGTTTCGTTCCTTTTTTAACAACCTCGCCGCTGGCGTCGTGATACACGAGCTCGCCGTAGACGAAAACGGAAGGCCGATCGATTTTTCAATCGTGGACATTAACCCGCAGTATGAACGATGGATGAATGTGAAGAAAGAAGATGTGGTAGGAAAACGCGTGACTCAAGCTTTCAACATCGAAAAACCCCCCCCATCTGGATGCGTATCTTCTTGAGGGGAACAAGGGGCCAACCCGGCCTATCATTCAATATATACCGGTGGCGAATCGAACCTTTGAAATCTACGCGATCCCTTTGGGTAAAGGAGGCCTCGCCACCATCTTCGTGGATGTGACCGAAAGAGAAAAAGCAGAAAAGGCCTTGAAAGATTTTCAGGCGGAGTTGAGCGAGACTAACCTCAAGCTGCGGCAATCGATAAAGAACGCGAAAGAAATGGCCACACGCGCTCAGGCGGCAAACGTCGCCAAAGGCAGCTTTTTAGCTAACCTGAGCCACGAATTACGCACCCCGCTCAACGGGGTGATCGGTATAACGGGGTTGTTGATGGAAACCGCGCTAACGCCGGAGCAGCAGGAGTACGCCCAGATTATCCGCTCGAGCGGCGAGGTCTTGTTGACACTCATTAACCAAGTCTTGGACTATTCAAAGATCGAAGCAGAAAAACTCAACCTCGAAATAATCCCTTTCAACCTTCGGCGACTGATCGAAGACACGCTGGACTACCTCTCGTTCCCCGCTCAAAAGAAAAATTTGGAGATATTGGTCTCTATTGACTCCCAAGTACCCGACGCATTGGAAGGGGATCCGGGGCGCTTACGGCAGATCCTTTCGAACCTCGTGGACAACGCGGTGAAATTCACCCCGTTCGGGGAAATATGGGTTCGCGTCGAATGTGACGAAGAAACTGACGTCGATATCACCCTCAAGTTCAGCATTAAAGATTCGGGGATAGGGATTTCTAAGGCTCAGCGAGAATTGTTGTTTTCTCCTTTTGTCCAGTTGGACAGTTCGACGACCCGGAAGTACGGAGGAACGGGTCTAGGACTGGCAATAGCCAAACACTTAACCGAGATGATGGACGGAAAGATCGGCGTCGACTCCGATATTGGAAAGGGATCCACCTTCTGGTTCACGGCGCGTTTCAAGAAAGCCGAAGAGACCGTTGGTTCGATTAGGCCTTCGATACCGATCTTCGCAAATGTTTCGGCAATAGTTGTGGATCATAACCGAAGTAGTCGAAGTCATCTGAAGAACCTATTGGAGAGGTTCAAACTCCGTTGCTTCGAAGCGGAGAACGGGGAGGAAGCCCTGGAGAAAATGCGGAAAGAATATGAAACGGGCCGTGAAATCGATTTAGTGTTGTTCGCCTCTTCAATGTCTCCTGATGACCTGCAATTGGTTAGGCGGATCAAGTCCCAAGTCGAATGGCGACGTACAAAAGTCGTTCTGATGCGAGCCAGAAAAGCGGAAGAATCCTTAGAGAGGGGAGAAGCTGCGGAATTTGATAGTATTCTAACCAAGCCCATCTTCGAATCACAACTCGTCGACCTCTTCCGCGGCGTCTTGGGAGAAGAGACTGAAGAGCTGACGACGCTGGAAAAAGAGTTTTCTTCCGACGTCAAACTGGAAAGAGCGACGATTCGGAACAGATACAAAGTGTTGATCGTGGAGGATAACATCACGAATCAGGTGGTCGCAATGCGTATGTGTGAAAAGCTGGGTTTTAGAGTAGAAGCGGTTGCAAACGGAAGAGAGGCGCTGGAGGTCTTGAACACCGTCTCTTTCAATCTCGTCCTTATGGATTGTTTGATGCCGGTGATGGACGGTTTTGAAGCGACTCGTAAGATACGAGGCGGCTATACCGGAGAGGCCAACACGAGAATTCCGATCATCGCGATGACGGCATACGCGCTAAAAGGCGATCGGGAGAAGTGTCTCGACGCGGGTATGGACGCGTATATTTCTAAACCCGTTCAATTATGGGAGTTGGCGAAGGTGATGGACGAGGTTCTGGGTCTGGAAGACTTGCCGATCGCCCGCGAATCTCTGAAGCAAGAAGTCGGAAATGTCCCCCCACCCGTCATTGATTCAGCGGACTTCGCGGAGCGGTTAGGCGGGGATCCCGAAGCCGCTCAAGAATTGATCTCTGTGTATATGACCGATATCCCGAAACAACTCGCCGCGCTCCGAGAGGCTTTGGAACAAAAAGCGTATGACCCCGCGATACGCTTATCCCACCGGATTCACGGGGCCAGCCTGAACGTCAGCGCAAATCCGATGAGTGCTGCGGCGAAGGACCTGGAAAACGCGTTGCGTGAAAACAGGCTGGACGAGACCGCCGGACTCCTCGACAGGATGGAAAAAGCCCTCGAACAACTTCGATTCCATTTTGACGCTGGGAACCAAGAGGAATCAACGTAGCTCTTTTTGAAGCGTTGGGTTTCAGGTCGTCATTCTTCTTTACGCATAGAACACCAGACCTGTCATACGAGCACACCGGAACCGATGAGTATACCCTCCTCATCGTAGAGGGCGGCCGTTTGTCCGGGAGTGACGGCGAAGACCTCGTGTGCGAAGGACAAGCGATAGCGGTCGCCCCCAAGGCTCGTAACCCGGGTCAATTCCTCTTTGGCTTTTTTTCGGATCACACACCGGTACTCCCGATCCTCTAGTGGCACGTACCAAGTTGTATCGGAGATCGTCGCGGTTTCTTTCATTAAAAAATCGTAGGGGCCGACGTAAAGACGGTTTGCACCGGCATCGATCTCATATATGAAGAGTTTTTCGGACAGAGCGCGAGAGAAATGCATCTTCGTTCGTTGGCCTATCGTGTAGTTCTGGTAGCCGGTATGCGCGCCCACCCGCTTGCCTTGATGGTCATAGATTTCTCCCGGGCTTTCCGGTATTCCTCTGGCAGCGAGAAACTTCTGATAGGAGTCTCCGGGAACGAAGCATATTTCCTGGCTGTCCTTTTTTTCAGAGAACGTCAGTCCGAGCCTTTGGGCGATCACCCTCACTTCCCGTTTCTGGAGTGGCCCCAAGGGAAAGGTGAGCATCGGTAAAACCTCCTTGCGTATCGAAGAGAGAAAGTACGACTGGTCTTTCGAAGAATCCGCACCTTTTCTAAGGACGTGGGTCCGGTATTTCTCAGAGTATTCGCAGCGTATATAGTGACCCGTGCTCAGTTTATCCGCCCCGAGACGTTTTGCCAGCTCAAGCGCCCGTCCGAATTTGATGAGTCGGTTGCATCGGACGCACGGATTCGGCGTCAACCCACGTCGGTAGCCATTCAAAAAGTCCCGAATGATCTCCGCTTCGAATTCTTCGGTGATATCTAGGCATAGGAAGTCATCCAGTTCCAACTCTCGGGCGTGTTTTTCAGCTTCGGCTGCGGCCGAAGTCTTAAGAGCCTGGCCACCTTCTCCGCCGACCCGATCGCCCTCGGGATTTCCTTTGACCAAATGAAGGCCTAGAACCGTATGTCCGACCGCTTTCAATAGATGAGCCGCTATGGCGCTGTCGATCCCATCGCTTAAGAGTACAACGCATTTCATCTTTTCACCCGTTTCTTCTTGATCATCGACACCCTATTGTACAACAAACCTACATCTCCTGAATGTCTATGCGTGTGTCAAGTTAAGAGGTGTACTCAGAAAACAAGGCCAGAATCGATCGCACGATTTTTTTCCTTGTAGTCATCGCGGCGTAGAAGGGGCTAAGGGCGGATCGCGGGGTCGTAAAAACCACTTACCCCGCGATAACACACGCGAACATCGCGGCGTAAGCGCCACTTCTTTTCGCGACAGCGCGATACGCTTTTGTGTGATCCGATCGCGGGCGTCTTAAAAGGAGAAAGAGCAGATCGCGAGACTTCGCAGGCTGGGAACGCCGAACTTTAATTTGGCCTTGTTTTATCTTTCACTAGAAGCGTTCGTATGCGCTGCATCGCGGCGTAAGCGCTTCTTATTTTTGCGACGGCGCGATACGCTTTTTTACCGGCTCATCCCGTGACTTCGTGGGCGAAGAGATTCGTTCCCGCTCGTGGTATAATCGTATTATTAATGCATAGTTTCGTAGGTGAAAAGATGAGAATTAGAGAAAAAGTGAAACCGAGGGTGCTCAAACGGGGCGACACAATCGGCATCGTCGCTCCCGCAAGCCCCCTGTATAACAAAAGCGATCTGGTGCGCGGCGCAGAAACCCTCAGTGAGATGGGATACAAACCCTTGTTCGGGAAAACGGTCTATAAACGAAGAGAGTACCTCGCCGGAACCGATCAGGAACGCGCGGCCGATATCAACGCGATGTTCGCGAATAAAAAAGTCAACGCCATCTTCGTGACCCAGGGAGGATATGGCTCCGCTCGGATTATTAAATACCTGGACTTTTCCGTCATAAGAAAAAACCCGAAAATCTTTATGGGGTTTAGCGATATTTCGATCTTGCACTTGGCGATCCAAAAAAAGACGCGGATGGTCACTTTTCACGGTCCCGGTATGGCGGGGTTCAACGACTCTGAGCTGACCGATTATCGTAAAGAATACCTGATGAAAGCCCTAACCACCGTCACGCCAATCGGTGAGATACGCCCCACTAGCCCGAGACAGTATATCCATTCGATCTACCCCGGGCAGGTCGAAGCGGAGATCGTAGGTGGGAATCTCGCCTTGATCTGTTCGACACTCGGAACCCCGTGGGAGATCGACACCAAAGGCAAGATCTTGTTCTTCGAGGAAATCGACACCGAGCCCTGGATGATAGACCACCTGTTAACCCATTTGAGCAACGCGGGGAAATTGGACGAAGTGGCCGGCGTCGTCGTCGGAGAATGTATCAACTGCATTCCGTATTCGCACCACCCGGGCTTTCCGGTAACCTTCAGCCTGGAAGACATCCTGACTGAGTTTTTGGAGCCCTTGAAGAAACCCGCCATCTACGGATTGCCTATGGGGCATTCGAAAGATATGGCAACCTTTCCGCTCGGATGCCGCGCGTTCTTAGATGCCGACGAAAAGAAGCTCTTCATCACCGAAAGCGGCGTTTCCGAACAGAACCAAACGGTCGTTGTACCTTAAATCCTTAATAGGGAGGGAATGGTATGTTCGCTACACCATTTTTGCGTTTGTCGAAGAGAGTGGGGCTTTTCTTTTTAATCGGCCTTTTGTCCATTTCGGCGTTTTCGGCTGCCCTAAAGGTGGGGTGGACGGTGGAACCAGACAGCGTCAGCCCGTTTATCGCCTATAATCTCCCGTCGGCAGAGGTTTTTCTGTTGCTGTACGATCCGCTGGTCGCTTTGAATGAAAAAGAGGAACCGGTTGGGAAGATCGCCGAGTCTTGGGAGATCAGCGAGGATCAGCTGACCTGGACCTTTTACCTGCGGAAGGGGATCCGGTGGCACGATGGAGAACCCTTAAGGGCGGAGGATGTGAAGTTCACCTACGACTTGTTTATGAACAGTGGTCTCGGCTTGTTTTCCGGATTTCTTAACGGGATCGAATCGATCGAATGCCCGGATGATTACACAGTCCTGATCCACTCCGAAGAACCGAAAGCGAATATGCTGATGGGCAACACACCGATCCTTCCTAAGCACGTTTGGGAACAGGTAGCCGAAGAAGATTTAGAGCTGTGGGAGAATGAACCGGCAATCGGATCGGGCGCATTCACCTTCTTAGAATGGCGCAAAGGGGAATTTCTCCGCTTGAAAGCCAATCGAGCCTATGCCTTAGAGAAACCGAAGGTAGATGAAGTCGTGTTCATACTGTTCGCCAACAACGATACCCTGGCGCAGGCGTTGAAGACCGGGGAGATCAGCGCGGCGGTGAACATCAACCCGATGCAGCTTCCGCAGCTTTCCCTATCCCCGAATTTGCTGGCGGTCTCTTCTCCCGGATATGGCTTCACCCAGCTCGCTTTCAATTGCTGGGAAAGCGAGGACTCTCTGGGCCACCCCGCGCTGCTAGACAAGCGAGTCCGGCAAGCGATTGATTGGGCTCTCGATAAGAAAGCCATTCTGGATATGACCTATCTCGGTCAGGGCGAGGTGGGCACCACACTGATCCCGCCGATCCTCCAGAAATGGCACTATCGGTTGACCGATACAGAGCGTCGGGATTATAATCCTAAAAAAGCCAACGATCTCCTCGCCTCTTCGGGTTATCCGATAGGCCCGAAAGGAATCCGCGTCGACCCTCAAGGGAATGAGCTGCGCTTTAGACTTTACCTGCGCGCGTCGAACACGCAGGAGATAAAAGCCGGACAGCTGATCAAGAAATATCTGCAGGCGATCGGAATAGATGCGGCCATAGAAACCGTCGATGACGGGTTGCTGATGGACCTCATCTTTTCTAACGCAGATTTCGATATGTTCATCTGGGGCTGGGGCACGGATGTCGATCCGACAACGATCTTGAACGTGATGTCGACGAACGAAATCTTCGGGTTGAGCGATTGCTTCTATTCCAACGAAGAATACGACCGTTTACTCGCGCTTCAAGCGACCCAGATGGATGAAGCCCAAAGGCGAGAAACCGTGTACGAGATGCAAAGGATCCTCTACGAAGACAGTCCGTACGCCATCCTTTTTTACGACAACGAGTTCCAAGCGGTCAGAACCGACCTCTTCTCGGGATGGAAACGGATTCCGGAAAACGGCGCCTTCTTCTTCACCATTAACCCATACAATTACTTGAACGTGACTCCAAAATAACCTGAACGGGCGAGAGCTCTTCGTGAGGGGTGTTGCTGTTCGTGTCGTCACGGTATTTGGGCAACAAAATCGCTCAGGCTTTGATAACGATTTTTATCGTGCTCTGCGTTAACTTCTTCTTGTTCCGTATTATGCCCGGGGACCCTCTGTCTATGCTAATGAGGAATCCCCGGGCTTCACAGCAGGCGATACAGAAGGCCAAAGAGCTCTACGGATTGGATCAATCCTTACCTGCGCAGTTCGGTCGGTACTTACAGGACCTCGTCAAGCTAGACTTCGGCGTTTCTTTCATGTTCAAAAAACCCGTTGTGGAGGTGATCGGCGGAAAAATCGGCCCCACGTTGCTCTTATTGGGGGTTTCCGAGCTGATCGCCATCATCTTGGGCATCTATTTGGGGATCGTAGCCGCCTCACACCGAGGAAGGATCGTGGACGTCGGCGCGATCAGCCTATCCTTGCTTCTGTACTCCTTGCCCACCTTTTTGTTGGGGATGGTGTTGATCTTGGTGTTTAGCGTCTATTGGGGCCTGTTTCCTTCGGTGGGGATGGTGACGGCCGCGGCTAAGTTTTCCTCGTGGTGGCGTCAAAGCCTAGACTTGTTGGCCCATCTATTTCTACCCGCGATGACGTTGGCCTTAACCTTGATCGGAGAGTACGGGATGCTGATGCGTAGCTCTCTGATAGAGGTGCTTTCCGAGGACTTCATCGTCACGGCGAGGGCGAAGGGCTTGAGCGAGAGGGAAGTCATTCACAAGCACGGTTATCCGAATGCGCTGCTCCCCGTCGTCACCGCGATCTCTATCAATTTGGGCCTCACCATCGCCGGAGCGATTCAAGTGGAAACCGTTTTCTCTTGGCCCGGGATCGGCCGGCTGATGTACGACGCATTAAACAATCGAGATTACCCGCTGTTGCAGGGGATATTTCTATTGGTCTGTATCTGCGTGATCGTGGCGAACCTTCTTTCCGATTTGCTCTATATGGTTCTCGATCCGAGGGTGAAGAGTTAAAATGCCGCTCGACAAACCCACTCTCTCCCTACGGTTCAAGAGGGCTTTTTCGGTTCTGTATGGAAACAAGATCGGTTTCACCGGGTTTTTAATCCTGTGCTTCTTTTTCTTCATCGCCCTCTTCGGTCCGTGGATCAAACCCTACGATATTATGGACTTCGGAGGCGCCGCTGATATCTTGAGGCCTCCTTCGCTCGAACACCTCCTGGGAACGGACGATATGGGACGCGATATCTTGGGCGGGCTCATCGCGGGTTCGCGAATATCTCTGTTAGTGGGCGTGATGGCCACCGTGTTGTCGATGTTTTTGGGAGCCGTCATCGGGTTGACCGCCGGTTATTTCGGCGGGTTCATCGACGCCGTTCTCATGCGGTTGACCGACATCTTCTTGGTACTCCCTTGGCTTCCGTTGGTCTTGGTGCTGGCGGCCATTCTCGGGGCGAACCTGTGGAACATCATCTTGGTCATCGGGTTGACCAGTTGGGCCGGAACGGCGCGGGTCGTTCGCGCCCAGACCTTGTCTATCAAAGAGCGTACCTATGTGGAAAGGGCGCGTTCGTTAGGCTCCTCCAACCTCCGGGTGATCCTTCGGCATATCTTACCGAACGTCTTTCCGGTGATCTTCGCCAACACCGTATTGATCGCTGCCGTGGCCATCCTCTCTGAAACGACATTGAGCTTTTTGGGCTTGGGGGATTCGCTAAACCAAAGCTGGGGAATGATGCTCCACTACGCTTTCGAATGCGGCGCGGCGAGCATCGGCGCCTATTGGTTCCTCTTACCCCCCGGCCTTTGCGTGGTCCTCGTCGTGCTCGGTTTCACCTTCCTCGGCTATGCTTTGGATGAATGGATCAACCCCCAAATCAGGAAACGGTAGGAGGGGAAGGCGATTGGGTACGGTTACACCCTTACTGGAAGTTCGAGATCTGAAAACCTATTTTCATACGAAAGAGGGGATCGCGAAAGCGGTCGACGGAATTTCGTTCGAAGTGAACGAAGGCGCATCCTTCGGGTTCGTGGGCGAATCTGGCTGTGGAAAGACCACGGCTGCTCTCTCGATCATCAAGCTCTTGCCGAAAAATGGGCGGATCGAAGGGGGTCAAGTGCTCTTCCGCGGAGAAGACTTAACCGCCAAGTCCGATGAGGAAATTCGTATGCGGCGGTGGAAAGACGTCTCTATCGTCTTTCAAGGGGCGATGAACTCTCTGAATCCGGTGATGCGGATCAGTAAGCAGATCGTCGAAGCGATCAGGCTGCACGAAGACATCTCGATACCCGAAGCGAGGGAGCGCGTGAAAAGGCTCTTCGCGCAAGTGGGGTTGAACCCGGCCTTGTTGGATCAGTACCCTCACGAATTCAGCGGCGGAATGAAGCAACGCGTGATGATCGCCCTGGCTTTAGCCTGCAATCCGCGGCTGATTATCGGCGACGAGCCGACGACCGCGCTGGATGTGATGGTTCAGGCACAGATTTTGGATTTGTTGGAAGAACTACGCCGGTCGCTGAATTTGGCCACGATTCTCATCTCACACGATTTGTCGGTGATCTTCGACGCTTGCGAGCGGTTGGCGGTGATGTATTGTGGAAAAATCGTGGAGATCGGCGGTGCAAGGGAGATCTATCTCCGCCCCGCTCACCCTTACACCCGTAAACTGGTCAACGCTTTCCCGGACTTGGAGTTAGAGAAACAGAGAAAGACGGGAAAACGCGCCTTGGGCAAGTCCATCGCCGGCGACCCGCCCAATCCGTTGGACCGTATCACCGGTTGCAAGTTTCATCCCCGTTGTGAGTGGGCGGAACCCCGGTGCGTCGAAGAGGAACCCGTCGCGATGAAAGTCGGGGCCGATCATCGAGCCTTTTGTTGGAAGTGGGATCGCATTGGATAACACGTTGGTCACGATACAAAACCTGTCCGTTGTTTATACCCTTAAAACCTCTTTCGCCGGATGGTTGAAAGGGAACAAAAAGAGAACGCTCCAAGCGGTCGACGACCTGTCTCTCACGTTGGAAAAGGGTGAGATCCTTTCGCTGGTCGGAGAGAGCGGTAGCGGCAAAACGACCACGGGGCGAGCCCTTCTCCGACTAATCAAAGAAAAGGTGAGGGGATCGATTCATTTCGAGGGTCGAGACGTCTTCTCCTTAAACGGTCGAGAGCTGAAGGAGTTTAGAAAGAAAGCCCAGATGATCTTCCAGGACCCGTATCAATCCCTTAATCCGCGCGACACCGTCTCCCGAATCGTAGGAGAATCCCTGGATATCCACCATCGGGAGCTGTCTGCGGAAAAAAAACGGGAGATGGTCACCCAGGCTTTGGAATGGTGCGGGCTGAAACCGGTCGAGCGGTTTTGGAACCGTTTTCCCCACGAACTGAGCGGTGGGCAACGGCAACGGGTCGCCATCGCTGGCGCTCTCATTTTGAAACCCCAATTAGTGGTCGCGGACGAACCCGTGTCTATGCTCGACGCCTCAGTCAGGTTAGACATACTCGGTTTACTGAACGATTTGCGGGCGCAGATTGGGGTGAGCTGCCTGTTTATCACCCACGACTTGGCTTTGGCTTGGCTGATTTCGGATCGGATTGCGGTGATGTACGCGGGTGCCATTGTGGAATTAGGTTCTGCCGAACTCATCGCACAAGGGGCTTTACATCCCTATTCGAAAGCGCTCATCGCTGCGCAGCCTTCGGCGACAGCTACGAAAGAAAGAAAGCGCGCGGTACTTGTTGACCGGGAAGTAGACCCCGTAGCCAAGACGTTTTGCCGGTATTACCGGCGGTGCCCGCTAGCGACGTCACAATGCCTCGAGGAAGCGCCAGGGCTTTTGGAAGTCCATCCCGGTCATTTCGTACGGTGTTTCAACTGGCGAACAGACGATTGATCAAACCAGACGGAACATATCACGAACGCGTGTGGAACAAGTTATGGGGCGACATAACTAAGAGGTTCATCGCGGCGCTTACGCCGCGTTGTTACGCTTGGGAACACCTTCGGGGCGCCGCCAGAGCGGCGGACTTTAGTCTGGCGTGTTTTTTTCAGACACTCTCGGGAAAAACCTGCCAACTTAAAAGTTAGCGTTCCCAAGGCCTTCTCGGAGAGAGAGGCCGACCGGAAGTCGGCCCCACGAGCTTTCTTCAGTCTTTTCTCTGTGTTCTCTGTGCCCTCTGTGCGAACCCCCGTTTTTACGCGCCGTCGCGAGAAGAAGGATCGCTTACACCGCGGTGACCGTGTGGGGTTATCGCGGGGTAAGTGGTTTTTACGACCCCGCGATACGCATTTTATTTTTAAGACGCCGAGATGCCCGTGTGAGGTTATCGCGGGGTAACCAGCTGGCTTACTTCGGAAGCTCACGAAGTCTCGCAATACGCTCTGCTGCCTTTCTTTCTCAAGACATGCCAACTTAAAAGTTGGCGTTCCCAGGGCCTTCCCGGAGAGAGAGGCCGACTGGAAGTCGGCCCCACGAGCTTTCTTCAGTCTTTTCTCGGTGTTCTCTGTGCCCTCTGTGCGAACCCCCGTTTTTACGCGCGGTCGCGAGAAGAAGGGGCGCTTACGCCGCGATGACTACGCGAACAAAAACGTGCGGTTGATTTTGGCTTTGTTTCTTGGTTACACCCCATAGCTTGACCCACACATAACCGGGTCGAACGTATATGTCAAATCATACCCCTTCACCGCGTTTTACCGCGATCGTATTTTTCGGCTCCATAATCAAAACGCCGGGAAATTTCGGGAAGTCGGATGATTAGTGCTACAATAGTGCATGAAAGCGAGGCGCCAGTCTCGATCACCGACAAACCGAGGGGATCAGGATGCGCGTTCTGATACGGAAGTATTATTTCTTTTTCATAGCCTTATTAGCGACTTTGGATGCCGGGTTGCTCTTCCAATACCTCTCTTTTGAGAGACTCCTGCGGGAGGAGTCGATGTCGGTGACGGCCCTGACTGCGGAAACGATCGAAAAAGCCGTTAGCGGGAAACTGCGCCAACGCGCTCAGGTCATCCTGGACGCCGGAGTGTTCACGGCCGGAAGCGCCTGGACCGAGGAAAGTTTACTCGACTTCTATATCGGGCTGATGAACAAGAATCCGACGTTTATGTCGATCTACTATGGGTCGACCGACAACGTCATGATCAACGGTAGCGGCTATATCCCCCCTCCTACCTTTGACCTCCGACGACGCCCTTGGTACGTGAAAGCGGTGACTGAAAACAGGCTGATCTTCACGGAGGCCTTTATCAACGCGACGAAAGACCAGTGGGTCATCACGATAGCTTGCCCGGTGTACGGGCCGGACGGAAAGTTGATGGGCGTGGTCGCCGGCGATGTGATCATCGGGACTATCCTGGAGTTGATCTTCGACCAAGAAAACGTGAAAGGAACCTACTCTTTTTTGATCGATGGGAAGAACTATATTTTGGCGCACCCATTCATCGATTATGATTTAACCCGGCCTTTGAAAAACGTGGATGAGCTGGCGCTGAAGCTGCTCGAAACGTGGTCTCACAATGGACGTAGCCTGTATACGGCGATATTGGACGGAAAGAAAGGGTTCCTGACTTATCAAGGGATAGAGGGCACCGACTGGCAAATTGTGACGTTTTTCAGCTACCACGATTACTTATCCTACGAAACGCAGGTTCTAACGATCTTCACCATATCCGGTCTGGCCTCTGTCATCGTCTTCCTCCTCTTCCTCTGGTTGTCCAAAAAGTACATTTGGAATCCTGTTCTCAGGTTGGAATCGGAGATCGCGGCGATAGATCTAGAACGGTCTAAAGACTACAGGTTGCCGGCAGGAAAAGGTGCGGCCTTCACACGGGTTCGTCAAACGATCAACCACGTGTTGGAGAGAGCCAAAGACTACTTCGTGGAATTGGAAAACCACGCCGAAGAACTGGCCGCTGCCAACGAGCAGCTGGAAGCGTCTTTCAACCAGTTGGCCTTGACAGAAGAAGAGGTGCGGAGCAAATTCGAGTTGTTGAAGCACAAGGACGAGCGATTGGCGCGTAGCGAAAAGAAGTTCAAGTCTTTAATCACCGAGATGCAACAGGCACTCGTCCTTCTCGAGATCGTACGGGACGAGAATGGAATTATGACGGACACGGTTTTCCTCGATATCAACCGCGCTTTTGAACAACTTTTCCAGACGAACCGTTCGCACGTCATTGGCCAAAGGGCCACGAAAATAGCTCCGGATTTCGTGGCCTCCTGGCTGCTGCAAGTTGGGAGAGAATGCCTAGCGGGAGGGTCGGCCCAATATGAACAATACTTCCCGGAGATGGGGAGATATTTCGACTTCTACTCGTTTAGTCCCGAAAAAGAGCAGTTTGCGCTCCTAATCACCGATATCTCCGCTCGTAAAGCGGATGAGCGCGCGTTATTGGAGAGTGAAGAAACCTTTCGAGCGTTGTTCGAGGAGTCTTCGGACCCCGTGGTCATCGTTCAGGGGCCCGTCTTCGTCGACTGCAATCATTCGGCGGTAGCCTTTTTGGGAGAAGAGCAAAAAGAAGCGGTTATTGGTAAAACCATCTGGGATTTTTCTCCGGCGATACAACCCAATGATCGGCCTTCGATAGAAGCGGGAGATGAAGTCTTAAAATTGGCGGTAGCGGAAGGCAAGGCCGTATTCGATTGGGAATTCACGAGAAAGGATGGCGCGCCCCTTTACGTAGAAGTGATGCTGACGCCGATCACGCTGCGCGGGGAATCGATGTATCATTGCCTTTGGCGAGATATCAGTCAGAGACGGGCGAATGAACAGAGGTTGGAGTACTTGAGTTATCACGACCACCTGACCGGTATCTACAACCGTCGGTTTTTCATGGAAGAGCTGAAACGGTTGGATGTTCGGCGTAACCTTCCGATCACCTTGATTATGGCAGATGTCAACGGCCTCAAGCTCGTCAACGACTCCTTCGGCCACTCGACCGGCGACCGTTTGCTTCAGAAGATATCGACGTTGTTGAAAAAAGCTTGTCGCGCCGATGATATTCTCGCGCGGATCGGAGGGGACGAGTTCGCGGCGCTACTGCCGCAAACGAACGCGGAGGAAACGGAGCGGATCATCCACCGGATGCAAGAACTCTTATCCACCGAAAAAATCAACGACCTGGACCTCTCGGTTTCTTTCGGGTATCAGAGCAAGGTGGCTTCGGAAGAAGACCTCCTCGAGATATTGCGAAAGGCCGAAGAGGTGATGCTGACAGAAAAACTGAACGAAAGCCCATTGATGAAGAACCGTTCTGTGAACGTGATATTGGGCGCTCTCTACCGGAACTTTGAAGGAGAAGAGAGGCACTCGAAGCGCGTCTCGAATATCTCTCGGCTGATCGGGAGCAAACTGGGCCTAAGCGAGGATGATCTGGAAGACCTTGAAAAAGCAGCACTGCTGCACGATATCGGTAAAATCGCCATAGATAAAAACATCTGGGAGAAAAACGGACCGTTGACGGAAGAAGAGCGCGCGGAAACGCGTCGGCATCCTGAGATCGGGTTTCGTATTTTGGCGACTACTCCGAGTTTAGCCAAGTTTTCCGAATGGGTGTGGCATCACCACGAATGGTGGGACGGGTCCGGTTATCCCAAAGGCTTGAAAGGGGACCAGATCCCTCTGAAAGCGCGGGTCATTTCGGTGGCCGAGGCTTACGACAGAATGACGGGGTCTTACGCCTACCGTCAATCGTTGACGAAAGAAGAGGCGAAGCGTGAGATCCTACGGTGCGCAGGGACCCAATTCGATCCCGCGATCGTTGCACGCTTACTGGAGATCATAGACGAAGAGCGCTTCGTATAACCATCAGAGAGAAAATCACAACGCGTTTGATAAGTCAAAACGTTACATGGGACTATTGACAAAATCTTAGTAAATCGCTATAATACCGAAGGTTTTCACATCAACGAGCCAGTGTAGCTCAGTCGGCCAGAGCGGCTGATTTGTAATCAGCAGGTCGAGGGTTCGACTCCCCCCGCTGGCTCCAGTGGTTATAGAACGGTAAGGTGCCCGAGCGGCCAAAGGGGGCGGACTGTAAATCCGCTGGCAGAATGCCTTCGAAGGTTCAAATCCTTCCCTTACCACCAATACGGAAATAGAAGAGGTGTCCACAACGTGAGAGTGAAAATAACCTTGGAATGCACCGAATGCAAGGATAGGAATTATTCGACGACCAAGAACAAACAGATCTCCAAAGATAAGTTGTCGCTCAACAAGTACTGCAAGAGATGCCGTAAACACACGCTCCACCGAGAAGGAAAGTAACGTCTAGAAGCAGGTCCGTAGCTCAATTGGTAGAGCACTGGTCTCCAAAATCAGGTGTTGGGGGTTCGAGCCCCTCCGGGCCTGCCAATTTTTTTAAGGGGGAAGAGTTTTAATGACCGATGGGAAAGACAGCACTCCCGCAAAGATCAAGAAAGCCAAAGAACCGGCTCGTGAAGCGGCGCCTGCGCCTAAGATAAAAAAACCTTCCAAGATAAAGAAATTTTTTCGTGAGATCCAGGTCGAGATAAAGTCCACCACCTGGCCGAATCGGAAAGTGTTGTTCTCTACAGCAGGAGTGGTAGCGGTCTTATTGGCCGTCATGGGGGTCTATTTCGGGCTCCTCGATTTCGCTTTCAGCACGCTTACGAAGTACCTGTTGGTTTTGTTAGGCATCGGGTGATTTTTTTTGAAAAAAAAGTGGTTTGTCATCCAAACCTATTCGGGTTTGGAGGATACGATCAGGGAATTGGTGGATCAGAAAAGAGAGGCGTTAAATTTGTCCCACCTGATCGGACGAGTCGCCGTCCCTGAAGAGGTTATCATCGACCCGGTGAACACGCAAACCGAAAGGTATCCCTTCTCTCCCAACGCGAAGATCAAGGTATCCACCGGCGACGAAGTTAAAAAAGGTCAAGTCCTCGGAGAAGAGCAGCCGATACGGCTGCGCTATGCCGGAGAGGTCAAAGAGAGTCGGAATTACCGGAAAATCATGGTGGAAACACTGGACGGCAAATACGTGAAGACCTATTACGTGCCGGAATCCAGCAAAATCGAGTCCGGGATTAAGTCGAACGTACGGATTAAACAAGGGATGCCGTTGGCCCGAGAGGGCGACCACGTTTGCGAGATGGACGGCACGGTCTTGTCCTCCCAGAAGGTCAAGCGCCTGGTCGTGCGAAGAAAAGACGACTCCAAAGACGATATTTACTACATCCCCTTAGACCTCTTCGTGGCTACCCATATCAAAAAGGGGAAAGCTTTCAAAGAGGGGGAGCAACTGTGCGAGGCTCAGCCCCTGACGGCCGCGTTCGACGGTTTGGTGGAAGTGATAGAACAGGGCACGCGAAAGACCGTCAAATTGGTCAAAATAAAAAAGAGACGGCTCTTCCCGGGTTATATCTTTATCGAGATGAATATGACTGATCTTTCTTGGAACGCCATCCGCACGATTCCTAACGTGATCAACTTCGTGTCTTCCGGAGGGGCGCCGATCCCGATGAAAGACAGCGAGTCGCGGGCGATTATGCATTTGGCCGGATTTGAGACGCCAGACAAGGCGGCGCCGAAAACGGCCAAGATCGAGTTCGACTTCGCGGTGGGTGAAGCCATCAAAATCACCACCGGACCTTTCGCGGATTTCGTGGGGAAGATCAGCGAGATCAACCTGGAGAAGCGCGAGTTGAAAGTGATGGTAGCGATTTTCGGGAGAGATACCCCGGTCTTCGTGCCGTTGAATGAGATAGAAAAGGTATAGTAGGCGGCCTATAAGGGCCGAAGTATGTGGAAGGGCTTCTTCGGAAGTCCGAAAATGCGGAAGGTCGACGATCGCGGCCTTTTGCCCAACCACCAGGAGGAGAACCATGGCAAAAAAAGTCGTCACGCAAGTGAAGCTGCAGTTGCCCGCGGGGAAGGCCACTCCGGCGCCCCCCGTTGGACCGGCGTTGGGGCAGCACGGGGTCAATATTATGGGCTTCTGTAAACAATTCAACGCCGAAACGGCCAATGAGGTCGGCACGATTATCCCAGTCGTGATCACGATCTACGATGACCGTTCCTTTACCTTCATTAAAAAAACACCGCCGGCCGCGTTTTTGCTGCTGAAAGAGGCCAATCTGAAAAATGGGTCGAAGACTCCATTATCTGTAACCGCCGGCAGTGTGACGAAGGCCCAAGTCAGAAAGATCGCGGAGATGAAGATGCCGGACTTGAACGCGCGGGATATCGAAGCAGCGATGAAAACGATCGAAGGCACCGCCCGATCGATGGGTATCGAGATCAAGGGCTAGGGGGCTGACGAGATGAAAACATCCAAAAGATTCCGGGAAATTCAAAAAAAGGTCGATATCACGAAAGAGTACGAACTCTCCGAGGCAGTCAAATTGGTGAAAGAGATCGCGACCGCGAAGTTCGACGAAACGATAGAGATACATTTTTGGGCGAATATCGACCCGAAGAAAGCGGAGCAACAGATACGCAGCCCGATCTCCCTTCCTCACGGAACGGGTAAGACCGTGCGCGTGCTCGTTTTTGCAAAGGGCGAAAAGGCCGAAGAAGCCAAAAACGCCGGGGCTGACTATGTCGGTGCGGAAGATTACGCGGACAAGATCGCCAAAGAGAATTGGTTTGAGTTCGATGTGGCGATTGCGACTCCCGATATGATGCGGGTGATCGGAAAGCTCGGAAAGGTTTTAGGACCTCGAGGGCTGATGCCCTCTCCGAAATCGGGGACCGTCACAGAGGATATCGACGACGCCGTCAAGGGCTTCAAATTGGGAAGAATCGAAGCGCGTAACGACAAGACCGGTAACATCCATCTGGTCGTGGGCAGACGTTCCTTCAAAGACGCGGTGCTGCAAGAAAACATCGAGGCGACGATTCATCAGGTGCTGGCTTTGCGCCCCTCCGGAGTGAAGGGGAAGCTGTTCAAGAAAGTCTCATTGGCTTCCACGATGAGCCCGGGCATCCGCTTGAAGGTCGCCGAGTAGGCAAAATAAAGGAAAAATAGATAAAACGCAGTACACAAGCTGATAAACGGTTCTCGTGCTGTAGAAAGCGGGTTTTGAAAGGTCTTACGACCACCCGCCGAGGCGCGCCGGGTGTCTCCAGGCGGCCTCTTTCGGGGCCGTTTTTGTATAGGAGGTGAAAACATATGTTGACCCGAGTACAAAAAGAAACCATCGTCAGAGAGTTAAAGGACCTTTTTCAGCGCTCGCCAATACTCGCCCTTTTTGATTACAAAGGCCTCAGCGTTCAAAAGATATCGGAACTACGCGACCAGATCCGCGGTCTTGGAGGCGTTCTGCGGGTGGGGAAAAACACCTTGTTGAGAATAGCCATAAAAGAGGCGGGTTTTGAGGATACCAACCTCTTGAACCAGATCAGCGGGACGAACGCAATCCTGTACGCCAAAGAGGACGCGGATCCTATGCAAGTGCTGAGGGCGATGGTGAAATTCGCGAAAGACCAGCCGTTTTTGGTCCCTAAAGCGGCGATTTTCGAAGGACAGGTCTTCATAGGCGAGACCGTCGTGGACCTTTCGAAGTTGCCGTCCCGTGAAGAGTTGTATGCGATGCTGTGCAATCGGCTACACACGCCGATTTACAAGACCGTATACGCGCTCAACGGCATTTTGGCGAAATTGCTGTACGCTTTGGAAGCGATTAAAACAGAAAAAGAGAAAATAGAATAAAACCTGGAGGTGTCAGAAATGACCAAAGAAGAATTGATCAAGGTTATCGAGGATATGAAGGTATCGGAACTGGCCGATTTGGTGAAAGCGTTGGAAGAGAGATTCGGGGTATCCGCGGCTCCGGTGGCCGTGGCGGCGGTAGGAAACGCGGGAGGGGCCGCAGCGGCGCCCGTACAAGAAGAAAAGACCGACTTTAAGGTCGTGATCAAGTCCTTCGGCGCGAACAAGGTCAGCGTGATCAAGGTTGTCCGAGAATTGACAGGTTTAGGGCTCAGAGAGGCGAAAGACCTCGTGGAGAAAGCGGGCTCTCCGGATGCCGTCGTTAAAGAAAACGTTAAGAAGGAAGAAGCAGAGGATATCAAGAAGAAGTTTGTCGAAGCCGGCGCGGAAGTTGAACTGAAATAAGGAGACTTCAGTCTAAAAGAAGGGTATCAGGCTCAGCCTGATGTCCTTTTTTGCTTGTATATTTCGTGAGGTGATAGGGTGAAAACGGAGCGTTTCGGGCGCAGGGAAAGACTCGTATATGGTTCTATCCGCGAAGCTATCAAAGTACCGAACCTAATCGAAATACAAACCAGCTCTTATAAATGGTTCCTCGAACACGGTATCATGGAGGTATTGAACAAGTTTTCGCCGATCCGATCTCAACCCCATCGAGGCGACCTCAGAAAAGATGAGAAGGGCTTCGTACTGGAGTTCGTCCACACCAAGATCGGGGAACCCAAAGAAAACGAAGGTGACTGTAAAGCCAAAGGCACTTCCTTCAGTGTCCCTTTGCACGTCACCGTACGCATCTCCGATATCAACACCAACGAGATGCGAGAAGAGGAAGCCTTCTTTGGTTATATTCCGTTTATGACCGAGAGAGGGTCGTTCATCATCAACGGGGCCGAACGCGTGGTTGTGAACCAACTCGTGCGTTCTCCCGGCATATACTTCGTAGATGAGCCCAACACACCCGGTGCGCGTCCGATTTACGTCGCCCATTTCCTACCTCAGCGTGGCGCTTGGCTGGAGATCATGCTCAACCCCAACAAACACCAGCTTCAAGCGCGGATCGACCGGCGGAGGAAAGTGAACCTGCTGCTCTTTTTGAAAGCCGTCGGTTTCGTAATCGATTCGGAGTTCTTTTCCTACTTCCCGATGGAAGTGGAAATCTTCGAACGTAAAGACCTGGAAACCTATGAAGGCGCGATCGTACTCGATGAGATAAAGAACGCGGATGGCGAGACGCTCATCGCCCCGGGAGAAAAACTCGTTAAAAAAGCTTATGAGCCGCTTTTGGAAGCGGGGATCGAAAAAATAACGATCCTGAATCCTTACATCCAGAAGACCTATGAAAGCTTGGGAGAGGATTTGCAGAAAGCCACGGAAGACGAAGCCGTAATGGAGCTTTTTCGGAAGCTGAAACCAGGGGAAATCCCGCGGGTCAATACGGCTAAGAACTACCTTTACAACCTCTACTTCAGCGAGGAAAAGTACGATTTCTCGGAGGTGGGGCGCTACAAGATGAATCGTCGACTGGATACCGTCTACGATCAATACTTGAGATTCCAAGACAAGTCGAAAAAACCGTCGACGCAGAAGCAGAAGTATGAGGAAGAATCTCAGGTGATCAAAAAAATGGACTTGCTCCTCGCGACGATGCACTTGCTCGACCTCGAGAGGGACCCCAACCTGAGGGACACCAAAGACCACTTAGGCAACAAACGCGTGCGAACCGTGGGCGAACTCCTCCAATCGGAGTTCGAGCGCGGCTTCGTCAAAATACAGAAATTGATACAAGAGAAGCTGACCATCTACAACACGCTGGATAAGGTCTCCGTTCAGAGTTTGATCAACGTCCGGCCGATCATCATCGCGATGAACCAATTTTTCGCCAGCAGCCAGCTATCCCAGTTTATGGATCAGGTGAACCCTCTCTCAGAACTAACGAACAAGAGAAGGCTCTCCTCGATCGGACCAGGCGGGCTGAAGCGGGAAAGGGCGAAAATCGAAGTCCGAGACGTCCATGACTCCCACTACGGGAGAATGTGCCCGATAGAGACGCCGGAAGGGGCCAACATCGGGTTGATCACCTCTTTGTCCACCTTCGCCACGATCGACAGGTTCGGCTTCCTCATCACCCCATACAGCAAAGTGGAGAAAGGAAAGGTCACCGAAGAGATCGTGTTTCTCACGGCCGATCAAGAGGAGTCCTATAAAATCGCTCAGGCGAACACGCCGGTCGCCCCAGACGGGACGATTATGACCGACCGCGTCGTCGTGCGCTTCCACGGCGATATCCGTTATGAGAAAAAAGAGGATGTGCAGTTCAAAGACGTATCGCCGAAACAGATGATTTCTATATCCACCGCCCTGATTCCCTTTCTAGAACACGATGACTCGAACCGGGCGTTGATGGGTTCGAATATGCAACGTCAGGGCGTGCCACTCCTCGATCCGCAGGCGCCTCGAGTGGGTACCGGCGTGGAATGGGTGGCGGCTAGAGACTCCGGGTACGTGGTGTTGGCGAAGTACCCCGGACAGGTGTCGAAGGTCGACGCGAAGGTGATAGAAATACATCGGGCCGACGCAAACGACCGATTGATCTACGAAAAAAAGCAACCCGTGATAGACGTGTACCGGCTGGCGAAGTTCCAGCGTTCAAATCAGGACACCCTCATCAACCAACACGCGATCGTGAAAGCCGGAGATTGGGTTAAAACCGGAGACCCCATAGCCGATGGGCCGGCCACGGATATGGGCGAATTGGCCTTAGGCAAGAACATCTTGGTCGCCTTTATGCCTTGGGAAGGGTATAACTTCGAAGACGCGATCCTGGTCAACGAAAACCTGTTGGCCCGAGACACCTTCACTTCCATACACGTGGAGATGTACGAAGTCAACTCGCGTGAGACCCGTTTAGGCGCGGAAGAGATCACTCCGGATATCCCGAACGTCAGCAAAGAACGGTTGAAAAACCTAGACGAAAACGGTGTCGTACGGGTAGGGGCATTTGTCTCTTCCGAAGATATTTTGGTCGGCAAGGTCACCCCGAAAGGGGAAGCGGAAATCTCTCCCGAGGAGAAGATCATCCGTTCGGTCTTTGGGGATCGCGGTCGCGATATCCAAGACACCTCTCTCAAAGTCCCGCACGGGGTTTCCGGAAGAGTGATCGATGTGAAGGTGTACAACAAATCCGAGGTGGCTGAACTGGGCCCCGGTGTCAACCAGATGATCCGGGTCTACGTCGCCTGCCGGAAACCGTTGGACATCGGAGACAAATTGGCCGGCCGTCACGGAAACAAAGGGGTCGTTTCGAAGATATTGCCATGCGAAGAGATGCCATTCTTGCCCGATGGAATGCCGGTGGATATGGTTCTTAGCCCTTTGGGTGTGCCGTCTCGTATGAATTTGGGGCAGATTCTGGAGACCCACCTCGGGTGGCTGAGCTGGCTAAAAAACGTCTACGTGGCCACACCGGTCTTCGACGGGGCGAAAGAGAACGAAGTCCTGGAAGAACTTTTCTCCTTAAGGCAGAAGCAGAAGATCGAGACTGGAGATGAAAAAAAGGATCCGACGGGGAAGGTCTTGCTCCGTGACGGTCGAAGCGGTTTAACCTTCGACCAACCTATCGTCGTCGGTATTATGTATATGATGAAATTGGTGCACATCGCCCAGGATAAGATTCACGCCCGAAGCGTTGGGCCCTACTCTTTAATCCACCAGCAGCCTTTGGGTGGGAAAGCCCAGTTCGGTGGCCAGCGATTCGGGGAAATGGAAGTGTGGGCGCTCGAAGCCTTCGGAGCGACACACACCCTCAATGAAATGCTGACCATCAAGTCGGACGATGTCGTGGGCAGAAACGAAGTGTATAAGGCGATCTTGAAAAACAAGAACATTCCCGAAACAGGCGTTCCGGAAAGTTTTAAGGTGCTGATTAAAGAGTTGCGCGGCGTAGTCCTGGATACCAAAGTCTTCGATGAAAACGGTAATGAAATTAACCTGGATAGGGATTAAAAGGGAAGGGATGATTTCATGAAAAGGGTAAAAACCGTTCAAATCACGATGGCCTCTCCGGATACGGTTTTCGGTTGGTCGAAAGGCGAGGTCAAAAAACCGGAAACCATCAACTACCGGACGTTCAAACCCGAGAGGGACGGCCTGTTCTGTGAAAAGATCTTTGGGCCGACCAAAGACTACGAGTGCTCTTGCGGCAAGTACAAAGGAAAAAAGTACGAAGGAACCGTCTGCGAGCGCTGCAACGTGCGCGTAGAACCCAAGTCTTCTAGAAGAAAGAATATGGGGCACATTCAGCTGGCGGCCCCGGTGGTCCATCTCTGGTTTCTGAAGAGCACACCAAGCATTTTGTCCAACCTTCTGAATATGACCAGCAAAAACTTGGAGAATATCATTTATTTTGGCTCCAGAAGGATCATAGAAAAGATATTTGTCATTGTCGATAGAAAAGACACCGCCTTCGATAACGGCGACACCTTATACGAGACCGAGCACGATATCTACAGCCTGTTCTGGGACTTCGAAGCCGAACCGGCGGTCACCGTGAAAAACCCCACCGGACCGGTGAAATCGGAGATTCAGGGAATGGTTTCCATAACCGAAGAGGAAACCCATACCGGCAAAACTCTGTACTGGGTGACCGTGACGGATAAGGTCTCAGAACCCTACGCCGTTCACAAAAACCGGACCATCAACTTCAAGGGAGGCCAGGAGATCCAAGCCGGACAACAGCTCGTGAGCGAGCAGACCATTCCGGCGATCTACTCCCCGATCGACGGAACGGTAGAACTGGACGAAGGCTTGGGGACTTTGACCATAGACCCGATCATCACGAGCGGCGACCAACCCGTGAACTTCCAAATCCCTTTCAACGCGAGGGTCACCGTTAAAGACAACGACAAAGTGAAAAAGGGAGACCGTCTGACCCTGGAAGTGACCTACCCTGCGATCCTGGCGGAAAAATCCGGAACCGTCGTGTTCGACAAAGGGCTATCGGTTAAGCCTTTGCCAGATGGTCGACACGAAGCGACTTCCAATGGCAAGGTGCTCATCGAGAACATCATCGAACAAAAACGGTATCCGATCGTCGAAGGCTCTATTCTCTACGTCAATGAAGGGGAGATGGTGGAGAAAGACGCGCATATCGCCGATCGGTTCGTCTATGAAGAGGAGATTCTCTCGCTCACCGAATACCGCATCCTAGAAGAGCATTACCCCGGGATGTTCAACGCCGAAGGCGAAATCGAAAACGACAGACCGATTATGGTTATCACGGAGATTGACCCTGAGGTCTCGACGGAGATCGAAAAAGAAGCCGGCGATATCCTCACCGACAACGAATACGAAGCCTACCGGACGGTTTACCCTGGAAAGATCGAGGCCAGGACCGGCGCGGAGGCCGTGAAGATCCTTCTGACCAAACTGGATCTGGAAAAGATACGCGTAGAGATAGAGAACGAATTGCGAGAGCTTCCGAAATCCAGCGCGCGGGTGATCAAACTCAGAAAACGGCTGCAAATCATCAAAGACCTCTTGCTATCAGGAAACGATCCCACCTGGATGGTCTTGAACGTCTTGCCCGTCATCCCGCCGGAGCTTCGCCCGATGATCCAGATCGAAGGAGGACGGTTCGCGACAACCGATTTGAACGACCTGTACCGCCGGGTCATCAACCGCAACAATCGGTTGGAAAAATTGATGAAGTTGAACGCCCCGGAAGTGATCGTGCGGAACGAAAAACGGATGCTGCAGCAGGCGGTCGACGCGCTCATCTACAACGGGAGGATGTCCAAAGCGATCACCGATCGAGGAGGTCGCCCCTTAAAATCTTTAACCGATCTGCTCAAGGGAAAGAAAGGCCGGTTCCGCAGAAACCTTCTCGGGAAACGGGTGGATTACTCAGGACGAGCGGTCATCGTCGTCGGCCCGGACTTGAAGATACACGAATGTGGGGTCCCCAAGAAGATGGCGCTCGAGCTGTTCAAACCCTTCGTCCTCTCCAAATTGCTCGGGGACGAAACCACTTCCAAGAGCGCTCGTAAGTTAAAAAAGGCAATCATAGAAAAAGAGATGCCTCAGGCGTGGGAGGTGCTCGAAGAGGTGATCCGGGAGCATCCAGTCTTACTCAACCGCGCGCCGACATTGCACAGAATCTCGATACAGGCCTTTATGCCTCGATTGGTCGAAGGGAACGCCATTCGGCTGCATCCCTTGGTCTGTCCGCCTTTCAACGCGGACTTCGACGGAGACCAGATGGCGGTTCACGTACCCCTGTCGGCCAAAGCCCAGGCTGAAGCGAAGTGGCTGATGCTCTCTCGCTACAACATCATCTCGCCTGCCAACGGCGAACCGCTCTCGATGCCGGGGAAGGATATCATTCTCGGGATCTATTACCTCACGATGTGCGAAAAGGATATAGATAAGATCGACGCCAAAGACATCCCCTTCCGTTTCACCAATTTCGTGGAAGTCCTGATCGCATTGGAGCACAGCTCGCATAGAAAAGAGCTTTCGATCGTCAACACCGAAAACGAGCCGGCGACGGAGTGCGCCAAGCAGGATTTGACGCTGCACACACCGATACTATACAGATATCGGTTGTCTGAGGGCGCCACGAAAATCGTGAAAACGACTCCCGGTCGAGCGATATTTAACGAGCTCCTTCCGGAGGAGTACAAGCAATACGACAAAGCGTTCAAAAAGAAAGAGATCAAAAATCTCGTATACGAGATATTCAAAAAATTCGGGATCGATAGAACTGCGGACTTGCTGGACGACATCAAGGACCTCGGCTTCCACTATGCCACCGTATCCGGTTTGACCATCTCGGTCAAGGACGTTTTATTCTCCGACCAACGGAAGGAGATTATAGAAAAGTCAGAAAAGCGGATCAACGAAGTGGAAGAGTATTATCGATACGGTTTCTTGACGCCCTTGGAACGCTACCGAGAGATCATCAAGATTTGGGACGAATCAACCAGCGACGTGTTGAAGGCGACCGTAAAGAATATGGCGGATCACCCATACAACCCCTTGCAGATGATGGTATCTTCAGGAGCCAGCGGGAACGTGAGCCAGCTGAAGCAGTTGGCCGGTATGCGCGGGCTGATGGCGGGACCAGCGGGGAATATCATCGAGTTCCCGATCTGCGCGAATTTTCGTGAAGGCTTGAGCGTTATGGAATTTTTCATTTCCACCCACGGGGGGCGGAAAGCGGCTGTCGACACGCTCTTACGTACTTCAAACGCTGGCTATCTAACCCCGAAGCTGGTCGACGTCGCCCAAAGCGTTGTGGTAACAGAATATGATTGTGGAACGCGCAAAGGCTTCGATGCAACTACATTACGGGATGAAGAGGTCGAGATCGAGGGTCTCGAGAAAAACATCTTCGGTCGGGTTATCGCGGAGCCGATCTACGAGCCCGAACTCGGAACACCGTTACCGTGCCCTTTCATTCCGGGAAAGGTCTATGAGCGGGATACGATGTTGACCGGTGACGATGCCAAATACTTAGCCAAGTACGAAAAGTGTGTTCCCGTCAAAAAAGAATACGAATTCAACCTGACCAAAAACATCTGGAAAGATCGACTGACCTACTCCTACATCGAGCTCAAAGAGCCGGTGATGGCCTCCACCGGGATGCTGCTGTTCCAGGCGGAAACGCCGGTCAACTCCCATCTTCTTCAAGAATGCAAAAACAACGGTATCCAGAGGATAGCCGTCATCGAGTATCCGATTGTGGGAAATTATTCTAAACAGAAGGCATTCTCCAAAGATGGGAAACGCACGATTGCGGTGGAAGACGAGAAGATCGATCCTGAAACGGCCCGGTTGTTAGTCGCGGAAGGAGTAACCGAACTCCGAGTACGACCGACGATCATCATCCGGAACGTGTTCACCTGTGAATCCGAGGATGGAGTGTGCGCGAAATGCTATGGAATGGATTTGTCGAATCACCAAATCGTCAATATCGGGGAAGCAGTGGGCATAGTGGCGGCACAATCGATTGGGGAACCGGGGACGCAGCTGACGATGCGCACACTCCATACGGGCGGTATCGCGTCAACGGCCGACATCACACAAGGGCTACCACGGGCCGAAGAGTTGTTCGAGGCGCGTATAAAGCTCAAAAAAAACCCCGCCGTATTCAGTACGGTTCGTGGATTCGTAAAAGATATCAAACAAGAAGAAAACGGGAAAACAAAAGTCTACGTCGAAGACTACGAGGAATGCATCCACGAATACGAGATTCCGAGTACCTTGAAAGCAAAAGTCAATAAAGCGATTCCCGTTCGCGAATTTTCTACTGCCTGCGAAGAGATTCAAGAAAACGAGAAAGGAAATTGTTCAGTCAATCCTTTTCTTAACGAACCCAATGAAAGACTTCAAGGTTCAGCATTCCCGCTCGAAGAAGGCAAAACAACTTACGATTCATATTCGGATCGTTTTCGAGGGCTCTTGAATCGAATTCACACTATTATTGACAGGATTATAGCCGATACCACTCGGAATGAAAATGATGAATGGGGCGCTAAGAGCGCAACGCCGGAGCCTGCTGGGAATGTTATCGGGAGCATCTGCGAGCGCGAACGCTCGAGCGCTCCAGAAGCGAAATTCAAAGCAGCCGCCAAACTCTTTCCGGGAACCCCTATTTCAACCGGCGCGGTGAGGCCTCGGGAACTGATGCAAGAGCTTGATGTCGACACGACCTTCAAATATCTCTTGAGAGAAATAAAGCGGGTGTACTCCGAGCAAGGCGTGGATATCCACAACAAGCATTTCGAAATCATCATTCGCCAGATGTTGGGCAAAGTGGAGGTCGTGGAAGCGGGAGACACCGATTATCTGGTGGGGGACCTCGTTTCGTTCCAGCAGGTCAAAAAAACGAACGAGGCAATCTTAAAATCCAACGAGAAGGTGAACGAGAATAGGAAACGCGTTTTGGACAAAACCGTTCAAAAACGCATTCTGATTTCGCGTGAGGGAGAGATCAAGGAGCTTGCCCCCGAGGGGTCCGTGGTGACCGAGGAGCTCCTCAAAGAGTTGGTAAAAGAAGGGATCAAAGTGGTCGAGATCGCCGAAGGAGACGAAACGAAAGAGTATCAGATCAACACCAAAGAGCCGGTGAAATACCGAAGGAAACTCTTAAGGATCACCAAAGCGTCGCTAGAGCAAATTGGCTGGTTGAATGCCGCCTCGTTCCAACAAACGACGCAAGTCTTGACTGAAAACGCTCTGAAAGGAAGTGTTGACGAGCTGAAAGGCCTGAAAGAAAACGTGATTATCGGCCAACTCGTTCCAGCCGGAACCGGAATGGATTTGTACTCGTCTATCGACTACGACGAGACGTATGACAATGAACAAAATTCGGCTCCCGAGCCGTAGGGTTTTCTTATCGCCCAGGCAACGGCCGTGATAGAATTCCCAATGAATAACACCCATTGAGAGGAAATCGGATGGAAAAGGAACTTCAGGTATTTTTCGAAAAACTGTTAGGGTTAGAAGAACCGTGGTACATCAGCGAAGTAGAACAAAAAGAGCAGGTCGTACACATCTACATCGATTTCAAACGGGGAGCGAAATTTCCTTACAAAGGTGAACTGTGTAGTGCCCACGATACGGTTATCCGAGAGTGGCGGCATATGAACCTGTTACAGTATAAGACCCATCTGCGCGCACGTATCCCGAGAATCTATACGCCGGAGGGTATCAAACAAGTGCAAGTACCCTGGGCTCGGGCAGGAAGCGGATTCACGCTTTTGTTCGAAGAGTCGGTTCTTTCCTTGGCTCAAACAAACAGCGTAGCGCAGATTCATCGGTGGTACGGGGAAAGTGATAACCGCATTCGGAGAGTGTTAAAGCGCTACAAAGAGAAAGAGGTCGGTTCTCAAGAGTTATCGCAAGAACCGACAGCGCACTCTCTATAGATGAAGCCGCGCGTAGAAAGGTCATACTTTCTATAAACGCGAATAATTCCAAGCGCTCGAAAGGTAAAGTCGCCCAATCGATTTTGACCCATCAGAAAGATGTTATGGCCTATTTATTCTTACCGGGTGACCAACGCCGTGATGGAAGGGAACAATTCCAAGCTGAGAACGATTACAAAGCGCTCCTATGGGTTCAAGACACTCAGATACCTGCGACTGATGATCTCTTTGGTCTTCGGGAAACTCAAGTTCGATGTACCAAGGTTGACATAACTATTTTCTTCCCCATTTGATTTGGAAGAGAACCAGACATTATCGCTTTTGAATATCCTTAAAAGGGAACAGATTCATATCCATTGTTAGAAGGCATGCCTCATTCAATCTAGCGTTGAAGGATTCGCTGAATCCGTTTTGATAAGGTCCGCCCGGTTGGAGATGCGCGCGCGTTTGATCCTTCAACGGGAAAGGAGGCACTCGAAAGCGTTCTTTACGAATTCCAGGCCATTGTCGGTACGAAAGACCCTTGGGCGGGAATAGAGAGCAATCGCGTGTTCGAGAACGGATTGCACCAGATACCCAGGGATAGAGAAATCGAACAAGGTTACCAAGGCGGGTGGAGTCATTGATCAAAAAGAATAACTGGAGCTTCCGTTTCCTCACAACAACATCGACGATACTAGCCGACAACACAAGCCGGGGAGTTCTGTTTGGGTCAGGCGCACAGGAACACGAGTACGGATTTTTCTTGTACGTTTCACCTCCTTTTGGAGAGACAGTTTGTAAAGGTCTATTTCCTTTTGACCCCTTACGCACGAGTAGCGACCCCTGTTTTTTTTGTTACCTTTCAAAAACGACCACTCGTACCCTCCACTATAACCTGACTAGAAATAAACTCATCGAGCCTTCCACTCCTTATAATCCCAGCTTTTTGTGGAAGTATAGTCCATAAAATTCTGTATTTTTATGGAGCCACACTCCATAAAAAGGAGAATTATGCTATACTAACTCGCTGGGAGGTGGAAGTATGAATTTCTCGACCTTAGCGATTTACAATCCGTGGTGGCGCGCTGATAAAGGCGCTGAAGAGTTATGTGATTCCTTGTTGAAAGGATTCGAAGATAAAATGTATAAAAGGGAGTACGCCGGTCGCTTGGATTTGAGCGGGAACGGGGTTTATGTCGTCCGGGGTATGAGGCAGATCGGTAAATCCACACTGATGAAAACCCTGATCGCGTCGTTAATCCAACAAAATCAACGCAGATCGGTTCTATATTTGCCATTGGACACGGTGTCCTCTTTCGAGCAACTGCGTGAGCTTTTAATACGGTATCTACAGTTTGCGGAAACAGAAAAGAAGCGTTACCTCTTCATCGACGAGATCAGTATGGTGAATCAATGGCAAAGAGCGATTAAGGAACTACGCGACAATACGGCTATGAGCGAAGACGTGTTTGTCCTTTCAGGGTCGTCGGCGTGGGATTTGAAAAGGGATTCGGAACGTTTGCCGGGAAGGAAAGGCAACGTACAATCCGATCATGTTCTGCTTCCCGTAACTTTTCGAGAGTATTTGACCCAACGGATTCCGGACTTACCTCACCGGAGAAATCTGCAGGAAATCCTCGCGCTAGCGGAACGAGACGCCTTGGAATGGTCGTTATTTGGAGAGAAACTCCTTGTCGAATGGGAATGCTTTCGACAAACCGGAGGTATCCCTTCGGTTATCGAGTCACATATTTCTGGAAAGAGCGCGCTCGCGCTTGTTAACGATTTCTGGGATATTCTCATCGGCGATATTGAAAGGCTCGGGCTCTCGCGGGCAAAACTCGTGAAAGTTCTTGACTATACAATGAAAAGGATATCGACCCGCTTCTCGTGGAATGCCGCCGCTTCTGAAATCGAAGTGGACACGAAAACCTTCCAGAAATACGTTGAAGCTTTAGGCGCGAATTTCGTACTTTTGACGTTGAAAGCGCTTGATACCAATACGGGGCAGCCTTCTGAAAAGAAACAAAAGAAATTGTATTTCGCTGACCGTTTTTTCCTCGAAGTTCTGCGGCAAAAAATGGGGAATCTGATCGGTGAACCCGCATTGATCGAGCAGCAATTCGTTGTCAACTGCGTATATGCATTCGGCCGCTTTTTAGAAAACGGGTTGGACGCGATCAGTGGCGTCGGCTATTGGTACTCGAAACAAGGTTCTGAAGTGGATCTATTGATCGATTCTGTGCCGATTGAATTGAAGTACCAGAATCATATTCAAAGGAGTGACCTGTCGGTGATTTCGAAAACATTTAAAAGAGGAATCATCGTATCGAAACAAACTCTGAACGTAGAACATGAAATCAAAATCATTCCAATTCACCTGTTCCTCGCGATGGTTTAAGACACAGGAATCGAGAAGGGCACGGTTATGGCTTTATCGTTAGTGGGACTTCAGCTGGGCTTATCCGCTTTCAGGGACTCGTATCCCAAAGATGTGGGAAAAGCATAGAAGGTTCGCGTTAGTAAACAAGAACCGAGACGCCCTGCGCGTTTATCTGTTTTCCGGTATTTTTAACGCGTATACCCCACTCGATAGGAGTAGCTCTTTCGCTGAAGCGGTGTATCCATTCTGAGAGTAAGTCGCGAACAAGACTTTCTTTTTTTCTTCCACGACTGCTTGTTTGATCTCCACCCATCATTCCGCTTCCCGTTTCCCGTACTTTCCTTTCGTTTCTTTCACATCGATCCAAAGTTCGACGTTGCCTTTCACGATCAAGTCGATCTCTCTGTCTTTTAGTCCAACCTTGATTGTTACCCGTTCTAAGATCGTTTTCGGTTTGATGGTGAGGTCTATCCCGTTTTCAGCGATATCTTTCAGATTGAATGGTTTCTTCAGCCGTTCCCTCACGAGAAATTCTCCGAACTTCCCTTTCTCGTAACTCGTCCTCCCCATCTCTTGATGAAGCTCTTTTCGGATGTCTGGGATGTATGTGAGTCAAGTTATGGGGTGTACTCAAGAAACAAGACCAGAATCGATCGCCCGGTTTTTCGTACGTGTGGTCATCGCGGTGTAAGCGCTTCTTCACTACGTGGAGCTGACTTCCAGTCGGCCTTCCTCTCTGGGAACGCCTGGGAACGCCAACTTTTAAGTTGGCATGTTTCACAACAAAAAAGATGGTTTCGCACAGAGAACACAGAGAGCACAGAGAGGGCACAGAGGAAAAAAAGCCTGGATTAAAAACAAAAGATTTAGTTAGCACAGAGGACACAGAGAAGGGAGGTATTCCCAAGCGTGGCATCGCGCTGTAAGCGCTTTTTCTTTTACGACGGCGCTTTGCGCGTTTGAGAAGGAGAAAGAGCAGATCGCGGGGTCCCGTTGGTTACCCCGCGATGATCCCACACGGTGATCGTGGCGTAAGCGCCCCTTCTTTTCGCGACGGCGCGAAACGCCTGGGAACGCCAACTTTTAAGTTGGTATGCCTAAAAAGACAGAGTTCGCACAGAGGGCACCGAGAACACAGAGAAGAGACTGAAGAAAGTTCGCGGGGCTGACTTCCAGTCGGCCTGTCTCTCCGGTAACGCCTGGGAACGCCAAACTTAAGTTTGGCAGGGTTTTATTTTTCTTGAGAGCATCTTTCTATGCCGCATCGCTCTTTAAGCGCTTTTTTTGCGACGGCGCGATACGCTTTCATACGGGCCTATCGCGGGGTCCCGTTGGTTACCCCGCGATGATCCCACACGGTGATCGTGGCGAAAGCGTCCCTTCTTTTCGCGGCGGCGCGATACGCTTTCGTACGGGCCTTTCACGGGGCTACATCAGTATCGCGGGGTCCCGTTGGTTACCCCGCGATGATCCCATAAGGTGATCGTGGCGTAAGCGTTTTTTCTTAATGCGATGGCGCTTTATGCGCTTGAGAAGGAGAAAGAACAGATCGCGGGGTCCCATTGGTTACCCCGCGATGATCCCACATGGTGATCGAGGTGTAAGCGCTTTTTCTTTCGCGACGGCACTATGCGCGTTTGAGAAGGGGAAAGAGCAGATCGCGGGGTCCCGTTGGTTACCCCGCGATGAACCTCTTAGTTATGTAACCTCATAACTTGGCCCACGCTAATATATCCGATATTGAATGAGTGTGATAGAATTACCTATGAATAATGCCCTTTAGGAGGATTCGGATATGGAAATAGAAATGGACAAGGAATTTCAGGACTTTTTCGAAAAACTGCTAGGAATAGCGGATCCGTGGTACATCCGCGAGGTAGAGCAAAATGAGCAGGGCATACACTTCCACATCGATTTCAATCGAGGAGCGCAATTTCCCTACAAAGGCGAGATGTATAGTGTCCACGATACCGTTGAAAAGGAGTGGTGGCATTTGAACTTTTTTCAGTATCGTACCTATCTGCACGCGAATGTCCCGAGAATCAATACGCCGGATGGCATCATACAAGTACAAGTACCCTGGGTGCATGAAGGAAGCTGATTCACACAACACTCTCAATAGGCAAAGCGGCGCGTAGATAAGGGCCAGATTACCGGTTTTGCCAACGGACGAAAGCGCCCGAAAGACCGTTGACAGCCCTAGTGACTTTGACCCATCGCAAGTCTTCATAGGATATTTTCTCACAACGAGGCTGAACTCGTTTCTCCGCGTCAGTCGGGGATATAGGGGCAGTTATCCTTCACGCTCAAAAGCGTAATTATTGGAAAATGCGCCAGGCTTTTGAAACGTGAGCAAGGGAGAAGGATGGACTTTCACAAGACTACTCGCTTTTTGGTTCTTGTCTCGAAAAGGAGGTCCGTATGATCGACTACGACGATATTGGGGCACTTGCCAGCCCGGATGAGACCGAAACCTATTGGATTCCCGCGGACTCACAGGATCGGGTAGCTAAGAGCTCTTTCAAGGAAATAGACTATCTCATCAGGGGCTTCGTTCTGAATAAAGAACAGGTCGATGAAAAACAGTTAGAAAAAGCGATCGCGATGCATCAATACGTTTTGTCCCCAACTTCCGTGATGACGCGCGTCAAAGCAGGCCAATTTATAATGGGGAATTTCGAAAACGATCGTAAAGGGCACCCCGATGAAAAACCGGCCCACGACGTCACCTTGACCTACGATTTCTGGTTGGGCATGTATCCTGTGACCGTCTGGGAATTTAACCGCTTCTGTCTCGCGACGAGCCATAAAAGATCGAAAGAAGAAATGGAGGAGAGCGGACCGCGCCCTGTGACCGGCGTTTCTTGGTGGTACGATGTGATCGTCTTTTGTAATTGGTTGAGCCTGAGAGAGGGACTACCGCGCGCTTATGACGAGATCGGGAATCTTCTGGATCCGGAAGGAGAGAGGACAGAGGACATCAGCGTAGTGGAAGGCTACCGGTTGCCTACAGAAGCGGAATGGGAGTATGCCGCAAGGGGCGGTCATAAGAAAACGAAGAGGTACAAGTATTCCGGAAGCGATAATCTTAATGAAGTGGGATGGTATGATCGAAACTCATCATCACGCCAGCGTAGCTTGTCCCCCTTCCCGGTTGGGAAGAAGAAACCCAACGAGCTGGGTATTTATGATATGAGCGGCAACGTGTGGGAATGTTGCTCTGATCGAATGGGGAAGTACCTGCCCGAGTCTCAGGTGAACCCTATCGGCGCGACCCGTGGCAACGCCAGAATCCATCGCGGCGGTTCCTTTTACCACTTGAACGAGCATTGCAGGGTCGCTTACCGTGGCGCAAGCTTCCCGGATAGCGTATCTTCCACTCGCGGATTCCGCGTCGCGAGAACGATTCGCTGAAGTTTTCGTACGGATGTAAAAAGTCGAGTATACCAGTTCTTCGTAGGGCGCAATCCCCGTCATCGCTCTTTCTCACATTCGTAGCGCAGTCGATGTCACTTCGAATACAAGCGGATCACCGCTCCATCGGCGTTTGCAAACCGCGCATTCGAAGTGAGCGCCCAGATCACTGGGACAGGCGAAGGGTTCATTTTTGTGAAGTATGGCGTATGTCCATCCGTGACCACAATGATCCTTTTGAACTGTGGGTACCGTTTCGACGCTTCTAGCACTCCCGCGCGCATGTTCGTGCCTCCTCCGCCACGTAATCGAGGCTTTTCCAACCGCATGAACCGCTCGACAGGAACAGGCTCTGACTGACGAGCCGTATCCCACTGCATAATCGAGAAGCTTCGCCGTTCGCTACGAAGCGATTTGATCACGCCTATGAACTGGTTGTAGTCCTCTTTACGCATCGAGCTGGAGGTGTCAAGCAAGATGAGGATCTGTTCCATTTTTAAAGGGGTTTTTCCTTTTAGGAGGATGCCCCCGCCTTCGCGGGGATGAGAACGGAGATAGGTTCGAACGCGCGCGCCGCTCGCCCCAGAATGTTCCAAATGGTCTTTCAAGAGGTGTTTCCACGAAATCTTCGCTTTAGGATAAGCCCACTCGACCATCCAATTCATTTGTCCCGCTCCAATACCCGGCGGCAGGCATAGGCCTGGTAACGGTTTTTCTTTCAAGTTCTTGACGGACGCTCTGACCCGCGCTTTTAGTTTTTGCGATGCAAACGCTTCCAAATCCTTCAGAGAGACACTTTCGCTCCCCGCGGTTTGGGTAAGCGCATCGGAGAAGGCTTGGAGCTCTTTCATCGTTTTTGCGTAACCCGCCAGCTTCGAATCCGAAATCTTGGCGTCAAAGCTTCCTAAAGACAGCAAGGCCAGGTATTGCTCCATCGACAACCCCTCAGGGAAATTGAAAGGAGGCTGAGCCGGAAAAAGACCCCCGATTTCTTTCAGCGCATTCTTATCCGATTCCTCTAGCGTGCTGTTCACAGCCAGATCGGCCGCGATGTTGCGCTCGATGAGAGAGTATTTTTCCTGTAAGGCGAAACCGCGTTCAAAATGGTCGTGCGCAATATGTAGGTACTCGTGAAGCAAAATCGCTCTTAATATGCTTTCCCGATCTATATCAGGATGGGCTTCCAGGATTTCGGTGAAGAGGATGGGGTTGACCACCAGTGTCCATTCCGCTCGATGCGGGCACAAGGAGACGTGGGCGACGACTTCTGCCGTTTCATCGATCCTGCGGTCGACCGAAGAGAGAATGTAGCTGTAAAAACAGCCTGACTTAATGCCATTCTGAATCGCCGTTTCAAGTTCTTTTCCAGCGGGATATGGCGTGAGATTCTGTCGGTCCATTAGATCGCCTCATCCATCTCGAAGGTGTCCATCTTAAGGTAAAGCTTAGCCAGCGCCTGTTTCATTTCGGGGTCAGAAAAGTCCACAACTTCTGAACGAAGCCTACTGATCAGCATTTGGCAGGTGTCATTGGGAAGGTCCAGGGCGAATAGGATCGTGTTGATATTCCACTCCTCCATCGTAAGGGACAGGGCATCGGCCAATCGAGCCAGTTCGCTCATATGGCCGGCTTCGACCTTTTCTCGGATGGCGCCTTGCAAAGCCTTGTCTGAGGCGTAATGTCGAATAATATCCATCGGAGTAATGGAAACGCAAACGTTTTTAGAGGCCATATCCAGCACTTCGAGGCCGACCGACACGCCCAGAGTCAACTGGATGGGAATCAGGCCTTTGGTCATAATCTCTTGCGAGCTTTTGAACGAGTACAGGAGCTTGCTGGCTCTTTCCCAAACGGCAGGCATAAGGGTCAGGCGCTCGGTTAAAGGTTTAAAAAGCATCGATGGGTTGGCTTTCACGTATTCAATCACCGCGGGATGAAAGAAATTCTGTTTGGCGTATTCCAGCCAGCTGTTGACGTCCGGCTTGACACGAATGGTCAACCATCTCCTGGTGAAAGCCATATCCATGGCGTTCACCATATAGTTCCTGTCATCTTCGGGGTTGATGGAACCGATGATCCTCCACTGTCCTCCCATAACGCGGCCATCCATCGCGCGGTCACCAATCAACTGGAAAATGGGTTGATGCGTGTCGGGATGAGCTCTGTTGAGTTCTTCAAAATCCAGAATCCCCGGCCCCTCCGTTTCGAAGACTCTGGTGAGTTTGTCCACCAGCACATACTCGATCTGCGGCCGTCTGACCCCTCGAATGCCCAAGTTGCTTCTGGCTGCGACATCGGTCCACGTTTCGGCTTTCGGATATCCCCTCAGGTCTTCCGGAAGCATCCCCGCCAGTCGAATATCCAGATATTCCCACTGGTTTTCTGAGGCGATCTGTCGGGTGATATCGGTTTTTCCGATGCCCGACGGGCCGCAAAGAAGGATGGGCAAATACGGCATTCGGTCAAAGAAAAAACGTATGGCTTCTTTGGCTTGCGCGGGCGTCAGTTCGAGTTCTTCCATCAAACCCTCCTTTTTCGCGATATTCAAGGATAAACGACAGTATTCAAAACGATCTGTATGGCGCAGAAATCCGAAGTCGATCCCTTTCGAGAGTCGTCTCGCAGAAATACGGAGTATAAGACGTCTCCGAACGTATCGATAACCAGAGTATACCATACGATTCGATTTTTGTCAACCAATATGGAATAGAATTCTATAGTTGAGTAGTGATATTAGGTAATAAAATACCTAACTACTTACGAAATAATCCGTCCTAAAAGCCGTGTCTTGAGTGTCGTCGTGAACGCCGAGCGAAAGATAAGGTTCAGCTTTCTTTTCACCGGGGAAGAGGATTTTTCGGAAACAGGAGCCGCGAAAGGAGCACAAAGGATTTCACGTTGCGTACCGTGTTCAAAAACGCGTCAGAAGCGGTCATTTCTTCGCGAACCCCTAAACCTTCATATGTTAACCCGAGAATCATCGCAGGTAGGGCTTTTAAATCACGATGTTTCCCGAAAGAGGAAACTTGTTCCGGGAATTTGGTAGATGGTGTAGCTAAAAATCAGGAAAACATTCTGTTTTACACTCGCGCTCTCCGCACTCCGCCCGAAGCAACGGCTCTAGCCTGCCGTGTGGGTCAAGTTATGGGGTGAAATAACTAAGAGGTTCATCGCGGCGTAACCAGCGGGCTGACTTCGGAAGCCCTCAAAGTCACGCGATACGCTCTGCTGTCTTTCTTTTTCAAAATATGCCAACTAGAAAGTTGGCGTTCCCAGAGAGGCAGGCCGACTGGAAGTCGGCCCCGCGTAAAGAAGTGGCGCTTACGCCGCGGTGACTACGCGGATTAAAAATCGCGCGGTCGAATCTGGCCATGTTTCTTGATTGCGCCCCATAGCTTGACCCACACTAACCTGTCGCCTAACAACAGTTTCTCGATACGCCCCGAATCGGCTCCTTAGGCATTAGTCATTGGTTCTTCCCGAACTTTTCCGCCGGAATTCATTTTTTGGAGGCAATACGGGGTTTAGTGTCGCTACCCGTTATTCTCAGTTCGCTTCCGCATCTGCCAAAGTAATCCTATTTTTCGTTGGTTAAGTCACACAAGCTTCGGAATCACTCTTCAAATGTCGCGAAGACCTCCCTTAACTGGTTTTCGTAACGTTCCCGCCCGCGGCGGAAATCCTCCTGAGCTTTCCGGTAAGCGTCGCCGATTTGCTTTTGCCGATCAGGGCCAGGGCAGGGGATCTGAACGGTTTCCAAGCTTTTCGGGTTTATCGCTTTGATGGTCCTTCCTGTTTGCACGCTATTCAGTATCAGTTGACCGCGAGGGCTGTCCAAAAAGGCCTTAAGATAGTACGGATCGATCGCTCCTTCTTTCAAACGCACGCACAGAACATTCGAAGAGACGAGCGCGGGCAGGTGTTCGGGCTGGATCACCATCGTCTTTATAATCGTTCCGCGGGCGGAAATGACAAGGTCCCCCTCCTTTAACGCGTAGAGAGTCCACTTTCTGTTCCAGAACCGTATTATTTCAGGCCGGAACTCCCTGAATTCACGCTCGTCAAGGATATCTCCGGAGTTGAGCAAGAAAACCTCTTCCCCTTCCCGATTCGCGGCGGATTCGCGCTGGGTCGTGCTGAGCTGAATTCCTCGAAAGACAGCCACGGCGAGCGATTTTAGGGGTTTGGAGGGATGGGCTTCCGTTACCGGATGAGTGGCTAGCGCATACCCTGAAGCGCCCAGAAGGGCGCCTTTCCGTTCTATTTCTTCGACAGAGCGCCAAACGCTAATTCCCGCAATCTCCTTTCCTTCCCGGTAAATAGAAGCTGCCTTATCGACCCAATGACCGGCATCGCCATCCTTTCCTGTCGAAAACTGCCCGTAAACGTCGATCATCAAAACTTTTCCCGTCCTTTCTGCGGGTTTCCCTTTTCGAATCACGAGCGCGGACCGGGGCTGCGACGAGGCATCGGCGATGGTGTCCGGAAGATCGATGACAGCTTCGACGAGGTCTTGCCGAATCAAGCGCCGCCTCACCGCGCTGTCGCCGGCCTTGTTCAGGCTGGGGGTAGAGAGGACGACAACGCCCACGCCGCCTGGTTTCAAAACGTGGAGCGCGTGTTCGACGAAGAGCCAGTCGCTCGACAGGTTCCTGCCGAATCCTTCCGTGAAACGCTGCGGAAACGCCATCTCCCGCGTATCACCGATATATTGGTTCGCGGGAAGGTCCGCTGCGACGGAGTCGAACTGGAGAAGAGCGCCTTCCTCTTTCAATAGCGGGTTTTTCAAGATGTCGCCAAACCTCAACTCGGCGTTTTGAAAGCCCGAAAGGGCGAAATGGATCACGCTCAGGAAATAGCTCTTTTCGTCGATTTCCTGACCGTAGAAGCGAAGAAGCGGGTTTTCCGAAAGAGCTTGGACGCCGAGAATCCCCATGCCGGAGCAGAGGTCGCACAGACTCTCGATCGATAACGGCTGAATGATTTCGAGGATCAGCCGCGCCAGATAGCCCGAGGTCGTCATAGCCCTACTTTCTCTACGATTGAGGAAGCTTAGGGTTTGGAGAAAAGAGCCCAACGCCTTTCCCTTTCGCTCCGGGCCGATAGAGCCGAACGCTGTCGCCGCGCGCAGGATGTCATAAAGTTCTTTTTCTTCGACCTTATCTATGTTTTTAAAAAGGAAATCCGAGAAAATTCCTTTGCGTTTTCCGTTGACGGTTATCACAAAGCCAGGGTTGACTCCTTCCAATTGTTTTCCAAGGCGGCGGATCTCTTTTTTTAATCGTCCCGTTTGATTCGGCAACTCATCCCAGTCAGGGCTGAAATGCTGTCCCGCCCCTTTTTTTATTTGCATTGTCCATTTCAAAAAACCTATCCCTAATTCAAGCCTACCCACCCTGAGGTTTACGCCTGGCAATAAGAATAACGTCATATTCGGTTCTCCCCTTTCTCGTGAAGTACGATTAAGAATCGACCGTCTACCGGGGTGATCGTCCGTTCTTTTGCCCCTATTCGGGAAAGCAGCGAAACGCGGATGTTTCTCTGAAAGCGTCCTATTTCCCCTCTACAGCCGTGAGGACCTTGCTTCTCTCACCCCGTCGATTCGTTTGCCATTTTTATTCAGTTGCGACTGTCCTTCGCAAAGGCGGTAATTTATTACCGATATCCATATTATACGACTATTCGTCGCGATTCCAATGACCGGGTGTGTGTCAAGCTATGAGGTGTAATCAAGAAACAAGGCCAAAATCGATCGCGCACTTTTTAATCTATGAAGTCATCGAGGCGTAAGCTTTTCTTCTTTAGAAAAGAGGGTTCACACGGAGAGCGCGAAGAACACAGAGAGGACAAGCATCGCGGCTAAGCGCCCCTTCTTTTCGCGACGGCGCGATACGCTTTTGTACGGGCTGATCGCGGGGTTACATCAGTATCGCGGGGTCCCGTTGGTTACCCCGCGATAATCCCATACAGGCATCGTGGCGTAAGCGCCCCTTCTTTTTGCGACGGCGCGATGCACTTGTGAACGTCCGGGAGCGCCTTGGGAACGCCAAATTTCAAGTTGGCGTGCTTTGGAAAGGAAACAGGGTTCGCACAGAGGGCACAGAGAACACAGAGAAAAGATTGAAGATATTTCGTGGGCGCCGACTTCCAAACGGCTTGTTTCTCTGGGAAAACCTGGGAACGCCAAACTTTTTTTGGGGATGGTTTTATCATTTCACTGGGAGAGTTCGCTGGTGCAGCATCGTGGCGTAAGCGCCCCTTCTTTTCGCGACGGCGCGGTACTTTTGGACTTGGAACGCCAAACTTCAGTTTGGCACGTCTTCTAGAAACGCCAACTTTTATACTGGCAGGTTTTTCACAGGAACGGAAAATACATTTCATTATCCCTCTTGAAGGGGCAAATCAGCTCTAATACTAGCTCCTTCGAGGGCCAATTTTCACATCCCCCTCTTTCCTCTTTTTTCTTGCGCTTCGATGCGATACCCACACAATAGCCGGCGGCCGTGCCCTTCAAAAAACTCAATCAATCGTATCAGGAAAAGAGTGCGACATCGCTTCACTCCTTCCGAAAGGCAGCTCCAAGTAAGCTGTACCGAGTTTTCTAAGGTTAGGAGCGCGATTATTGAGGAAACACATAATTTCGAAACGAAATTAGGTAATTGAATATTGACTTCTCCTGTTTTTTATGGTATACTCTTCCCGTGAGCGAAAAGCCACGCCGGGAAACCTGTTCGAGGGTGGCTCTCATTAAAGAAAAAGCCGTTTACCACAAAAAAAGAAAATTCTAACCCGATTAGTTCGTTTTCTCGTTTCAGTGGGCATTAAATCCGCGCCTTTATGAAGTTGTTCCGAGAAATTTTTAAACAAGAAGGAAAAAAACGTGTGTGTCCAGTGAGGTGTATCCGTGAAATCAAGGCAGAATCGCTCGCGCGATTTTTAAGCCAAATAATCATCGGGGCGTAAGCGTTCCATCTTCGAGCGGCGGCGCGATACGCATTTGTACGAGCCCATCGCGGCGTAAAAGGGACAAAGGGCGGATCGCGGGGGCGAAAAAACCACTTAGGCCGCGATAACGTGATAGTTGCCGGTCACACCTAGCGAACGGCGTCATAGTTAAGAGTAATATAAAAAGATTAACATCTGATAAGCCAAAGGAGGCTTTGGTATGAAAAACACACATAGCGCTAACTATCGATATTTCACGAGCGAAAGCGTCACGGAAGGACATCCGGACAAAGCGGCGGACTTGATTTCAGATGCGATACTCGACGCGCATTTAGCCTCCGATCCAAACGCAAGAGTGGCGATCGAGACGATGCTAACGTCTAAAGCCGTAGTTTTGTCAGGAGAGATCAGCTCAACCGCGGAAGTGGACTATGAAAAGATCGTTAGAGCCACCTTGACGGAGATCGGTTATGTGGGCGATGCATTCAACGATTATAATGAGCGGTGCGGCATTATCGCGCACATTGTCGGGCAGTCTCCGGAAATCGCCATAGGTGTGAACGCGCAGGGCCAAAACCTCGAGGGCGCTGGGGATCAGGGGATGATGTTCGGCTTTGCGATCCGGGACTCATTCCATACCTCGCTAATGCCGCTTCCGATAGTCCTGGCGCATCGATTGACCCGCCGATTGGCTTGGCTCCGGAAAGAGGACGGATGCGATTTTTTCCTTCCCGACGGAAAAGCGCAGGTCACCGTTCGATTCGGGGACTATGGAGACTCTCCTGAAATATCCAAAGTCGTCGTTTCCACACAGCACTCTCCCAAAATCACGATACCAGCGCTGCGCCACCTGGTCCGTAAAGAAGTGGTCGAAGCGGTGATCGAGCAGCCCTTAAAGGACGAGGACGTATTGATAAACCCGACATGGGCAGGTTTATTCACCTTGGGAGGGCCACTGGCTGACACGGGATTGACCGGAAGGAAGATCATTGCCGATACATATGGGGGCTGGGTACCTCACGGCGGAGGGGCATTCAGCGGGAAAGACCCCACCAAAGTAGACCGTTCCGGGCACTACATGGCCCGATACGTCGCGAAAAACGTCGTTGCCGCCGGGTTAGCCGACCAGTTGTTAATACAAGTCGCCTACGCGATCGGGCGAGCAGAACCCGTTTCCTTCGATTTCGACACGATGGGAACGGGACGGATCACGAATGAACGGCTTCACGAGGCGATCAGCGCGACTTTCGATTTTCGCCCGGGCGCGATCATCCGGCACCTGCAACTTCGAAGGCCGATCTATAAGCAAACGGCCACTTACGGTCACTTCGGACGCGACGATAAGGATTTCCCTTGGGAACGGCTCGATCGCGTCGAGGCTTTGCGAAAATGGCTTGATTAAATGCATTGCGCCCGTCGACATAGAGGTAGAACCTATACTTGCGAATAATGAGGGATCCACCTACCGAGTGAGAAAAATGTCCCTTTCATTATTCGGTAGGTTCTATGGCGACTACCTCGTGATTATCAATCGTACACATCAGATTCGCCTGCTCCGCGAGGGTTCCTACGACGGCGTATTTACCCTTAAAGAAAAAAGTCGAGCATCGCCACTGGTTTAGCGAACCATCAATAACCGGCCCGTTAATCATTCCAGGGAATACGAGCTGCGACTGAAAAATATAACGAGCAATAATTCAACGCTCCAGAACCGCGTATACGATTCATACGTTAGCGTTGTCTGATCTCAAATATGGGTTATTGTTATCGAATCACGGATAAGTTTAGCAAAAACTAATGGAGGGGCGGCTTTCTTAGTTTGCTGCGAGGCCATTTGAGAAACTGTCTTGCCCATATTCTTAAGTAATTGTTCAAATGAAATTACGCTAAAATCTTGCTTAAAGTCGACCTGTGAACGATGGAGTAATTGAGAGAATCGTTTGTAATCCGTATCTTCGGGTGAAAACAAAAACACATAGGCTTTGATTTGGTTCAGTTTTTCCGCCATAGCATCTATCGCCGCTCGAGATTCTCGATAATAGTTACCGCCTCTTAACGGCTCGTCCGTAAAGATAGAAACGATTCTCGTAGCGTCCTCTCGCCATTCGACAGAAGAGGCGTAATCGATGGCGAGCATTGTGGCCTCATTGCCGCCTAACCGGACGGTTTTCAGCGCGGAAACCAAATCCCGAACGCTGTTCGAAAACTCTTTGCAAACGAATTCGCGGTTGTCTTGCGCCACAAATCCGATTCTCCAATCTAATTGTTGGTTCGGGTTCGATTCGATTGCTTGGACGAAGCTAGCCAAATGCTCGATTAATCCTTCAAGAACCGGCGTCATCGAACGTGAACGATCAATCACGAACATGACGTCGGCTCGACCTTTTCCGATGGGCCTTTTCTTTTCCTGTAACTGGAAATCAGCCATTTTTACCTCCTTTAAAGATTGACTAAGAAGTTTGCTACTCCTTTTCCAGTTTTCCGATAGATAAGAGTGAGCTTGTCCTCATTTTTTATTCGGGTTTTCCCGCAAAGCTTGGTCCCGTTAATTTCGATCCAATTATGACTCCCCAGCCCATCTTCGATAAACCACCCTTTTCCTCGCTCTTTCGTGATACGAAACAACGGCGTTCCATCCTTGTTCCAGTAATAATAAAGGGGGTCGCCTTCTGCGTCTCTCAACCCTTCGAAGTATTCCCTCGCCTTCCCTCTGTCAAAATCGATATCTTGATCTATATAGCAATAAGCGTGAGTACCCTCCACTTGTAGGACCACTGACACGGGGACCTCAGTGAAAAGTCTCTCTTTTTCTTCTTCCAAGGCCTTGACGACCTCTTTCATATCCGGCCTAAGATTGGGTTCTATCGCGAGCATACGATTCAAAACGCTCGACAGCTCTTTTGTCCAAAAGGATACGGCCTCGTGAAGAGGGCGAACGGGTTTCCGAGATCTCATAGCTCTCCATATGACGTCGTCATCGCATATGACGCCTTCTTCAAGGAAAGGATGGCCGCCGCGAGTCAACATTTCGTAAAGAATAATCCCGGTAGTAAAAACATCTGACTTGAGAGTAATTTCTTTCTTTTCATAATGCTCAGGAGATTTGTATAGAACCGTCCCAACAGTTTTCAGCCTTTTACCTTCGGGGAAAGACCAGTCCAAATCGATAACATAGACGCAGTTATCGACACTGTTGACCATAAATTGTTGAGGTTTCAGGTCGGAATGGACGATTCTCCGATTATGAAGTTCTAAAACGTTCCTGGACATTTGAATCGCGTATTCAAGCAAAGCTTTTGCGGATGAAACCCCTTCAAGCACGACAGAGAGGTCTTTCCCATTAATAAACTCTTTAGCCTGAACGATCTGACCGTTAGGAAGCTTGGTAGTTTCTACGACTTTCTCACAATATGGATAGTCTTTAAGAAGCTTGGCGAGCTGGTCCTGGTTGTTTTTGAACTGCGTCGTTTCTCGGGCGTTTTCGAAAGGGAAGTATACTTTAAGAAAAAAAACGCTCCCGCCTCTATCCGCTCTATATGACTTGCAAAAGGCGCCTTCGCTTAAACACTCGACGATTGTGTACCCAAGAATGCTTTCGCCTGGAGACATAATGACGAGCGTTTCCTCTAAGATTTTTCCGGGCCGCTGATAGAATCCATAGAAACGGTTTTGCCAACTTTTGTAAGGATACCTTTCCAATCGATATCAGCCAAGCCCGCGCCAAACGAAATGGAACTATCGTAATCCATCCTCGCTTTGCCTGCTCGTGTGGCTATTTTGGCTAACTCTTCATATTGAGGGTCTTTTGGCGCAAAAAGGAAAGTATAGACTCGTTTCGAAAGTATTTCCTGAGCGATTCGATGTACTCCTCTGGCTGGATCCGAAGATAGAGGTTTCGTCGTCGCATCCGTAAAAACGATTAAAACGCGGGTTCTCGATTCCCCCCAATCCGTTTCTATGACAGCTTTTAATATAGCGTCCAGAGTCGATTCAGGTTCGTCGCCTCCTCCATCGGGAATAAACTTGGATTGAATAACGTTTTTTATCTCTTCTTCTTTAGTCATCCAATTCCCCGAGAAGTCCATTGCTTCAGCGTCCACATCGATATCGCGAAAAATGTTAAACCGAATCCTCCAATCCAGAGGGGCTTGCGATTTGGTTTGAGTTTTTCCCAATGATTCCAGAAATGTATTCAGGTTCCGCAAAAGCCCATCGCGGGTTGGCGACATCGATCCCGTACTATCACACAGGATGACAATATCGGCTTTTCCCTGGACTTTCACTCGTGCTTTCGGTTGCAATGAAAAATCGCTTGACATCGTTTTTCCTCCTTTTCAGCTTATAAGGTAAGTACTTTTATAGTACCGTCGTTCAATATCTGAGCAAAACTTGGTTTGGATACTTCAGTATAATGTGTGTCTTCACTATCGCCGCCGGTCGAGAAAATGGTTATAACGCTTCCCGGATACTTTTCGAAGTGTATACGATATCCTCGATTTCCCCCTTCTCGCGTTTCAGAATCGTATTCGTGAGAGCGAATCATTCTGTTTATCCCGAATCGTTTCATCAGGAAATAAAACTCTTCGTAAGTAAAAACGTACCTCGGGGTTCCATCGTTAAAAGAAACATCTGAAGGGTCACGCCATAGAAAATTGCTTTCGGCCGAATAGGCCAAAGAAAATTGTTGCTGGAGCTGGGAACTTAGACTGAGCGTTTCCTCAAACCTTTGTACGTTTCGAACGTAGACTGAATCCGGAATCCCCGCGTGCGCTAACAGGATTTTTTCTTTGCGGAGGGGATTTTCGAGAATCGCATAGGTTTTTAAAGACCCAAAGAGATCGATAAATACGAGTCGGGCCATCCCGTGCTCTTCCAATACATCGTAGTAGTCGTTATAAAAATGAGAGGGCTGAAACGTTGGTCGAATCCTTCCTTGGTCAACAAGATAATGTTCGTGGTTCCCTTTCAGAAGAACGATGTTGTCTGGAAAAGTCAGGTACAAGGAAAAAACAATGCTCAACACATAAGTATCCTTCGCGCCCCGATCAACGTAATCCCCAAGGAAGAATATAACCACCTGCTCGGGATTCCGTCCCATATAAATCGAAAATAGTATTTTCAATAGCGTTGTCTTGTCGCCGTGAATATCGCCGATGGCAAAATAGGCTTTCTCTGGCTCCATCTTTCTCTCTTCGAATGGTTTTTGTCCCTTTATTCGGTTGCACATCGTTTCGAACAAGTTTCCTCCAACAGGAGGGGCATCCTGCAAATTCACGATTCTCGGATCCATATTGCTTACGCGATCCCATAACTCTGCTGGTCTAACCTGAAATGCAAGCGCTGGGTTTTCAGTCACGAGAAAAACGATAAAAGCTGCGGCTCTGGAAAGCGACACGTTAACCGGAATTCCAGGGAGCAGCGCGCTAACCTTCTCTTTTAGCAGCTCAGAAGACACGACCACAGAATGAACGGCTCTATCTTCCAATCCGAGCGCTTTTATTATATCTTTTTCCGGGTCAAAGAGTGAGCAAAGGTATTTGGAAGAAACTGTATCATTCAGCAAACAATTCGATATGGCTAAATCGTTTGCTTTCCGTAAAATGCCGGTATTCATTTCTTTCCGATTTTCTAGCGCTTCTGCGACTAAGCTGCTCAAGCTTTCTCTAAAATAGCTGATCCAATCCACTTTAAGGAACTGATGATGGTTTTCAAAGTCAATCATATCCGCGGCCAATCCACCGTTTTCTCCGGAAGTAATACCTTCTAACTCTTGGATCAAACCCTCGAAAAGACGCTTCCCGTTTTTGGCGTAAATATATAATTCGTCGAAAAAGGATGAAAGTCCCTCATTATACTTACTCTTGGAATCTGAAGAATTGATGAGGCTAACTTTAAAACAGTCCTTTGCGCTTTGAAGCGCCTGGTAATACTGAATCCCCTTTTTCGGTTTGAACACGAGTTCGCGGATCATTCTTTTTTCTCCGGAAAGGAAGGTTTTGAGAGCTTCATCCAGTTCTTCCGGCGCAAACTCCTCTTTAGTTTTTATTGCCTGAGTAGGATTTTGCAACAGTTCACCATCGACATATCGCCAATCAAAATGTTCGAAATACCTCATAATTCTTTCATAACTGGCGTTGGGCGAAAACTCCGTTTGAACGAAATCTAGTTGGAATAGTTCCGGTATCCAGCGTTCGCCTAACATTTGAAGGAACCGTTTATGCTTATAGGTCGTGAAGAACCAGGGATAGAACAACAGGTAACGCGCATCTATTGAGGAAATATGTGATTTTTCCACTATCCCCCTGAAAACTGATTTAAATATGGCGCTATGTTCATTGTCATTAAAGGGTAAGTCCGCCCATACAACGTTTTTCAACGGGAAAGGGTCGTCTTGCAGTGACCGTCTGCTTCTTATACCCATCTTTTTTTTACCTCCTAAGGGGGGGAAATCGCATAATCGCTCGTAATAATTCGACGTGTTTTCGGGAACAGTAATCGAAAACCCTGACTTCTCGTCCTTATCAATGAGTATACGAAAGTGAAAAGGCTCCCGAAGCCAAAAACCCAAAGAAAGCCCAGCTTAAACACGGGGAAATATTTTAGCGACATGATCAATGTGGCGACAGCAAACCCGCCCACTGGTCCTAAGCCGAAAACCCAGTCTGGCCAAGAGGTGAGCCCCTTGATCTGAAAGAAGATTATGGCAATTTCGATGATTACCCCGAAAATTATAACATAGTTCCAATAGCTCTTACCGCCCGAGATCGAAGCGCAGATGCTTCCCGACACCAAACCGGAAGCGAAAACCCAAATCAGGCTTTTTCGTATCCAAAAATCGAGAAAAAAAAGCAAAGTCTCGGTAAAAGGAAAAAAAGTAGAAAGGCGGATAGTTCTTTCTACTATTTCCTTATCGGTTTTTGTTACAGCCTCCGATGGCGTAAGTAGTAATGACAGCTTCTGCTCCAATAGAAGGGCTAAAGGGTCTCTATCGCTAATAGCAGGTCGGATGTTGCGCATAACCCTCGCGCATTTCCTGATAAACCGTCTGGTTAAGCCTAAAGAGATCGTGTTCGCCATGGTCGAAAACTCGTCGATGGAAAGGGCGGCGAAGACTTCGGGTTCCATTGAGCGGTACTCTGTTGCGGACAATTGAGCTTCCGTAAAAAAAGCTTTCGCGTCCCAGATATTCCCCACAATTTTCACAAGATCAACAAAGACGCTTGGAGATTCCAGAGGTAATTCAGATACGCATTTTGGCACGTACCAAGTTTCGCAAATCTCTTCGAAATCCCGCTTCAGCAAGGGGTTTTTTTGGTATTCCTGAAAAAAAGATAAGAACGCCCGGTATTCTTTCAGAGGAAGGGAACGGACCTTTCCTTCCGTATCGTACACTGAAGGAATAAGGAAATCATTCAAAAACTGCGCATAATCCCTTTCACTCGGAATCAGCTCTATTTCAGAAGCGTAATCCTCAATAAAGCGAAAGAGATTCGGTCGATCGATGCTGTCAGGAATCATCCACGCTTTTGGGTTCATCGAAATTTCCAATGCCTTTTTCATAATTACGAACGAGGAAGCTTCTGAGCTTGCGTTATACAGTGCCTCCACGAGGTGTAAATGATCAACGACTTCGAACCGCTTGTCTTTTTCCAGCGAATGGGTAAGCGCCATCTTGCTTAAACTACCTTTTTTAATCTTTTGCAGAAGGAGCTTGCCCCGTTTATCGATTGAAGCTCCATTGAGCGCATTTTCGATGAGTTCCAGAAGGTATGCGACGTCTACTCGTTTTCCGTACGGCGAAAAGTCGTCTGTTTCAAGGAAAAGAAGCAGAAAATGATCCAGCCTTTCGGCATCGTCCGCATAAGCTGCATACAAGGCGCTTGAAAACTTTCTCTGGTCTATTCGGTTGCAAGATAATGAAACGCGTTCCTTGAATTCTTCGGTTAGGATTAATGTACGCGCCTGTTTCCAGGAGATAACTTCTTCTGCGATCGCTTTAGAAACCTGCGCCAAAGAGTCATACCGCACATCCCTCACAAAAAAAGGAACGAGAAGAACATCGTCTTTATCTATAACCTGTTCCGTCCAGAGTCTTATTTGATCATACCCCCAAGCCCGCTCATGGTTCACGTCGAGGATTCCGGCAATTAAGGCGTCCAAGGCCCCAGCGCGCTCCTCAAGTACCTGGAAGCTTTGAGCTTCAACCCAATTCAGCAATTCCAACGGCGCTTTAGGATGGTCTGTACTGACGCCTAAAAGATTCAGTAAAAGAAGGCCCATTTGAATGTAATCCACACGTCTTTTCGCATCGTCTCCCAGTCGTTCTTTTCCATCTTCGTAGATCAACCGCGGGGCCGTTAGTAAAAGTCGGATCGGCGCTTCGTCAACAAGCAGCACATTGGAGGCTTCGATATTCATATGGAACAACCCGTGAACGTGAAGCGCGAATAAAATCTGATTGAGCCCTTTAATGATTTGAAGTACTTCGGAGGAACTCAGCTTTCTTTCCGAAATAATCTCATTGAGGGATTTATGAGAAGCGTTCAGTTCAAACACGGACAGTCTCTGTTCGGTACCATTCCATTCGTACCTTACGATAGGGTTTACGTATTCGGGGAAAGAAATACCCATCTTAACGTAGGAGTCGCATTTTGCTTCATCGAAAGCCTGGCCGGGTGTAAGGCCGATTTGATAAGAAAGAAGGACGTTCACGTCGTCAGGATAAATGACCCTTCCCTTTTCGTCGCCATTCAAGGATATCACCTACCTCCACAGAGGATTCGCGACTTAATCAAAGAAACCCCTAAACTATCGAGTATTACCGTTTGACATTACGATTCTACGTTTTATCGTTGTCCTCATCGCGTAAATTCGTCAACATCCTACTTAATGCAACACTTGGATTATATCACGAAACAAGCGCCTTGCATAATTAAGCGACTTTCGTATTGGTGTGTGTTAAATTATGAGGAGCCATCAAGAAACAAGTCCAGAATCGATCGCGCGATTTTTAGCCTGTGTAGCCATCGCGGCGTAAGCGCCCCTTTTTCTCGCGACGGCGCGATACGCTTTTGTACCTGTCTTGAAAAACAGAGTTCGCACAGAGGACACAGAGAGCGCGGAGAGAAGATTCTTGGAAACGCCAACTTTCAAGTTGGCAGGTTTTTCACGCGGATGAAAAATACACTTCTTCACCCCCGTGAAGGGTCAAAAGAGCTCAAATGATGGCTCCTTTGGAGGCTGTTTTTTCCCTTCTTCTTCTTTCTAATTTTGGTCACGCTCGATATTATGCTCACACATCGTATTGAAAAACGCTATGTCCTATGCGATAATTGTCATTATTTCCATAGAAACTGAAATGAGATTTTGTTGTCCGGTGCGGAGGATCGGTGAAGGGCCTATCTTATTACACAACGAAGAGCGGGTGATAAGGAAAGAATGTGGAATGCGGAGTTGATAGGCATTCGGACCAAACCGTTAGATTTTCGGGACTTAAACGGGCAAGGTACGTGCTCAAAGACCTGCTACCGTTTTGCTTTACAAATAAAACGGGAGTGATATTTATGCCGAATCAAAGTAATGAGAGAAACAAATACGTCTTCATCAGCTACAGCCATCACGAGCTGCCGGAAGTGGCCCGGAGATTGAAAACGGATCTGGAAGCTCTTGGGTACGAAGTCTTTCTAGACATCGACCGAATCGCCGCCGGGGGCCATTGGGATGCTACGCTGAATGAAGGGTTACAGCGTCTGAAAGATGGGGGATGGTTCGTATTTCTTATGACTCCTTCCTCAGTTCGGCAGAGCCATAATTTCTGCCTCAACGAAGTAACCTGGGCAAGTTATCACACCCGCGATGCGATACTCCCCTTGCGCCTCGTACCCTGCGAGCCTCCGTTAGCCATTTATACCATCCAGTACTATCCCATCGACGACGCCATACCCATCGAAGAAAAGGAAGAGCGCTACCTGGAACATTTAAAGGAAATCGAGGCCTTTCTCTCGCGGAAGAAAACCGTTCCCGTTCAGGACGAGCGCATCAGACTCAAACAAATCCTACAACCTATGGAGTTCGAACCCAAGAGACTCGCTGTTCTCGATCGATTTATGGGCAGAGAATGGGTCTTAGACGGAGTCAAAAAGTGGCTTCAAGCGCCGAACGCCCCGAGGATTTTCCGTATCGGCGGGGGGCCCGGGGCTGGAAAGAGCGCGATCGCCGCATGGTTGGTCCGGGAAATGCCCGACTCCATCCGCGCGATTCAC